>Ga0325401_1001862_pt1 | contig 18236 bp, 9 predicted proteins | sample PopdelMetagenome_FD_205666 | JGI IMG/M metagenome (GOLD analysis project Ga0325401, IMG submission 205666) | Populus deltoides microbial communities from Bellville, Georgia, United States - Xylem-PdKOR-R2 | ecosystem: Host-associated > Plants > Phyllosphere > Stem > Wood/Secondary xylem | place... | reverse complement strand
ATGGGGCTGAGTGTCGATTGTGGGGAGCTGGATTCTTGGTCTTCTTCGATTTGAGGTTCTTGATTGGTGGTGATGGGGTCATCAAGATCATCACGAAGGAGGTGCTAAGGCGTTTCTTGTTGGTGGTAGTGGTAGTGGTAGTGGTAGTGGTAGTGGCAGTGGGAGGAGAGAAACAAGGGAGGAGGAATCGACGGAGGGCGTCAATCTTGGTCATCTTTGTTTTTGGCTACTTGAACAAAAGAAGAAACAGGTTGGTTTTTTCTTGGTAAAGAAAGGAATGGAGGGAAGAGGAATTAGAGAAATTGAGAGCAAATTGGTACGGTGTGTTATTCTGAAGAGTCGCATGGGATAATGTGATGCAGATACATAAATATACAGAGAGAGGGGCGGGAAGAAGATATAGCCGTTGAGATTTGTTTGTTAATACTGGTGCAAGATCGAGAGCTTTCTGTTTTGGTTCGGAGTCGGAAATTAAGCACAATCATCTTAAAATTGTAGGGAGGTCTAGAATGGGCATGGCCATTAGGCCATCGGCACGATACCAACCCCTAATATTCCCTGCAGTCTTCTTTCCGTGTGCAGGAATTCTGTACGTAAATCCTGTTTCTCCCTAGTTAATGTAATGGTAAAGATCAAATAATGGGGTTAGGTACAGACTTACAGTGATACACTGAGTCCGTGAAGATCAAAGTTGAGCCTAAAGTACAGTTATTAAACATAGCTTGACCTATGAATTGGGTCTGATAATTATGGCCTTATGTAGCTGGGATAGCAAAAATTAAGAGTTTTTATCAGTAAGATGGAATTTTACCGTAAAAACATCACGCAGATAGCATAGCATATATATTTATGGTCATGTGAGGTAGGGCTAAACCTAAAAAAAAATCTGTTTGCATTAGACCAATATAATAATAATAAAAAGCTATAATTTTTTATTTGATTATTAGATGGAGTTTAAAATTTTTTAAATGTTTTTACAGGTCTAGTTATATATAAAACACTACAACTAACCGAGCTGCGAAAGACTCCTAGATTAGACCTTGAAAATACCGTTTAAGTTAATTTTTTTGAATTTTATGTTATTTTCGGATTTTTAGTTAAGATTTTGATTTTTCTGCATCGTAAAGAACATTACTTACCTGTTTATGGGATGTAAACTTTAAAAAGGCAAAACTTATCAGACTTTATCTTTAGAAATAAAACCATGTCTTAGATTATGTTTGTGACAACTCTATTTCGGTCAATTCTATATCTCTCTTACTAGTTACTATGCTTATTGTGCTTCCGCCGACATCAAAAGTCTTCGACTTTTAAAAGATAGCAATTCTGAGCGTTTACAAACTAATTTCACACCTTAAGAGGAGAAAAAAGAAAAAAAAATAGAAGAAGAAGAAGAAGAAAAAACCCTTGCAGAGGCGAGGAAATAGAGCACACCATAGATGTTTATAGCACAAGACGCTGGTGAGCCAGAGGTGCATGATACCCAGGAAGGAATCGAGACTTTCCCGCAAATCATTAAGTTTTTGAGTCGTTAAGCGGCTTCATTCATCTCTTCATGCCTTGATTCGGATCTTTTGTCAACTTGCTTTTCCAAATAGCGGCATGAAAAGAGATTGAAATACAGGAGATTTAATGCTGCTAAACTAGCAATAAGGTAGTAGAAGCAGTCGAGTTTAACTTTATTGAGGTCACGGCCACCCAACCATGGAGATTCTTTCCCATTGTTTGAAGTCACGAGGTGGACTAGGTTGATAATAGCCGTGTTCAAGTAGCTGGATGCAGAGAAGCTGAGAAAGAAGATTGCCCCAGAAAGAGTCCTCATGGTTTCTGGCAAATGGTTGGTGTAGTATTCCAAAATAGCAACAGCAGCAAATGCTTCGATTAGACCCGATAAGGCAAACTGTGGCAGCAGCAGCAGAATACTTTGAGGTGACACTAAGGTTCCCTGTTTCAAAGCTGCGTCCCGGCGGCTCTTCTCAACAATTGCAGCCACCACCATGCATAGGATTGCCATTACAATACCAGTGTTGATTCTGTGTCTCGTTGTAAATCTAATATTCTTTTTTGACCTTTTCCTTGCCTGAGGCAGGTAAATTTGCTCGTAAATGAATATCCATATTGAAAGGCAAATCATCGAAATAAGGCCCATCCAACCAGGTGGAATTTTAAAATTGTGGACTTCGTTGTTCGACTGAATTGCTTGCATCAAGCCAAAAGTATTCATTTGGTCCATTGTAATGAAGCAACCGATTCCTGTAAACCAAACTGGCACAAGTCCTACTATTAGTTTCAGCTGTTCAACTTGTTGAACACTACATAATCTCCAAGAATTCTTGGGCAAGCCTTTGTCATCCAATTCGCTTGGATCAGTAATTAGAGCAGCCTTGTCAAAGAATTTGAACATATCAGTGTGAGCAAGCTTTGCTACACGCTGATCTGACTCAGTCAAGGGAGGATCATAGAGGGGATGCCCAGAAGATGATTCAAGACTCACTGCACGCTTCTTACGGGCAGCTACAATCACTTTGGCAATATCGACAAAAACGGTTCCTTGGGACTTTGTGATTATATAAGTGTGTTTGCCAATCAAGAAAATGATAATAGACGAGAAGAGGCAGGCAGCTGGTATGGCATAACCTATAACCCAGCTAACATTAGTCTGAACGTAGACCACTGCAGTGAGAGCTATCACGAGAGCCACTGTGAAAGAGAAATACCACCAGTTGAAGAAGCTCTCAAGCTGGGCTCGTCCTTTTTCAGTTCTGGTGTCGAACTGATCAGCTCCAAAGGCAATGTTGCAGGGCCTAACACCTCCCGCTCCAACGGCAAGCAACCCAAGGCCCGAATAGAGGACTCCAAGCTGCCAATCCTGAGGTTTTTGGCAATTGGATACTCCAGGGCAGTCGAGGGGTCTTAACTTTGGCATGCCTGCAGTTAGGGCCAGGACCACCATGCCCTGTACGTTAAAATATAAAAGAACATATTCAATGGATCATGATCCTTATTCAGTGGTAGTAATTTAAATCTCCTAGTAAAAGTAGAGAATACATATCCAAAATTCCTAACGGTAACTAATTAAGAAACAGCCATCCTTATAATTTGTTCCTTCAAACGAACGGAAGTAGAAGATTAAGGATTTCATAGAACATGTTTATTTATTATATCACAATCTACATGAGTCATTGGAAATGTGCAGATAGATGATTTTACCAGGAAAGAGGACATGGAGCCGAAGAGAAGGGTGCGGAACCTTCCCAGATAAGCATCAGATAAGAAAGCACCAAGCAAGGGTGTGACATTGGTGGAACCAGACCAAATATTGTACACATTAACTAATTGAATACCATCCATGTTGTATCTTGTTTGTAGATACACTGTTAAATTGGCTATAAGACCCATGGAAGCCAATTTCTCGAATGACTCGTTCCCTTGAAACCAAGCAACACAAAATACGTGAAAACAAATTATAGCAAAAACATGCATGCAGATAATTCTAATCGAATTAATGCATTAATTACCAAGAATATATTTTACAGATCTCCATCCTCCAGGTGCCTTTTTAGGCGGAGGCGGAGGAAGAAAAAAGATAGGAGGAGCTGGAGAGATATCGTCATCTGAAGGAGATGAAGTCTTAGCAGTAACGACAACATTCTCCATCTCTTCCTTCTCTGCTCCGTCTCTGGCTTCTGTTCCCCCTCCCCCCTTCCTGTTCAAGGCTTTATTCTGCATTTCGCAATCCTTATTTCTCGCATCAATTGACACCTTCTTCCTTATTTTTCTGTTTCTTGTACTTTCAGATCCTCAATGTTTTTGGCTGTTCTCGATTGATTTTGTTTCTAACAGTACAAGCTGTTTTTGTTTGTGCACTTAAAATGCGGAATGAGAAATATCTACCCTTAATTTAAGCTGTCATGTTATAATAAGAAAATAGCAAAACAGAAAACAGAAGACCTTAACCAGCTACAGTACAGCCCTTTCTGATGTCTTTCTTTCTTTCACTAGTTTGTTTGCTTGCTTGCACAGCAAGAATGGCAAGAACGGCAAGAACATAACATATGTGGTCTCTACGTAAGGTCGAACATAACATGTGTGGTTCGAGTAGTTTTTCTTTCTTTCTTTCTTGTTTCCTACAGCCTCAAACTCAAAGAGGCTGTCATATTTAACGAATCGTTCTGTTATTTCCTTTGGACAGCTTAATTATCTTTCGACGTACCTGACCTGTTCCTTCATTTAGGGTTTTCCTTTCTATTATATATTAACAACTCGTGGAAGTTCAACTTATACAATTACAAAGCTATAAAATTTTGAATAACGGCTGCCAATAATTCCTGGAATATCTAATAATATATACCTAATAATTTCTCACAAAATAATTCCAGATTTGATCATGATATTCACAATTTTTAGTATAGGTTATCCTTATCTGTTGGGCCTTTATAGAACACCCTAGTAGTTTAATTAGTCAAATCTATTTAATGGCTGCCTGTGTTTGTTTCGAATTAAGAGCTTAGGCTACTTTACAGCTTCAAAATTTAATTATAGTTAAGAACTCTCTCAGAAAATATATATATAGGGGGGTTCAGTACGTGTTCACGATTATTTTTTTTTAATAGAAAATTGAAAAACATGTTAACTAGGCGTATTTTTTTCATAAAAAAACAAGAAGACATCAGATTGTTAACTAAAAAAGAGAATATTTATAATAACAATCAGATTTATGACACAACCTAAATACTAGAATATTATAAGAAAATAAACTTAATATTTTACATTACTAAAAAGTGCTCTGCAGGGTATATTTGCTAGTATTTACGAAGCATAATCTCCTTTTTTCCGTAATTAGAATCATATGCACTGCACCCCACTCCATCCAGCTAGCCCAGTGATCCATTCCACCGCAGATATTGTTGGCAAATCGCACACCAATCAATAGTGAAGGCCATTGCAACTGGTACTGGAACCTGTTTTTTCCATGGGGCCGGCATGCTTCGACCAAAAGAATTAACAGAGTAACTAAAATTATTTGTACTCAGGAAAGATAATTAGCACGTAGAAGCATGTCACCCTTCAACGTAAAGTTTTGAAGAACCTCTGAATAGGGTTCTTTCTAGCACTGCATATTTTTCTTAAATAAATAAATGTCCTCTCAAGCATGGCAACCATCCTATGAGGAAGAGGATAAATCAGACGGCAAACAATATTGAAAACCGTCATACATCTGACGTCGAACCCAAAATATGAGGACCATGAAGCACGTATGATGAAGTGTTGCAGCTTTATTTATTATATCATTAATCCTGATCACTTGCCCCAAATCTTTCCCCCTTAACTACGAGCTAGTTATGGTCTATTAATCACAAAGTGGATCTCATGAGTTCACAGCAAAGAAGCCTCGTTTCCAAGACTATTCTCGACAAGGCAAGTGTTGAATCACAAATGGTCAAAGCCCTATCACAAATCAGTTAATGAAAAATTGCTTGAATCTGCACAAAACATCAAGTCATGAATCCTTCTCTTTTCATGGTTTGTTTTTTCCAACCATGTCAAGAAGGTCCAACCATGTCAAGAAGGTTCACTTTGTTGAAAAATAAATGAGTACTTCTACTTTGTTTTAAAAAAACATCACCAAATATTACAGTTAATAAAAACTCTAACTTATAAATAGAAATTCTATATTGCAATACTGTTTCATAAAAGAAAAGATATTATCATTTCTAAAATATCCTACTTGAAATAGGCTGCATTGCTGATTTTGTTTAAAATTACTAAGAGTTTGTTGGATTATGTTATGATAGTCTGCTCGTAATATTCCTGACTCTAGTGTTAGTGAATATTCAACTACGGATATTTTTAACTCTAGTGTTGCTAAATATTACGTAGCAAAAAATGCATATGGTATTCCTCACTCTAGTATCAGTGAATAAACCGGTAAAATAAATTTCAATGCGTGCATATATTTTATTTTTTTAAGAGAAAAAAATATATCATATACCAGATTTGTATTTCACAGTAAAAATTTATAGATTAATTATATAGTGAAATACCTAAAAAACAAAACGTGAGGGATCTAAAAATAAATTCTAAAGAGCCCGTGAATTTTTTTGGAATTTTATTATATTAAAAAGAGGTTTGTTTGGCCAAATATAAAAAAATGGAATAAAATAAAAGGTTGGACCTCAGCCTCAACCTTTTTTTTTTCTGTGTTTTTTTTAAAGGAGTTAGGTCTAGCTCAGTCATATGGGCTAGGTTAGACCTAGCGACCCGGCCTGGTCTGCAGGCATGTATGAAATGTTCACACATGCTTGCTACAAGAGATAGTTAATTATAAATTGAAATGCATAGTGTTAATTGTAATGCAGGGAAGAGAAGAAACTTACCTGGTGGAGACGAAGACACGAGGTTGCTTGGTGCACTCTCTCCCCTGTTTCTTCTTCACTTCTTTTGTTTTTTTTCCTGGTCTTACTAACCTCGTTCTCGGTCTCTTCGTCTTCTCTCTGGTTCTCTTTGTTCCCTCTATGCTTTTTTTTTTCTTGTGTTTTCATGTGATCTTTATTGGTCCTATGTTCTCTACTTGTATGTTTTTTGGTTTCCTGGCCTTTCTCTTTGTGTTCGTTCGTCTAGTTTTCTCCTTGTTTCCCTCTGGTTTTTTTGCTCGTCATCTTTTTTCTCTCCACCATTTTTTGGTGTTTTCGGCTCTTCTGGTATGTGGCCTTTCTTTGGCCTTTATAAGGCCAGAGAATGCCATACGATTGTGGCTTGATAACGGCATGCATTGTGGAGGCGAGGGATAACAATTGGGAGACATGGCCCATGACTAAAACAGTTTTAAAGCCTTTACTGCTGAAACGGTTCTAGTACCTTTACTGCTGAAATGGTTCCTGAGGAAGAAGGGGATGGATAGTTTTTTTTTTTTTAAACGGCTCCGTTTGTATCCCTCGAAATGGCTAGTTTTAATTTGCCCCCTGAACTTCTGATATTTAACAATTAGACCCTAATTCTTCAATTATGATCCTGATTTCAATAATTAAACTAATCCAAAGTTAATTAAGTTTTCAAACTTATAAATTCTTATAATTTTTGACCAGTTGACTCCCATATTTATAATTCAATCCTTATTTGTCTTTAAACTTTCAATTTGTGTTGTCTTAAACCAATTCTCAAATTATTTTTTATTCATTTATTTTTTTGTTTTTTGTTTTTTTTTAACTCAAAAATTAGGTTATGATAGTGTTATTAATGATTTTCATACCTTGGTACACTAAGTAAAGTATAACATAATACTCTTAACGAAAAATCACCTGTATGTGTAAGTAATATGATTGTTTCTTTGAGAATTTTGATAAAAGTTGACTTCTCTAAAGCACTCGTGAATCTATGAGTTTCTCGGGGTCAAAATGAACACAACAGTAAGAATTAAAAGAAATCTTTAGGTAGAAACTATATGAGTATTATTATCTTAGTTTACAAAAAAAAATTTGAATAGTTTAAGACATCACATTCATTATTTAGCCGAGTAAATCTAAAAAAAAGGTTCAAAATCAAAAGCTACCTATCCTGATATAGTAATCTATTAAGTCAATATCTATAGTAATTCTGTGGGGGAGTTTTGGAAAATTTGTTAAAATATAGTTAATTAGTGGATACAATTGAGAGCAAATAAAAAAAAAGGTGTCTATTAACTTTTTGAGTTAACACTTTGTTGGAACTTAATCTTAAATATAAGCTCTTTAATAAACATTAACATGATTTAAATAAATTGTGGGCAAATAAAAAATTAATTTTAAATAACTATTAGTTAGCATGATTTGGTGAAACCTAAAACCCTCTAAAAGAACTATATCCCATATAAGAAAGACACAAAACTTTCTTGATATTTATAAAGTGGAAGTTGAAAAGTAAAAATTAAGTCAAAAAAACACCTAAGCTTTTAGAAGTGAGATGTCCTAAGTAAAATGAGCTCTGAGCTTAAACTCACGCGCACCCATACTAACTCAATTTGACTCATGCTCGAGTTTCAAGCCATGCTTATGATTAGGTTAAAATTTATTGTAAAATAATATTTTGAGCTACAAAATATTATCTTTTACCAACTAAGATTTGGACTTAAACTTAGTTAATGAAGAATTATTTATTTTAGCTTATTGTTTTATCTAGTATAACTCATGAATATTAACAGTTTCTTCCATAAGTTTTTTTTTTTTTTACAATTATAAATAGTTTTTTTAGTTTAAAAATTCATATTTATGACTATTATAATCAAGTTTAATTTTTGATTTATGTGGTTAATCAAATATTAATAATGATGAAAGTTAAAAAATCTTATTACTTTAAACCTATGAATTTTAAACTTTTCTTGAGTATTTTTTATGTTTTGAATGTGATAAATTAAATATATTTAAGTAAATTTTTTAAAAACAAATATAATTTTGATGCTTTTATAATTTTTTATTCTATTAAGAAAACAACAACTCATAATTTTTAAAATTATAAAATTTTATAAAAATAAAAAAAAATAATATTATATAAATAAGAGTGATTTTGTGATGTACAAATAACTAATAATATTCTATTAATTACTATATATATATATATATATATATATATATAACCAACTAAAAAAACAAAAACTCATATAATTATTTTATTAACACAATAAGATTTTTCAATTAATTTTTCACATGGGCTCGAATTAATATTTAACAGGAAAAAATATATATTCCTTTTCTTTTTCCGTCCTCACCTCTCTGACTCCATGCTAGACAGCACTCCTCCTCAACCGCGACCCACATCGCCACCATCAACATCATTAACCGTCGTGGCTTAAGCCTCCGCGCCTCTAACTACCAACCTTTATTACGAGTCGCAAAAGAAACATTTGGAGGAACCTGTGTAAAATTGCTGAGGAGGTGATTCAGATTCGTTTCAGGGTTTAAATTAGCCAAAACCCGCAATGGTATAGCCTTTTTTAATTTTTACCTTCAATCTTGAAAGCTTAAATTTTTATTACTTAAATTCATATTTGAACTCTGTATCAACAAGTTAAATGGAAGACTTTGTGCGATTTTAATGCCTGATGAGGAGATTCGGAATTTTAATACGGGACTGTGTGATTGCTGTTACTAAAAACACTCTTCATACTCTTACTTTATAAATGGCTGTTAATATGACAAAGATGGTTTTGCTTTGGTTCATGTATTTGTGCGATTTTTGGAGGTTAAAATGCACTTAACTGTCTATAATAGTAGGCTTCAAATGTGATTATTAATCTCCATTGAACCCACCTTTTCCTTTCCTTTCCTTTCCTTTTTTTTTTGTGTGTGTGTGTGTAATGAGTGAACATTGCTTGGTTAGTGTTTCGAGTTTAGGTTGCGCTGCTTTGATGTCTTATGCTTCTCATGCCATTGTATGCTTCTGTTTCGGAACTCTACTGGTCTGGTTTAAGTAAAAAGATGCAGTTTTGAGCGTGTTTCAATTCTGTGTTTATTTTCATTGTTTTTGGGATCCCTTATTAATCTTGGTTGAGGATGGCTTAAATTAGGTTAATTTTTATTTTTCTTTAATGGTAAAAATGCTAACTTATTACTCTAAATGCTGGCTGATTTGATTTATTTTGGAGAAAATAGGAAACATGTTAGTTTTATGTGTTTGCTGAGTTTTGAATTTTTTTAGAAACCACTGCTTGTTGGTTTCCCTTTTTCTAGCTGTTTCTCTATGAGTTTATGTGATTTTCGTATTCAGTCATCCATGCTGGAAAATTTAGTTAGCTTTGACAGGAATCTTGTATAACTGTCAGATTTTAATAAATATATGTGACTGCATGCTGATTTTTACCAAACAGACCTCACCTGGCGGGCATAAAGAGATGAGACCCGGTTGGTTATAGTAGAAGGTTTGAAATGATTCCAAATAATAAATGACAAAGATTCATTTTAACTGAACATGGACAATATACAAGGCAGTGGCTAAAACCCTCCAATTTGTGTTGACACCCGCTCACAGTGACACAGGAGACTCTCTCTCCCCATTCACTTAGTGATGGTGTTACAACTGAACCCAGTTCTATTGTTTGTGGACTTCTAGGAATTTTACAGCTCTTCTTGACTGAATTTTATTTTATTGGCAATTTTCATTTTCATTCTGTTTCTTAATCTCAGACCATGTTGCCCTCTCTTTCACTAAGGTTTGGTCTTCCCTCTCTCTTTTTGTTTCACTTTGTTGATATGGCATGCTAACTTGCCTTTTTTACTTGTTATCCATGAAACTACTGCTCTGCTGCTACTACTGTTGCTTTGATTAAACTTCATTTCAATCTATTATTGATTCAGATTGGGCATTTAAGGAGAATAGGAGTGGGCAGGGTGCAAACCTTGCTAAATTCTAGCTACAAAACGACAATGGAAGTTCAAATACTAACATCTAAGACACACTCTGCTGCTAATGCTGCTTTGCCTTTGTCACAGGTGCTCAAAACAATTACTATTCCTATATCATTTAATAGCAAAACTAAAATTAAATTGTTCCTTATATTCTCATTAGTTTGCTTCTTGTTTCATTTGGATTGATGTTAATCTCCTGAATTATATGCATGTAATAATATTTCAGGCAGTTTACCATGATGGAAAATCAGAGCAGAATCTGAGGCGAAACCAAATTGGTGACAATGTCTCCAAGAAGGACAAGATCAAATTTCTCATTACCACAGTAATTACCCAAAACACAAACTACTAATTGCGATCTATTGACTCCAGTACTTGGAAAAATCATTTCTGAATTTAGTGACATTGTCACTAATGCTGTGCAAAGGTTATTTTTTATTTAGTAATTAGGATAATGGTTTGCAGAGTTTTTGAGCCATTTCTGACCTGCATATACCAACAACTAGCCAAATCCCTTTTCTAATTTGGTTCGCTAACCAGCTATTTTGGCGGTCTTCCATTTATTAAATCACTAATGCAGCCTCTAGGGTTATAGAAATTGATTAAGGAAATAAACAACGAACCTATACATAAGAAAGCAAGTTAAGCACACTCATGGTGGCAATACATTAAAAAAAAAGAACAGAATAAACTAATTTCTGCACTCAATGGCCCATTCAATAGCATGGTAGTTTTTGTAGTTATGAGGCATAAGCTGCTTAGTTCTGGATATGGTTTTTGAGAGTTTCTAAATGGCATCAATGTCGAGAAACTTTCATCTTTTTGTTTCCATAGCTTGTACTATTTCACTTATTGTATGACAAGACAATCTTACATATGCAGCTTTTAGATCTAAATGACAGCAAGGATGCTGTTTATGGTGCTCTTGATGCCTGGGTTGCATGGGAGCAAAAGTTTCCTATTGCGTCAATTAAGCAAGTATTGATTGCTCTTGAGAAGGAACAACAGTGGCATAGAATTGTTCAGGTCTGATACTCTCTCCCTCTCCCTCTCCCCCCACCCTATGCAACCCTAACTTGGATGCATGCTTTTCTGAATATGATGGTGTTTATGTACTGCATGAACATTAAGAATAACAGTGGATTCTTGTAGGATTAAGTCTATAAAATAAGCAGAAAACAGATCACAAGACAACTGTCATATGGATGCCAGGATAAACCTTTCATTTTATCTACGTAAAAATTCATGGTTTTAGCACTCTTCCTAGCTTGTGTAACTATATCTTTTTCAAATATTGACTAAAAAATTTCTCACAGGCCATATGAATCTAATATCTTAATTTATGCTGGTGGGAAAAACTTCTGACTTATTGCAAGTGATTTATTGCTCATTTGGCAACTGATTGTGTTGTTCCCACTGGATAATCTTGATGTTATACCAAAAAGTTGTTAAAGCTTTTCGGTATAACACTCTCTTTTCTTCGTCCTCTCTTAAAAAACCTAGTGACTATTGTTGATAAGAGTTTGAGCTGTGGTAGTCATTTTATTTCCATTAATCAAATCTGACCACTCATTGTTCTCTATTCTAGAATAAAACTTTAAATACAAGTTCTTTGTATTGATTGTATTTTCCTTTGTTTGCTGATATGGGGTAATATAATTGGACACCTTTTCTATTATATTTCATAAACTGATGATAAATAGAATTAACTTGATTTAATTGTTTTTGGGACAGATTTTTATCTCTCATGTTAAACGAAACAATTTTGATTGGCTACTTATATTCTTTCTAAGGTTGATGGTTGAGATCCTTGAGCTTTTCAAACTATGGTCTGGTTTTCTATTCACTCCCAGCAAAGCAAAATGAAACAATAATAAAAGAAATGGTATTTTTTTGGGACAAATTTTTATCTTTCATGTTAAACGAAATAATTTTGATTGGCGACTTGTATTCTCTCTAAGATTGATGGTTGAGATCCTCGAGCTTTTCAAACTATGGTCTGGTTTTCTATTCACTTCTACCAAAGCAAAGTGAAACAAGAATAAAAGAAATTGTATGTCCATTTAAGAATCTCTATTAATTATTAAAGACAAAAGTGAAGGAGCAAAGGCAGAAATTTCATCTTGCATTTTTTTTTACTGAGCTGCAATTCTTTGCTGTTATGCTATCTTGATACTAAGTTCTTAAGGCATCAGTCTCTTCTTTTGAATCTTACTACAAATGACTAGTAAAATTGTATAAAAAATGAGAAGGAAACGATTGGAATCAAGTCGGTCAATTCTTACTCTCTCCTGGCTGCTGATAATTTTCTGGCTAGAAAAAATGATTCAAGGGAATGTCAGATAACATGGCTAGAATGACAGCTGTGGTTGTTTCTAGGTAAAGAAATTAAGAAATAATAGGTCAGTAGGGTTCACAATTCATCTAATGAAAGTCCTTGAGAGGCCTTGGATGCAGAACTCTAAGAATTCAAGAGTTGAGAAAGACTAATACATACTGAAGGAGTTGCCTTTAATGAAGATTGATCAAAGATTTTCAAATTGCACTTCAACCCCATATTCCAAATGATATTAATACCGCTTGCTTCTACGGAGCTTGCTAGTCCTTTCTCATCCTAAAAGCCATGAAGTGGATATACATAACATCCACCTCACTCTACATAATGCCTCTGAAGACTCACTGTGAATACTAGAGATTGAGTGACTGTGCATCCCTTTGTTACCATGGTTCATAGCACAAAGAATATCAGGTGACGGAGCCTAATTTTGGCTTCCTGATTTGCAATGGATCACTAGTATTTCTCTTCTTGAGTACTGTAGTTTAGAAAAAGGACCTGATGTTGGGGTATCTTGTCTGTGTGGATATATTAGCCTGAGGTGACATGGGTACATTTGTTGTCTGCACAGGATAGTATAGAAGTCTCACAAAGAAATATCATGAGGAAGTGGAATGGGCCATGATAATTAGAATTATTAGGAGATCTTCATGGTGACAGTTGCAACTGTGTCTTTGCCCAGCTGCTTTGTGCTTACATTTCTTGAAGAAATTGGTGAAGGCATTTTGTGAATCTCCTATTATAGCTTTGCAAAAGGTCTTCTTTCAGCTCCCGGTGATTAGTTTTCTTATAGTGTTCATTAGAGAATGTTGGATAGAGTTTTTGTTGTTTTTGCTTTTATATTGGTAATTTTAGTTTAAGATAACTTCCAAGACCCACATTAGCTGCTCATGGAGCTGTGAACTATGGTGACTACCTACCTTGTATGTTTGACAACATCGAATTGTAAAATAATATTGTGAGCTTGGCTTTTAACATTTTCATGGTGGTGTTTGTAATGTTCTTTCAAAATATTACTTAATTTTCTTTGTTATGCTGCTTATTAATGCTATTTCATTAACATTGAAAATTATTTGATATGTTCATAGTTTGCTCTTAATCTCTAAAGGTTATTAAATGGATGCTAAGCAAGGGGCAGGGAACCACAATGGCAACTTATGCACAGTTAATACGAGCATTAGATATGGACCACAGAGCAAAAGAAGCACATGAGTTTTGGTTGAAGAAAATTGGTAGAGATCTTCATTCCGTGCCATGGAAGCTATGTAATAGCATGATATCTATATACTACAGAAACAACATGCTAGAGAATCTTATAAAGGTTTGGTTTGCAGCATGTCATATGCTCCTTGACATGGAGAATTGGTTGTGTAATGAACTTATTATGTTTACTAGGCAATCATCCTCACGATTCGCATACCATACTTTTTTCATTGTTCTGTAGAAAATGTTGGTTTTCTAGAAATACATCATCCAATTCAAGAAAAACAATTTGAATATTTTCTGTAGAAATTTATTTTCCAGTGAAGGACACAGAAAAGCTCTATCCTTGTCGAGGTAGCTGCATAGGAACATGAATGAAAATGGTAGAAAGGTGTTCATACTAACCATTATTACTTTCTGACTCCTTGGATGTGTAACTAACTCAAGGAAATGGTACAAAATTTGAAGATTCTATAATGTTTTAAAGTTAGTGAAGTGAGATTTCTTGTGGTCCAGCTTTTTTTATATAGGATATGATGCTGGCAGTGCAACTGTATCTATACACCCATAGATTGTCTATTTTTTCTTGCAATAGTTGCATGTGAATCTCTCCAATTTTAGTGGTGTAGTCTATATTTTGATATTTCTTCCATTCTATCCCAAGAATAAAGCAAAACTCTGTTGATTTGCTGCTTAAATTGAACAGAGTTTGGTAGTCATTGGAGGATGTGGAAGATTTTATCCTTTGTTAAAAAGTACGAGGGAGGAGAAAAAGTGCTATAAAATTCATTTCTTGTTGAATCTACTGTTTATCTGTAAGAAAGGAATGTTAGTTTTACCTTTCAGCCTTTCAGTATGCATTCTTTAGATTTGTCATTTGTTGTCTTTGTTAGTTAGTTATAGGTTGATGTTGGATTAGCTTTTCTTCTATTTTGAATTGTTTAAAATTGCACCTTGTATATTGGTTGGACTAACACAGCTTTGTCATTGTAATTGGATGCAAAGCTTTTCAAGGGGTTGGAAGCTTTTGATCGTAAGCCTCCAGAAAAATCAATTGTGCAAAAAGTAGCAGATGCATATGAGATGCTAGGCTTACTTGAAGAAAAGGGAAGGTTACTAGAGAAGTACAATCATCTCTTCATTGAGACAGGGAAAGGATGGAACAAGAATTTTAGGGTTGTCTCTTCCAAAAAAAATAACAAATCAGGTAAGGCATTTTTAAGTCACTTTCTGTTTTGACATCACTTTCTGATAGCAGCAAATTTTTGCGCTGTAAATTTGCTCAATAACTAGTTAAAAGGCAAAAACAAACTAAGCAAATTTTTGAAATGAATGTTCTGAAAACAAGATTTCTTTAGCCTATGATTGTATTTTGCAATTAGAGCGTGTATGATCTCTGTGTCTTTGCCATTTGGTGCTGTAGCAAATATCATCATCTAGCTTCTATACACAAACATGAACACATATTTCAATTTAGTCTTCAAACCTCCAAACTACTTCCAATGATGGAAAATTGGATACAGTGATGGTTTATAGTATATACACAATCTTTGCTATTGGCCATCCCTCAATTTTTTCGTGATTGCAAGCTTTGAAATTTGACTGCATTGAAGAAGATTATACAGTAGTGGATGGGGACCAAGCTAGACTTCAAGTTTGACATTTCATAAAAATATGGTTTTACATGCTTTAGTCCTTTGGATGGTTTGATTTATCAAACCCAGCTCAACCTTGACCTGCCCAAGGGCCTGGAAGTTTCACCTCTTCAACAACTGGTGGGTCACTGGGTATGATGGTCGTTTAGTTCAAATATATTATTTATTTATATTCAAAAACATTTATTGGATTATGCACAATTAAAATATAAATAGGTCCATTAAGTGAAGACATGATATAATAATATGTATAGAAGCATTTGGTTTCATCCAATTACAGCCTTCAAATCTTAGTAAGAGATGTGTTATTTAGGTATCTGCACTTTGCTTTTCTAGACAAAACTATTATATCTTTATTCATTACTATCACTTACAATATCTCGGAATTCCCTTTCTCTAATTGAGCATGAGAGGCGTTATATTATTGTTTGGTCGCATTCAAGCTCTTTTTCCAAGCTAGATGATTTTGACGATATAACATTAAAAGAAACATGTGCCCCACATGAAGTTTCAAGGGCTATTAAAGAACACGATATTCAGAAGTCCCCAAACACTTGTTGGTTTATGTCCTTGTGTTTCTAGAACTGAGCCTGATCATATGATCTTTTCATATTTGTGATAAGCAATGTATGTCCAGGTGCGTATTTATGACAACTCTAGAACTGAACCTGAACTCTGTGTTGAGCCCTAGGACCTATCAATCTGTTGATTTTCATGTGCAAATTCATCTGCTTTAATGAGTGATCCTTTTACGTAGATGAGAGAAAAATTTTAATGCCTTTGCCTCTTGATTTTGACACTATTCAGGGAAGGCAAAAAATTGAATATGCTAGCTGATGCTGTGGATGGAAAACAGTAACTCCAAGATTATCAGATCATCGCAGATAAATTTCCTCTTGCTTTAATTTTTGGAATTGCTGCTTTTTCTTTGGAGAAACCTTTGCTGAGTTGATTTGGCCACAGTGAGTCTGTTGAATGCTTTGCTGCACCGCTGGGAATTAGAGATTATGGTGACAAGGAGGATAAGGATAAAGACTATTTTATTTTGTTCACTCACCTTGGAGAATTATACGAATATTTTCCTGTTTTTATTTATTTATTTATTTATTCTCTCTTTTGTCCGAGGCAGAGCTAGATGGCGTAAATTAATAATCATATCATAAAGAACTGAATCTTCTTCGGTATGTATTTTTTGCAATTAAAAAGCGTATGATGTTAAGAATTTACATTTTAGATATGTTGTTAACGTCTGTACCTTGTTATTTTCCATAGAATATCTACAGATGGATGGATGCATATGCTACAAGTCAAGCGGGCAGCAGTCCGAACTGTGCTGCAAGTAAACCAGTTTTGAACTAAACAATTTAGTTGATTTCCAGTTGATGCATTATTTGTATTCTCAAATTTAACAGGCCATTTTATTAATTTGTTGTGTAGAAATAGTAAACTAGTTTCCAATCGCAACCCTCATGTAATTTCAGAGTCACTGGATCACGTCTGATACTGATAGGAAAACTCCGCGATCCAACAATTTAGACATCCAAGGCACTACAAATCACGTCCGATACTGACAGGAAAATGGCACGAGTAGGATTTCCACAACATGACTGCTATTTGATGACCAGCATCAGAAAATTATGTTGGGAGTCATAACCTTGAAAGGAAAGATAATTACAAAATACGAGAATGCTTTTACTGACAGACCAGAAAACTGGGTTTTAGATTAATCTTGACATTCTAGTAGAGCTTGGATTGCTAAATCCATTGTTGGTCGCTTGTTCCTATCTTCCTCCACACAAGATATACCAAGTTGAACGATAGTTGTTGCTTGGTTCCTGCTAAACTGGCCATTCAATCTTGGATCCACTATTTCCTCTATCCAGGAGTCCTCTCCGCACTGAATTTTGCTTTTCACCATTCTGACAAACCCTGTTAGATCTGATTCATCCTCTTCGCCGCCTTCTATACCCCAATTTGAGAGAGGGATTCCTTTCACTAACTCTAGAATTACCACTCCGTAACTATAAACATCAACTTTTGCAGTGATGGGAAGATTTGTAGCCCACTCTGGAGCCATGTAACCCTTTGTTCCTCGAATTCGTGAGAAGACGGAGCTGTTGCTACCCCTCTGAGACAGCTTGGCTAACCCGAAATCTGCAATCTTAGGTTCAAATTCACTGTCCAGAAGTATATTTCCTGGCTTCACATCACAATGTATAATCCATTCTAGACACTCTTGGTGAAGATAAGCCAAACCCTTAGCTGTCCCCAAGGCAACTTCAAACCTGTCTTTCCATTCAAGAAACTTTGGGGAGAATAGATGCTTGTCCAGTGACTGATTTTCCATGTGCTCATAGACTAGGAGTCTGTGTTTGCCCTCTGAACAGAATCCCCACATTCTCACTAGGTTCATGTGATTGATTTTTCCAATTGTGCTAACTTCTGCCCAAAATACATCCTCCCCTTGGTACATGTTTTCCAGTCTCTTCACAGCTAAAACCCTTTCATCTGTCAAAATGCCCTTGTATACAGTTCCAGAGCCTCCCCTTCCCAGCTCTTCCTTGAAATTATTCGTCGCCTTCTTGAGCTCAGCATAAGTAAACCTCCTAAATCGATTTGATAACACTTGATATCCATCTTCCACCAAAGCTGGCACACCATGCTTTC
>Ga0325401_1001856_pt1 | contig 18275 bp, 9 predicted proteins | sample PopdelMetagenome_FD_205666 | JGI IMG/M metagenome (GOLD analysis project Ga0325401, IMG submission 205666) | Populus deltoides microbial communities from Bellville, Georgia, United States - Xylem-PdKOR-R2 | ecosystem: Host-associated > Plants > Phyllosphere > Stem > Wood/Secondary xylem | place... | reverse complement strand
CAATTTTAACTTTTGACCATTCCAGCTTGAATATCTTGAGTTAGAGAAGTCCATTTGATGCAAACTCAATTTTGTTGGATTTTTTACTCAAATTCCTATCAACCTACCAAACTTCAGAAGACAATGAACTCATATGAGAGAGATATGATTTTCTAAGACAACCTATAAATTTTGTCAACAGACAGGTTTTCTGAAGAAACAAGTTTTAATTTACTTCCTAAACATCCAAACCGACATGAAAATTATTTATTCATATGAAAAAGGTCTTTATTTTGGTAAATTAACTTCACTAAGTCCAAAGTCAAAGCTTGAAGATTTTAAGCAAGACTATTTTTCCTTCTTTATAAGAAAGAGTTACTGTACTACTTAAATATAGATTGTCTGCTTTGGAAAGGACTCCTAATTTTTTAAAGGATACAAACGGACTAGTAGGAATGTGGGGATTAGAGTGTTCCATCATATTGAAGAAAAGAGAGATAGGGAAAAAAAGAGGCGGTCAGAAAGAAGAAAGAAACTCTCATCTTTTTTCCTACACCTGAAATAATATTTTCATCTATTCTATTCCTTAGTTTTTTGATATTCATGCAAGGCTAAGTTATTTTTCTTGGTTGAAAGGATACAAAAGCCTTCAAATTTCAAAAACTATGAGATCTATTTTATCTTTTCTTTTTAGTTTATATGATGAGTATGAATGTTTTTCTATGCTTATTTTCTATAATTATTTAGTTTGATTATTAGAGCGGACTTTAAGTTATTATTCTAACTAATCTATTGCTAAGTTTTCTATCCAAACCAGAGTTGTGATATTTAACTTGTGAAGAGACTAAGTTTAATAATTATGACAGATCTATATTGTTAATCTTAGGGAAAACATTTAATTAAATCGAACATAGACTGCAGACTATTATGTTGTTTAGATTTATCAACCTTTCTAGTTCTTAAGGTTGTCATTGAATAAATTACTAGTGCTGACGCTATGGTTGTTTAATGGTTAGGGTTAGTTATACTATGGATCAATTAACTGACTAATATTAAAAAAAGATAAATACTTAGAATATAAATTGATGTATCGTTTCAATGATATATTTTGATTTTCATCAGTGGATGTTTGCTTCGGACCAAGGTTTTTCTTTTAATAAGTTTTGGTTTTTTTAATTTAGTTTGATTACTTTATTTCATTTACCCTAGCATAGCTTAGATAATCTCAACTCCCCCTCCAAACTTTGAATCATTTAGCATAAAGACTTGAACTAAATCTTCCTCGTGGGATCAACCCTTTACTTGCTCTATACTATCTTATTTGTCTAAGCCAGGGTAATTAATTTTTGTGACCATAACATTACAACAATTTTGATCAATCCACCAAACAATCTTGCCTCCAATCACAAATATGGATCGAGTTTTGGATGGGTCGAACAATTGTTCTTGTATGTCTCCTGTAACTGGATGTTATATGTTTCCTAAAAAAAAAGTAAGCAAATTCATGAAAATAATAACTTTAGAAAATAGATTATTGAAATCCAACATACCACGAAGTACTGATCTTGGCTATTCACGAGCAGCTACACCCCTTTCCAATGATCATCATTTCTTACATGCATTTTACAAAAAGCTCTATCGGTTTTGGTTCGCGTCCAATAATCATAGCCTATAAGATAAAATCGTTGTTAGTTAAACATATTTATATAAAACAACAATTTTAAAAAATGTATGTAATTAAAAAAAGAATCTTACCATCTATTTTACATGCGAAATGAACAGAATGGACTCGTCAGTGTGCGTTGTAATAGAATCGAAAATCACGCAACCTATATGGTACAAATTAATTATCGATTAATAAATAAAAAATAAAATTTTAACATTTGGATAAAAAAAATATTAATCTTGATTTCAATCTTACCTAATTGTAGCGTGATTTTTTCAATCCCTCCTGGCAACAGCGTTGTCAGCTCTATCCTAGTAAAAGTTTTCCTTGCAGTTTAAATTTGTAAGAGAATAATTTCATTAATATTAATAAACTAATTGAATTAACATAATAATAAAAATTATTTAAGTTAATACTAACCTTAAACTTTCTAAACTATGCATCAATCATAGTTTTCATTTAAGATTTTTTAAAACCTGACTACATTGAAACAATGACACTTCTATCAACAATTTCATTGCCAATGTTATCAAGTGGGCAATCTCAATATTTATAAACCTGAAGTTGCATTCGTTCTTTATTTTTTAGTAGTGCATGAAAGAAAAACAAACTTACATCAAGTGGTCAGACTTCCTAGTAAATGGATCCTACTCTAAAGGGACCCTCCCTCGGCGTAGCAGTATCGTACTCGACGAGCTTGCATCGAGAGTAGCTGACTGTGACTCAAGTGTTTGTTCATGGTCGGCACCTAATAATTCATGATCATTAGAAACGCTATTAGAAAAACTATCAGTAATCATGTTCGTACGACACATTATTAACTTTCCCCTAAACATCTACATAAATTAAAAGATTGAAAAGAGGTAATAAGATTCCTAACTAAAAAAGATCTGGCAGTATCACCCCTATACGAGGGACTAACCAAAATTCTATTACCTGCATATATAGTAAAAATAACTAAAGCCACAAACCAGTTGATTTTATTGATGATGGTGATAAAAAATTTATTTCTAAATTATTGCTACTACTATTATTATCATTTTCCTTTCTTTTTTACAATGGTCATCACCACCTTTTTATCTATCCCACTAATTTTCTTTTGTCTATCTCTTTCTTCAAAATAAATTCTAAAAATATCTAATAGCATACCACTTTTGTAACCTTTTATCTTTTATCAAGTAATTAATTGGATTCACTTGTAAATTTCTAGAGACACTTAAGGGTGTGTTTGAGATTATGGTAGTAGTGGCGGGTTAAAGTGTTTTTCGCTTAGAAATGCATTAAAATAAAGTGTTTTTTATTTAAAAAAATTATTTTTGACATCAATACATCAAAACAATCTTAAAACATAAAAAAAAAAATTAAACAAAATTTTTTAAATTTTTTTTAAGAGAACACAGTTTGCACCGCATTTTTAAACATACATTTTTAGCATCCTTAAACATACATTTTTAGCATCCAACTAATACTCCGAAATAATTGATTAAATTACATTTACCCACACCCCAATCGAATAACTTGCCATCACAAATACATAATCAAGAAAAATCTTTGGCCTCTAAAATCTAATTATGCTTGTCCTTTATAATTTCATAGAAAACTGTCATTTATAATCTAAGTATTGTCAAATAAAAAGATCACATCAATGCCAAATTATTGAAATTTCTCCCTTCCAAAGAACCTCCTAAATTGTCCACGCAATTATAACATCAAAGTGGCTTTCAAAGACAGTATGCTCCTCCGGAAACTATTACCTTTTCTTTTTTTTCAAAAGCAATTAAAAAATATTTGGAAAAATTATGGAAAAAAACAAAAGCTTGTAGATTTTTTAATATTATGTAACATGGAATCATATTAATAATAAATATTATTAAATATTGTTTTAACAATTATAATAGCTACAAATAAAGCTTTCTCAAACGTTACCTTGTATCTTTTAATTTTTTCTTTCAAGACTGAGATTTCCCCATTTCTCCCCAATGAACAGATACCCAATAAAAATTCAGAAGGCATCGATGCATTGCATTAAAGGAGTTTTTTTTTTTTTTTGAAATTAACATGGTGAAATTTTTTGTCCTAAACTAATATAATTAAAAAAAATAATTAATACACTAACACCATTTGACTCGTTGCTCAGGTGAGACCTGGGCAACTTAATACACATAGGTCTCACCTGCACAACTCACTAAGCAAAAAAGAAAAGAGAAAAAAGAATTATTTGTTTTTTATTAGTTCATTCCTCATTTAAACCCTTAATCTCTTTAATCCAAATGCACCAAAAACAAGATTAAGCAGTCTCAAAAACATGTTAACAACCAAAAAAAAAATATGTTTTGAAGAATAAAAAATGAATGAAGAAGGACCTTGAAATCTTGCAAAAAAAAAAACCTAATTAAATTAACAAAACTTTGCCAAAAAAAAAAAGGAAGAAGAAGAAATATTACCTGGTGTAGAGGATGCAACCGGGTTGAGGATGGAGTGAGGGAGGAAGAGAATAAGGGATTAAGATGGGTGCAGAGAGAGAAATACAAGGGGAAGAGAGAAGATGAGAGTTTTTGCTGGTTTGTGGAAAAATTAGGGATTGTGGTCTTTTAATTTCAGGTTTGTTTACCAATTGATTTGCCAATGGTTTTTTGTCTAAAATATTAAATATTAATATTTTTAACATGTATTTCATCAGCAATATTTAAATGAAAATTTTAATTTAATAAAAAAATTTCAGAAACCCCTCAAAATATCACTCGTGACTTTTCATCCATCGGTGATTCCATAAATAATAGGCACAATGAATAATGTCATTGACAAGCGAATAATTTCATAACTCTTGGAAAAATACTAATGGACATTAATCGAAGGTGTGTCCATATGCAATGGACACAATGTACAGTGTCATTGAGAAGTGAATAGTTCCAAAACTCTCGAGAAAATACCAATAGATATTAACAGTCGGTATGTCCGTATATAATAGACATAATATATACTAACATTGAGAAGTGAATAGTTTTAGAACTCCTAGGAAAATATCGTCAGACTTAATCTGTCAGTGTATTCATATGTAATGGACACCATGAACAATGCCATTGAAAAATGAATAGATGCAAAATTCTCCGGAATATACCAACTAACTTAAGTCATTGGTGTATCAGTTAGTATTTTATAGTTTGTCGGTAATTCCAACTATATAAAATAGTTTATGTGTTCGAATTGTATTTGTATTTCTTATCTATCCATCATGCAAATACATTCCATCACAGCACAACACGGTACAATAGCTCCAATTCTATTAATAGTAATAAAATAACAAAAAAATAATTGTTTCCTTGTTATGTAATAATAAATTCACATCGTTGCATTACATATGCCTGTTTGTCCTCAAAACATCATTTAACTCATCTATATCAACATCAGCATCATCATAAGTATTCTCATTGACATTAAAATTTGAATCTAAGTCGGTATACAGAGTAACTCGATATGCATTTACTAACTCATCAAGTTGAAAGATGTCATTTCCCATAGTTACTTCATCGTTACCATCTTGAACATCTTGGACATGATTCCTAGTTTTTGTTTTCACTACGGATAATCAATCAACTCCCAAACGATCCTTTCTAAAGGAAGAAGTGTATATGTAATAAACTTGTTGCATTGCTTGGTAAAAACAAAGACATCATCATTGTAAAGTCTAGCCTTTATATTATTTTTGACTAAACCATGATGGGGATCTACTTTGATTCCTCTATCAGTAGTATCATACCAATAGCATTTGAATAAAAAGACTCTATTTTGCTCGCTATGATATTACAATTCAATTACCTCTTCTAATTTTCTATAGTGGTTAACTTTAAACTCATTAAAAGTCGATCATTTAACACATGCTCCATTATTATACGTCTATCTACCCTGACCATACTCTTCGGTATAAAAAACATGTCCATTGATGAAATATCTATTATAGCATTTCACCTTTCTTTCAACACCCGGACATAGTAAATTTGAACCAAAAGAAACATAGACCTTTAGTTTTGATTAACCTCTTCAAGATCAAACAATAGTGAATGGTTTCTCTCTTTTACATCATAAAAAGAGGGAAGAAGGTTCATAACCATGCTACCACCACCAAGGAGAGCCTACCTCTTAATTTTTTATTTTAAAAAAAAACCATTACAGCCTAAAATCCTAGCTCATAAACCCAGCAACACCCTTTTTCCTTCTCCTTTATTTTTGTTGAATCCATTTATATAACTTCAAGGGATTAGTATAACAACAATATATTCTCACTTCAAGGGTTAACAGATTTCAAGAAAAAAAATCATGCATCTATTGAACACAAGGTTTGAAGTGTGGTTTTGGAAAGAAACTTATGGATATATTTGGTCTTTTGTTTCTGTATATAAAAGGTTTGGTTAAGATTTTTGTTTTAAGCATGAAATATCTTGTTCGTTTTTTTATTTTTTGGATATCAAAATGAGATGAGATTGCGTATGTGTGCTTAGTTTTAAAGTGTTGGTTAAGTCTTGTTTTTATATTTTGCTTTAATATGGATAAAGCTTGAACCTTTTATACTTGGAAAATTAGAAAGGATTTTGGGCCTTAAGAAAATTTGATTTGATCCTTAAAGCATGAAACCTTCCTCTAAGATTTGTTTATGGATCGGGCATTTAAGGTATTTGGTTTTTAAACAAGGGCTATTTTTCTAAGCTCGTTTGCTTCTTGGATAAAGCTTGTGTCTATTATTGTTCAAGTATATTCAATTTCCTTGGACAAGGCCTGCAATGGTTTTGGGTAAATGAGTTGAGCCTTATAAAGGCTTAAGCCATGTTTGGTAAGATTAAAATTTATCAAAGAAAAAATATGTTTTTATATTTTTTAGGCGTGTTTGGCAAATATACTTTTAAAGCAAATTTAACCTATTTTTCACAACATTTATTTTTGGTTTTTTTCTTTGCCAAGCATGCCCTATTTTAATTTTAATTATTTTTCAAAATTTGAAGAACCATTTGTAATTAATTTTGAGCTTTCCACATCATTGTTTACCCTTTTATATTTAATATTTGGGACTGTGAACTTATATGTAAGACGTTTTTTCTATTTTAAATAAACCAATTTTTGTTTTTTTAAAATATATATGTTAAAAAAAATTTATTTAACAAAAATACATATATGTTTTAAATTGCATATGGCCAAGTTTCTAAAAAAAAATCATGTTTTTGTTTTAATATAAAAATAAAAAAATATATGAAAGAAAAAGGTAAAGCCAAAAACAATATTTTACAAGATTTAGCATCCTTTAAAAAATAAAAAAAAATAATTTTTATATTTTGCATGCATCATAGGTTTAATAACAAGTTTATTAAAATCATGAGAACTTGGCCTATCAAAAAACCAATTTGTTTATTTTTAATATCAAGGATTATGTACTTATATGTATTAAAAGAAAGAAAATGCAAAAAATATATTTTAGCTCTAAAATGACTAGGCTTGACACATAAAGCCACTATCCACTCTAATATGGTGGACCTGCTTTAATCAATAGACATGCCAATGGTAAGAAAAACACAATGGTACATTAGTAATAATCAGACAAATAAACAATGCAGCTTACCTTAAGTAGAGTGTACTACGGATGATAATGTTCTTCTTATACACAATCAGTTCGCTCATCTAGACTCTGAAGACTAGTTAAGGTTCTTAGGCCTCATTTGTTTGCTTTCCTTTTAAAAAGTAGTTTCTTTTTAGAAAGTGAATTTCGGGAAAGTGAATTATTTTTTGATATTTGGTAGTGTAATGGAAAATAAGTTGGAAAACACTTTCCAGTGTTTGGTTATGTCATGGAAAATGAGTTGAAAAATAACTTATTAATATTTTATTTTTTTCATATTTATTAAAATAATGAGGAACAAATCTTACAAATTAAAAAATTGAATAAGAATGAAATTGAAAAAAAAATATAATTTCATAAATTATCTCAAGTAAAATATATAATAATCAAAATAATAGAGATCAAATCTAATAAATAAAAAAATTGAAAGATGAAGAAATTAAAATAATAATAATAATAATTACCATTTCATAAATTATTTTAAATAAAATAAGTAACAATCAAAAGAATGAGGACCAAATTTGATAAATAAAAAATTTCAATTAAAAAATGATAAGAGAAAAGCATATAACAATTATAAAAATGAGGACCAAAGTTAATATAAAAATTAAATTCTAAGGGATAGAATTGAAAAAAAATATTCAAAACAAAATATATATAACAATCAAAAGTTTGAGGACCAAATTTGATATAATCAACAAATAATATGATATTTCTAAATTTTTCACAACTTCCGGAAAGTTTTTTCCACCCAAAATAAAAGGAAAACACTTTCTTGGAAACCAAGTCAAATTTTTCTTTGACTAGAAAGTGTTTTTCGTTGACCAACTTTCCTAATGACAAACAAACACAGGAAAGTTTGGAAAATGGTTTCCTGGAAACCATTTTCCATCAAACAAAAACCCCCTTAATGACCAAAATATTAGGTGGCAACTCTAATCCTTTTTAACGATAAAGGATAACAATTTCTTATTCTTTCCATATCACATAAAAATCCTGATCCAAGAGGATGATTGTAGCGATGCACACGTGTAACACTTTTGATTATAAATCATATGAAACTTGTGAAACTTGTTTATTAGGTAAGATGACCAAAATACCATTTACTGGTAAGAGTGAAAGGTCTAAAGAATTGTTAGGTCTAATATATATACATGTATGTAGACCAATGACAATTCATTCTATGGGTGGATATACTTATTTCATTATATTTATTGATGACCATTCTAGAAATGGTTATATATATTTATGAAACACAAGTTTAAATTGTTGAAAGGTTTAAAGAATTGAGAAATGAAATTGAGAAAAAACTAGAAAGAATATTAAAATACTTTAATCAGATCAAGGTGATGACTATTTAAGTCAAATATTTCAAGATTATCTAACAGATAATGAGATTCTCTCATAATGGACACCTTCTGGAACACCATAATTTAATGGAGTTTCTGGAATGATAGATCATATATTATTGGATATGGTACGGTCCATGATGAGTTATGGAGACTTTTATCTTCTATCTAAGCTATGCCCTGCAAACTACTGCTTAACTTTTTAAATAAGGCTTCATCAAAATCTAATGATAAAACTTCATATGAGATATGAAATGGTAAGAAACCAAACCTATCATACTTAAAGATTTGGGGATATGATGTTTATATGAACCATATTGTATCTGAAAAGTTAGGAGCTAAGTTAGATAAATATAAGTTTATGATATATTCAAAAGAATTAATTGGATATCACTTCTACTATCTTGTTGAGCAAAAGATGTTTGTCTCAAAACACGCTACTTTTTAAGAAAAACAATTTGTTCTTGAAAGGAGTCGTAGGAGGACAATAAAACTTGAAGAAGTTCAAAAACCATAAACTAACATCCAAATAGAACCTGAACACTGGGCTATAACATTAGATGTTTAGCCTGAAATTTAAGAAACACAAGAACTCGATACATTTTATATGTGGTAGGACACGTCATGAACCATTGAGATATTATCTTTTCATGAAAGTCGACGATGACAAGTTGCTCATACTTGATGAGCCTAACAACTATATGAAAGCAATTTCTAATATTGACTATAAGAAATGACTTTAAGCTATGAAATCTAAAATTGATTCCATGTACTCCAACCAGGTATGGACTTTGGTTAATCCACCTATAGGGATAAAACTCATTGGATGTAAATGGATCTTTAAGAGAAAGATTAACAATGATGGTAATGTATAAGCATACAAATCTAGACTAGTTACCGAAGGTTACAAACAAAGACAATGGGTTAACTTTGATGAAACCTTCTTGTTGGTAGTTATGTTAAAACCCACAAGGATTTTGATTGCTAAGGCTGCATATCATGATTATGAGATGTGGTGAATAAATGTCAAAACTACATTTTTTTATTGGAAATCTTCACAAAGATGTGTATATGACATAACCTTAAGGTTTTGAATCTAGTAAATTTACCAACAAAGTATACAAGCTATAAAAATTCATTTCTAGACTTGAAAAAGCTTCAATTTGATGAGATAATTAAACAGTTTGATTTCATTAAAAATATAGATGAACCTTGTGTTTATAAAAATATTAGTAGGAGTGAAGTCATTTCTAAATATTATATGTAGATGATATATTATTAATAGGAAATGACATTCCTTTCCTCCTATATATTGGGAATATAGATCTATAAACATAGATTTAAAAAGTTATTTAGATTATATCAATCCACGTACATAGATAAAATGTTAAAACGGTTTAGCATGGAAGAATCCAATATAGGATACTTACTAATTTCGCAAGGAATATGTCTCTCCAAATATATGTGTCCTAAGACACAAATTAAGAGAGATATGATGGAAATGATTCTTTATGTTTCGGCTATAGAATCCATTATGTATGTAATGCTATATACAAGACTAGATGTATCTTATACTTTAAGCATAACGAGTAGATATCAATTTAACCTAGATGAGAGTCACTAGAAAATAGTTCAAAACATTTTCATATACTTAAGAAGAACTATAAATGCCTTTCTAGTCTATGAAGGAAATGAACTAGAAGTTCATGGTTATTCAGATGTTAGTTTTTAATCAGATATTGATAATAGCAAATCTCAATCGGGATATGTTTTTACTCTAAATGGTAGTGTTGTGAGTTAGAAGAGTTACAAATAAAAGACCACAACAGATTCTATAATTAAAGTTGAATGCATCTCTACATTTATAGTGATAAAAAAGGTTGTTTGAATCAAGAAGTTCATCATTGAATTAGGTGGGGTTCCTAAAATTGTTGATCTAATAGCTTTGAATTGTGATAACAATAAAGTTATTGCACAAGCAAAGAAACCAATGTCTCATCAAAGATCCAACACATGTACTTAAACGATTCTATTTGATTAGAGAAATCATAAAGAGGAAAGATGTAAAGATACAACAAATACCCACTGAAACGAATCTTACAGATCCTCTCACTAAGACACTGTCTTAACATAATCATGATCACCGTAGGGAGGGATATTGTATTAGATACATGAATGATTGAATTTAGTGCAAGTCAGAGATTAATATGCCCTATAGCCAATTAGTTGGTTACATGTAGCACTGATTTTATTCATGTAAAACATGTTTATTATTAATAAGGTTTTTTTAATATTAAATTATATTTTATTAATGAATCTAATGTTTGATTAATAAATCTAGAGTAAAAATAAAGTTCATCGAGCAAACAATCTTTGCATAGAAAATTATAAAGTTCTTATAATTATAAAATTTTTATTGCATCAAAGCATTGTTCCTAAATATTCCTGGTCAATGTTCCATTAAGACTAGATATTAATTAGAGTTGTTGAGGCTAATGCATATTATGTTTTTTTTTCTTTATGAAAATAAGTAGCTGCTCTTATAAACTGAGGTATGAGAGATACTTGAAACTAATATGCAAATGTTTGAAATGTACACTAAACTGACCTGCAAGAGAATTCTATATAAAAAGATCACATATGCCTATGAAAACCTTGTGTGATTATTGTATAAGTGTTTCTTAGACTTGAGATTACTAAGTTATCTTATATATGGAGTGTTATGCTTTGATCGTGACCACATGTTGTCATAACCAAGGATAATAAATGGGAAAATATTAAGTATAACATAAACTATGTGAAGGTAATTTAGTAATCAGGAGAGGATTCATCATTCTATGTGAATTAGAGAAAATATTCTATTTGTTCTCAAATAGTATTTGTAAACCCCTGGTTATAATTTTTCTAGATTATTAAAATATGAGAAATTTAACCGATAGTAAAATAGGTTAAATTAAATTAAAGAACCCTAAATTCACATAAAAATGGTGAAATTAAAAGTGAACATAGTATTAAATTGTTAGAAAGAAAAATTAATTGGACAAAATAAATACGTAAGACCAAGAGGGGTCAATGTTCAAATAACAGAAGGCTGAGGGTTTATGTACAAATGATAAAAAGGGTCAGGGGTAAAGGTGCAGTTAACAAGAAGATATCATTATAAATACTATTTTATTTTCTCTCTTAGGGTGACTTGCAAGAGCAAGAGAGGGGTTAGGGTTCTTTGATCTTTTCTTCTTATTCCTTGATAAAAGCTACACCAAAATATTAACCTAGAGTGGTTAAAAAGAGTCAATAAGTGATAAAAGAGAGATATTTGGGTGGTTTAGAGAGTTTAGAGAGAGGCTAGAGAGAAGACATATTGATGGTAGAAACTCCGACAGCTATAACTTCACATTCCACCATTGGATCAAAATGATATTTAAATAAGTTGTTCTCCTTCATGTCTTGTACATTCTCACTGGTGGGATCTTCTATATTAGTCTTTGGTTGATAGATATCTCAGGATGAACATTTCTAGGAAATACACTTCTGGACAGTCTCAGTTGCCAACCATTTTCGCCTCCGTCCACCGTTAGATCAGGCTATAATTTGGATATGTTGTGCGTCCAGATGCTATCTAAAGTCTGAATGGTGGAGATTAGAAACAAACACTCCGAATATATGTTATGCTTCTTCCACATCAGGTCTACAAGTTTTAGGCTAATTCAGTTAAACCCAAGTTTCTGGAAATTTCACTGTTGGGTGAAGTTGATATTTGGATATGTTATACTTATAATAATGAGTTACAACTTGGCTACATGCATTGTCTGGAATATTATTCATTGTTATTTATGGTTTTTTGAAACTGCTAAAATTTCGATGGACAGTAACAGTTCAAGGTTTAGACAAAAACCGTAAAACAGTAACAGTTTAAGACATAGACAGTAACAGTTAGATGGTAACAATTCAAATTTCAGTAAACTTTCATATGAATACCATATAAAAAAAATTAATTACTCTATTTTTCAATTGACATGAGATTGTTATTTTATCACGGTTGTGGGGGCGTTACATTAGGGATCAAAAGTGTCTCCAAAAAACTAAAGCAAGGCTGTTGTGACAACCCTACTAATGGGTGTTAAGGGGTTGATTTGGACATCCCCAAGAACAAAAATTAATGGGAAATTAGAGTCTCATATAGAATGATTAAGGTGAGGTAAGTTTGGGTTAAGAAATTACCTTAGAAAGTCTACACGGTTCGGGTTAACGGGTGGCTATGTGAACGTGAAATAATGATCTAATTTAGATGTGAAAATCTTGCATAAAATCATATAATAATGCTTACTAGTTGATAAGAAAGCATTGAAAAAGGAAACGAATGATATGAAATGATGGTCTTGTGTGGAGCAAGAGAGGCATGGACTTTGGGATCCTAAGCTAGGAGAACGAAACCATAAAGAGGAACAAGTAGGTGTTTACAACCTCATCTCTTTATATTTTGAAGAGTTTAATATATTCTAAAATTTTATTTGTTTATATTGTATGTTGATTTACGATAGTAAATGATGAGAAATTTGAGAGTGCAAACAGGATTAAACATTACGGTTTGTGTCATGAGTGTTACCGGAGAAAACAATAAAATAAAATTGTATAAGCTTACTTTGCATATTGTCATAATTTCTAAAGACAACTTGGATTGATATAAAAGCCAGCCACTTAAGTGGGGGTAAGGAAAGTTAGTCGGTCCTATGAAGAGGAAAGATGAAAAGGGGGAAATTATGATTTTCTTTATTGAATCTATTATAATAGGTTGTTTTTTATGTGAATGTGTGTGTGAATTGAATGAAATTAGCATGAAAGGAATGAGGGAACTCTTGGTTCTTTAAGGCCATGCTTTCGGCCAATTATGCATCAAAAAGGAAGGATGTTTAATTTGAGATATTTAGCTTGATAACGTGTGTTTAATTGTGTTCAAATGAGAAAAAATGCATGTTGAAATAGCAAAGATTGTAACACCCTTAAATTATAATATCATGAAATCTCCCAACATTTCTTTGCCAATGTCAAGTATTGGGTACAAGGATTGTGTTTAGAAGAATATTGTTTGAAAAGTTAGTAAAATCAATAAAAATATTATATTTTGAAGTTAAGAGGGAAGATTGAAATAAATAGAATAAATTGGCTCTTAAAAAGATATTTTGACACTCTTATATGGTAGGTGATCCGCATCTATGCTTTCTAGTTAAATTCCATGATTTAATATATTATTGATATGAAATGTGAATTAGCGAATGTTGGATATTATATGAAGGGATGAAGGTTTGTGTGATGATGTTGTTATTTTAGATAATATCCCGAATGTATGTGTGTTCAAGGTGAATGGTCTTTCGTGTGAATTGCTAAGTGATGGAAGTATCATTGACATAGAAAGTATGAGAAGTGCGATATGTGGCATAGACTAACATACATTTAGTGTATGTTAGGATCCCGGATAAGGAGATCACCATGCATCGATGCCTATGGGGCATGGACTAGCATACATTTAGTGTATGTTAGGATCCCGGGTAAAAGGATCATCATGTATCGACTAACATATATTTAGTATATATGTTGGGATCCTGGGTAAGGGAATCATCATGTATCGATTCCTATAGGGCATGGACTAGCATATTTTTAGTGTGTGTTAGGATCTCAGGTAAAGGGATCATCATGAATCGGCTAGCATATATTTAGTGTATGTTAAGATCCTGGGTAAAGAGATCACCATGCATCAACTAACATACATTTAGTGTATATTAGGGTCTCGAGTAAGGGGATCGCTATGCATTGATGCCTACGAGGTGATGATGATACTGGTGAAATTGGTATCGGCAATATGTTAGGCGGAATAGTTGTGGTTGGTTTTGTGAAATCTTGATTGGAAGTTGAAAATGGAAGATGAAACGATTTTAGTAGTTGAATAAGAAAGAGTTCCAAAAAAAACAAAAGGGGAGAAGTGAATAGAATATGAATACATGTTTGCCTTTTTAAATTGTTGGATATTTGTATTACTATACTTATGCTATTCATGTTTCAATAATATGTATTTTGTTTCAAGACCATCGCATGCACGGCAGGAGTAGATCCTAGCTTTCGTTCACTTTTTGTTATCTAGTTCGAGGGAGTATTGTACCATCTATAAATCCCAACTTATTTTTAGCGTTTAAAAAGATGGTCATAGATCTGCACCAGGTAGGGTAATTATCGCTGTTGAGAGGCTTGGAAACAAGCACCGATCCTGGATGATCAGAATGGTAGAGAAAAAAAGGATCGAAGGCATTGTTCTTGTCTTCCTTGGAAAATTGCTCGCGCTCTATGATATTGGACAATCAGTAGAAAATTGAGGCAAGAAATAGAAGCAGAGACAGAGAGCGAGGTTACCAGCTCTGATACCATGTAAAACAGGAAACAGGGAAGAAAAGATTTGCCAGAAAATTGTCTTTCATTGAAAGAGTTACTGCCGCTTATATACAAGTGTTTTCCTATAATTATGCTTAGCTATATTAGGAATATGAATTACAATAGGAATAAATATACTTAACACCACATGTTTACATATTTGTTTCGTAACCCATTACGTAAACATTGGGATATTATCGATCCTTTCTTAACAAGTAGTGACAACAACCACCATGGTAGCAACAACAAGCCGCCATCGATAATAGAAAGAGCAACCATCAGCAACAACAATGGCAGCTACAATGGAGGATTTCAAGAAACCCCAGAACTTTTTCTCACCATTAAACCTTAGCAACAACGACCACCATCATAGATCATATTCTTTGATCTTTAATCTTTAATCTTTTCATGGAGAATTTCCTTGAATATCGATATATATAAATTAAGAGATATTAGCTTCTTTTCTTTATTCCTTTATGTTTAATTTTGATTTGAAACTGGTGAAGCTATTGTTGAAAATTATCTCAAGAAAATATAAACCATCAAGAAGAAACCCATGTTTAAGAAGCTACTGTCAATTTATGAATGCCCACATGACAAATATATTTTTCTTCTTTCATGGGTTATCTCTGGAAAAGAGAAGAACTGTGTTTCTAGGAACTCTGAGCTATTAATATCTCTGGGCATTTTTTTTTTCTATTATTATTTTAAGCTACCTTTGACTGAGTATTTAAAATATAATTTTCGAAACTATAATTGGGAAGCTTACCATGCTGGGATTCAAAATGATTACGAAAATAAGCTAAAAGGTTAAAATTTAGAAACAACATTTGGAAAGGTAGCAGTTATTTGATGGAGGCACAATTTTAATTGTGTGTTTGGTATTGTGGTAGCTATTATTTTTTAAAATATTTTTATTTATAAATATATTAAAATAATATTTTTAATTTTTTAAAATTTATTTTTGATATTAGTATATCAAAATAATTAAAAAATATAAAAATATATTTTTTTAACAAATAACATTTTAGACACTGGTAAAACAAATAATAGTCGGCGAATATTCACCAATTTGATCAAATTCTAATTCGGTGAAAGATGCTATAATGATAAATGAGAATAGGTATTTTGCGAGGCTCAGCATATTTGTTCGTTTTTATATCTTTTGCTTCCTTGATGATACACATTAAAAACCACTATGTTCAATATTTCCGAAGATTAAGAGAGAGTTTCCACATCTTTAAACCAAAATATTTCTTCCTTTTAGATAGTGTTTAGTTAACTATTCCAGAACAGAAGAAATACGAACAATAAAGATTGCGGAAACAAGACAAAAATAAAATAAAATTAGAGAGATAATTGTATTTAGTAGTAATATACAAGATAAAATAATTGTTTTTATATCTTGTTTCATTATGATTGACAAAAACAAAATAAAATATAAAAATTTTTATTTTATTCTTAATATGTATTATTGTCAAACTTACATATTTCAAAAAAATACTTAAATATTATTTTTTTTTGTTACTTTAGTTTATATTGAGTATTGAAATCAATAATATTATAATAACCATAGTTATAAAATCAGAATAGAATTGACTGATTAACCCGGAACCTAAACTAGTCTAAGTTTAAGGAAAAATAAAGAAATGATTTACTCAACTTGACCTCGTAAAAAATCTAGGTCAACCTGGGATAAAAACACAAGTCAAAAACTCGTTGATATTTTTTTAAAAAAATTAGTTAAAATAAGGTTGCTTTAATTATTTTTAATTTTTTTAGGTCAATCGAGTTGACCTTCCTATCTAGCGACCTGAACCTTGCATTGGATCGACTCCTAAATCGGGCTAACTTTTATCACTTTTATCCATGTGTTGACTCGGGTCAACCCGTAACTGAAACTTTGCCTCTATTAATCCTTAAGTTAAGTCTTAAAACTATAATAATAATCATTTTTGCTCTTACGTTGACCTGGGTCAATGGTCAACCACACTTGTAACCCAGGTCTTGCCGCGGGTCGACTCCCAAATAGGTTTAAAACTATGATGATAACAACTTTTATTATTATACTGACTTGGATCAACTCGACTCGTGACCCAGGCCTCGACTAGTAACCCGAGCTTTGCCTTAGATCGAACCTCGAATTGGGTTTTAAAAGTATGATAATAATTATTTTGAAAATTGAGAGTTTTTACAATGATATTTTTGGAATAAAAAATAAAAAAAATATTATTTTCGGAGACATGTCTCCTTTATACCTCGTGTGTTTTTTAAATATAAAAATTTACTCTAAAATTATTCCGAAAACAAATTTATTTTTATTTCTCTATCTTTGTCTCTTAAATCAAATATATTTTTATCTCTAGTGTGTTCATACCCTCTTTCTCAAGACTAGTTTATATGCTAATGTCATGCCGTGGGGGGACACAAAATTTTTTAAACATAAAAAAAGTTTTCAGGTCATAGAAAATGCTTTGGTATTGTCATCAAACTTGTAAATACAATTATTTTGAATTTTTATTTTTTTTAAGATAAATTTTCCTATCAATGAATCTCTTGTATATCTTAGCCAACAAAAATGATTGTTTTAGCAAGTTACCAAAAATATATCAAAATTGTATGTCTATACATTGAGTGATTGAAAGTTAAAACAATCACAAGTGTGAAAAATTCATATTCCAAATCTATTTAGATATTTTTAAATAATAAATAGCCGTCAATCAACTTTTTATAAATAATTTATTATTAATATTATTATTTTTAGATCAGATATATAAGAATTAAAAAAATTATTAAAATCCAAATAAAATTTATAATAGTATTAAATATACATGTGAAAACAAAAGAATAAGTGAATCTGATAAAAAATTTTGAAATGTAAAAAATACTAAATAAAAAAAGAAGAAGAAAAACCCAGTAAAGGGCTAGACCCAACACATAGCCCACACATGCATAATAAGTTAGGCCCACATGTTTGATTATGTTTTAATTTTTCTTTATTAAAAGGGCGGATGACAGGCATAATGTTGGATTTTTTTTTATTAAGAGGTTTGCCCCTTATTTATTTTAGAAAAATAAAAAATAATAGGTCATCTATCAAAATTTAAAGCACTCAAACCTACAATCCTTAACTTATAAATCAACTAAACTACGACTGAGATTTATTACAAAATAATTAAAAATATATATACCCAAACTTATGATCCTTAACTTATAAATCGACTAAGCTACGGCTGAGATTTATTATAAAATAATTAAA
>Ga0325401_1001855_pt1 | contig 18276 bp, 10 predicted proteins | sample PopdelMetagenome_FD_205666 | JGI IMG/M metagenome (GOLD analysis project Ga0325401, IMG submission 205666) | Populus deltoides microbial communities from Bellville, Georgia, United States - Xylem-PdKOR-R2 | ecosystem: Host-associated > Plants > Phyllosphere > Stem > Wood/Secondary xylem | place... | reverse complement strand
CTAGCTATAATGCTCATGGTGTTAATGGAAGGAAATACGTGCTTCCAGCTTTATTTGACCCTTCAACTTCAACTTGTTCCACTTTAATTTGAGAAGGGATAGCATTAGTGTATGTATGAGAGTAAACATGGAGCTGTAAGAGAGATTATTCTTTGATTTAATTATTCTTTCATTCAATTATTAAAATCAAATTTTAAGCATATTTGAATTCATGTTGCCTCTTGAGTATGATGATTCAATACTAACTGGCTTCTCTCTTCTTCTAATTGAATTTTTCATTAATTGACCAGAGAAAGCAAAAGGAAAGGGTAGTTTTTTTCTATTCAGATTCGTAATCACGAAATTAATATTCATCTCTTATTGTTTATTGAGCTGTATCATCAACAATTAACAAACAAAAATTGTATTTTTCATTCATAATTACTGTTTCACATTGTTTATCCAACCTTTCTTAAAATGACGTCGTTGGATATAAAAGTAATTTTTCTGATTTCACTGTAAATGATAAATTAAAAAAACTAAAACAATTTTCAATATTGTTTATTAAACCTTATAACTATATCATTGAAGTTATATATTAGTTTATTAATATATTGCAACTCTCTTCTAGATATATATTAGTTTATTAACCCGTGTTTTGTTACTCGTCATGGAATCTATTAAATTTACTAATTTTTTTAATAAATTATATGATAAACATATATGATCGCAAAACTGAGCACCAACTTAAAAATAAAAACTTATTTGAGACATTGATAACCCAAGTAGAAAACAAATAAAAATAAATTATGCAGTTTATTTCTAAATAAATTTAATATTGAAGTATAAAATCAAGAAAAACAATTAAAGGAAAAAAAAGAAGCATATCTGCCCTGTTGGTAAACTCGTCAATCCTATGAACGAGTAACCTAGGCTAGCACGTTAAACCTGTGAATCGGGTTATAGACTCCAATGAAATTATAATTCGTTTTTCTCCAAAATTATTTTTATTTAAGTATATAATAATAAAAATAGATGATCAAAAATTCAAATACCAACTCAATACGGTGATGTTGAAAAAAATAATTCAAAAACGATAAACATATATGATCGTAAAATATTTTTTTATCTCTAAAAATAAATTAAATATATAAAAAATATATAAAAATTATAAAAGAATCATACTAATCTCTTCAAAAATTAAAAAAATCCAATATAATTAAAACAAATAATCAATATTCATAAAAGGATAAATAAGAAAACATATCATTAAACACAACCATTGGGTCAGGTCATCAGACGTGAAGCACCATGTATGACATAATCATAAAGCTCAATCCCTAAGAAATGATTTGTTAAAATATGAAATTAAAAAAATTACAAACAAGAAATCCAAAATTAAAAATAGCAATTAAAATAGTGAAGGTTAAAATCAAAATTAAAAATAAATTAAAGAGCAACAACAAATTTTCACTTTGAGATTTAAAATTAAAAAAAGTAAAACAAAAACCAAAACAATGAGGATGAAAAAAAACAATACACTATCAACTTGGATGAGAAGTTGAAATTAAAAAAAAATCAAACTTTTATAAAAAGAGTTAATGAAAAAAATGATAAGAATAAGGATTAAATTGAAAGCATCAATACATGATAAAAACAATTGAACATGTAGAATTTTTCAACTTGTTTTTTTACATTAAAAAAGTCATAAATGTAAATCTTAAAACTTAAACACTCATTAAATTAAATAAATCATGAACTATTATGTAAATAAATGGAAAAAAGTCATTAACGATAAATAACAATGTAAGTGAAAAAATTGAGAGACAAATCAAGATAATTAATAGCATAACATACGTTATTTAACTGGTTATGTTTAATAAATTTGTTTATTAAAATCAATTTATAATATAGATCGACACTCATATGAAATTTATTTAATAAAATGAAATACAAAATATTATGTAAGGTTGCACGTATTTAAACAATTATAAAAAAAAATATTTAATCTAAAAAAAATACATTAAAAAAACTACAAATGATGCATACTAACTTCTTAACAAATTAAACACACCAATATAATTAAAAAGATAATTGTTATTTAAAAAATGCTAAATAAGCGTAAAAAACCAAATCATAGAGAAGGGGTATTGATTAAAATATTAATATATATTTAAAAAAAATTGCGGTCAGCCCACGCACCTAGCCCAAATAGAAAAAGCTCGTGTGTGGGCCTGTATTTTTTTAGTTAAAGTGGCAGAAGATATAATGCGTTTTTTTTTAACAGATAATGCGTTATATGTCGTAGTAGACGACGCCTCATTTATGATCCTAAAATCCAGCCATTATGGTGGCTAGAAAAACAGAGTCCATGTTTTTTTCCATCCAAAAACCTATTTTCAACTCGTTTTTGACCTAAAACACATAGAAAACACGCTAGGAACCTTATTAAACCAAATTACTGCCTTCAAAAACACAAAAAAAACTAGCCTCAAACACGAAACCAAAAATCTTCCCAAGCTTAGAGATGTTTTTTTAGATGATTTCAAGATAAAAAAAATAAAAAAATAAACACCTAACCTTAATTACCCTCATTATGTGGAACCTTTTGACACAAAATTATATGTTTTGGTGTCCTAAATATTTCCCAATGACAACTTTCTCTCTCTAAGCCGTAATCCAGAAACCACATCTCTTTCCTCCACCCGAAAAAGGACTAAAAAGGGAGGAAAATGAAGTTTGGTATCACAGTATATTTTTTTAAAATTATAGGGACCGAAGACCTAACTGCTTAAAAAGAAGATAGGTGAAAATAAAATTTTCAAACATATTGCATATTTGCCACCAATTTTACCTGTTTTTGTCACTTTGGTCCTCTTTTCTTTCAATTCAACCATCACCCAAAAAACAATGCAATTGGGCTCTAATCCATTTTAGAGCTATATTTAGTGATTTGTAATTCATCACAAGTTTAGGTGTGCCTCTTTCTATTTCAGAATTTTTGTTGACATAAAATACAACATACGACCAAGGTGATCTGGACTTCTGGATGAGACCTTTAGACTCTAAATTTTAGATTTCGAGTCTATAATGTTGTTCTAATTCAGAATTCATTTGGATTGGTTTAGCTTTTATAGGTCTTTGATTTTTTAAAAAGTTATCTTCATAAGGAAGATCAACAACATGGTGTTTTCTTTTTCAAAAAGCATTTGGCAAATCAGAACAAGTTTCATGTTTGATCTCATTTTGAAAATCGAACTTTTTTTTTTGTAAAACAGAATTCTGTAACTGGTTCTTTGTAAAGAAACATCATTTTTCAAATCATGTAAATGAAATTATTTTTCATGGATCACTGCATTGATCTAATATTTATGTATAAAACATGCTTTGATTAAATTCATATTCATAGTTTTTTATTTTTCTAGGAAAGAGAAATCAAGTTTCACACCATTAATTTTTGAAGTAATGCAGTCATGTCTGGCTTTGTAAGAGGTAACTATGTTAATGAATGGAGTTCCAAGAATGATGGTATAATTTATGTCTAAATCCCTACAAAAACATCAAGATCGAAACTTACAAATATATTCATGTCGGCCTTATACAAGTTGGGATCAAACCTCTTACCAAAGAAGGTCTTAATTCTTCCATTCTAGCAGTACTCAAAGACGCTAGATTTTAAAATTTCTAAGATTCCTTACTTAGTTCTATCGAGTCTAGCCTATGCAGTGGTCCAGTTTCTTTTATTGTTATCCAAACCGTACTTTTCAAGACCCAAATAAATAGTTATTTAAAAGAGTTGGTTGGTCCCTTCAAGTAAATATTTATTAAAAATTTCGACAAAATCTCCTTTGTATTTTCAATTCCAAGTTAACGACTCAAAAATCAAAACCTATAAATAATAACCACAAACTCATCACAATATAATTAAGCATCACAACTCTACTAAAAACATCAATTTCCATGTCCCCTTTAGATTTTTTTTTTCTTAATAGTTAACATTGTATGATTTCATATACAAAATTTAAAACTAATTCATTCAATAAACCTTCATTTCGTAGGACACAAACACATTCAAATATAAATACAACAAAACTATATTACTCGTTAAGGTAAGGGTGTTGTCCTTAATTACATACCCAACAAAAGGATAATTTAAACATTTTAAAGTTTCTTAACATACAAGCAATATAACATAATATCAATACTTCTAGTACAAAAATTAACTTAAACAAAGATTTTCATCTATGCATCTACTTTCCAACTCGAGGGTGCGAGGTACCTAACAACATATTTATATAACATGTGAATATTTGATAAAACTAAAAAATGTGCACATATTAATAATATACAATTAAAATAAGGAGATAATATGCATACTAGCTCATTAATAAAGTACTTATTGTCAATACATTAATTTAATTTAAATTTCATTTTTGTCAATCCTTAACTAGATATTTTCTTCATTAACCAGGACATAACTTTCTCAAGTTGTCCAATAATTAATACATTATTTCTGAATTTCATGTAAGAAAAGAAGAAAATAGTTCAACCAATGTGTCCATTTCAACAAGACATTATTTCCATTAACTAGGAAAATAATATTTTGGCACACCCAAGGTATTATTTCCATTAACCAGGAAAATAATATTTTGGCATGCCCATTTATTTAACAAGGCATTATTTTCATTAACTAGGAACTAATCTTTCAACGCGCCCATTTAACAGAGCATTATTTCCATTAACTAGAAAATAATCATTCAATGCGCCTATTTATTTAATAGGGCATGATTTTTATTAACCGGGAAATAATCTTTCAATGCGTTCATTTAACAGAGCATTATTTTCCGTTCTTTTTATTTTGCAATCTCTACTTAAAATTACAATCAAAGGAAATTCCTTATAAAATACTAAATTAAACGATTAATTTATTACAAGGTATTTGACACCTACCTTGTGTTTGTGGGCGTGAAGTGGTTTCTTATTGCTGGTTAGGTCCTGTGACCTCTTTTAGATAAAGATTAAAGGAATGGATGCAAGAAAAATTCAAGTTTCATTCCTCTCCCTTTTTAAACCCTATCTCTAGATTTCCTTTTTCAAAACAACTTCCAAGCACTAAATCACCCATTTTAATTCTTTATCTAAGTTCTAATCACTCTAATTACCCTTCTTCTCCTTTTGTTTTTATATAATTAGCAAGAAAACAAGTAGAAAATCCCACAAATCCTCTCCCTCTCTTATGGCTTCTAACCATCGGCAAAAAGAAGAAAAGATGGGCCAAATTTATCCCATCTTTTAAATTTGCACATTAATCCCTTCTTGTTTAGCCTTTCCAAATTTATCCCCATCCTTTCTTTCTCAATAAATTAATGCCTTATAACTTTTCTTTTGTTTAATTTTATCCCTCTCAATGCTTGCTTATTTATTTATTTATCTATTATTATTATTATTATTATTATTATTATCATTATCATTATTATTATTATTATTATTATTATTATTTTGGTCGAGCTAGAAAATAACCGGTTTTTTACATTACTATATCCCTTAAAAACTGAAATATCTTACAAAGCATGATCCTACAAATAAAAACTTACAATTACAATATGCTTGAAGGATCAATTCCAGTCGTCTCGATCTTCAAGATCCACTATAAAGTCATGTTTTCAACCTTTGCTAGCAAATAGAAATTCCAATCACAAAAAGGTGAAACCTTACTCCTCCAAACTGACCTTTCTAGATTAAACACAGTTGTTCTTAGAGTCATCCAATAGAAAGATATAACCCTTCTAGAGGACTGGATCTTTAAAGGTGCAACACAACCTCAACCACCACAGCCACCAAAACCAAATATCCAGATCAAAGAAATAACCCAATATACTAATGGAAAAGTCAAATTGTCTTTCCATCGACACCCAACTAGTTCCAGGTTTTCAGATGAATCTTTCCCATCCAGTACTATAGATTTAGGAAGAATCTCTAAAATCTTTTATGTCAAAAATATACCAAACCATTCAAATCCACCTAGGAAATCAACCTTTGACATTCAAAATACCAGCTTCCAAAATGTAGATTACACTACAAATATATCTAAACCTTTATATACGAACCCTGAACAACAATCCCCTCCAACCTCTCAAACCTTTTTTGCAATCACAGAAAATGGCAAAAACAAGCTGAACGTTTTGACTTCAGGAAAATAATTTTTTATTGACAAAATTTATTTAAAAAATGATTTTTATGGTGCCCATAACTCTAATAAGAGATTTTGGTTTTTAAAAAAATTTTTACAAAAATGTTTCTATGAGTTCATCACATTATATAAAGTTCAAATCTTATTTTTTATTGGTTTGAAATGTATTATGCATCCGAACATTATATTGCATATCCTTTCACTTCTACAAAACATGCATATCCCATAACATCTAGAAATAAAACTTTTTGGGAACTTGTCAGTGGTCCTTCAGATGAGTTTGAACATACACCCTTAAGAAACCTAAAAATCCAACACAAAGACCAGATAGTTAAAGCTGCTCTTTATAAAATTCCCGATGAAGACATTATTACAAATAGCAAACATATTATTCAGCAAAATAATTTTACCAATACCAACCTTAACACCTTAAGCAAACAATTAACCCTAAATGTTCCTGACACCCCCCAAGTTAGTAGCAATATTTCAACCTCCACAAGCCAAATTAACACCATTCAAAATAACCAAACAGATGATATTCAAACTTCTGATGAAGACACCTTTAGAGAAGAAACTCCTAAGATTGATAAACTCGTCTGTAGAAACCCTAAATCACTTGCTTCCCCAGACATATCCATTCAAAATGAAACTAACAATATCAACCAACATAAATTTCATACCTCTTCCCTCTATGAATGGAACATAGATAGAATGTTAGAATACCTCATCCTAAACACCCTACAATAAATTATCATGGCAGTCAATGCCTACAAAACCCAGACTTATACCTCAGATAAAGCCATAGCCAAACTTCATATAGCTAGTTTCTCTAGCCAGTTAAAAGGATGGTGGGATTATCATCTCACTGAAACTGAACATCTTCAAATCCTAAATTCCATCCACATGACTGAAGAACAAACACCTATTCTTGACTCTTCTGGAAAATACCATCCAAGATGTTGTATCAACCCTCATCTTAACCATCTCTTTACATTTTGTAGGAGATATTTCTCATCTGAAAGATAAAAATGTTGAACTCCTTTCAAACCTTATACGTAAAAAGCTTAGTGATTTTCAGTGGTATAAAAACACCTTCCTTATCCGTGTCATGCTCCAAGAAGACTTAAACCAACCCTTTTGGAAAGAAAAATTCCTTGCTGGTTTGCCTATCCTTTAAAGAGAAAAGGTTCGAAATAAAATCCAAGATACCTTTGCATCCAAAATCATTCCTTATGACCAACTAACATATGAAGAGTTAGTCAGCCTTACACAAAAAGAAGATCTTAAAATCTGCCAAGACCTTAAACTCCAAAAACACCTGAAGTGGGAAATGAAATGAACCAGACAGAAACTAGTAAGTTCTTACCAACAATTTGGCTTGTTTGTATAAAAATCCACTTGCAATGGAAACTATCCCAAGTCTAAGCCTTATTTAAAGTCCAATAAACCACCTTATAAGAGATCAACTCATATAAAACATTTCTACTCCAAACTAAAATAACTTTACTAAATCATACCATCATTCTTAGAACTCTATTATTTGACATAATTACCCCTTTCAGAGCCATACATGACTGCATTACTTAAAAACTTAATGGTGTGAAACTTGTTTTCCCTTTCCTAGAAAAATAAAAAATTAGGAATCTTAATCTCATCAAAGCATGTTATATACATAAATATCAGATCAATGCATTGATTCATGAAAAATAATTTCATTTACATGATTTGAAAAAAGATCTTTCCTTAAAAAGAATTGAACATCAGTTACAGAAAAGATGTTTCATTACAAAGAATTGAACATCAGTTATTCCTATTGGGACTACTGATTGGAAACAACATCTTCATCATGGGATCCATTTGCCTATCACCTTCCAAACCAAATTACATAACCATTGCCAAATTTATTTCTATTGGGACTACCAACAGGCATGGTTTAATGCTTTCTTTCTCCAAAACTCCAAAGGAAGCCATTCCGGGTTATTTTATTTTGATAACTCCATTAACACTATAAAAATATCAAATTGGTTCCGTTAATAGTGGGATTACCTTGGTTCCTTCACCCACACCCTGTGGTTGAAAAGGGCTACAAACTTTTCAAACAGAATTTTAAAGGCACCGAGAGACAAAAGAAATTTTCCCCAATACTTATGTTTTGTTCCAAATTCTTTGTGCCTTGGGTATACTCATGGTACTTTGACTACAACGACCAAATTACTCATGTAATTTTGATCAGAAAATACAAAGTCATATGATGGGACTCTTTTGAGGCAGAAAATAAAATCTCTAAATTTGCTGTAATGTTATGGCTTTCTTCAAACAACAGAAGAACCACCATCTCTAAAAGAACAGTCTTAATCCCTTTTCCTCGCCCAAAAAGCCCAGGCCTCAGCACTCTTGGCAACTGCCAAGTCCAAAGAAGAATATTTTGAGGTCATGAAACAACTTATAGATAATGGAAAAGGAGAATTTATGTTTTCCTATTCTTCAGCCTTCTCATCCTTAAGATCATATACTCTTCTCAATAATCAAAATGAAGATGATTGCTATGGCATCCTCCAATCATTACAAAATCCATAAAAAAAAAGGTATTTTCAATATCTTTTAGGCTCACCTGTTTTGAGCCCTTCTTCTAGATGCAGTCTTTTTATTTTTAAACTTTTTTTCCAAACCTATTGTTTTAGGCCTTTTTCTACAAAATCTCTTGATGCTACAAAACAAAAATCAACTATTAGTGAGTAAGACGACAATAAAAAAAAAAACCTCAAGAAATTCAAAGGCAATTTCCATGATTGTCGTCTCTTGACCATAAGGAACAAAAACATATGACCAACTAAAAAGTGCCAAAAAGAATCTTCAACCTTTCAAAAGTCTTTTGGCCTCTTCCATAATAGCTCCACTAAAAGAAGACATCTTAAGCTTTAAAAGGCAAGGTAAAACACACTGAAGACTAACCTTACTAAATTTTCAAACCAAATAAAATACTAAATTTACATGTGAAATGAGGTTTTTTTAGAAAATAATAAATCTATAGTTACTAGTTATTTATACGGTATGACATGTTTCATAAAATATATTTATTCTCATTAAGTATTAACAAAATTATAAAATTAAATAAATTAAGATGTTCACCAATATGCATCCCCCTTACTCTATATAAAAAAAAGTGACATTTGAAATGGTTAATTTTAAATTTTTCATAGTAACCATTAAAGGTAAATAATAAAGAAGACACGGAGAGAGAGAGTAGAATTATTGTTTTTTGTATGAAAGAATTTTATAAAAACAATTAATGTGATAAAACTTTGAGCTTTGAGTTTTTACTTATTATAAATATGGTTATTTAGCTTATATTTAAGCTTTTTTTAGGGAAAGACTTTAATTTTAGTAATTATTATTGTGTGTGTGAGGTTTTTCTCATATCTTTTGGTTTTTCATTGAACTGCTATAACTTACAAAGAATTAATCAAGCTTTATAATGTCTTTTAAACTTCTCATTTGCGTCTCTTTATAAGCGATGAGAGAAGGTTCGATTACTTATAGTTTTGGTGTCTCAGCACAGGTTATCGTTATGTCAAGCTCAATTCCAAACATGATCTTAACTTTTTTTTAGAATGGTCAATTTAAATATTGGTTTCCATAGCTTTATCACTACCAGAAATTCAATTGAAACTAATGGACTTACCGACGATATTTTTCTGTCGGTAATTTGTAGTGGTATTTACCAACAAATGCAAGTCCCTCGGTAATTATGTTGGTATATATCGATGAAATTAGTCTGTCGGTATACACTAATAAAATTACCGAGGGACTATTTAGAATTTTGAAAAAAAATAACAGGTCGATGACGTGGAAGTTTTTGCGGACGCTTTTACCGACAGAAGTACCAAGGGATTCAAACCGGGATCTCCATATAGTGACATGACCCCTTCACCGTCAGAATTGTCGATGGAATCACTAGTGGAATATTTTTGTTGATGATTCCTCAGTAAAAGTGAAAATATCACCACGCTATTGACCCTCATCTTCCCTCCCCTATTTCTCCTTCTTCTTCCCCCACCCCTGTATCTAAAGAAACTGCCCCACCCCCCCTAAACTATCCCCCTCTTCTAAACACAAGTCATCCTTCTTTAACTTTTGTAGTCACTGCAATATCCGTGTTCTGATTTATTGTGGATTTTGTTGGTTTTTTGTGAGTAAATCTATCTTTTTTTAATTTTAACATTAAAATGTGAATTTTATTATTAATTAATATTTTTTTAGCATATGTATTTTGTTAGTGTATGTACATGTTTTATTGGTTTTTCTCAAACTAACTTGTAATATGAATGTATAATTTTGTACTTGTTATGGTTTGTTTTAGAATTTGTAAAATTGTATTTGTTTGTAAATTGTTGAAACTTATGTCGAATTAACGAATTAGATGTCTTGTGATGAAATAAATAATACCTTGTTTAACGTGTGCATTTTAATTTTTATAAATGGTATTACGGAGTTGTAATTTCTGTAAATTATTTGTATTGACGTTGATAATTGATAATGAATATTTAAGAGAAATTTTAATTAGTTTGTTGGATAATCTCGAGTTAAACCAATATTTTTGCAAATTTATTTACTTAACATAGTTACTTAATATATGTTGTCATCATTATTTTATAGAGGTTCGATGGAAGTTATGGATGATCATTCATGAATGTATCGAGATTCACCACAAGGATCGCGGAGGATGGATTATTGTAATGGGGTTTAGGATTTTATTAATTTTGCAACATCTATTTTGAGAAATTTTAGTGGGAGTGGTATTAGGTGTCCATGCAGGAAGTGTAAAAATAAAAAGTATCTGCATCTAGATATTGTAACGATGCATCTTCTACCACAAGGGGTTCGTAGAGGATTACCTGTATTGGTATGCACATGGAGAACTATTTGTTTGTAATGAGAGCATGGTAGAAAGGATGATTGGGTCAACTTATAGTGCTAGCAACATGCATGGAGTTGTAAATGACAACAGTAATCCTTACAGAAATATGGTTACAGATGCAATGAGAATGAATTAAGGTAAATTATCGATCATTGCATAGGTGTTCACCATCAAGTCGGATTGTGGGTTGAGTAAGGTCGGTTATGAAAGAATTATTGAATGGGCAGGAAGTATTTTACTTGTAGAGAACATGATAAAAGAGAACTTCTATATTGCTAATTCCATGATGAAACCTTTCAGTTTAGAATACCAGAAAATTGACATGTGCCCTATCTTCTGCATGTTGCACTACCTTGAAAATGCTAAGCTGACCAAGTGCATGACATGTGGGCATTCCCGTTACAAACCCAGAATTGGCACGGGAAAGACTCTCGTGGCATATAAAAAACTTAGATAATTACCAATCACACTTAGACTGTAGAGGTTATTCATACCACCAAGGACTGTTAAGCACATGACATGGCACCAATCACATGATGCGATTGATAAAGTGATTATGCATCCTTCTGACGGCAAAGCATGGAAACACTTTAACAATGTGCATCCTCACTTTTCAGCTAAATCAAGGAACGTGTGTCTTGGGTTATGTACAGACGGATTCAACCCATTCAGTTCATTTACTGCTCCTTATTCTTGTTGGCCAGTCATACTCACGGTTTACAACTTGCCACCAGGGATGTGTATGAGGTCGGAGTTCATGTATTTATCTATGGTGATACCTGGTTCGAGCAGTCCGGGCCAAAATATAGATGTTTGCCTTTAACCGTTCATTGATGAGTTGATACGGTTGTGGTCTTCCGGAGCTTTGACTTATGATAAATCGAGAAAACAAAATTTTCTTAAAAGGTCGGCTTTGATATAGACTATTAATGATTTTCCAGCTTATGAAATGGTTTCTGATTGGAGCATGCATATAAAATTAGCATGTTCATACTGCATGGAAAACAACAAGGCATTCACATTAACAAACAGAGGTAAAACTTCTTTTTTTAACTGCCACCATCGTTTCTTGCCAACAAATCATAAGTACAAAACGAACATAAAGGATTTCTTTATTGGCAGAGTTGAAAAGGATGTTTCACCCCCGCGTCTTTCTGATGAAAAATTGCATGACCTTGTATTAGAGTACGGTGACATTTTATTTGGTTTCCAATCTAGTAAGCAGAAGTTTTCTGGTTTTGGTTTGACCCACAACTGAGTAAAGCGTAGCATTTTCTAGGAGCTTCCTTATTGAAAGACCAGTCTCCTCCACCATAACCTTGATGTCATGCATATAGAAAAGAATGTGTTAGAGAATATTTTCAACACCGTCATGAATGTGAAGGGGAAGACAAAGGACAACATCAAAGCTAGAATGGATATAACATTGTTTTGTAACCTTAAAACTATGGAGTTGGTTTTTTATGGGTCACAGGTCGCAAAACCCAGAGCAAGCTACGTGTTAGAGAAAAATGCACAACAACTAGTCTACCAATGACTTAAGAGTTTGCGTTTTCCTGATGGACATGCCTCAAACATATTAAGGTTATTAATTTGGAGGAATGCAGATTATATGGAATGAAGAGCCATGATTGCCATGTGTTTATGCAAACACTCATTCCATTAGCTTATCGTGATTTGTTGCCAAAGTGTATATAGGATGCACTCACTGAGATTAGTCATTTCTTTAGAGATATATGCTCCAGCAAGTTACATACAAATCACATTGAGCGGCTTGAAATGATTATCGTCGAGACAATATGTAAACTTGAGATGATATTTCCTCTATCATTTTTTGACTCCATGGAGCATCTACCCATACATTTACTGTATAAGGCAAAAGTTGAAGGATCGGTCCAATATAGATGGATGTATCCATTTAAGAGGTTAGATATTACAGATATAATGTAATTCATAAAGTATTTTCATTGTTTTTTTTAATTGAAAAATATTTGTTTAATTCCATGTAGGTACTTGTTCAATCTTAAGAAAAAAGTTAAGAACAAGGCGCATGTTGAGGCTTTGATATGTGAGGCCTATATTATTAAGAAGATCTCAACATTTATCTTGTACTATTTCAAATCTCATTTGAGAACAAGAATTAACCATTTTCCACGGCATGATGGTGGTGGTGAAGTGCCTGCCAGTGGGAACTTGTCAATATTCTCCAATCCTGGACAACCCCACCTAAAAATGTTGTAAAGGGAAGATAGTGTTTGAGATAGAGTTCAAACAAACACATAATTATGTTTTATTTAACTGTGATGAGCTGAGACCTTTTATTCAATAAGTATATGTACTACCTAAACTTTGTTAAAAATATACTATTTATATATTGTAATATCATAAACTCATATAATATTGAAAACCTTGTAAACAACATCGATAATATTTATTGTCCAATAACTCACAGCTGACCAAATCCCAAATCTTTTGATTACAAGATGAAAAATTTGCTATATAGTTCAAAACACATGTAAGTACTATCACAAACTCATTATCTCTTGCAAGTTATTGTATTTCATTACAGAATTTTCGTTTATTGTTAATTGTTGTACTTGATAAACAAGGTTTATCAGATGGGAAGAAGTGTTGCTATTTCATTGCCTTTACTAAGCCTGTATCCTGAAAGAAAAGTTAAGTGCTACAACAGGTATTTTATCAATGGATATGTGTTTCATACTGAAGCATACGGACATGGAAGAAAGATATATAACAATGGTGTTTCTGTTAAGGGATCGACTTGTTATAAGTTTGAAGTTGACTACTATGGTAAATTAGAAGAGATCGTCAAATTGCAATATCATAGCGAGTAGAATAGAGTGTTTTTATTCAAATGTTATTGGTATGAGACCACTATCAGAGGAATTAGAGTAGATCCTCACTATGGTCTAGTGGAAATCAACTCAAAAGCTAGACTTCGTAATGTAAATGATGTCTTTGTTTTCACAAAGTAATACCAACAAGTTTATTACACATACCCCCCTTTCTTTAGAAAAGATTGATCGAGAGTTGATTGATTATCCGTTTTAAAAACAAACTCAGGGGTCGTGTTGAGATTGTTCAGGATAAGAATGAAGACACAAGTGTGCGAGATTAAGTCTTTCAAGTTAGTGAGTTGGTTGAACCATATTGAGTTGCTCCTTCGATTGATTTAGAAGAAAATTCAAAATTTCATATTTTTTATGATAGGTTTGTTGATGTTAACGCAAAAGAGTTGAATATTGGTCTGAGCTCCAGCGGACAAGCACATGTTGATGAAGATGATGAAGATGATATCCACATTGAAGATCGTGATGGAGCTGATGACGATTAAATTAAAGAAGAAGAAGAAAATTTTGACGAAATATCAAAACATGGAAGTGTAAAGAATTTTTTATAATGTAATATTTTGGATGAAATTTTGTACCTTGAAATATTTATTTTTATATTTTTTCATTGTTGTTATTGTGTTGTGTGGGCATATTGCAATTCAAGTATTTGCAAGGAGGATGAATAGGTAATACAAACACAACTTGTTATGCACTATGCACATCATCGATGTCACTACAGACAGAATCTATCCATTGGTATTTGCCAGAGGTTGGGAACTGTTCATTTTGTATATCGGTGCAGTCCATAATTATCGCGTTAACTTACCAACGGACTTTGAAAGAAGAGGCAACTGTGCCGACTCGCGAACAACTAATTAATATTTCATTAATTTTATTTATTTTTATGTTCACAAACATTAAGGTCGCCCAAGTAATAACATCGATGTTTAAATCATCGATGGAGATTCTATTATTTTAATAGAGTCAAGTTTTCAGATATCCTGATTGAAGACCTTATATTGATGCATGATTTCAAAGATTTGAAGTTGGTGTTAACTTATAATTTTATTTATTTATAATAATTTATTATTTTTATTTTAAATAAATTATTTATACACAGAACAAATTCAAGTGGGATAGCGCGCATGACAATGTTGCGAGGCGGATGTGGGAGAATCATATGGCAAATAGGTAACAGAAAAAAAAACAATATGATTTTTTTTAAAAAAAAATATGTTTTCAAATCTAATTTGTCATTAACTCATATAAAATTCGTTGATGGAAGTAGGTTGCATGATTTTTAGTATGAAGCATAGAAAAAAGCCAAAAAAATACGCTATAGATAATGGTTTACGAGGCTGGAATGACATGGCAGTTTGGAGGAATTTCAGGCCACTATACATCCCGGAGGATATATGGCCGCAATATATCCAGTATGTGACGTCTGAGTGGTTCATACGATGCTCACAGTTTGATGCTGACAATCAAAACAGGCAAATTCATGGTTCGGTGACCACGCACACCAACAACTCTGTTCCGTTCACTGCACATGCAAAGTGGATGGTAAGATTAATTTTAATAAAATATATCCTTAATTAATTTGTTGTTATTTATAAATATATTGAACTTGCAACATTTTTTTTCCTTACAGGCTACGTCTCTTGGACATGAGCTAAGCCCAATGAAGCTGTTTGTGGAGACACACGTGCAGAGTGCAGATCACCAAAGGGGGGGTGCAACAGTTCGTTGACAATCGTGCTCAACACTTCATGGTATGTTCGTTCAACCATTTTATTTTGTAATTAATTATTTTCTTGAATTGAATAAGATAATTTATTTTTTAATTTTCAAGAGATATATAATAGCCGGTTGAGGGAGAGATACAGGGACATTCCTTCGATCCACCTGGATTTCGATCCGGATTTATGGATGGAGGTAGGATCATCCGGTGGACTCGATAAAAATCAGGTATACGGACTCTCCAACACTACGGCTGATAACTTGCTGGCGGCCCATAGTGTCTCAATCGTTGGGAGCTCTCAATAAGTATCGAGCACCCAGTCTGAGGAGATCGTAGCCTTGAAACAAAAATATCAGCAACTCTCAAAGGATTATAAACAACTCCGCCAGCTCGTCATGGACATGAGATCACAGATGGGTGGTACATGTGCGCCCTTTTTTTGGTCGTATGGTCTTGGAAACGACAAGTCTCCTCCTTCTCCTCCTCCTCCAACTACGCCATTATTCAGTCTGGGGAGATCGTAGCCTTGAAACAACAATATCAGCAACTCTTAAAGGATTATAAACAACTCCGCCAGCTCGTCATGGACATGAGATCACAGATAGGTGGTACATGTGTGCCTTTTTTTGGTCGTATGGTCTCAGAAACGACAAGTCTCCTCCTTCTCCTCCTCCTCCTCCTCCTCTTCCAACTACGCCATTATTCTAATTCAATTTTATTTTTGAAACACTTTAAAATTGTAATGAATATTTGGATGAATATTATTTAACTTTATTTTTATATTTTTAATGTTTTATACAATTTAATTTGCTTAATTGGTTTTTTTACTATTATAACGAATGGATTTACAAACAGAATTGTTCCGTCTGTATTTCACAGATAGTTACAAAATATTTACTATATATGCCACAATCACTGATGTCTCTACAAACAGAATTCGTTTGTTGGAATTTCACAAAGAGTTGTGAAATATTTACTGAATATGACACAATCACCGACATTGTGGTCCATCGGTGATTTACCGTTGGCAATCCAGACCAAATAATTCTGTTAGTATATTTCCAGCAAGAATTTTTTTTTATACGCATTTTCCATCTGTAAAATCATCGGCTTTTTTTTTTACCAACAGAAGTAGCGACTAAACATGGAATCATCGACGAACGGTATTTCGATGAATGAATTCTGTCGGTGACATCAATAAATTGAGATTCACATCAATAATTCTCTTAACCAAGAAATGTAAAGATGTTATTTATGCCAAACAAAATAAATCTAAAAATGTACAGCCAATAAATTAAGAAAGAGCTATTAGTGGCAATGAAATTCAAGCTCTCATTCGCGTCTCTTTATAGGTGATGAGTGAGGGATCGATTACTTATACTTTTGGTGTCTCAGGACTGATTATCGTTGTGTCAAACTCAATTCCAAACATTATCATAACTTTCTTGAGAATAGTCAATTTAAATGTTGGTTTCCATAGCTTTATATTTGTGGGATTCACATCAATAATTGTGTTAACCGATAAATGTAAAGATGTTATTTATACAAAACAAATAAATCTTAAAATTTATGGCTAATAAATTGAGAAATAGTTGTTAATGGCAATGGAATTTTAAAATAAAAAGACAATAATTCTCTTAAAAGTAAAAGATAAATAAATATTACTTACACCTTTTTTTTTCCTCTAATGAATAACTAGCTTAAGCATCAATTTCTTCACCGATAACATAATATCTTCTCCATGAAAACTTTTCAAGGCCTAGATGTATAAATACACCCAAATACCACAACACCACGCAAGGAAACTACAACACACAATTAGGTCCAGAAGCTAAAGAGTAATTTTTAGCAAGACAATCCCAGCTAAAGCCGGTCGAAGATCATAAAAGAACCACGTAAAACCAAGCTAGTTTATTTAAGTTAGATGCACACTCCCTAACCTTTTTCAATTTTATATTCATGTATATTTGTTTTTCTCTATATACATATTACTGATTTAAATATCCGATAATTTTATGTATATCAAGAGAGTTATTTTTTAGGCGATTAGAACAACCACTAGTCAAACCTATTAACCAAGCAATGGAAAACCTAATTTTCTTGCGAGGTTTTTTCGCGGCTTCATGAGCGGAGCTGTCTACAAAAAGCTATCTCATTCACTTTCGGTCCCTGGTCCTCTCTTAGCTGGCCAAGCACTGTAATGTTTGTTAACAATAGATGCAGTTGAAAACGAGAGTAGCCGCGCGCTCATTAAGCTACCAATGGAACAACGCGCTATTTACCTGTCATGTCACCACTTGCCCACTTTCAATTCTCAACCCACTCTCCGCGTAGCTTCCCTCCCTAAGATTTCAACCCTTCCCTGAGACTATATATACCCAATCTCGTCCTCCGTTTCTCTCCACTCACTTCACAAAATCCTCTCTTCCATCACTACGGATCATCAGATCAATCATGGCCTCCTTTCTTTCTTCACATTCTCTTCTTCAACTTGTTCTGTTAATCTCTATTATACAATTCAGCTCAGCAGCAAGGACATTCTCCGTGTCAGATCAAAGCCAAGATCCCTTGTTATTTCAATACCACAATGGCCCTC
>Ga0325401_1001854_pt1 | contig 18278 bp, 15 predicted proteins | sample PopdelMetagenome_FD_205666 | JGI IMG/M metagenome (GOLD analysis project Ga0325401, IMG submission 205666) | Populus deltoides microbial communities from Bellville, Georgia, United States - Xylem-PdKOR-R2 | ecosystem: Host-associated > Plants > Phyllosphere > Stem > Wood/Secondary xylem | place... | reverse complement strand
AACCGGGTCCGCTTGACCGTCCGGGGGCCATCCGCCACACGGCGGACCCGTGACCCAGCCCCTTTCCTTCCAGCGCATGATCCTCGCGCTCCACGATTACTGGAGCGAGCGCGGCTGCGTGATCCTTCAGCCCTATGACATGGAGATGGGGGCGGGCACCTTTCACCCCGCCACCACCCTGCGCGCGCTGGGGCCGAACCCGTGGAACGCCGCGTTCGTCCAGCCCTGCCGCCGCCCGACCGACGGCCGCTATGGCGAGAACCCCAACCGGCTCGGCCACTATTACCAGTACCAGGTGATCCTGAAGCCGAGCCCGCCCGACCTCCAGGACCTGTACCTGGGCTCGCTCGCCGCGATCGGGGTGGACACGAGCCTCCACGACATCCGCTTCGTCGAGGACGACTGGGAGTCGCCGACGCTGGGCGCATGGGGGCTGGGCTGGGAGGTCTGGTGCGACGGGATGGAGGTGACCCAGTTCACCTATTTCCAGCAGATGGGCGGGTTCGACTGCAAGCCGGTGGCGGGCGAGCTGACCTACGGGCTCGAACGCCTTGCGATGTACATCCAGGATGTCGACAACGTCTACGACCTCAGGTTCAACGATGCCCCGGAGGGACAGGGGGGCGTGAGTTACGGCGACGTGTTCCTCGAGAACGAGCGGCAGATGAGCCGCTGGAACTTCGAGGTCGCGGACACCGACGCGCTGTTCGACCTGTTCCGCAAGGCGGCGGCCGAGTGCGAGAACTGCTTGGCCGCCGGCCTGCCGATCCCCGCCTACGAACAGGCGATCAAGGCGAGCCACGTGTTCAACACGCTCCAGGCCCGCGGCGTCATCTCGGTCGCCGAGCGCCAGGCCTATATCGGCCGCGTCCGCGACCTGGCGAAGGGCGCGTGCGGGGCTTGGATGGAGAAGAACGGGTGGGCGGCGTGAGGCCGGATCGCTGTGGTGACGGATTGCCGAAATGACCGACTTCCTCCTCGAACTCCGCTCCGAAGAGATTCCCGCCCGGATGCAGGACCGCGCGCGCGAAGACCTCGCGCGCCTGTTCGCCGCCGAGCTGGACCGCGTGGGGCTCAAGCCTGCCGGGATCGTCACCTTCGCCACGCCCCGCCGGCTGGCGCTGATTGCGCGCGACCTGACCGACGCGACGCAACCCGTCACCACCGAGGTGAAGGGCCCCAAGGCGTCCGCCCCGCCCCAGGCGCTCGAAGGGTTCCTGCGCAAGACTGGGCTGACCCGCGAACAGCTGACGGAGCGTGACGGCGTGTTCTTCGCGGTCGGCGAGCAGCCCGGCCGGGCCACTGCGGCGGTGCTGGCCGAGGCGATCCCGGCGATCGTCCGCCAGTTCCCCTGGCCCAAGTCGATGCGCTGGGGGGCGGCTTCGGCTTCGACCGAGTCCCCGCGCTGGGTGCGCCCGCTCCACGGCATCGTCGCGCTGTTCGGCGACGACGTGGTGCCGGTCGAGATCGCCGGGATCGCCTCGGGCGCGACCACGCTCGGCCACCGCTTCCACCATCCGGGACCCATCACGATCGGCTCGGCGGCGGATTACGTCGAGAAGCTCCACGCCTGTCATGTCATCGTCGACCAGGACGAACGCCGCCGCATCATCCGCGAGCGCGCCGCCGCGCTCGCCGCCGAGGCGAGGCTCGACCTGATCGCCGACGAGGGGCTGGTTGCGGAGAACGCCGGCCTCACCGAATGGCCGGTGCCGCTGCTCGGCCGCTTCGACGCAAGCTTCCTGTCGGTTCCGCCCGAGGTGATCCAGCTCACCGCGCGGGTGAACCAGAAGTACTTCGTGTGCCGCTCGGCCGATGGCGCGCTGGCGAACGCCTTCATCTGCACCGCCAACATCACCGCCCCCGACGGCGGCGCTCGCATCGTCCAGGGCAACGCCAAGGTGCTCGCCGCGCGCCTCGCCGACGCGCGCTTCTTCTACGACACCGACCTCAAGGTGCCCCTCGACGAACAGGCGGGCAGGCTCGACCGCATCGTCTTCCACGAAAAGATCGGCACGGTGGCGGACAAGGTCGACCGAGTCGCCAAGCTCGCCCGCTGGCTGGTGGAGGAGGGCATCGTCCGCCCGGCCCCGTCCGTCACCCCAGCGAAGGCTGGGGTCCCCGTCGAGAGCGCCGGACAGAAGCCGCATGCGACCCCAGCCTCCCCCGGGGTGATGGAACTGGCGGATCAGGCCGAACGCGCCGCGCGCCTCGCCAAGGCGGATCTCGTCACCGGCATGGTCGGCGAGTTCCCCGAGTTGCAGGGCCTGATGGGCGGCTACTACGCCGCCGCGCAGGGCGAGGACGCGGCGGTCGCCGAAGCGATCCGCGACCACTACAAGCCGGTCGGACAGGGTGACTCCGCCCCCACCGCGCCGGTGGCGGTGGCGGTTTCGCTGGCGGACAAGCTCGACAGCATTACCAGGTTCTTCGCCGTCGATCTCAAGCCCAGCGGCTCCAAGGACCCGTTCGCGCTGCGCCGCTCGGCGTTGGGGGTGATCGCGCTCGTCCTCGACAACGCGCTCCGCTTCCCGCTCGCGACCGCGGTGTCGCGCGAGGTGCTCGACTTCTTCGCCGACCGCCTCAAGGTCCAGCAGCGCGAGGCGGGGGTCCGCCACGACCTGATCGACGCGGTTTTCGCGCTCGGCGGGGAGGACGACCTCGTCCGCCTGCTCGCCCGGGTCCGTGCGTTGCAGGGGTTCGTCGGCACCGAGGACGGCGCCAACCTTCTCGCCGGCTACAAGCGTGCCGCCAACATCCTCAAGAAGGAAGGCTATCCCCCCTTCGTCGCCCCAGCGCAGGCTGGGGCCGCTGGCGAAGGCGCGGGGCAGCAGCCGCGGGCGAACCCAGCCTCCGCTGGGGTGACGGATCGGGCTCCGGACGAAGCCGCCCTCCACGCCGCGCTCGATGCCGCCGAACCGCGCGCCCGCGCCGCTGTCGCCCGCGAGGATTTCGAGGGCGCGATGGCGGCGCTCGCGAGCCTGCGCGCGCCGATCGACGCGTTCTTCGACACGGTGACGGTCAACGATCCCGATCCCGCCAAGCGCGAGTCGCGGCTGGCGCTCCTTGCCCGCGTCCGCGCGGCGGTCCATTCTGTCGCGGATTTCTCCCGGATCGAGGGCTGATCCAACCGACCTGATACCTGATAGCGCTATCTCGTTTGCACACGGCTACGCTGCGTCGCACAACGCCGCCGCTATCAGGAGTTCGAGCATGGCCACCGCGACGTCCCGCCCCGAAACCGCAGCCGCGGAGCGCTACGTCTATCGCTTCGGCGGCGGCGCGTCGGACGGGGAGGGCGGGGACAAGGCGCTGCTAGGCGGCAAGGGCGCGAACCTCGCCGAGATGGCCTCGATCGGCCTGCCGGTGCCGCCGGGCTTCACGATCAGCACCGCGATGTGCGCGCGCTATTACGAGGAAGGCGAGGCGTTCCCCGATTCGCTGCGCGCCGAGGTGGCGGACGGGATCGCGCATGTCGAACGCGTGACCGGCAAACGCTTCGGCGACTCCGCGGCACCGTTGCTCGTATCGGTGCGCTCGGGCGCGCGGGTGTCGATGCCGGGCATGATGGACACCGTGCTCAACCTCGGCCTCAACGACGAGACGGTGGCGGGGCTGGCGCGCGCGTCGGGCGACGATCGCTTCGCCTGGGACAGCTATCGCCGTTTCATCCAGATGTACGCCGACGTGGTGCTCGAGCTCGACCACGGCGCGTTCGAGGAAGCGCTGGAGATCGCCAAGGAGGATCGCGGCCTCACCCTCGACACCGAACTCGACGCCGACGCGCTCAGAAGCCTCGTCGCCGAATACAAGGGCCTGGTCGAGGCCGAATGGGGCAAGCCCTTTCCGCAGGACGTCCACGACCAGCTGTGGGGCGCGATCGGCGCGGTGTTCGGGTCGTGGCAGTCCGAGCGCGCCAAGGTCTATCGCCGGCTCAATCACATCCCCGGCCAATGGGGTACCGCGGTCAACGTCCAGGCGATGGTGTTCGGCAACATGGGCGACACCTCGGCGACCGGGGTCGCCTTCACCCGCGACCCCTCGACCGGCGCGAACGCCTATTATGGCGAGTTCCTCATCAACGCGCAGGGCGAGGACGTGGTCGCGGGCATCCGCACGCCGCAGTACCTGACCCGGGCCGCGCGCGAGGACGCCGGCGCCAAGCCCGCCTCGATGGAGGAGGCGATGCCCGAGGTGTACGGGCAGCTCGCCGGCGTGTTCGCGACGCTGGAGACGCATTATCGCGACATGCAGGACATCGAGTTCACGGTCGAACAGTCCAAGCTGTGGATGCTCCAGACCCGCTCGGGCAAGCGCACCGCCAAGGCCGCGCTCAAGATCGCGGTCGACATGGCGAACGAGGGGCTCATTACCCGCGAGGAGGCGATCGCCCGCGTCGACGCCGCCGCGCTCGACCAGCTGCTCCACCCGACGCTCGATCCCGATGCCCCGCGCGATGTGATCGCCAGGGGGCTGCCCGCGTCGCCGGGAGCTGCCTCGGGCCAGGTCGTGTTCGACGCCGACACCGCCGAACGCTGGGCGGCGGACGGCAGGCGCGTCATCCTGGTCCGGACCGAGACCAGCCCGGAGGATATCGGCGGGATGCACGCCGCGCAGGGCATCCTCACCGCCCGGGGCGGGATGACCAGCCACGCCGCGGTGGTCGCGCGCGGGATGGGGCGGCCGTGCGTGTCGGGGGCGGGGTCGCTCGCGATCTCGGCAAAGGACCGGACGATGCGGGTCGGCGGGCGCGAGGTGCGCGAGGGCGACACCCTCACCATCGACGGCGCGACCGGCGAGGTGATGGCGGGGGAGGTCGCGACCGTCCAGCCCGAGCTGGCGGGCGATTTCGGCACGCTGATGGCATGGGCCGACGCGGTCCGCCGGCTCAAGGTGCGCACCAACGCCGACACCCCCGGCGACGCCCGCACCGCGCGCGAGTTCGGCGCGGAGGGGATCGGGCTCTGCCGCACCGAGCACATGTTCTTCGAGGCGGGGCGGATCACCGCGGTCCGCCAGATGATCCTCGCGGAGGACGAGGCGGGCCGTCGCGCCGCGCTCGACCGGCTGCTCCCCGAACAGCGCGGCGACTTCGCCGGCATCTTTCAGGCGATGGCGGGCCTCCCCGTCACCATCCGCCTGCTCGACCCGCCGCTCCACGAGTTCCTGCCGCACGAGGACCGCGAGTTCGCGGAGGTCGCCCAGGCGTCGGGGATCGATGTCGGGCAGCTCCGCCGCCGCGCCGCCGAGCTGCACGAGTTCAACCCGATGCTCGGCCATCGAGGGGTGCGCCTCGGCGTCACCTATCCCGAGATCTACGAGATGCAGGCGCGCGCGATCTTCGAGGCGGCGCTCGACGTTGCTGTCACCGGCGACGCACCGGTGCCCGAGGTGATGATCCCGCTGGTCGCGACGCTGCGCGAGCTGGAACTGATGAAGGCGGTGGTGGATCGCGCGGCGGCGGCGGTGTTCGCGGAGCGCGGCGCTTCGGTCGAGTACCTCGTCGGCACCATGATCGAACTACCCCGCGCCGCGCTGAAAGCCGGTGAGATCGCTCGCGCGGGCGCGTTCTTCTCGTTCGGGACCAACGACCTGACCCAGACGACTTTGGGGGTCAGCCGCGACGACGCCGCACGCTTCTTGGGGGCATATGTCGAACAGGGCATCTACCCGCGCGACCCGTTCGTCAGCCTCGATATCGAGGGAGTGGGCGAGCTGGTCAGCCTCGCCGCCGAACGCGGCCGTGCGACCCGGCCCGACATCAAGCTCGGCATCTGCGGCGAACATGGCGGTGATCCGGCGAGCATCGCGTTCTGCGAAGCGATCGCTCTCGATTACGTCAGCGCGTCCCCGTATCGTGTGCCCATCGCAAGGCTCGCCGCGGCGCAGGCGGCGTTGGCAAAGTAGACCTCCCCTCCCTTTCAAGGGAGGGGCCCGTATCGCGAACACGCCACCCACCCCCACCCCTCCCTTGAAAGGGAGGGGAGCAGCGTCAGCGCCGCCCGAAGTCGAACCAGCCGCGCTTCTCGCCTGCCGAATAGGCAGGGCGGGCGGCGGTCGCGGCGACGGCGCGGCGGTCGTCGGCATAGCGGTCCTCGACCGGCCGCACGCTTGCAGCGGTGACCGGTGCCGCTGCCGCCGGCACGGCCGCCAGCCGGGCGTTCTCGCGTTCCAGCTCGGCGATGCGGGCGTTCTGGCGATCCACCTCGGTCGAGCGGGTCTTCCACTCCGCCGCGCGCGTTTCCGCGTCGCGCCGGTTGGCCGCATGCGCGTCGCGCTCGGCGAGGTAGCGGGCCTTCCACTTCTTGCCGCCGGGATGGCTGGCGAGCCCCAGCAGCCAGCCGCCGACCAGAACCAGTCCGAGCACCAGCCATTGCGCAGGCGTGAAGAACAGCATCGCAGCATCCCTCCTGTTACGGAAGGCAAACGAAGCGCCCTAGACCCCGTTCCCGAACGCATCGGCGATCGAGCATGCCGCCGGCCCCAGGATGACCACGAACAGCGTCGGCAGGATGAACAGGATCAGCGGCACCGTCATGATCGCAGGGAGCCGCGCGGCCTTTTCCTCGGCGCGCATCATCCGCTCGTTGCGGAACTCGGCGGACAGGACGCGCAAGGCGGAGGCGAGGGGGGTGCCGTATTTCTCGGTCTGGATCATGGTCGTCACCACGCCCTTCACCGCCTCCAGGTCGACGCGGGTCGCCAGGTTCTCGAACGCGGCGCGCCGGTCGGTCAGGAACCCCAGCTCGATCGCGGTCAGCGAGAATTCCTCGCCCAGCTCCGGATAGGCGCGGCCCAGCTCGCGGCTGACGCGGTGGAACGCCGCATCCACCGTCAACCCCGCCTCCGCGCAGATCACGAGCAGGTCGAGCGCATCGGGCAGGCCCTTGCGGATCGCGTGGGACCGCTTGGTGATCTTGTTCTTGAGGTAGATGTCGGGCGCCTTGTAGGCGAGGATCAGCGTCACCGCGACCAGCCCGTATTTCTTGATCGGCCCCCATTCCGCGAACTCGCCGGTGCCATAGACCCAGAACGCCATGCCGCCGCCGAGCACGATCGGCAGCACCAGCCGGCCGAAGATCACCGCGACCGCCCATTCCTTGGATCGAATGCCCGCCTGGAGCAGCTTGACCTGCGCGACCTTGAGCTGCTCGTCCTGGAGCACCTTCATTGAGCTCAGGAACCCGCGCATCCGGTCGGCGGTGTCGTTCCTCTGGACCAGCTTGGCGCGGCGCTTCGTCGACGCGGTGATGCCCGCCTTGAGCTGCTCGCGCCGATCGTTGAGCGCCTTGACCCGCTTGGTCATGGGGTCGTTGACGGTGGTCGCGGCATAGATCGCGACCGTCATCGCGAACGCGGCCACCCCGGCCAGGATCGTCGCGACCCACAGCACGTCGACGCCGAGGATGGTGGGGCCTGCCACAGGCTGCATCGCATCCGCTCCGTTCAGATCTCGAAGTTGATCATCTTGGCCATGATGAAGGCGCCGATCGCCATCCACAGCATCCCGCCCATCCCGATCACCATCAGCCGCTGGTCGATGAAGAAGGACTGCATATAGGTGCCGTTGATCATCCAGATCAGCCCGAACACGGTGAACGGCAGCGACCCGATGATATAGGCGGACGCCTTGGACTCGGACGACATCGCCCGGATCTTGAGCTTCATCTGCCCGCGCTTTCTGAGCACCTCGGCGAGGTTGGCGAGCGTTTCGGCGAGGTTGCCGCCGGTCTCGCGCTGGATCGCGATGGTGATGACGAAGAACTGGAACTCGGGCGTGCCCAGGCGGTCGGCGGTTTCCTGCAACGCGGCGTCCATGGTGCGGCCGATCTTCATCTTGTCGGCGACCGCGCGGAACTCCTCGCCCACCGGCCCGTCCACCTCCGCGCCGACCACGCCCATCGTCTCGCTGATCGGCAGGCCCGATCGGAGCCCGCGCACCAGCAGCTCGATCGCGTCGGGGAACTTGGCGGTGAACTTGCCGACCCGCTTCTTGATGAGCTTGCCGACCACGAAATGCGGCAGCCCCGCCCCCGCCGCGATGCCCAGGAACATCGCCAGCAGCAGCGGCGCGCCCTTGAACAGCAGCAACAGCAGCACCGCGGCCATCACGCCGGCGCTCGCCATCCCGTACCCGCCGACGGTCCAGGTCTTGCCGGTCATCGCCAGCCGCTTGGCGAGCAGCGCGCGATTGGGCAGCAGCCGCCCGAACGCCTGGTCCGCGCGCGATGCCTGTTGCGATGTCGCGACCCGGCGCGCGCGCGCCTCCGCCACCACCGCGATGTCGCCATGGCGCTCGCGCACCGCCGCCAGCCGCCGGTTCTGCGCGCGTCCGGTGGACGGCCCTGCGAGCGCGACCGCGAGCAGCCCCAGCGTCATCACCGAGCCGACGATCAGGAGGAGGAGCGGCAGCACCGGGGGTCTACTTGCCCTTGCCCGGCCGCTTGGCGAGCAGCCCGGCGATCAGCGACTTGCCCTTGGCCGCGGCGGGCTTGGCGCTCTTGGTGTCCTTGCCCTCGGTTTCCGCCTGGACGCAGGCGGCGAGCGCGTCGGCCAGTTCGACCAGCGGTGCCACCGTCTTGGCGTTCTTGCCGGCCTCCGCGAACGGCTTGCCCAGCTTCGCCGCCTGCGCCGCCAGCTTCTGGTCGAATGGCACGAGCCAGTCGATCTTGCGCTCGATCGACCCTTCGAAGTCCTTGCGGCTGATCTCCAGCTGGTTGGGGTGCACCCGGTTGGCGAGCACGAAGACGCGGGTCTGGGGCGCATGGCTCTTCAGCCACGACAGGATGCGGATCGAATCGCGCGCGGCGGCCAGCGTCATCTCGGTCACCACCACCGCCTGCTGGACGTCACCCATCAGCGCCGGGTGGTTGACCAGCATGCCACGCGGCAGATCCACCACCGTGCACTCGAACGCGGCGCGCATCTCCTCCTGCAACTGGTAGAAAGCGGCGCCGTCGGTCACGAGCGGCGCGTTGATCGGTGCCTCGGCGCTGAGCACCGCGAGCTTCTCGGACGCCTTGACCATCGCACGTTCGATGAACAGCCCGTCGATGCGGCTGGGGTTCTCGACCGCGTCGGTCAGGCCGCGCCCCGGCTCCAGGTCGAGCGCCAGCGCGCCCGTGCCGAAGTGGACGTCGAGATCGAGCAGCGCCGTCGAGCGCTTGGCGCGTTCGGACAGCAGCCAGGCGAGCGAGGTCGACACGGTGGACGCGCCGACGCCGCCGCGGGTGCCGATCACCGCGGTCGAGCAATGCGGCCGCTCCGCGCCGGTCTCGACCAGCTTGGGCGCGTTGAGCATCGCCTGCGCGTGGCCGAACGCGTCGCGCAGCATGTCGGGGTGGAGCGGCTTGAGCAGGTAATCCTGGATGCCCGACGCGACGAGGTCGCGGTACAGCCGGACGTCGTTAACCTGCCCCGCGGCGATCACCACCGTCCCCGGCTCGCACACCTCGGCCAGCGCGTTGATGTCCGACAGGGGATCGCCCGATTCGGCGAGGTCGACGAACAGGATCTGGGGGGACGCCGACACCGACAGCGTCTGGACGGCGTTGCGCAGGCCGCCCTTGTGGACCGACTCGGTCGTCCAGCCGAGCTCGGCCGCGACCGGGCGCATGACGTCCGCGGTGGCCTCGTCGCAGACATAGGCGACGAACGGCGCGCGGGTGCCCGCCGCGGCGGGTTTCCAGGGTGCGTTCACTTCTTGCCTCCCGCCGATCCGCCGCCGCCCAGCGCGCCGCCGGCCCCGGTCGGCGCGGCGGCGCGATAGCTGCCGATCGCCTTGGCGGAGAAGGCGGCGTCGATCACCTCGCTGCCCTGTGCGCCCCGCACGAGGTCTGCGGGGTTGGCGATCATCGCGGCCAGGTTGCTGTTGGCCGCGCAGCCGAAGTTGGAATGGCTGTTGCCCTCGAACTCGGTCGTCACGTTGCGCGACCAGTCGGGGCAGCCCGGCACGTCCGCGCGCATCCGGCTGACCACCACGCGCACCGTGCCCGGCGTCACCGCGCCGCCGGTGACCGGCGCCTCGTCGCCGAGCAACAGGCCATAGCGGGCGAGCACGCCGCCGATCTCCGCCGCCGCGCGCGACGGCCCGGCGCTTCCATCCACCGCGACGCGGTCGCCATAGCCGAGGCGGATCGTCTGGAACCAGCCGTCGAGCCGCGCCGCTTCGCCGGGCGACAGCGGCCCCGATCGCGCGTCGAGGTCGAAGGCGAGGTCGGTGCGGCTCACCACCGGCTGGTGGACCGATTCGAGGCCGCGATTGGCCGTGCCGCCGCACCCTCCGACGAGGAGCGCGGGCAGGGCGGCGAGCAGGAGCGAGCGGGGGGTCATGGGGTCCTTTCCCTCAACCGTTCAGCGGGAGAAGCCGGGGGCGGGCAACGCGCCCTTGCCCTTGGGCGACGGGGCGGGGGCGACCGGCCGCGGCGCGACGGGAGCCGCGACGGGCGCGACCGGCACCGGTGCGGCGGCGCCGATCGTCGGCGGCGGCGCGGTGGGGGTCGCCACGGTCGGGATCGGCCGGCGTCCGCCGGTCACCCCCGTCTCGTTCTGGCCGAACACGACGCGGCCAAGGTCGGTCGCCGCCTTGTAGCCATCGGTCGGCAGGTGGACGTCGCCGGGGTTGGTGATCGGGTGGACCAGATAGGGGGTGATGACGATCACCAGCTCCGTCTCGTCGCGCTGCCACGACTCCGACCGGAACAGCTGGCCCAGGATCGGGATGCTGCCCAGGCCGGGCGTCCTGTTCAGGTTGTTGCTGTGCTTGTTGGACATGAGCCCGCCGATGACGATGCTCTCGCCCGAGCCGAGTTCGGCGGTGGTCTCGGCGCGCCGGGTGATGAGGCCGGGGATGCGCGTTCCCGACAGCGTCACCGCATTGGCATAGTCCAGTTCCGACACCTCCGGCCGGACGCGCAAGCTGATGCGCCCGTCCGCCAGCACGATGGGAGTATAGGCCAGGCCCACGCCATAGGATTTGTACTCGACCGACACCGTGCCCAGCGCCTGCGCGATCGGGATCGGGATCTCGCCGCCGGCCAGGAAGGTCGCGGTCTCGCCCGACAGCGCCAGCAGGCTGGTGTTCTGAAGGGTGGAGATCTGGCCGTTGGTCTCGCCCAGGTCGATCGCGGACAGCAGGTCGAGGCCGAGCAGGCTGCCTGCCAGGCCAAAGGTGGTCCGCTCCGACCCGGGGGTGAAGGTGTATCCGGTGCCGGTGGCGCCGGTGCCGGTGCCCGTGCCCGGCGTGATCGTTCCCGGCGAGCGGCCCGACGCCAGCCCGAACAGGAACCCGCCGGTGCGGTCGAGCGAGGTGAGGTTGACCCCCACCGACTTCAGGAACCCGCGCCTGACCTCCGCCACGCGGACCTGAAGCGAGACCTGCAACGGGGTGGCGGTCTTCAGCCGGCTCAACACCTTGGTGCCGTCGCCGACGAATGCCTGGGTCAGCCGCTCGGCCTCCGCCGCGTCCGCCGGGGTGGCGACGGTGCCGGTCAGCAGCATCAGCCCGTTCATCGGGGTCGCGGTAATGTGCGATTCGGGCATCGCCAGCGTCAGCATCTGCCCCACCGTGTCGATGTTGGTGCCGACGCGAACGGTGGACAGGAACACGACCTGCCCGCCGCGCGCGGTGGCGGACACGGTGGTCTCGCCTGTCTTCTTGCCGAAAATGTAGAGCTGGGTGGGCGATCGCACCTGGACGTCGGCGACCGCGGGGTCGGCGATGAACAGGTCGGTCATCGCGCGCGGCAGCGTCACGAGGCGACCGCGGCCGGTCGCGACCTGCAACGTCGCACCTGCGGGCGCGGCGGTCACCTCACCACCAGCAGAACCGGCCGGCGCGGACGGCGCGGCGCGGTCGGCCGCCGACACGGGCGCTGCGAGCACGGCGAAGCCGGCGGCGAGCGGAAGGGCGTAGCGGCGCATCAGTTCTTTCCTCCGACCGGCACCACCGACACGTCGTTGCCGCGCGCGATCCGGACTACCGGGCCGATCGACACCGGCGGCGCGACCGGCGCGGGGCCGGGGCCGCTCGACATCGCGACGGCATTGGTCGCGGCGGGCGCGTTGGCCGGCAGCTGACGCCGGGCGAAGCGCGACACGTCGCCGCCGGTGGCGAAGGTCGTGTTGCCGGTCTGCGGCTGGCTGGCGAGGCGCAGCATCATCTGCTTCTCCGCGCGAGGATCCGTACCCTCGGGCACCTTGACGCTGCCGGACGCGATTGCCTCCTCCAGCTCGCTGCCGGTATCGGCCAGGCTGCGCAGCGACAGGCTGATCGTGCCCAGCTGCTGCGCCACCGCGATCTGCTCGGCGATCTTGGGCGTCGCCTCGACCGTCACATTGGCAAAGGTGCGGACCTCGGTCTTGCCCTCGGCATCGGCGGTGTTGTCGGTGCGCTGGTCGGTGGCGAGGACGCGGATGTTGCGGATGATCGTCTCGGCGGCGCGGAACGACCGCTGGTCGCCGCCGCCCCCGCCCGATGCGTCGACCGACTGGGTCAGCACCAGGTCGATGCGGTCGCCCGGGAACACGAAGCCCGCGACGCCGGTGTTGGCGCTGACCGGCACCGTCACCGCGCGCATCCCCGGCCCCAGCGCCGCGGCCAGGAAGCCGCGGTCGCCGGGCTTCACCAGCGCGCCCTGGGTCACCGGCTGGCCGGCGGTGATCGGATTGCGCACCACCGTGCCCTGCAGCGATTGCAGGTCGGTCTGGGCGCGCAGGAAATAGGCGTTCTCGACCAGCTCCTTGGGCCAGGGCTGGAACTTCAGCGCGGTGGCGTCCAGGATCGTGCCCACCGGCAGCGCGCGGGTGGCGACCAGCACCTCGGGCCCGTCGATGGGCGGGGCGGCAACCGCGGCGGCCTCGGCGGGCGGGGCGGACGCGCCGACCACCAGGGTGCGCGCGGCGAACGCGGTTACCCCCGCGACCGTCAGCGCGCCTCCGAGCAACAGGAGCTTGCGACTATCCATGCCTCAGTTTAAACCTCTTCCACGGACGTGCCGGTTGATGGCGTGTTAAGCATCGGCCCGATTGGTTAAGATACGGTTCCCGGCAGCAGCAGCATCGCCGCCGCCGCGATCGCGACGCCATAGGGGATCTCGATCGCGCCATCCTTCGGCTTCACCCGCGCCTCGATCATCAGCGCGACCGTGATCGCGCCGCCGATCAGCGACATCCACACCAGCATCTGCGCGAACGCCCCGAACGGCAGCCACAGCGCCAGCGCGCCCAGCATCTTGACGTCGCCGCCGCCCATCCATCCCATCGCGAACGCCCCGACAAAGGGCGCGAACACCGCCAGCGCGATGCCGAACTGCAACGCCATGTCGGGCCAGGGGGACAGGCCGTTCGCCCACCACCACGCCGGTGCCATCAGCGCCAGCGCGGCGTTCTTCGCGTTGGAGATGGTGCGCAGGCGCGCATCCTCGATCCCCGACCACAAGAGCAGCGCGCCCGCGGCGAGCATCAGCAGTGCCGGCCAGGAAAGAGTCGATCCCATGGTTTCCATGGCTAGACGGCCCGGCTTACGAAACCGTAACCACGACTCGCCCGTGCCCGATCTCCCGCCCCATTCCCGCCGTGCGCTTCCGCCGGACCTCCTCGTCACGCGGGCTGCGGCGGCGGACGGGTGGGACCTGCGCCGCTTCGACTGGCCGGCCACCGCGTCGCGCGGCGGCCTGTTCTTCCAGGCGGGACGCGGGGACATCTTCGAGAAATATCTCGAATCGCTCGGCCACTGGCACGCGCGCGGCTGGTCGCTCGCGGGGTTCGACTGGCGCGGGCATGGCGGGTCTGGGCGGATCGATCACCGCGCCGGGCTCGCCGCCGAGTTCGCGCCCTCGGTCGCCGATCTCGCCGCCCAGTGGAGCGCGTGGACCGCGACGACGCCCCGCCCGCACGTCCTCGCCGCCCACTCGATGGGTGGCTATCTCGCCCTGCGCGCGGTGCTGGAAGGGGCGATCGCTCCGCAAGCGCTGGTGTTCGTCGCGCCGATGTGGGGGGTGCGCAGCCCGCTCGGTTCCGCCCTGAGCGGCGCGGTCGCGCGCTGGCAGTGCCGCCGCGGCGATCCCGGCCGCGCGATCTGGCCCGAGGGCGCGCACCCCGGCGGCCGGCTCGGGCGGATGGCGCTGCTCACCCACGACGCCGATCGCTTCGCCGACGAGCTGTGGTGGCACGACCGGCTGCCCGGCCATCGCCTGGGCGCGCCCAGCTGGGCATGGCTGGCCGAGGCGTTCGTGGCGACGCGCGCGCTCGCCGCCGACCCGCGCCTGTCGCAGATGCAGGTCCCGGCGCTGGTGCTGGTGGCCGAACGCGACCGGCTGGTCGACCCGCGCGCTGCCTTGCGCGTCGCCGCCCGCCTGGCCCAAGCGGAGGTGATCCGCTTCGGCCGCGACACCGCGCACGAGATCCTGCGCGAGGCGGACCCGGTCCGCTCCCGCGCGCTCGCCGCAATCGACGCGTTCCTGGACCGGCTGTGAGGTACGAGGTCGCCATCGTCGGGGCCGGCATCGCGGGCGCGTCGCTCGCTGCCGCGATCGGCGCCCGCGCCCGCGTGCTGCTGCTCGAAGCGGAGGTGCACCCCGGCTATCACGCCACCGGGCGATCGGCGGCGTTCTGGTCGGAAACCTATGGCGGTCCCGCGATCCAGCCGCTCACCACCGCCTCTGGTCGCGCGCTCGCCCCCTACCTCCAGCCGCTGGGCTCGCTCCACATCGGCCGGGCCGCGGATGCGCCCGCGATTGACGCGTTCCTGGCGGAGTTCGCGGGTTCGGGCGTCTCGCTCGACCGGGTCGACCCCGCCGCGCTGGTGCCGGGCCTCCGCCCCGACTGGACGCTGGGCGTGCTGGAGCCGAGCTGCGCCTATATCGATGTCGCTCGCCTCCACGCCGACGCGCTCGCCGCCGCCCGCCGTTCAGGGACGACGCTGGTCACCGACGCCGGCCTCCAAGCCGCGACGCGCACGAACGGCCGCTGGCACATCGATACCCCCGCGGGCCGGTTCGAGGCGGATATACTGGTCGACGCCGCCGGGGCCTGGGCCGACGCGATCGCGACCCGCGCCGGCGTCCGCCCAATCGGCATCCGCGCCTATCGCCGCACGGTGGCGCAGCTGCGTACGGTGCCCGGCGCCCCCGCCGGCTTGCCGATGGTCGCCGACATCGCCGGCCGCTTCTACTTCAAGCCCGAGGCGGGCGGGCGGCTCTGGCTCTCTCCCCATGACGAAACTCTGACCGACCCCTGCGACGCCGCCCCGGAGGAGCTCGACGTCGCGCTCGCGATCGACCGGTTCGAGGGCGCGGTCGACTGGCGGGTCGAGGCGGTCGAGCGCCGCTGGGCAGGCCTGCGCTCCTTCGCCCCCGATCGCCGCCCCGTCTACGGCTTCGCCCCCGACACCCCCGGCTTCTTCTGGTGCGCGGGCCAGGGCGGCTTCGGCATCCAGACCGCCCCCGCCGCCGCGGCGCTTGCGGCGGCGCTGCTGCTGGGGGAGGGGGTTCCACACGGGCTAGACGCGGAGCTGTACGCGCCGGGGCGCATCCCCTAACCGTCACCCCAGCGGAAGCTGGGGTCGCTCGCGGCTCCTGTCCGGCGCTCGCCGCCAGCGATCCCAGCCTGCGCTGGGATGACGGCTCAGGAATCCGTCGCCCAAGCCACCCGATCACCCTCGCTCGCCACCCCCACCACCCGCTCCGCCGGCGCTTCCAGCAACAGGATCGTCCAGTCCCCCCGCACGATCCGCCGCGCCTCGCCGCAGCCCTGCGCCGCATAGGCCGCGACCACCGCCTCGGCCTGCGTCGACAGCAATCCCGCCAGCACGATCGCCGCGCCCGGCGCACAGATCGCCGCCACCTCCGCCGCCATCGCCACCAGAGGCCCGGCGAGGATGTTGGCGATCACGAGGTCGAACGTCCGCTCCCCGATCGGCAGCTCGCGCGCGCCGTCCGCAGCGACCAGCTCGATTCCGGAAACCCCGTTGGCCGCCATGTTCTCGGCGGTCACCTCGATCGCGATCGGATCGATATCGGTCGCCATCGCCCAAGCGCCCGGCCACAGTTCCAGCGCCGCAAAGGCGAGTAGCCCGGTGCCGGTGCCGAGGTCGATGACCGACCCGAACCGCCGCCCCGCCAGCCCGTCGAGCATCGCCAGGCACCCCGCCGTGGTCTCGTGATGCCCGGTCCCGAACGCCTGCCCCGCCTCGATCCGGAACGCGCGGCCCCCCGGCGCCGCCTCCGCGGGGAAGGCGGCGGTGTGGACCACGAACCGTCCCTCGCGGATCGGCTCCAGCCCCGCCTGGCTCAGCGTCACCCAGTCCTGCGCCGCCAGCCGCTCCACCACCGGCGTGGCCTCCGACACCAGCGCCCGCAACGCCGCCAGCATCGCCGCATCGGGCTCGGCCTCCAGATAGGCGTCGAGCCGCCAGCGCCCCGCCGCCTCGTCCTCCTCGGTCACCAGCAGCACCGCGGCGGCGAACTCGGCATCCCCGATCGCCTCCGCCTCCGCCCTGGAACAGGGCAGCGTCACCTTCCAGCTGTCAGCGGACATAGCTTGCCCCGTTCACGTCGAGCACCGCCCCGGTCATCGACGCCGGCGCATCGAGCGCGAGGAAGCGCACCGCCGCCGCCACCTCGTCCGGCTCCGCCACTCGCCCCAGCGGGATGTCGGCGAGCAGCCTGTCGCCCCCGCGGCTTTCCAGATAGTCCTCCGCCATCCCCGTCATGGTGAAGCCGGGGCACACCGCAAAGGCGAGGATGCCGTCCCGCGCATATCCACGCGCGACCGTCTTGGTCATCGCCACCATCCCCGCCTTGGCCGCGGCGTAATGCCAGTGCGCCGGGCTGTCCCCGCGATACGCCGCGCGCGAGGCGACGTTGACGATCCGCCCGCCACGTCCGGTCGCTTGCCAATGCAGCACCGCCAGCCGGCACAGCTCGGCCGACGCGGTCAGGTTGACCCGCATCGTCCGCTCCCAGCCGGCAAGCCACGCGGCGTCGTCACCGCCCAGCGGATTGGCCTCGAAGATGCCGGCATTGTTGACGAGTATGTCGACCTCGCCCAGCCGCTCCAGCGCCTGCGCCCACACCGCCGCGGCGGCACCGGGCCGATCGAGGTCGGCGGCGATCCGGTCGCCGCCGGACGAGGTGGCATGGCCGACCACCGTCGCGCCGGCCCCGGCAAGCGCGGTGACGCAAGCCGCGCCGATCCCGCGGCTCGATCCGGTCAAGAGGATGCGTGTCATGCGTCCGCGCTTAGCGAGGCGGGGCAGGGAGGGCCAGCGCTCCCGACCTCGTCACCCCGGCCTTGCGCCGGGGTCCACCGGGCCGCAAGTGAACCACTCTACAAAAGCTGTTCTCGCCTGCCGCGAGGTGGACCCCGGCACAAGGCCGGGGTGACGAGTATCTCAGGCCGCGACCCGCGCCACGAACTCGCCCGCGCCGGTCTTGAGCACCGCCAGTTGCCCGTCGAGCTGGTCGAACCCGCGCCCCAGCCCGTCGATCTCGCCCGCCACCAGCTCGGTATCCTCGCGGATCGCCGCAATGGTGTCGCTCATCGAGTCCGCCGCCAGCGCGGTCTCGTCGACTGCGGCGGTGATCGCGGTCACCGTCTGCGCCTGCGCCTCCATCGCGTGGCGGATGCGGTCGGCCGATTCCTGCACCTCCGCGACCGTCGCCTTGATCGAGGCATTGGTGTCCACCGTCGATCGCGTCGCCGACTGGATCGCGGCGATCTTGGCGGCGATGTCGTCGGTCGCGCGCGCGGTCTGGTTGGCGAGCGACTTCACCTCCTGCGCCACCACCGCGAAGCCACGCCCCGCGTCCCCCGCGCGCGCCGCCTCGATCGTCGCGTTCAACGCGAGGAGATTGGTCTGCCCGGCGATGTCGCGGATCAGCCCCAGGATCGACTCGATCGACTTGGCATGGTCGCTCAGCGTCTCGCTCATCCCCACCGCCTGCCCCGCCTGCTGCGCGGCTCGGGTTGCGATCTCGGCCGCGACCTCCACTTCGGTGCGTGCGTCCTCGATCGCGCGGATCAGCCCGGCCGCGGTCTGCGCCGCCTCGCGCATCGCCACCGCCGACTGCTCGGCCGCCGCGGCGACCTCGCTCGACTTGCCCAGCATCCCGCGGGTCAGCGTCGAGGCGCGCGCGCTCTGGTCGCGCAGCTTGGACGAATCGCCCGACGTGGTCTCGACGGTCGCGCCGACGCTTTCCTGGAACGCGTCGCTCAGCTTGTTGCGGGTGACCGTGTCCGAATGGCGGTAATAGGCCGCGAACAGCGTCGCATAGATG
>Ga0325401_1001853_pt1 | contig 18278 bp, 31 predicted proteins | sample PopdelMetagenome_FD_205666 | JGI IMG/M metagenome (GOLD analysis project Ga0325401, IMG submission 205666) | Populus deltoides microbial communities from Bellville, Georgia, United States - Xylem-PdKOR-R2 | ecosystem: Host-associated > Plants > Phyllosphere > Stem > Wood/Secondary xylem | place... | reverse complement strand
CCTCGTTCATGGCTGCGATGTGTGCCTCAAGAGCGACCTGCTCAAGGCGGTTGGCAAGGCCGACCTGGGCCTCGCTGGCGTGCCCGGTCTTGTAGTCGACGAAGACCCGGAGAGCGGCCCCGTTGGCGCGCACGTAGTCCTGGAACGTCTTGTGCAGACGCTGTGCCTTCTCGGCGCTCATCGGCCCTCGCCGCCGTCCGTAGAAGCGGGCGGAAAGATCCGCTCCCATTCCTGCACAAGGCAGGTGACGGCGACCTCGCCTCGGATGGTGGCCTTCTTGATTGCGGACTCACGGGTGGGTGCGTAGTTCACGCTTGACGGATTCACGTGACCGTCCTCACGGACATCAGAGGCAGGCGGCCAGATTGGTAGATGGCAGACCACTCGGTGTAGACCTCGGGCTCGCCGTAGACGCCGCTCAGGTCTGTCTTGAATGAGGTCGGCTTGATCGGCTCACTGACGCGGATCGCGTCGGCCACTTCGCACGAGACCTCCACCCAGCGGACTGCGCCGTTCTCGGTGTTCTGGGTCATCAGCCCTCGCCGCCCGAAGCGCTCGCGGTCGATGCCACCTCGACGCCGAAGAGCGCACAGGTGCGCTCCCACATCTCGCGGTCGGTGAAGAAGAAGAACCCGTTGTCGAGCTCGAGCCAGCCGCAGGTTCGGGCGTCGTAGTCGTCCTCGGGGCGCAGTGCCCGCTCGAGGTTGGTCGACTCCTTCAGCTGCGCGCGGAATCCCTCGCGCGCCCAGGTGAGGACGCGGGTCTCGACCTCTTCGGCCCAGCCGCCCGGCGCGAGCCAGTAGACGGTGCCGCTGCCAGCGGGGGCGGCCTTGCGCTTCGACAGAAACGGCGGGGCCACCTCGGTCAAGGCAACCTCGAAGCTGCCGGCGGCGAGCGTCTTGTGCGCCGCGGCGATCTGCTGCAGCGCCTTCGGCACGGAGCCCCACTCGAACTCGGCGGAGCCCATGTAGTCGAAGGAGAAGGTGTCAGCGAGGACGGCCATGGCCTCCTTGGTGAGGCCGCCGTCGCGGAGCCCGCCGCCGAACGAGAACGGGTTGCTGATGACGCCCGGTCGCCGGAAGGGTCGCTGCAGGCGCTGCACCAGCCAGGAGCGGTCGAGCTGCGCGGTCGTGTTGTCGTTCATCGTGCGGCCTCCCAGCCGGTGGTGGTCACGGTCGTGGTGGTGGTGCGGGTCAGGACGCTCGTCAGCGAGACGCCCGGGAATCCCATGCGGTGCGTCGACAACGGCCTGGGCGCTGTCCCACTCGGGGCTGGTGACGACCTCGGCGAGGTCCCAGTCCTGGATGCCGTACTCGGTGCGCTGCGAACTGCGCACCTCGACCTGAGCGTTCTCGGTGGTCATCGCTGGCCCTCCTCGTCGTCGTCGCAGCACGGGGTAGACGGCAGGCCGTGAGTGCCGCAGTCGTGGCACGTCAGCAGCGCTTCGATCGCGGGCTCGAGGTAGCTGGCCCACTCATCTGCGGGCGTTCCGTCCTCGATCAGCTCGCGCAGGTTGCGGGCCACCTCGACACCGAACAGGTCGATCTCGTCGGGCTGCGCCTTCTCGGTGTTCGGGTCAGCCACGACGCACCTGCTCACGGGCCCAGTCGTCTCGCTGAGCTTGCTGGGCGCCGAGCTCCTGCAAACTCGCAGGAGCGGGCGATATGGCTACGCCTTCCGCGTCGAACTCGACGCCGCACCAGTCACAGCGGTCGTGGGTCCAGACGTGGTTGCAGTGGTGCCCGCACGACCGCCGTGAGGCAATGCACCGGTCTTCGTCGGCTTCGCCGCAGGTCGCGCACTCCGTGAGGTGGTGTTCGCGCGGCATCCCGCATTCGTCGGCCGCTCCATCGCGGACAACTAGTGCGTTGCATCGCTCGCTCAGGCCCGTGTGGCCCGGATTGAAGGCATGCGCCTTCTCGGTGAACTGGTCGGTCACAGCAGGGCACCTCCGACGGTCTGGATGCCCCAGATCAGGCACACGAGCGCGGCTCCGCTGAGCGCCAGGCCGATGACCAGCCCGATGAGCAACACGAGGCCGAGCAGGGCGAGCCAGAGCCACTCCCACCAGCGCATTGCGTCGAGGAACGGGTCGGTCATCGGTGCACCTTCTCGGGGCTGGTTCCGTCGGTCCAGGGCTTGAGGGTGTAGACCTCGCCCTCGGGTCGGATGGGGTGGCCGCCCTGGTCGAGGAAGACGCGGACGTGGGTGGTGTACGCCGACGCGGGGGCGTGGCGGTGGGGGTCGAGTTTGGACGCGGGTGGCTCGATCCATGCGAGGTCGAGGTGTGAGCCGAACACAGCTCGCGGCCAGTAGGTCCGGTCTGCAGGTGGGAGGTCGGCGAACTGGGCTCTGAGGGCGCCGCGGTTCTCCATGGCGCAGAGCGACAGGTGCCAGCAGCGGTCGTAGTCGCTGTTGCGCCACCATCCGGACGCGTGCGTGCCGCGGTCCTCTGATGCGATCAGGGAGATGGTGACGGAGGGGTCGCCGGTCGACGATGGAGCGACCCAGCGGCGTTGGTCGCCCTGGGTTGCGAGGTGACTGCGGATCACGCCCGCGACGAACTGCCGGGTCGTCTCGCGCAAGGCAGCGCTGTTCATCGGCTCTGTCCCTCCGTCGCGGCGGCGCGCACACCGCGACGTGCTCGCTCGGCGGCGAGCTGTCGCTTCCGCTCGGCGTAGTAGCCGCCGGTGATCGCGCAGGTCGGGCAGGTCGCGATGGGTCCTCGGCAGTGTCCGACCCAGTGAATGCACCAGACGTCGTTGGTGTCGTGACCGCGCTGCTCGAGCCAGCGGCGTACGACGGCGAGGGGCCCGCGGCGGATCTTCATGCGACGTCCGTGGCGGCCGGGGTGGTGGCGCGGGCGAAGCGCTCCCAGGCGGCCTGGCGGCTGGTGCCGAGGGTGGCGCCGATCTGGGCGTAGGAGACGCCGGCGTCGCGGCAGGCCCGGGCGGAGGCTCGGAGGTGGACGCCGGCCTCGTCGAGGGCGCGGTGGTTGGCCGCGAGCGCGTCGAGGGCTTGCCGCTGGGCGGGCGTGAGGCTGGGCGTGGCGCTCATGCTGTAGCTCCTTCGTGGGTGTGGGTGTGTCGTTCGACGGGGTGTGAGCAGACGGGGCACTCGCCGGTCTTGTGGGCGACGTCGACGAAGTCCTGGCGGGTGTCGGCGCGGATGACGGACTCCCAGCACTCGCCGCAGGCCATGCCGCCGACGGTGCGAGCGCGGGAGTGGCTGAGCCGGCGGCAGCGGGCCTTGGCGTGCTGGGCGAGGGGGTGGTTGGGCCCGAGGTGCCAGTTCCGGTCGACGCCGGTCTTGCCGACGCGGCCGGAATTGATCCGGGCCTTCGCAGTGCCCTCAGTGAGGGTCATCTCGCCGGCGGCGATCGCGGCCTGCTCGTCGGGGGAGAGCGAGAGCAGCGCGAGGCGGCCGCCGACGTAGACACCGGACCGGCCGACCTTCTTCGCGACGGTGATGTCGGGGGCGGCTTCGCCGTTGTGACCGAGGTCGAGCGCCAGGCGGCGGAGACCGCGGGCCTCCTCGATGGGGTTCAGGTCTCGGCGCTGGCCGTTCTCGACGAGCATCGCGGCGAGCACGTCGCTGGTGCGCATGGACTGACGTACGACGACGTCGACGGTGGACAGGCCGAGCCGCTTGCAGGCGACGTAGCGGCGGTGTCCCATCACGATGACCAGCTGGCCGGTCTCGGTGCGGCGCGCGGTGATGGGCTGCAGCAGTCCGACCTCGCGGATCGACTCGGCCAGCTCGACGATGTCGGGGTCGTCGACGTCGGGGACCTCGCGGACGTTGTCGGGGTCGAGGTGCAGGTTCGTGAGGAGCACGCGGCGGAGCTCGCGGCGCGGCTCGGGGTCACTGACGCGGCCTGCGACGTCGGCGGGTGACGGCGTCGGGCGCTGGGCGGACGGTGCAGCTGGTCGGGGCGGCATCGGCCGGGGGACGGGCGCCGGTTCGGAGCGTCGCGCGGCAGGCTGGGCAGGGGGCTGGGCGCCGGCGAGACGGGCCTGAACGGCTTGCACGGCCTGGCCGGCGATGTCGCCGACTTCGGCCTGCAGGTGGGAGATCTCCTCGGTGAGCGCTCGGAGGCTGACGATCCGGCCGCCGCGGTCGACGAGATCTCCGAGGAACTCGCGGACATCGGTGTACTCGAGGTCGAAGCGGTCGGAGAGCAGTCCGACGAGCGACCGGTCCTCGAGGCGAAGGTCGTAGAGCGCGGTGAGCAGCTCGAGGCGGGTGTCGAGCGGCAGTGTCGTGCTGGGGCCGGTCACAGCAGGGCCTGCCAGGCGGCGATGACGACCGCGGGCGTCACGCAGATCGCGACGACCGCGGCGGCCCAGGCAACGACGCCGAGCGCGTCGATCCAGAGCGGCACGGTGAGGTCGGTGTGTCGGCCGAGGTCGAAGGTCGCGGTCGGCTGCTCGTCGCGGTCGTTCACGGGCCGACTCGCAGATCGAGGTCGTACCTGTCGGCGCACTCGTCGCAGGTGGGGAGGTCGCCGAGGGGGCCGTGGTTGACGACGCCGCCGGCAGGGTTGGTGCAGCGGGGCAGCCACTTGCAGGTGCGCTCGCGGGCGGGCTGCTCGGCGGTGAGCGGGGCGGGGTTGGTGGCGACGAGGCTGCCCTGGGTGGGCGTGGCGTCGAGGCCGTAGTCGGGGTGGTCGATCACGGGGTCTCCTCGGGTGCGGCGGCGGGTGTCCCAGCGGGCGTGCTGGCGGGGGTGGGGCGTGGGCGTGCTCGGAGGCGGGCGAAGGTCTTCCAGCCGGCGGCGCCGAGGGCCTTGGTCTGGCGCCACTCGTGGCGGAACTCGACGGGCTTGTAGCGGCACAGGCAGTAGTCGTCGCCGCAGCGGCACCCCTCAAGCTGGCCGGTGGTGCGGTCGACGTCGCAGCGGATGACGTTCTCGCGGAAGTCGATGAGGATCGTGGGGCGGTCGCAGTGGGGGCAGTTGCCGTGGGGCATCTGGCGGGTGCCGTCGATGACGACGTCGGCGTCGTCGACGAGGCGCTGCAGCTCGCGGCGGGCGGTGCGGAGCTTCGGGATCGCGACCGAGGGCGGGAGGACGTCCGCTGCGTGGCGTGCGTGGGCGGCGAGGTGGTCGGCGAGCTGGCCGAGGCCGGGGCGCTCGGGGAGGCGGGGGAGCAGGCACACGCCGTAGCCGGCGCGGCGGGTGGACTGCCCGAGCCTGTGGACCAGGTCGACGAGCGTGAAGCGGGTGTTGGCGGTCGAGGAGAGCGCCTGGCCGCGGCCGATGTCGTTGCCGCCGACGAGCCGGGTGGTGGTGGTGCCGCGCATCCACTGCTGGCCGCCGGGGCGGTCGGTGGTGTCGACGCGGTCGGCTCGCTCGTCGCGGATGGACTGTGCGATCGCGGCGCGGGTCTCGGGGCCGGTGAACATCACGAGGGTCGGCTGGCGGGTGTCGATGAGGTCGTGGACCTGGCGCACGAGGGGGCGGAGCTGCTCGATGAGCTCGCGGATCTCGTCGGCGATGACGACGGCGGTGGGGCGCTCGTCGACGGGCCGGCGGGCGTCGCCGCGCTGGTCGAGACCGCGGGCGCTGGTGGGCAAGCTCACGAGGCGCCTCGCAGCGTCGCGTGGATCCGCTCCCGGGCCGCGGCGATCGCCGCGGCGGAGGCGGGGTCGCGGCGGGCGGCGTCGGCGCGCTGGGCTGCCTCGAGGTCTGCGGCCCGGGCCGCGGCGTTCGCGTCGCGTCGGCGCTCGACGGCCGCGGCGGCGTCGGCCGCGGCGCGGTCGCGGTTCGTCGTCCCGCAGCCTCGGCAGTTCGGAGCCGGGGTGTCGTGGCGTGCGCAGCTGCGCCCCCCGCTGGCGGGGGGTTGGGGGGTATTTGGTTCTAAGGACGGTTCGGGTGACGCGGGCGTCACCCCGTGCGCGACGTATACGTCACCCCGTTCGACGTCACGGGGTGACGTATACGTCACCCGGTTGGCCCCCTCTCGGGTGGTGCGAGCGGCGGAGCGGGGTGCAGCGGACTGCACCCCGACGCTCGGAACGTCCGGACGGGCGTCCTGAGCGGGCTGAGAGGGGTCGAGGGACGTGTTCTGCGGGCTGTGGGGGTCTCGCAGGGCACTCCGAGGGGTCTGGCGGGGTGCGGTGGACTGCACCCCGCCCTCGGCGCCGCTCGTGGCGCTGCTCGTCGCGCTCGGGGGATGGGTCGTGGGGGCTGACCGGGTGACGCGGACGTCACCCCGTCGAGTGCGGCGGGGTGACGCGGGCGTCACCCCGTACCCGGGATCACCGGGCAGTCGGTGGTGCTTCGTGCCGTCGCAGTCGGGCGGGCACGACAGGGTGATCCGGTAGAGGTTCGGACGCTGGTCGGCCCGGGTGGTGCGGTCGCCGCCGGCGTTGTGGTGCACCACGATCTCCCCGAGCGCGACGAGCTCCTCGAGGGCGCGCTGCACGACGCGCCTGGACTTCCCGGTGTAGCGCGCCAGGGTGGCCAGCGAGGGCCAGGCGCCGCCGTCGCCGTCGTGGTTGGCGATGCCGATCAGGACCAGCTTCACGGTGCCGGCGGACATCGAGTGGTGCAGGGCGATGGTGATCGCTTCGACGCTCACGCGTCGGGCCTCCTGTCGTGGTCGGGTGACTGGTTGCCGTGCGACGGCTCGGGGTTGGTGAAGTCGGCGAGGACCTGGCGCACGAGGGCGCGGTCGCCGGCGACCACGAGCACCTCGCGGGACCGGCCGTCCTGGGCGGGGCCGACCACGCCGTGCGCCTCGAGCTCGCCCATCAGCGCGGCAGCCTTCGCGGCGCCGATGCCGAGCCGGCGCTGCAGCATCGACTGGGAGCCGAGCTGCAGGTCGATGACGTGCTCGGCGGCCCGGTAGAGCAGCGACGGGTCCCGCGGCCGCCGCGGGGGTCTCGGGTGGTCGGTGTCGCTCACGTCGCGCCTCCTCCTACCAACGGGCCGGGTTGTCGAGGACGCGGAAGCCGAGCGCCTCGAAGGCGATCGCCCTGAGCACCGACTCGAAGAGCGCGGGACTCACGCGGCCACGCTGCAGGTCGATCCAGGCGGTCCACAGCACGAGCTGGGCGAACTTGGAGAGGCCGAGCCAGCACGGCGGGCAGAGCAGCAGCACCCGGTCGCCCCGTTCGCACACGGGACAGACGGGCGCCGCTCGCTGGGGGAGGGTCACCTGTCACCGTCCGCGAGCACCTCGAGGTCGTCGACGATGAGGTCGATCAGCTCAACGAGCGCCCAGGCCACGAACATCAGCAGCGGCAGCAGCACGGCCAGCGTCGTCAGCACGTCGATCGAGACCCACGGGTCGGTCGGGGACGGGGCACTCACCGAGGACCCCCACCGCTGACGCCCGCCGGCGAGACGACGTAGTCCCACAGGACGCTGTCGTCCCACTCCGTCTGCACCGGCCCGTCCGGCCAGTGCTGTGCGCCTGATCCGTCATCAGGCTGCGGATCGCCGATGTAGGTGTCCTCGAGGCTGACCGCTTCGATCCACGGGACGATCCAGCACTCTTTTCCGGGCACGGTGGTGGTCATGCAGCAGTGCTCGCCCTCACCATGCGTGTCGGTCGCGTCCTCCTGCGAGCCGTCGCAGGAGCACCAGGTCTCGCACTCGCACGTTGGTGACGTGCGACAGGGCGCGTCGGGCGGTGCACGTGAACGCGCCTGCGCGGATCGCGTGGTGGCGCGGGTCGTCGCCGTAGGCGGTCATCAGACGGTCCTCTTGCTGGTGGCGTACTTCTCGACGTCGGAGAGCGGGTAGGAGAGCGCGGCCTCGAGGAAGCGGAGGTAGCGGCCGGCGTGGGACTTGGTGCCGTCCTCGCGCCAGGAGTCGCGGCTGAGCTGGTGCTCGTACGCCGCGAGGGCGTGGATGAGGACGATGACCAGAGCGCGCTCGTTGGTGGCCTTCTCGGCTGCGGCGGCGAGGTCGGGCTTGTAGGGCCACGACTTCTTCGCGGGGATGCCCAGCCACTCGCCGGCCAGGTCGAGCACACCGTGCTCGTTGAGCGCGACGGGGTTGCCGGTGACGGCGAGGGCGATGAACGCGGCCCCGCCGGGCGGGAGCTTCTTCGCGCCGGCCCACGCCTTGATCGCGTCGCGACGGACGGCCTGCGCGGAGTCCCAGGCCTTGTTGTTCTCGACGACCAGGCGGCGCGCCTCTGTGGCCTTCTTCCGCTCGTGGTCGGACATCTCTGCTGCAGGGGTGCGGGTCGTCGACGAGCCGTGTCGACCGCGGTGGCCGAGGTTGGTCGGGTCGGAGCACCCGTAGATCGCGACCGGGAGCTGCGCTTGCTTCTCGCCGGCGAGCGGGTCGGGGCCCAGCGCGTCGAGGGCGTCCTGGATCTGCTGCTTGACCTCGTCCTCGGTGCCGGTCCAGTCGTCGCGGGACTCGATCGCCACGAGCGCGTCGCGCCACTCCTCGTGCGAGGCGCGCTGCTCGTCGGTGATCGGCGACCCGTCGGCGTTGACGATGCCCCAGCGCCACGCGATCCAGGCGACGTGACCGCGGCAGGTGCGGTGCGCGACGGGGTCGATGTCGTGGCCGGTGTTGTCCTCGACGAGCAGGGTGAGCGGCTTGGCCTTGGACTGCCAGTCCGGCTCGTCGACGATGCGGCACTGCTCGTCGAGCAGCTGCTGGCGGACCTCGTCGGCGCGCGCGGCCCGTGCACGCTCGTCGCGCTGCTGCTGGACCGCGTGGGCGAACTGGTGGGGCTGGTCGACCGCGGCGACGATGAGGGCCTTCGCGACCTCGACGTCGTCGTCGAACTCGGCCACCGCGGCGGCCTGGTCGATGGTCAGGCCCTCGTACCGGTCGGCGGCCTTCCGTGCGAGCTCGGAGGCGTTGGCCCGGGTGGCGGCGTCGACGACGTCGCGGGAGATCTGCAGGCGCCTCGCGATCTGTGCGGCACTGACGCCGAAGAGGCCGAGCTGCTCGATCACGCCGATCTGCTCGCCGGCCGTGAGGCCCTCTCGGCGGACGTTCTCGTCGTGCTGGCGGATGATGCGGTCGACCTCGGCGCTGTCGGCCAGGTCGTCGGCGCCGCGGACGACGACCGGCACGGTGGTGAGGCCGGCCTCGACGGCGCCGAGTGTGCGGCGGTGGCCGAACCTGACGACGAGGCCGCCGTCGGCGTTCAGCACCGCGGTGATCGGCTCGAGCACGCCGTGCTCCTTGATCGACTTCACGAACGCCGGGTCGAGCCGCGGGTCGCGGATGTTGCGCTCGAGCAGCAGCTCGGTCGGCGCGACGTGGCGGAGCTCGACCTCGACGGGGGCGGCCGCGGCGCTCACAGGGCGATCCCGCGCAGCGGCACGGCCCGGGGCGGGGTGCGGAACGCCGACGGGTCGGCCAGCGCGGCGGCGGCGAGCAGGTCGACGACGAGGCGGTACCAGCGCACGTCGGACTCGGGTCCGTTGCCGTCGGTGGTGGGCTCGAGGCGTCGGGACGCGGCGACGACACGGGCGAGCTCGTCGGCGGCCACGGGCGACAGGCGGACGATCACCTGGTCGAAGCCGGGGCCGACGTCGAAGGTGCTCGGTCCGTAGGCGGTGGCGACCTCGGTGGGTTCGCGGGGGATGTAGGTGACCGACTGCGGCTCCGGGCCGGTCGTGGACTGTCGAGGTGTCGGGTGGTCCATGCTGGTGCTCCTGGGCGTCGGAGTGGTCGGATGCTGCAGGCGGGGCGGGCCTGACGAGGCCCCCGGTTCGGTCGGGGACCTCGTCGAGCCCACGCGCGCGACTCGGGTCCGGTCAGGCCGGAGCGGGGCGATGATCGGCGCCCCACGGGGTGGAGGCCCGGCGGTCGAGGTCGTGCGCGCTCGCCGTCGATCGAGCGCAGGGGGAGTGGGCGCTCGATCGACGGACGGTGGCCGGCGTACGGCAGGCACGGGGGAACCCGCCGTACGCCGGGACTGTGGGTGTGCGGAGACCGGCGGACGACGAGCACGGGGATACCCGTCGTCCGCCGGGGCTGAGGTGGGAGACCGCGGCGACCTGGCGCTGCTGCACGTCAGCGCCTTCCGGTTGGTCGGCCACGGTCTCCCAGGCCGGCGCCGGGAGCACAGAGCCCGGCCCGGCCGTCTGAGCGAGAACCGCACCGCGCCGGTCAGGCCGCGGGTCTCCTGGGTGCTCGCTCAGGGTCTGGTGACGGCTCATTGGCGCGCCCGTCGACTGCCCAGCGCATCGAGGACGGTGTCCGCGAGCGCCTGCCCGGTTGGCGCCGAGATCTCGACCCTGGGGGTCGAGCTGCGGGGCGCAGCGACCGGCGCGGCCTCGTCTCCGACGCCGGCGCCGCGCCCTACCTTCGAGGTACCACCCATCGAAGAACAGGAGGGGTCGTCATGCCCCAGCAGAGCCCGGACGACGAGCAGAGAGCTCCGAACCGCTTCGAGGAGCTCCTCGCTCAGGCCGCGACTGACACCCGTTTCGGGATCCAGGTTCGACCTGAGGAGCTCGACCAGGTCTGGCGCGCTGCGCGTGACCTGGTGCCGAAGCTCGTCCCCGACGCCACGAGCGAGCAAGTAGAAGCTCTTCTGACGCGAGTCGTTGATCCGGTCTTCCAGATCTTGAACAGTGACCTGGGGCGGATCGGGGAGCTGCAGCTGCACGTTCAAGGCCTTCAGCGCGCCAAGGCGGAGCTGCTGATCAACGCGGTCCAGGTGAGCAAGGAACTCCGCGAGATCAAGGCCCACCTCGGCCTCAGGGACGCCGCCGGCGACGGCAACGTCCCCGACGCCGGTTGACGAAGAATCCGTGCTCACGCCGCCACCGCGGCCCAGGAGCGGACGGTCTCGTAGGTGACGTCGACCTGGCCGTTGGTTGCGTCGTAGAGGTCGCGGGCGATGAACCGCCACGCGCGGCCCTCGGCGCGCTTCTCCTCGATGAACTCGCGGACGTCGCGCTCGAGCAGCAGCGTCGCCAGGCGCTGGGTCGGCGTAGCCGAACCTGAGTTCGGGTTTCCGGTCTGCACAATCACGAACCGTAGTCCGGAAATCCGAACCTGACAACGCTTTCGCCCGGAATCTTGTCAAGAGTCCTGACAGGTGGCTACGTTTGCCGCATGACAGCTGAAGTCCTGCCTCTGCCCGTCGCGCGGATGGCAGACGACACCATCCGGCGCACCATCAAGGCCCTAGTGCAGGGCAAGGGGCTGCGACCGGAGGAAGTCGCGGAGGCGGCTGGGATCAGCCGCACCACCTACTTCAGCAAGATGTCGGGCAAAGGCTCGGCTCAGGCGTTCAAGGCTGGCGAGGTGGCGTTGATCGCTCAGTTCCTAGGGGTGTCAGTGGCCCAGCTCTACGACGGCCTGGGTGGCACGTTCGTGCCGACGCCCCCCGACGGCGGCGCGGACGCGCGGGGTACCCGAAGGTAACCAGACCTCCCGGCCGGCGCGGTATGACCGATCTGACACCGGCCCCCGGCCGGGTCAGTGCCCGGCGAGCGCCGCAGCCGGTCCACGAGCGACGCCGCGGCCTCGCGCACCGCGGGCGGGTCGAGCACCTCGGCGTCGAGACGGAGGTGGGCGATGCGCAGCGCGAGCCAGCCCGGGTCGTCGCCGCCCACCTCGAGCAGGCACCACCCGGGCTCGCCCACCGGGTCGTCGTCGACGCGGCCCACGCCGGCCGGCACCCGCTCGCGCACCTCCTCCTGGGTCGCGCGCAGGCGCACCCGCGCGAGGTGGGCGTACGGCGCCCCCGTGACGGCACGCTGCACGTGCTCGACCGGCTCGGGGTGCTCGCCCAGCCGGAACTGCCAGGTGGTCGCCGCGACGGCGTCCATCCGGTCGAGGCGGAAGGTGCGCCAGTCGTCGACGTCGACGTCGCGGGCCATGAGGTACCACCGCCGGCCCGTCGCGACCAGGCGGACCGGCTCGACGGTGCGCTCGCGCGCCTCGCCGCCGCGACCGGCGTAGGTGAAACGCACCCGCACCCGGTCGCGGCAGGCGCGGGCCAGCGTGACCAGGACGTCGGCGTCGACCTGGACCGCGGGCCCGCCCAGCACGTCGGTGGCCTCGCTGACCGCCCGCACCTGCTCGCGCAGCCGGGGCGGCATCACCTGGTCGAGCTTGGTCAGCGCGCGCAGTGCCGCGTCGCCGGCCCCGGAGACCGTGCCGGCGGCCAGGCGCAGCGACACCGCGGTCGCGGTGGCCTCCTCGTCGTCGAGCAGCAGCGGCGGCAGCCGGGTGCCCGCGCCGAGCTGGTAGCCGCCGCCGACCCCCGGCGACGCGCGGACCGGGTAGCCCAGGGAGCGCAGCCGCTCGACGTCGCGGCGTACGCAGCGATCGGTCACGCCGAGCTCCGTCGCGAGGTCGACGGCGGTCCACGTCGGCCGCCGTTGCAGCAGGCTCAGCAGGCGCAGGACCCGCTCGGTGGTGCTCACGATCGACATCGTCGCAGGATCGGTGCCTCATCACGGACCGGGACGGTCCGCTATCTGCGCGAGGGTCGGTCGCATGGACACCAACCCGATCCTGCGAGAGCAGCTCACCTGGCACTGGGAGTCGCAGCTCCGGCCGCGGCTCGACGGACTGAGCGACGCGGAGCACCTCTGGGAGCCCGCGCCCGGCAGCTGGAACGTGCGACCCGGTGGCCCCGGCGACCCCGTCGGCATCGACTTCGCCTACCCGCCGCCCAGCCCCGATCCCGTCACGACCATCGCGTGGCGGCTCGCCCACGTGGTCGTCGGGGTCCTCGCGGTGCGCAACGCCGCCCACTTCGGCGGCCCGCCGGCGTCGTACGAGACGTGGGCCTACGCCGCCACCGCGGACGAGGCGCTGACCCAGCTCGACGAGCAGTACGCCGCGTGGGTGGCCGGCGTGGCCGCGCTCGGCGAGGAGGGGCTGGCGCGGCGCGTCGGCGAGGCCGAGGGACCCTTCGCCGACGAGCTGATGGCGACCCTGGTCGCCCACATCCACCGCGAGGTCATCCACCACCTGGCCGAGGTCTGCCTGTTGCGCGACCTCTGGGCGAACGGGGTGCGGTGATGTCCGTGACCCCGGCGCGCGAGGTGCGCGAGGTGCGCGAGGTGCAGGTGACGCTCGACTGCGCCGACCCGGCCCGACTGGCGGCGTTCTGGGCCGAGGTGCTCGGGTACGTCGTGCAGCCGCCGCCGCCCGGCTTCGACTCCTGGGACGCGGCACTGGACGCGTTCGGCGTGCCGGCGCAGGCGCGCAACGACCGCTCGGCGGTCCTCGACCCCGACGGCCGTGGTCCGCGGGTCTTCTTCCAGCGGGTGCCGGAGGCCTCGGCTCCGGTGAGAGGGAAGAACCGCGTGCACCTCGACGTCCGGGCCGCACCCGGGTTGACCGGTGACGAGCGGATGACCGCCCTCGAGGCCGAGGCCGAGCGGCTGGTCGCCCTCGGCGCGACCGTCCTCGCCCGCCACGACCCGGCCCCGCCCCTCGACGCCGGGCACCTCGTCCTCACCGACCCCGAGGGCAACGTGTTCTGCCTCGACTGAGGCGCCCCTCGACGTGGTCGTCGAGCCGGGGACGGCGGTAGTCACCGACGTACGGCCGGTAGTCACCGACGTTCGCGGGGGGTGAGAGCTGTCTCAGGGCCCCGGAACGTCGGTGAGTACCGCCCGGTATCGGCCCGGGGGAGGCTCAGCGGAGGAGGACGCTCGCCTCCACGAGCTCGGCGAGGGCGGCGGCGGCGTGGGGGGCGAGGGTGTCGTCGTCGGTGCGGTGGCCCTCGGCCCACCGGGCGTAGCCGCGCTTGAAGGCCAGCACGCCCATCTCGGCGGCGAGGTGGGCGGCGGTGTCGGGCACGCCCCGCGCGACGAGCGCCTCGGTCATCGCGGCGGCCATGCCGACGCTCTTGAGCGCGTCGCGCTCCTGCAGCTCCGTGCTCGCCGCGACGGCGGCCTTGAGCCGCGGGCCGAGCTCGCGGTTGTGCGGCCCCATCGCCCCGGAGGCGCGGGCGATCCCGGCGCCCACCGCCTCGAGCGGGGTCGCGCCGGCCGGAGCCTCGGCGATGCCCTCGGCGAGGAGCCGGCTGAGCGACTCCTGGCCGGCGACCAGCACCTCGCGCTTGTCGGAGAAGTGGCGGAAGAACGTGCTGCGGGTGACCCCGGCCCGCTCGGCGATCTGCGCGACCGTCGTGTCGTCGTACCCCTGCTCGGTGAAGAGGTCGACGGCGGCGAGGACGAGCCGCTCCCGGGCGCCGGGTTCCCATCGAGGCACGACGTCAGCCTAGCCTGCCGACACGGGTGACGGGACACGTGTCGCATCAGGTGCTACGGTGATGGGACAACTGTCGCATCAACCCCCCCAGGAGCTCACGTGAACGTCTTCGTCACCGGCGGCACCGGCACCATCGGCACCGCCGTGGTCGCCGAGCTGGTCGCCCACGGCCACACCGTCACCGCCCTCGCCCGCTCCGACGCGTCGGCCGACGCGCTCACCGCCGCGGGCGCCCGTCCGCTGCGCGGGGCGCTCGACGACCTCGACGTGCTGCGGGCCGGGGCCTCCGGCGCCGAGGGCGTCGTCAGCCTGGCCTTCAGCCGCGACTACGGCAGCGCCGAGGCGGTCGAGCGCGGGATGGCCGAGGAGGCGGCGGCGCTCGCCGTGCTGGGTGAGGCCCTCGTCGGCACCGACCGGCCGCTCGTCCTCGTCTCCGGCACCCCCTGGGTGCCGGGGCGCGCCTCGACCGAGGAGGACCCGCTGCCCACCGACGGCCCCGTGGCCCGGCGCGCCCAGACCGTCGGCGACGCCCTCGCACTGGCCGAGCGGGGCGTCCGCGCGGTGGCCGTGCGGCTGCCGCGCACGGTGCACGCAGACGGGAACGGCGGCTTCGCCGGCCTGCTGACCGACATGTCCCGCAGCGCGGGTGTCGCCGGCTACCCCGGTGACGGCACCCAGCGCTGGCCCGCCGTGCACGCCGCCGACGCCGCCTCGCTGTTCCGCCTCGCCCTCGAGTCGGCGCCGGCCGGCAGCGCCTGGCACGCGGTGGGCGACGAGGGCGACCAGGTGCGCGACATCGCCGCCGTCATCGGACGCCGGCTCGGCCTGCCGGTCCGCTCGCTGCCCGAGGAGGAGTTCGGCCCGTTCGGACCGATCTTCGCCATGGACCAGCCGGCCTCCAGCGCGCGCACCCGCCAGGCGCTCGGCTGGACGCCGACGCACCCGAGCCTGCTCGAGGACCTCGAGCTGCTCGAGCCGTAGAGCATCGACGCGCTGGACCGGACGCCGGGCCGGACGCCGGGGCCGGACGCCTAGGCCGAACGCCGGAACCAGCGCCGGCGCCGCCGCTGCGACTCGCGCTCGGCGCGGAGCTCGGCGGCGCGCTCGCGCTGCTCGGCCAGGCGGGCGGCGCGGCGCTCGGCCCAGGCGGCGACGGTGTCGTCGACCTCGCGCGGCATCGTGATGAGCGGCGGGCCCTCGGGCAGGCGGTAGCGCGCCGCGATGACGCGCTCGTTGAAGTCCTTCAGCTCGCGGCGCACGTCGGCCTCGGTGTTGAGCCGGTCGAGCCGGTCGTCGAGCTCGGCGTCCTCGCGGCGCAACGCGACGCTGACCGGGACGATCGCGACGTTCTCGCGCTCGATGAGCTTCTTGACCCACCAGTTCGGGTCGTGGGTGTCGTCGAGCTCGATCGGCTTGCCCGCGCCGGGCAGGTCGTCGAAGTCGCCGCGCTCGATGGCCTGCTGCACCTGCAGGTCGACCCAGGTGTGCTGCTGGGCGATCCGGGCCGCGGCGGCGTCCTTGCCGTCGGGGCGAGGTGCGTCCGCCATGCCCTCCACGGTAACCCCGCACCGAACCCCTCAGACCGTGAAGAGTCCGCCGCCGACGACGAGGAGGGCGAGGGCCGCGCCGGTCCACCACAGCTCCTCGCGCAGGGTCGGTGGCGGGGGCGGCGGCGCGCCGCTGCGAGCGCGGGGACCGTCGGCGCGGGTCAGCGCCCACGGGCTCAGCAGCACCAGGGCGGCGCCGAGGGTGGGCAGGCCCGGGGCCCGCACCGAACCGACGGCCAGGACGAACCCGACGAAGCCGACCATGACCACGGCGTAGTGGTGCCACGCCCGGCGCCACCGGCGCCGGATGCCGAGGTCGACGTCGCCGATCGGCTCGTCGTCCCACTGGTCGGTGCGGTGAGCCACGGCGCGTCCGGCTCAGACCCCGACGGGCCGGGAGGTCGCCTCGCGCGGCATCACGAGCAGGGCGACGGCGGCGACCAGGGCGGCCACCGAGCAGATCGCCCAGACGGTGAGGTAGCCCGAGAGCGGTGCGTGGCCCTCGGCGGGGTCGCCGATGGAGCCGGTGGAGGCGAGGCAGATCGCGAACACCGACGAGGCGATCGCGCCGCCGATCGTCTTGGTCGCGTTGGTCATCCCGGTCGCGAACCCGGTGCGGTCGGGCGGCGCGGCGGCGGCCGCGGTGGCTGGCAGGGCCGCGACGAGGGCGCCGGAGCCGAGGCCGGCCACGGCCATGTTGAGCAGCGCCTGGCCGGTCGAGTCGTGGAGCGGCAGCCAGAGCGCGTAGCCGACGGCGACCAGCAGCGCGGCCACGACCAGCGCGCCGCGCGGGCCGAAGAGCCGCGAGGTCAGCGGCAGCGTGAAGGCCCCGACCGCCAGGAACACGACGTAGACGCCGATCAGCGTCGAGACGAACGCCGCGTCGGCGCCGAGGCCGTAGCCCGCGGTCTCGGGGTCGGTGCGGGCGAACGTCGACAGCGGGATCTGCGCGCCGAGCACCGAGATGCCGAAGAGGAACGCCGTCACCTGCACCGGCCACTGGCCCGGGGTGGCGAGCAGCCGCACGTCGACCATCGGCTCGGGGTGGCGCGCCTCGTAGCGGGCGAACGGCACGAGGGCGAGCAGCCCGAGCGCGACCAGCAGCCACGGCACCGGCGAGCCCGGGCCCAGCACGCGGACGCAGACCAGGCCACCCATCACCAGGCCCACGGCGGTCGTGAGGAGGACGAGCCCGCCCCAGTCGTAGCCGCCGGTGGCCTCGCCCGGCACGTCCTCGACGCCGAACCAGATCACCACGAGGACGGCGGTGACGACGATCGCCGGCAGGGCGAGCAGGAAGGTGATCGACGTCGCCTCGACGATCGCGCCCGAGGTCAGCGCGCCGACGATCACCGACAGCTCGAGGGCGCCGACCAGCACGGCGGCCGAACGCCGGGTGAGCAGTGCCTGCTGGGGCCCGGCGGTGCGGCGGTGGACGATCGCGATCTCGAGCGGGAGCCAGACGACGTAGGCGCCCTGGAGCGCCCAGCCGATGAGGAAGGTCTCGAACCCCGGCGCGACGACCAGCACCCACGACCCCAGCGCGGTGACGGCGGTCGAGAGCACCAGCACCCGCTTGTGGCCGACCAGGTCGCCCAGGCGCGCCAGGGGTGGCACCAGCAGGGCGGAGACGATGAGCTGCGCAGCCTCGAACCAGTTGACGTCGCCGTCGGCGATCGAGAGGTGGTCGGCGATGTCGCTGAAGATCGGCGTGTAGTAGCCCTGCAGCACCCCGCTGGCGACCTCGACCGCGACCAGGAAGCCGACGATCGCGACCAGGCCGCGCGCCGCGCTGCCTACCGGGGGAGCTGCTCGACCAGGCGCCTGTACCACCGCACCCCCTCGAGGAACGTCTTCACGCCGATGTGCTCGTCGTAGGAGTGGATCGCCTCGCGCTGCTCCTTGCTCATCCGGAACGGCGCGAACCGGTAGACCCGCTCGCAGATCGCGGCGAAGCTGCGCGAGTCGGTGGCGGCCATCATCACGTAGGGCGCCGCGACGGCGTCGGGGAAGACCTCGCCGATCGTCGCCTCCAGCAGGGCGAAGGCGGGGTCGGGCCGACCGGGGGCGGAGTACGGCGAGAGCGGGCTGGGCTCGTCGGCCTCGAGCACCTCGATGCGCACGGCGTCGTCGCGCACGACGCGGCGCAGGTGGGCCAGGACGCTCTCGACGGTGTCGCCCAGCATGATCCGCACGTTGACGCCGGCGGTGGCGCGCTGGGCGATCACGTTGAGCGCCGGTGAGCCCTGCAGCGTCGTCACGGCGAACGTCGTGCGGACCATCGCCGCGGTCTCGGGGCCGAGCGCGACGAGCGCCCGGGCGAGGGCGGGGGCGAGCCGTTCGGCGTTCGCGAGCAGCGGGCGCAGCGGCAGGCCCGCGTGGGGTGCGATGCGGCGGAAGAGCTCGACGGTCGGCGGGGGCACGCTGGCCGGCATGGCGGAACGGTCGATGCGCGTGATCGCGCGGGCCAGCCGCGCGGTGGGCCCCATGCGGGCGGGGGTCGAGGCGTGGCCGCCGCGGCCCTCGACGCTGAGCTCCACCGACATCTGGCCCTTCTCG
>Ga0325401_1001852_pt1 | contig 18281 bp, 10 predicted proteins | sample PopdelMetagenome_FD_205666 | JGI IMG/M metagenome (GOLD analysis project Ga0325401, IMG submission 205666) | Populus deltoides microbial communities from Bellville, Georgia, United States - Xylem-PdKOR-R2 | ecosystem: Host-associated > Plants > Phyllosphere > Stem > Wood/Secondary xylem | place... | reverse complement strand
ATAAAATTTAATTGATTTTGATATAATACTTATTCGTAATGAGTAGGAAATCAGGGTATTTTTTTTGTCATAGTCCTTTATATAAGGTATAACGAAACGATTCTTGAATTCTATTCTTAACCTTATAAAACTATGCATTGCAAGATACCATCTATCATTTCAATAACCGAGCATCTTTAAGAATCTATGTAAGCTATATATATATATATATATATATATATATATGATAGTACTACAAAAGGAAGATACATGTTCATTATGTTCTTAACAAGTAAACACACCATAATTTAATGTCATAAATTTGAATATCAACATTATAAAGTTTTACAAAATACAAGTTGTCTATTTGTACTACTACATAGATTATTACAAGGTAATTATTACAAGATTGTTAAACTTCATGGTCATGAGAGTTCCTATTACAAATCAAACTTGATGTAAGTGCATACAAATTTCTTATAATATAATTGAACAATGGACATATAATCATGATTGGATTAATATTTAATAAAGTAGGTTCTCATTAATAGGTTCTCATTAATAACTTCCTACTGAGTCTATCCTTAATATTTTACTTCACATTTTTATACAACCCTATGTCGCATTATTTTATTCAAGCTATGTTCAATAACAACCGATGACATGTATTATGGTCTAAGAATCCTTGTACATATAGAATTATTTTATTCATAAATATTCATTCCTAACTATGATCAATTTTGTATATGGTCCTTTAAACATTAATTCTGATTATAAATGACACATTATACTCTTTACTTCAACATATCAATAAATACTTTCAAATGAGATGGTTCACAACACTCGTTATTAGTGATCTTAGTATGGATCCCATTAACCGGAGTTAACTTCATCCTTTACTCTCGGCTATCCAATATAGATATCATTAACCAAAGCTAATCTTTAGTGCTTATTCTCGGTTATCCAACATGGATGTCACTAGCCAAGGCTAATCTCATCATTCATTCCCGACTATCCAACATGGACACCATTAGCCAAAAATAATCTTCAATATTTATTCTCGACTATCCAACACGGATGTCATTAGCCAAAGCTAATCTCATCATATATTCATGGTTATCCAATATGGATACTATTAACGGACGCTAATCTCATCATTCATTTTCGGTTATCCAACATGGATACCATTAGCTAAAGTTAATCTTATCATTCATTCCTGGTTATTCAACATGGACACCATTAGCCAAAGCTAATCTTCAGTATTTATTCTCGACTATCCAACATAAATGTCATTAGCCAAAGCTAATCTCATCATTTATTCCTGGTTATCTAATATGGATACCATTAGCCAACGCTAATCTCATCATTCATTCTCGGTTATCTAATTTGGATACCATTAGCCAAAGTTAATCTCATCATTTATTCTCGGTTATCCAATATGGATACCATTAGCCAAAGCTAATCTTATCATTCATTCTTAGTTATCCAACATGGATATCATTAGCCAAAGTTAATCTCAATATTCTTTACAATTCATGAATAAATTAAACAACTGAATTTGGATAGCAATACTATACAAGAGTACTTTGAGAGTTTAATAGAACGAGATGAAGGTGGAAATCACCTACCTGCTCCCCTCGTAGTATGTCCTCGCCTAGTCGAAGATCCAATTCCGGTTGCACCTCTTGATACATAACGAGACCATTATTTAGTATATTTTTATCTCTAGGCATCATCAAAGATTATTTCCACACATATATATTGTAACGACCTAGCCTTTTCAAGGCCAAAATTGATGGAGATTTTTTTATTTATAAATCATCAGGTTCTAGATGTTTTTCACCATATCATTCTGCAGATTTATAATTACATTCTATTCATTAACAAGGCATAATTCACATGGGATAATGTAAATCAACATTCCTATAAAACAGATTCTCAATACACATGCCCACAATATTATATTTTCATACTCATAGGTTTACATTACATCATATTGACATAGTCATAAATTCACATTCTTATTCTAATCTCATTATCATCACGAGTTCATACAAGAGTGCCGAACAGCAAGTTACATAACTAATACTTTCGTTATCCTGGCCTCATGTAATTTCATAATATAACATCCTCGTAAGAAGAATATCACATGCATATATTCATTCATACATGTCATATCTACATATTGGCACATACACCTCTGTGTCCCATTTTAATTTTTCATTACAAGTCTTTACACAAGGGGTCGGACGACTAATTAAGTGATTAATATGTCTGTTCATACAGAACTTATATCACCCGTAATATGTGAATATATATTCTTTTCAAAATGTGAGCTGCGAAACAGATTTCCTTACGCACCATGTTGGTATGATGTCCCTGTTACAGCATAAGGTAATTTTAAGCATTATAAGCACTTTAAGAAAATATAATAAAGCAATATTAACGTTACATTTCATTCATGGACCAAAAGAGCATAATTCTTTCATTTCTCCTTTCTTATGTAAATATCACCCTTAATAATTCGTCAATTACCGAGGCTAATTACAATACTCAAACCCGGTCATCCATCTCAAATACCATTAACCAAACTAACGTTATTCTCTGTTTAAAACATAACAACCATAGTTATTTCATATACATGGTATGTACAAAACATAGTACATATGAACGCGTCAATTCTTGAAACTAACATCCCGGTCATCCCCTTAGGATGCCATTAACTGAAGCTAAATCATTTATCCATCCTGATCATCCACTTATGAAGCCTTTAGCTGAAGCTAATCATTTATCCATCACAGGATGCTATTAGCCGAAACTAATCATTTATCATCCTGGTCATCCACTAAGGTTGCCATTAGCCGAAGCTAATTATTTATCCATCCCGGTCATCCACTTAGGATGTCATTAGTCGAAGTTAATCATTTATCATTCTCGATCATCCACTTAGGATGCCATTAGTTGAAGCTAATCATTTATTCATCTCGGTCATCCACTTAGGATGCCTTAGCCATAGTTAATCATTAACCAATCAAACATCCCAGAGGCGGTTTATGAAATCATTATAACATGATAATATATCCTTTGAAATGTTTATTCAAACGATTCATAACAATTTGACATTCACTATAACATAATAGTAGACCTTTCGTAATACTCGTACAAATGTTCCATAATAGTTTAATGTTCAATAAACACGATAATAAATCATTTGTAATACATAAACAAACATTCTATAATAGTTTAACATTCAGATAACACAATAGTAAACTCTTCGTATTACTCATCCAACCATTCATGATAGTTAATGATCAATACGATACAACAATAGATCCCTCGTAATACTCATACAAAAATTCATAACAATTTAGCATTATGTATAGCACAATAATAGATCCTTCTTAATACTCATATAAACATTCACGACAAATAACCTCAATATAATATAACGATAGATCCTTCATATTAATCATACAACCATTCATAACAATTAACATTCAGTATAATGCAACGGTAGATCTTTTGAAATACTCATACAACCATTCGTGACAATTAACCTTCAGTATAATACAACGGTAGATCCTTCGTAATACTCATACAACCATTCGTGACAATTAACATTCAGTATAATGCGATGGTAGATCCTTCAAAATACTCATACAACCATTCGTGACAATTAACCTTCAGTATAATACAATGATAGATCCTTCATAATATTCATACCAATCATTTGTGACAATTAACATTCAGTATAATACAACGGTAGATTCTTTGTAATACTCATACAACCATTCATGATAATTTAGCATTCAGTATAACACAACAGTAAACCCTTTGTATTACTCATCCAACCATTCATGATAGTTAATGTTCAATACAATACAATACAACAATAGATCCCTCATAATACTCATAAAAATTCTTAACAATTTATCACTATGTATAGTACAATAATAGATCCTTCGCAATACTCATATAAACATTCGTGACAAATAACCTTTAACATAATACAACGATAGATCCTTCGTAATACTCATACAACCATTTGTGACAATTAACATTCAGTATAATACAACGGTAGATCATTTGTAATACTCATACAACCATTTGTGACAGTTTAGCATTCCATAAAGCACAACAATAGATCCTTCGTGATAAATTCACTTTAGAAGCTAACATTACGCTAGAAGAGGGGTGGAAATCACCTACCTATTCCTTCAATGGGGTGTCCTTGCTCGGTCGATGATCCGATCCCGGTCACACTACCTAACACATCAATGATCACATAACAGACCAGCAAAAGCCAGCAAAAGTGCCAGCTTCCAGCTTCAAAGAGCATAGCAAACCAAGCTTAAAAAAGCAGCAACACTAGCAAGAGAGGAAACCACACAGTTACTCTAGCATACTAGGAGTATTCCACTGAAACAAACCCAGAAGTATACTGCATATAGCAGTAACCACCGCTGACTAGGATGCACATCCATCAACGGGACACCATCTATTTGCACCTTCAAAACGCAGCAAACTCAAAATGAAAATACAAGCTACAGAAACCACCTGGTGGGTAGAGCGCAGCAACAAGCAGCCGAAGTAGCAACAAACCAGCAAAAACCGGGTCATACAATACTCAGCAACAGCCTGAACCAACAAACCCAACCAACAATAGTGGCAGCGCCATAGGGCTGGAACGAACTCCAGCTCCAACAACTAGTTTCAAGCAGCTAGGCAAACAACCCAAAGCATTAGCAGCCTCAGGTAGCAAGAACAGGACTTCAAACAGCAGTCAACAACAAAAACCCGTAGGACACACAGCAAAGCAGTCAGGCAAAGCTAGGGACACATCCACAACAGACACGTCCCAGCAGGCCTGCCGGAAAAGTATCCAAGAACAGAAGGACCAACAAGCTGGACGCAAGAAGCCAACTGACCAGACTTCCCTCCAGAAGCTAAACAATATCACAGCACATAACAGCTTCAAATCAACTTCTAGCAAACCAACAAAGCACACTATAGCAGTAGACCAAACAAAGCAGTTGGAATCTGCAGCAACAACCATGACACGACCAGAGAAACCCCGCAAGGAAAGCGTACAGAACTGGCCAACCCAGCAGGAGAACTCTGCCAAACAAACCCAAAAAGGGCCATCCACAAGCAATCGGCAACCGAGGAGCCAGTCACCAATCCATCGAATAGCTGATTTCATGAGGTGAGTCACCTAATGATGGTTCAGAGGGCTATTACGCCCTCTGAAAATCCAGCAGAATAAACTTTACAGAATAGAAGGGGTAGGAAATTTCCTACCACTTCTAAGACTAGAGAAAAGATTTCTCGATTTCCCGACAACAGGGTCTGGGTGCTGAGAAGTACCTGGGTTATGAAGAGGAGCCAGTCACCAATCCATCGAATAGCTGATTTCATGAGGTGCTGTTTTGCTGCTATTTGTTGCTGCTATATGCAGGTTCATTTGCTGCCCTTTCTGTAGTTGCTGCTGGGTTTGCTACTCCGTCTCCTTGCTGCTGGAGTGGCTGTTGATGCTGCTATATGCAGCCTGATGTGTTCTTGAAGCTGTTTGGTCGGCTCAATCTCTTGAAGTGGGCTGCTGGTTGCTCTGTACAATCAGTTGGTTTGTTGCGTCCAGCTTGGCGGGCTGGTTTCCTGCTGCTGGTTGTTGCTGTTTTCTGCTGTATTGCAGGTTGGCTTTCCTCACGGATGATTGCTTCTCAGAGGAGGAGCCTTGCTGTTGTCTGCTGGCATGCGTCCAGTTGTGGCCTGTGCTATAGAGTTGTTTCCATTATGGCTGCACTTTGTTCGATCTATGGCCATCACGTTGCTGTGGTCCTTGATGCGTTTTATGTAGTCTTGTTTTGGGTCATTCAGCTTGTCCCCTGCTGATGGTTGGTGCAGCGGGTTGCCTATATGTCTAGGCATTGGGTTCTTGTTGGTATTTTTTGGGGTAATTTGCTGCTTTCTGCAGCGTTTAGTTGGGCTATGTTTTAGTTTGTAATGTACTAGTAATTGTTTAGGAGAGCATGTTCCCCTAGCCTTTATATGTACATGCTTGTATATTTTGATTTGTTGGTTTCTAACTTAATTTTATTTTGATATATAAAATTTCATACATTTGATAAAAACAAAAAAAAAATCACAATCAACACATTTGTATTTGATAATTACATAACTCGTCACCATATATTTTCCAAAAATACACATGCTCACATTCAAGTGTTCCACATATTACACAATCATACAATGAAATCGTTATAAGCATTTACATCATTTCTGACATGGGAGTCTGCCGCAAAAAATCAGCAGCGAAACTGCTTCACTGGTGATGCAAAATTCAACAGCAAAACTAATTCTCTTGTGACATGCAATTCGTCAGCAAAACTGACTCGCTGGTGACATACCATTTGTCAACGAAAACTGGTGACATACCATTTGTCAACGAAAATTGGCGACATGGACTCGTCAGTAAAACTGATTTGATGAAACACAGACTTGTCAGCAAATTGATATGCTGCAATGCAAACTCATCAGTGAACTGATTTGCTGGAATACAAATTCGTTAGCAAAACTGATGACATAGAATCGTCAACGAAATTGATTTGTCAAAACACAGATTCATCAGCGAACTGATTCGCTGCAACACAACTCGTCAGCGAACTAATTCGCTGAAGCACAGACTCGTCAACAAACTGGTTCGTTACAACATAAATTCATCAGCGAACTGATTCGCTAAAACACAAAATCGTAAGCGAACTGATGCACTGGGACACCACAATTCGGCAGCGAAAACTATTCCGCTTGAGACAACGCAATTCGGTAGCGCAACTGATTCGTTGCAAACAACATAATTCGGCAGTGAAAATTAACTCGCTGCAGACAATACAATTCGGCAGCGAACACTGATTCATTGTTGACAACACAATTCGGCAGTGAAAACTCATTTGCTGTTGACAACACAATTCAGCAGCGAACGCTGATTTGCTGCAGACAACACAATTTCGACAGCGAACACTAGTTCGCTGCAGATAACATAATTTTATCAACAAACACTAGTTGAAATTGTTTTTCACCCGTGCTGGACCATAAATAATGACCTTTATCAGAAATTGTGAAGTGACTTCATCTATAGTTTTTTATTGTCATGGATCAAGTATAATTTGTTGTTTTAGTTATTGTTACACGGCAGTGTTGGCACTGTGGTTGGAAAGTGCTTTTGAAAATTTTTTATTTTTTTTACTTTAAATTAATGTTTTCATATCATTTGATGTGCTGATGTCAAAACTAATTTAAAAAAAAACATTATTTTAATGTGTTTTGAAATAAAAAGCACTTTGAAAAACAACTGTTACCACACTCTCAAACATCCTTCTGTCTTTCTCTTTCTTAGAGAGGTTTGATAACAATTGAATGATTTCTTTGAGGTTGCCGAACACCTTGTGTTGCCTCAATATAAAAATCTACCCAAGGAAGAGGTAAAAAACTCCCTGATGTTCTGCTTGAAATGACTTTTACTGTTAATTCTCAAATGTGGTTGGCCACTGCTATTAAGATCACTGCCATATTGAAGCTTATGATCTTCATAAGTCTGCCAGTGTAAAAAATGAAATGAGTTTTTTGTGCTCAATTACGAGGTAATAACTTGTATCACCATCTTCAACTGCTCAAGGAGTTTCACGGGCGAGATGGATTTGAGGTTGAAAATGCCGATAAGATCTTTGAGAGCACATCCAAAGAGCAACTGACAAGGTGATGAATTAGCATTTGCATGAAATACATCATATTGGAATGGATCGAGAATCATTTCTGCACATTTAGCTAGATGTCAGGAAGCGGTCTTCCAGGCTGAGACCCTAACATAATTACATGTGTTGTACATACATAAATAAACCTTATTTACGCAAATGCTTATTAAAATGGATGGTAGGTCCGATATGCTATGATCTTTAAACCACTTGTTCGCGTTATTTTTTTATTATTGAAAGAGGCAATTTATTCCAGTCTGAATGGCTGAATAACATTGAATTATTAGGAGCAGAAACATCAAACATCAGAAGGCTGTCAAGCCCTAAGGTAGGATGACCTGGTAACAGTAAAGACTAGGTTCCCTTCAATGGGAATCACACGTCCTTCCAATTCCCCAATTCATCTCAATCCTCACGCCTCGACTCCTTGGAGTCTGTGCAAAGTCATTCGCATGCTGCGTTGGGGGGTTTTCGCTCCCTAGCAGCACTGCCTGCCCACCCCAGACTAGTTATCACCTATTCTGCCCATAGCAACAGTTTCATATTGGAGTCTTGGCCATTATACTGCTCGTATACTGGAAGAAGCGCCTTTAAGGTTATCTAAACAAACAAAACCATAAACTCTTACCTGCATATTTCTCATCATTTTTTTACCATGTGGCCACGACTTAAATTGTCACCAGATAGGAACTTAACGGAAAATTTTTCCAATCGGGTATAGGAGCTAATAATCTTTAAACATTTTCCTGACTGCAGTGAAACATGACTGACAGATATTTTGCGCCATGAGCTTCACCTGTCCTTAACATTACCCTCTGTGGGAAGGTCATCATTCTAAATACAACACATAGAGGCATGTTCCTCCATTGCCTTCAAAGTTGTCCAAGAACAATTGCTTTCACAGAAAATACATCTATACTGAGAACAGAGGTGAAAAAAGAAATGAATGAAAAGAGGTGGCTAAAAGAAGCACATACTTCAATGATCCTGTGCTGCTATGGTTTACCATTGGGTTTTGGAGATTTATGGAGGTATTGATAGTGATAAGGGGAAGCATGGGAACCATGTGGTATTGAAAGACTCCTTTGTTGGTGCCCGTTCCTAGATAACAATCCAGCCTGTGAATGGACACCATTTCTCGCATTTGGGCTGGATCCAACCCGTTCAGCTTGCATGGTCTGGAAATAATATGATGTGCTTGCCATGTCCTTGAGGTTGGGCAGAGGCTTCAATGCATTGACCACTTCACTCATTAGAGGCCTGGCTTTAGGATCCCTACTAAGGCAATGAGCAGCTAGCTGTGCAGCTTTCTGGGCACCTTTTATTGAAAAGTGACCTTCAAGCCGAGGGTCTATCAACCGGTAGAATCTTCTTCTCTCCCCTAGATGTGGTCTCGCCCACTCAACAAGGTTATGCTCTCCATTAGGTCGGTTCTTATCCATGGATCTTCTGCCAGTTATCATTTCAAGCAAGACCACACCAAAACTGTAGACGTCACTCCTTGAAGTAAGATGTCCTGACAGAAGTGTTATAGCCTGTTTAGCTTTAAAAGGTTTGAAAAAGAGTACATATTTTACAAGATAAGTTTGCTTGCATCTGGGAATTGTAAAAGGCAGGTATTCAAAGATTCAAAGAAAAGACAGGATAAAAGAAAGGGACTCTCTAACTCCAAGCTCATGTCATTAGGAGTGAAAGGTAGCTAGTTGATGAAATGATCATATCGACCAACAGAATGCTGTATATCTTTCCTCCCTAATATGAACAGGACTGACTACCTGGAGTTACATCATAGTATTGGACTGCATACAATGAATACCTACTACAGAGACATGCAAATCCAATATTGTTTGGCAATTTTATCTATTATCTAGAACCAAAAAATTACCCAATATGGAGAATTAAGTCACCATCCATAAATCTTTGCATACACAATATGGTGCAAGATCAATAGGATGCAGAAGCATCAACCAATTTTTAGTCCTTGAACACAAGAAGCTTCTTAGTTTAGTTGTTAAAGTCGCTGACCATTGTATCGGGAGACTTGGAATCTAATTCTACTGCTCAGTCTTATTGGAAGGGCGACCTATTATAGTGTAAGCCAGCCATTGGGCCAAAGAAAAACAAAATTGTCCTTGAACATTCTAATTTTTAGTTACAATCAATATTTGATGCCCAGTGTGCTGGAATGGAAGAGGGTAAAGGGCATAAAGATTGTTAAAGGTACAGAAAAGATGGAATGGTAGGATTGACCCCTTATCTTGTTCGGATGCATCAATTGAAGAGAGGGGAAGGGGAGGCAATGTAGGACTTAATATAGGTGAGATAACTAAAAAAAAAAGAAATTTTTAACAAGGGGGATGGAGTTCTTTTCTAATTTTAAATTAAGGGTTTTTTGTTATTTAAGAATAGAGAAACTGAGTTAAATATTTTATTGCTTTCAACTCCCCAATTTGAGGTTTGATAGTTCTTACTATATGAGGGGTATGGACCCTTCTAATCCTTCCCTTCCCTCTACTGAAATGAGAACCAAACAAAGGTTGTGGTTCTAACCCCACCTTTCCCTTCCCTTACCCCAAATCCTCCCTAGCCAAATTTTTAGTTTAAGCACTGAAATATGTAAACACGTTGGTACATGCAGATAACAGATACAAAAGCTAATCCTACTAATTCATACAGAAAAGCTTTTAAGCTTATCCCAGTGCGTACTGGACTGTGCACATAACACAAGCAATTACAGCTATAAAAAAAGCTAAACACACATATCTAAGTTTTCAGGAAATCAAATTAAGTTCAGAAATGTAAGGGATGAAGAGAAAATCATGCTTACCAGTCATTACATACTCTGGGGCCGCATAACCATAAGTTCCCATCACACGGGTTGATACATGGGTCTTATCTCCCTCAGGACCATCTTTGGCAAGTCCAAAATCAGAAAGCTTGGCATTATAATCCTGACATAGAATATTATTAGTAGGATGCACCATAATAAAATACAAAGAAGAAAAGGAGAAAAAATTGCTAGAATTTAATTGTGTACCGCATCTAATAAGATATTGGAGGTCTTAAAATCACGATAAATCACCGGCCTTTCAGTTTCTTCATGAAGAAAGGCAAGACCTTTGGCAGCACCTAAAGCAATTTTCATTCTTATGGACCATGGAAGAGGCAGGGACCCTGCATATGAAATAGCCATTAGAAAGAAACATAAAAGATGTAAGATGTTTAAAATGCAATTTGTGCAAACACAAAGGCAAAACTTGACAGCGTTAATACGATGTAAGACAAAGTTTCTGCATGTCAACATCATAAATATGACAGGGTAATAGAACAGCTCTATTGTTTAAAATTCAGTTGTTTCATTGCGTTACTTTCCGAAATCGATTGTTAACTTGGAAGTGCAAAAAATAGCCCGCAAAACCTGATGCAGATGGATGATTTGCTAGAATTTTCATAACTTTATGGCCTGAGTTAAACGTGACAGAATTCAAAAATTTCACACCTCATCCTGAGTTTCACCACCCATGATAAAGTCATTCTTCCCATCAAGTTATTTTCATGTGGTGTTTGTTATTTAGCTAAATCTAGCATGGATGTGAATCACTTTGCCAAGAACTTCATCCAACATTACTGCTCTACAGAGTAATTAGAATACATTCATCCTCAGATAAATAGACATGTATCCATTGCTGTGGAGAAAGAGGGTAGAGGGAACAACTTTACATTCTAAATTTCTTTCATACTACAAACCATAAAAACTTTTAAGGAAGATTGGGGGGGGGGGGGGGGCACAACTAGAAAGGCAAAATGTAGTTGCCTACTTCGAAACAGGTGGTTCTCCAAGCTTCCTCGAGGCATGAACTCGTACACTAGCAGCCTTTGATCATCTTCAATGCAGTAGCCAATCAGTTTAACCAGGTTAGGATGAACAAGATCGCCAAGGAAATTCACTTCAGCCTGCCACACAGATTCAACAATTAAAAGCAAACCTAGGAGCAAGATATTTGAATGGTTGGAAAACAAAGTTCTTGAAAATGATAAAAGACAAAAATAATAGTGAATATTTATATGTGAAGTAAATAGATTAGAAATGTCCCATACCAGCCACTCTTTATGACCTTGGAGCCCATCATGATTAAGGGTTTTAACAGCAACAGTGAGGCCAGTACCAGGTTTCACTGGAGCAGTTCCATTTTCTTCAATCCATCCCTTGAAAACACAACCAAAGCCACCTTCACCAAGAAGACTCTCAGGTCTAAAATTTCTTGTCGCAAACTTGAGATCATTAAATGTGAACTTCCGTAGTCGGGAAGCAACTTTAAGCTCCTCTTCAAGTTTGGAAGTGGATGAGTTACTTTCTGTATTACTTGTGGTTGAGGTTGAAACAACAGGAGCAGCTGGTTGGTCTATGCTTGTATCATTCGTGGATTTACTTTCTGTTGATTCACAGACTTACCCTATTAGCATACAGAATACTGCAAAATGAAATCTAGAGGGATGATAATCATAACATTGGAATAGCCAAGTATAGCACTATACACTACAAAAGTCCTTCCAGATACAAGTACACCTGAGAGCTTTTCAGTGGAACGCTAAACTGGATGCCAGTGTGTTCAAGTTTGACAAAGATATGGGAACACCCAACCCAGATCATAATTAAAATGGTACAAGAGAAAAAAAAATGAAAAATAAACTAAAATGTAGCATTTAGATGTATATTCAATGTAAATGGAACAAAAGAAAGCACACAGTAATACCATATATGCATGTAAAGATAATTATGGTTTCTTTCAACTTGAACTCCACATATGAAAATCATTGTTTCCCTCACTCGGCTATTTAAACTGAACATAGTAGTAATTCTTCCAACCTCACACAGCCCCTCTCAAAAATGCTTTTGAAATAAAGCTTCCGTCACCTGGTAAGATTTTCATTAAATCCATAGGGCAGCTAGATCCCTCACCAACCCAATATTTACTGCCATTATGAAATAGAATGTTTCCACTACACAAATGCCAACTCATAAATCATTCAACCACCACTAGCATACTTACTATTATTCTGAGCTCAAAGCCATTTTTCTGAAATTCAGGACATGGCTGCAATCATTTGAAGGAGTTTGTTTCAAATACACTGTCGAAACAGCTGGTCCCACTTTCTGCTAAAGCAATGAACTATAGACATCTTTTGACCACAAATTTGGGATGATGCTTAATCGAATTAAGGTTATGTTTTCGAAAACAAATAAGAAGAAATTTACTTCTTTGAAGAAAGTAAAAACGCAAGTTCTATATACTTTAATCAGAAATATTTGTATCATTAAAAGGTTAAGACTTAGTCAAGACTGGCTTTGGAAACGAGGAACATAATTGTTATAATGAAACAATTAACAAGGAAATCAAGATACCAAACATTTAATTTGGTGAGCAAAGTTCTGACCGAGAACAACAAGGTAAAGAGAAATGAAAGAACCAAATCTAACCAAAAACATCAAACTCAATCGAGTAAATAAATGCCTGAAGTACAAATAAGTAAAAATTTCGTTCCTTTATTTTCTACTTGAACTTAAAAATACCAGTTTCCCCAAGCTCCAGAAGTTACAATAAACAAAAAAACTGTTGTGCATGACTCTTCAAATAGTAATTCTGCATACTCGCAACACACTGCCGGAACTAAAACAACTTGTGTCTAGCATGACCTGAAGCAGCTTTGGAAAATCTAAGGAATCCAACTTTTCATATAAAAACTTTCACCCTGTCCATAAACCTCACAGCCAAGTCAGGCTTGATATTCATGCAGCTAGTCATTGGTTCCAAAAGTTAAAAAAGCTGCTGTTAGCTCCTTCTGGGGTCACTATTCTTAGCTACATATACAATATACAGACTAAACATTCTGTTTCAAAACCATTCTTGCTTGAAAAACCATACCAGGAAGCAAATTAAGCCAATCCAAACTGACAAGCTAAAAGAACAAAAACAATTAATCCACATTGGTCAAACCCAAAAAAAAAGAGAGAGAAATAGGAATTACCAAAATGGGTACTAGTCCCACTAACAGAGCTATCAACTTTGGATCTTGAAGAAATGCAGCTTCCTATAAACCTCAACTTGACCCAACACCCTGCCTCTGTACCATCTTTCTTCTTCTTCCTCCTCTCCTTTGATTTGCACACATCCCAAGAAGACTTCACTTTACCTTCTTCACTACCTAATCCCATCCTCTCCTTTCCTCTTCAAAAACCCTAAACACCAAAACCCATTTTTCATCAAACCAGCCCCCAAATCCCCCCCCCCCCTCCCCCTTCCCACAACCAAAAAATGGTTTCAAATTTAGCAATTTCTCTTCAATACCCACAAACCCAATTGAAAAAAGAAAAGGAAAAAAAGCGAGATCACCATCAAGTAGATCAAAAATGAAGGTCCCCTTTTTGAAAGTTTTTATTTTTAAGAACAACGGAACCTATTTAGACAGACAACAAAATGCATTTGTCTTCTATTTTTCATATTTAATCAGTTAAGACCAGGAAATGTCTGCTGCAGCTCTTGGATAATAGTAACAAGAATCAATCATACATTTTACTCCTTGTACTCTTCAAATTTTCCTAATATGCCCACTCCACTCTTTTATTTACTTAATTGTCCCCTCTAATTCCTTGTACTCTTCACGTTTTCCTAACATGCCCACTCACTCTTTTTTTGTTACTTGATCGATCCCTCTAATTAAGATAATCTCTTAATATTGTCCTCGTCGTTTACACATTGTCCAAAATTAGCACTAAATTGAATTAAAAGACCATATTAAAAACTTTTTCTTAAGGAGAGAAACTAACTGAACAGAGAGTAGAAGGACAATATTAAAAACATATTAACAGTATAGAAATCAAATATAAAATTAACCCAATAATTAAAAAAACATAAATATCTCTGATAAGTATAATGCATGTAATTGTAATAATAATAATAATCAAAATAATAAAGGAAAAAAAAAACCCATTACGTAAATACCACTAGCAGTCTAGCATTCCACTTGATACATGCATGCGCTACGCTTTTTCCTATAAAATCTAGATATCATAAACATGTTTCAAATAAATAAAAAGATTCGGGTTATATTCCCGACTGGGTTTATTAAATTTATTTTATCTTAATCAAATGATTAGAAAATTAGCAACGATAATAAACGTATAATTTTTTTAAAAAAACCGGGGAGCTAATAAATAAGATAACACCAGAACCGGCGTTTTTCCATTACCATAGGAACGACACGTATTTCTCATTATATCCTCGAAAATGGAATAAAAAACGAGTTAAATATCTTCTTTGTTAAATTATGACCCATCTCATATTTTTCATCATATTTAAGAAAAGGAATAAAACAATCGTCTCAATTAAATCTCAAATCTTAGTCCATCTTATATTTTCAAATATGAAATAAAAAAAAATTCTATCTTAGTTAAATTTTAATTCATCTCAGTTAAATATCAGTTGAAATATATAAAAATATATATATTTTTAATCTCTAAAGTTTCTCGGCCTACCTTCTCTTTAGAAACACCAAAAACGAATTCATCCAAGGCATTAATTTCAGATTTTTATCTATTTTTATTTATATTACTACATCTGATTTTCTTTTTGTTTTTATTTTTGTTTTTGTTTTTGAAAGTTTTTCAATGTTTGTTTCTTATAAAATATTTTACAAAAAAAATGATCAAAGTAAAATATTTTACAGTCAATTTTTAAACTTAATTCATTTGTTGAAGAATATTTTCAGCTCATGAAGTTCCGTAAAATATTTTACGAACAGTAATTTACTTATAATATCATCTAACTATTTTAATCATCACATCCAGCTTACCACCACCATCTTCTTTTTCATTATCACAATGACTACTTCACTACCACCATCACCATTATCATTGTCATATCATCAACACCTTCTCCTCCTTCTCCTCCTACTCCACAATCATAACAACCACCTCCTTTATTATCACCGTCATCTCACCACCGCCATAGTCATGTCACCGCCATTACAACCATCTTACAATCACCACCTCCCCCCACCACCACAACGGCTATTTCCTTCTCCTTCTCCACCTAAAAATATACACATGTAAAACTATTTATGTGGAAATATTTTTCAAGCTAAATATTTAAAAATATTTTATAAGTAAAATATTTCATGAAATAGTAATTAAATTACGTGAAACAAATACACCTTTATTTTCAAATGTTTGACTTTCTATTTGTATTGAATTATTTAAAGTTAATTTATCAATTTATCTTTGGATATTTAAATTGGAATTTGTTTATTTTAAAAATATTTTTTTGAATATTTTTTTCATAAGCTTAATATGTAATGTTGAAATACTTTAGTAATAAAAACAATTGTGCCCATCATAAACTCGGATGGTCACAACAATTGACTACTTTGAATAGAGTTGTACCATCTAAAAACTTGTGTAATAACGGTTGTTTTTTAAAATATTTTTCACTTGAAAATATATCAAAATAATATATATATATATATATATATATTATTTTTTAAATTTTATTTTTGACATCAGTGTGTCAAAATGATCTAAAAATATTTAAAAAATTAAATTATAGTAAAATAAAAGTTTAATTTTTCAAAAATATTTTTAAAATATAAAAACAAAAGGACTCTAAATATATATTTTAAAACACAAAGGGCTACATCACCACGGATAATAAAGGTTATTGTACATCGAATAGATTACCACCTTCAATATTATCACATTATATATGTCAACAAGAATAGTAATTTAAAATCTACGGAAAGAAAATAATATTCCAATACAATTCCTCATTTCCTTACTAAGTTTTTTTTTTTTCAATTTGTTTTGTTCTATATCATTTATTTAATAAAAACATAAAACAACCAAAATCCAAAAAATAATAAAATAAAATTGGATGATTTAAAATAAAAATAAAAAAAATATTATTTTAATTAAAACTCATTCATCTTATTAACACATTTCATTATCATCTAAATTTTTTCAATCATAATATTTTTTAGGACAACATCTAAAGTTTAAATTAAACAAAAAATAATGTTATGATAATTCTGATACATATGTATTAAAAAGTATAACAATAATACATCACTCTCACATTATCGTGGATAATTTTTTTGTCGTATTATTAAACTTGAACCACCCTTTGAGTCAACCTAGAGACCTCCCTAACAACTCTTATTTGGTTTGATTTTCAGATCAAACCTAGTTTTATTTCATCTTATATGATTTGGTCAACCAAGCAGGTCCAGACACGACAAGGTTGACTGGTTCAAAACCCAAGTTGTACCTAAAAAAATTAAAAACGACATCATCTCAGTCTTTTTTTAAAAATATTGAATTGATGAGGTTTTAGACTAACCTGGGTTTAGTTGGGTTAATATGTCAAACTCACGATTTAGATCATAAACTCTATTGTTTAATAACTTTATTTATTGGAATTTATTTTTATTTAATTAAATGATAATAAAAATAAATATGCACAAAAAAATTATTGAATAAGATTTGAGGAAAAAATCATGGAGGGTTGTGCAAAAAAAGAAATTGCTCATATTAAAAAATAATATTATAACCTCATTCAAAACCAAAATAAAAAATGAATGGTATTCGATAAAACAAATCCCAAATATATTTTGATATTTAATAAAATAATACCATAAATATATTTCTATTTAATTTATTTTAATAAATTTCAATTAAAAATTAAAGACATGTTGGGTTGGGTCATTGCCAAGCCCATGTTTTAAATTAAATCAAGCTAGGGTAAACTTTATATAAGTGAGTCCAAGCATGTCACAATCAATCTAACTTGGATCAACCTGTGTCAACCCGTCAAACATGTGACTCCAGTCATGTACTTGGTTGGGTCTAATAATTTTTGTTTTCAAAATTATTTTTTATTTAATTATACAACAATAAAAATAGACATGTGCAGAAAAGTGACCAAATTAAAAAAAAATGAAAAGCAGTACAAAAAGAACACTTACTAATATAATAAAAAAGCTATGATCTTATTAAATTTAAAAAGTAAAAATCAAATGGTATTTAATAAAAAAAATCTCAAACAAACTTTTAATTAGTATATTTTAATGGATTTAAATTAAAATTACAGGAAAATATACATATAAAACAAAGAAAAAAACATGCAAAGTGTGGGCATGGGTGGGCCAATACACCTGGCTCATAAAAAGGAAGCCTGACTCATGTCTTTTATTTAAAATAAAAACAACGTAGATGACGATGTAGATTCTAACAAAGAGAAAGGTCACTAGAAAGTTGAGGTAAATGTTTTTTTATAATCTAAAAACATATCAATTGATTTCACCTAAAAAGACACAATAAATATCTATAAAACTGAATAAACTCATATATAATCTCAAAACAACCTTTAATCAACCAAAAAATCTAATATCATATTGCAAAAAAAATCATAAGCCTCAATTTACTTTTTCTAGTAAAATGAAGGGCTAAAAACATTTTAATAGAACTCCTCTCATTAAATAAAATTTATTAACACCGAGATC
>Ga0325401_1001851_pt1 | contig 18288 bp, 12 predicted proteins | sample PopdelMetagenome_FD_205666 | JGI IMG/M metagenome (GOLD analysis project Ga0325401, IMG submission 205666) | Populus deltoides microbial communities from Bellville, Georgia, United States - Xylem-PdKOR-R2 | ecosystem: Host-associated > Plants > Phyllosphere > Stem > Wood/Secondary xylem | place... | reverse complement strand
AAAAAAAAATGTGAATATTAATTAACGTTTTCATCATTGTTTTTAATCAAAGACGTTTTAGTACATAAACTTTGCACATAAGACTTCCACTATTGAAAGAAATTGACAAAAGATGAAAATTGAGAAAAGTATAATCTTTTGGAGCCTAATTGATAAAGTTTATAGATCTTGGACTAAATTTGAAGTTTTGAAAGCAAAATATAGTGATAGGCTGCTTCCTGGTTTCTATCTTTTTCCTTCGTTTTTCTAAACAGAGGTAGCGTCATCACTCTCAGCTCCGCCACCACCAAAATGGCTACAACAGCCACCCGCACCACCACCAAACCACCGCAACCTCTCCCACCAAACTTCCTCCCTTACATAGACATGACAACCCTTTCCCAGTCAGAACTCCACAAACTCTCCCTCACCTTCTCCACCCCACCTTCCACCACTAATAACACCATAACCCCTACCATTGACCGCACAAACTTCAATGAAAGCGCTGGCTCTCGTCGCCAAACCTTCGCCCGCCCTTCCCACCACCACCACCGCCACCGCCTCGCCGCCACTCCCTTCACCAAAACCCACCCTGACCCACCTAACAATCCCATCCCTAATGACCCTAACCGCCTCGAAAACCCCACCATAATTAAATTCCTCAAGAACCTCTTATCTTCACACCCTGAGTTTCAAGAACCTGATTTCTCAGTGGAATTCGATACTTTCAATCATTTTAATCATCCAATCACTATCATTTCTAACTCATTAAAACCCCGACAAGTTTTAGATTTTGATATGCTGCCGGGGGTACGGAAGAGAAAAAGAGGTAGAAAACCCAAAGTGAAAGCTTTGAGTATTGTGCAGAGGGAAATGGGGTTAGAGATTGTAAATAGAAAAGGGTTGGTTGTAGATTTAGTGGGGTTGGCAAGTTTAGATGATCCTTACAAAGATGAGTTGAAGAGAAGGACTGAAGGGATGGAGAAGGAAGAAGAGTTATTGGGGTTTTTTAGAGACTTGGGTGGACAATGGTGTAGTAGGAGAAAGAAGAGGAAGATTGTTGATGCGGGTGAGTTTGGAGATTTCTTGCCTGTTGGCTGGAAGCTTATTCTTGGACTTAAAAGGAAAGAGGGGCGCGCTTGGGTTTATTGCCGCAGATATCTAAGGTGGCCTGCTTCTATTTTATTTGTTTTGTGTCTGTTTTTTCCATGGGGTTTGTGTGTGTGTGTGTGTGTTTTTTTTTTTTTTTGATTTGTAGGAAATGAAGAAAAAGAGAAAATGAGTATGAAACTGAAATTAGATTCTGCTCTGTTATTTTGTTGAGAGGAAATGCTTTCTGTATCTTGGGGTGGGAGATGATGAAAGGTTTGAGATTTTGAATGTTTTTTCTGTTCGGTTTTGTTTGGAGGTGTTGCATGTGTAATCTTTGAGATTTGATGAAAGTTTGAATTTGAAATGATCATACAAAATAATGGCTGATAATGTGAATTGCCTGATGAATTTCGTACAGTGACTTGCTTGATTAGGCATTGCTCTAACTCCAGTTCCTGGTTATACATTTCTCTGAACGGGCATTGCATGCTTTATTGTTTCATTTTTCCAGCCCTTCTGGACAACAATTTATATCCTGCAAGGATGTATCTGCGTATTTGCAATCTTTAGTTGGACCTTATGATGCACAGCAAGCCAAGGATCATACTGCTCATAGTGTTCAGCAGGACCATGGAGGGGCTCCTGTAAGTGTAAGTTATAAATAGTTGCATAATAATCTGCTCTATTTTAACTTGTTCAAAAAGGTTGACTATGTATGCAACAGCATGCAGGTGCAATTGAAAGGTTGGAAGATCAGAGACAGTCCATTGAGCATCAGAAGGAAGTTTCCTTACTGGAAACTGACAATTTGGCAGAGGTTCAAATACGTGATCTTTTTGAATGCCATAAATGCAGAATGACATTTGATGAGAAGGGCACATATTTGGAACATCTTTTGTCATTTCACCAAAGAACTACACGGAGGTATAGACTCGGTTCTTCTGTTGGGGATGGTGTGATAGTTAAAGACGGAAAATTTGAATGCCAGTTCTGCCATAAGGTGTTTCATGAAAGGCGCAGGTACAATGGTCATGTAGGAATCCACGTGAGGAATTATGTGAGGGGGATTGAAGATTCACCTGGTGTGAAGAACTATATGAGGGGGATTGAAGAATCACCTGCTGTCCAGTTGGCTCTGCAAAAGAGTGATCCTCCAACCCCTGATGACTTGCCTACAAGAATCTCCAAAATGGATGCGTTGATTGAAATAGCTCAGAACTCCATTCGAGAAACATCGTCTTCTGGAGCTAATGATGAACAGAATGTGGTTTCTGATTCAAAACTTCCTGCTTCAGTTTCTGGACATGAACTGAATTCTGATTCTCCTCCCAGTGAACCACAAATGGAAGATAGCGTACCTGGCAAGTCTCTGGAACTCAATTTACACCAACAGAAAGTTGATTTTATGGTGATTGATGAAAAGATGGAGAAGGTTGAAGATGCTAGTGATGTTCAAGATTTTAAAACAGTTTCATCTGCTGATGCTCAACATCATAATACATTTGAAAGTCTTAGTAGAAATGATGGTTTGGCACCTGGCACCAATGAAATTGGCAGGTCTGGAATTAAAGGGGAAACAGTTTCTGAAAGCCATTCACTTGCTCCAGTGAATACTCAGAAAATATTTGGTGCTGAGAGTAGTATGACTTTTGTTGGTTTTGACAGACCACACCAACATAAGCCTGATGAAGTGGATAAAAGCGTGAATGTTGAGATGAAAATTGGTTTTGGAAGCAATAACAGTATAGCAGATGGTAATGCTATTCAAGACACCGGAGGACATTCTTTCAAAGAAAATGTGCTTAAGTGTGGAGTTCCTGAGCAACAGTTGCAACTGCCCCATGACTTTTCAACACCAGAGGCAATCGTGGACAAGGTATCATGCTTTATTCTTGTAGATTATTCTGAGGAGCAAATACTAGTGTGCTCACACCTATCTGAAACTTGTCTCAAATATAGTCGTGAGAACAGTTATTGTCACTCATGGCATTATCCATGCATCTTCTCTACAAAGAGTTGTTCTCCCTTCTCCGTTAGGTGCTTTAAATCTTAAATGTATAAGGAAAATGAAAGGCCTATTTCTTATGAGGACCTTTTAATAAATACGAAGAGTAGACATGGCCTGGCATCTCTTTTAGTTGCAACCCTTCACTCTTGGGAAAGTTGCATTCGCAACAATCTGCAGTGATGTAGTGGCTGCAAAGCCACTGTTCTCTTTGTTTCACAAAATGTCTACTATTTGGTTATGCATAATGTATAAGAAATGCAGTTAGATATGACCATTTAGAAATAGTTTGCCTTAATTACCGTGCTTTACTCAATTGTGAAATGGATTGTGTTGTCTTTAGGAGTTACATAAATCCTTTTGACTAAGGAGATTGGACAGATCACACAGACAGATGAAATGCTTTATTTCGGGGCTGAGGAGCTGCTGTTTATTGAGATAGATAGAGTATCGTGCCTTCTTTTATAGTAAAAGAAATTGTTAGTTTAAAGGTTGTGGAGGATCATATCCGAAATCTAAAAGAATTATGTTTTACAGATACAAAAATACAAAAAGAATTCACATCTGACATTTTAATTTTGTAAGTCTAGATCTGTGAACTTGTAATTGATACTGGGTTTGTCTTAAGAACACTAGTTTGCATTCTTGATTGCATGTTTGGTAGGGTGGTTGAGCAGGTTGTGTAAATTGGATTAGATACCACTAGTGTAGATCATGGTTATTATGGTTCTCACATAATCACACCTATTGATGAGGTGAAATTTAATAATTTACTTGTCCCTAATTCTCTGATACAGTGTGGGGGATGGGTGCATCCTGTTCTCTTTTCAGCTACCCAGATTTTCATGATAGTATTGTTGGTTGAGCATAATTTCCGTGGTAAATTAGTTTGATGTTTTCTATGCTTTTTTCACAGGGAGAAAATGAATTTGGTACAGCTGACCAAATACATGCCAAAGTTACAGGATTTGACGAGCTGAAGCTGGATGAAATAGAGCACCTAAAATTTAGTTTGGGGACAGGGCGAGAGCCTATGTCTCTGCATGAGGTTCCATTAGGTTTGGGAAATATTACTGAGATGGAAGCAGCATATGATGCCTCACTCCAGTTTGAATCAGATGTCATTGTAGACACAGCTGACAGACAACTAACAACTGTGTGTGTATGGTGTGGAGCTGAGTTCAGCCACGAGGCTTTTGATACAGAAATGCAGTCAGGTTCTGTTGGCTACATGTGTCCGGACTGCAAGGCCAAAATCTCAGGGCAGCTCAATATTTAAGATCTTGGTTTAAGATGCATGATCTTGCTCGTGGTTCTAACCTGTTTAGGGGGTAATATGAACTTCTCCAAAACAATCTTTTGCTAGTTATCGTTTAAGATGCATGATCATTCTCATGAACAATCTTTTGCTGATTTAGGATAGGTCTTAATATTAATGCCACTGGATTGAACCAGGAAAGTATTTGAGATCATGGTTCATGATGCATGATCTCCTAGAATACATGATGAGAAGCATTGCTAGCATCTTTGAACATTATAAACTCAACCTTTTTGAAACATGACCTACTCTATCGATGAGGTGTTTGGTACATTCTGTATTTCAAAATCAGCTTCCTTCTATGTTTCTGTCTTCTACATTTCTTCTCTGGCCTCGAAAGTTGGCTTGTATTAGATGCATAATATTTCCTATCTTTATGTGACAGCAGATGCTGGCTGGAGAATCTCTGTTGAGGAAAAGGTTTGCGGTGAGGAATAGGTGTGATCCCTGTCTGTATGCATTGTTTGTACTTGCTAGTTGCTGTAAGATATACCTTGTAGTCACTGTATGTTATATGTTATCCTCCAGAGACTGTAAATGATGGCCATTTGAATATACCTAGTTCGCCTGCCTTAACAATGTCAACATTTTTACATCATATCGTGACATCTAAAAAATCTTTAGCTATAAAAACTCTGGCTTGGCAGGTTAAACCAGTGAATTGCCATTCTAGAGCCTGATCAGGCTAGGCTGTACTTTGAATCATTTTTTTTTTTATCAAAACATTATCTTTTTTGGGTTGATTTGCTGACCCACATATTAGATGAATATTAAAGCCCAAACTAGTTCTAGACCTTTGGGTACAGCTGCTTTAAGCCCAATGCAAGAAAACTAGGATAGTGTTATTATCCATTTGAACCAATTTCCTATTATTTTAGATTTGAAATATTTTTGTTTAAGAAAAAACCCTCTTACAAAATCGAAAGATATACTTTGGGACCTTCTTAAATTTTATAAAACAAGATTTAGGCTTCATGAGGTGTAATTTTTTTATTTTATTTTTTGTAATTTTAGACCATGCGTGTTTCTTATCTTTAGGAAAAATAACATGGTAAAAAAGAAAAGTAAAGAAGAAATTTAGGTATGAATTCGTTTAAATCAATGCAAACTACTTCAAAGTTGAGCTGATATTAGCTGTTGTTTGAAGATCAATTTAATAACAATAGGTATTCATGGGTTGAGGTTTTTTTATATTTATACTCTATCAATTATTTATTGGGTAAGATTATTATATATAATTATATAAATATTTAGATTCATTGGATTTAAATTAAATTATCATCCGTATCAACCAGTGAAAATAGAAAGAACTTTTTGGTATAAATAACATAGCTTTAGAATTTATAAATAAAATACCCTGATGAGAAGAGTACTAGAAAGTTTCAAAACATTTATCTTCTAAAAAAGTATGATATTGTCTATAGATCAAATATATCATAATTATTAACAAACAAAAAAAAAATAAAAGAGAAGGACATTTTATTGCATCCCTACTCACAAAACATTATTTACTAGAATATATATATATATTTCTTTTTATAGTGGAGATTTTATTGTATCTCTCCTCACAAAACACTATTTACTAGAATATATTTTTTCTTTTTATACTTTTTTTTTTCAATCTATGTTTTTTTTATTTCAATTTTATATTTTAATATTATATTTATCGATGATTGAGTTTTATAATTTACTTTTTATGAGGTAATTACTGACCTAAATCATGGGTTTGTTGAGTTTTTTTTTCTCCTTTTTCATTTGATCCCCCCCCTCATCCTTCAATTCCATCCTTTAATATGAGTTGATTGAAAATTAGATTTCAAGATTTGTTTTTATTTACTTTCTATAAGATTATCCCTGATCTCATAACTTGAGTCACGAATTTAACTCGAGTATTTTTTTGTATTCTTTATTAAATTAATTTTTTTTTCAATTTCATCTCGTAACACATAGTTGATTGAATTTGACTTCATAGTTTGTTTTAATTTATTTTCTATTGAATTATCTTAATTTTATGAACTAGATCACAAGTTTAGTAGATTAACCAGAGCTAACTTGAGTTATTTTTTGAGTCCTTTTTATTAATTGATTTTTTTTAATTTATCCTTCAATATTGAGTTTATTAAAAACTAGATTTCATAATTTGTTTTCATTTGCTTTCTAAAGGGTTATCATAGTTTCATAACATGGCATGCAGATTGACAAGTTAACCTGGAATTACTTGAAATTGATCTAATATTTTTTCGTTTCAATATTTATATAAAAAATATTATATTGAATATTTATTTTTAATCGAACTATGATTTTACTGTTATTTGGGTTATTTTTGGATCTGTCAAGTCAATTAGATCACATCAAAGTAATCCCCCATGTAATTTATGTTTTTATCTTTTAAAAAAAAAACAATAACAAAACCTATAATTTTTTTATGTTAAAATTTTTTATCCGATCCATGATATATCATATCATGAGCAAACAATCTAGTTAAGTGGATAATTGTTTTATGAAAATAGATATTGTATATATAATTTAAGTGGATACCAATCATGGTGATTTAGGTCAATATAGAATAAAGCATATTTCAAGCCCTAATCATGCCCTTTTTTTTTCTTTTGTTTTATTTAATTAGTTACTTATTAGAAACTAATCATGCTCTGCTCTTCAATCAATACTTGCTTCCACTTTTTTCTGTCGTCCAAATACATTTGTTGATTTTTTTTTCATATATATGAATTATTTCTTCTCCCAGCAAATGTGCTGATTGAATATGGCTGGTAGAGTAGGCATCCAATCAACTAAAGTAGTTCTCCCCACCTTTCAAAGTGATTGGAGTGAGAGCCAGACATGTCAATGTTCACACACGCTCGCGTAAAATGAATATATATATTCATTTTACTATTAATTAAAGGTGCATTTTTAGTTTGATTTTGTGAAAAAGTAATTTTAGTTTTTTCATTTCTTTTACTTATGAATATGTTGATTAAATATATCTTTTAACTAACATAAAATAGTTATTTTAAAATTTGAGTCAAAAGTTTTCTTGATTAGTTGATTTTATTACTTTTTTTTTGTTATTTTAGAATGTTTACGTAAAAGAAGTATCTTGGTATAAATAACTAAAATCAATATTATGGATGAAAATAATTCAATTCACTAAAAAAATAATTAAATTATCTTTAATTCAATTATGACTTAATATTATTATAAAAACAATAATGTCATTAAATTTCTTATCAATTTTTTTTAATGGATTTATTTTGTTTTATTAGCAAGTGATAATAATATGAATTTTTATTTTTTTTCAATTAATTAAACAATATATTTATTCAAATTATGTGTTAAATAATCAAATTTCATAACTCAAGTAACTCTACATCATTTGTATATATTAAAGGAGCATAAAGTATTTTAACAAGAAATATTAACATAATTAAAACAAATTTTGAATGAATGATAAATTAATCTCAAATAACTCTTAGTTGACATGTTTTGTGAAACCTAAAATCTTTTATCTTACATCGAAAGAATACAAGATTTTCTTATAACTTATATGGTAGAAAGTTGAAAAAAAATAAGATTAGGATTGTAAGGCACCAAAGCTTTTAGATAAAAGAGGCTCTAAGGCCCCGTTTGTTTGCTGGAAAGTAATTTTTTTTTTCAAAGTGAATTCCGGGAAAGTAAATTATTTTCCGATATTTGGTAGTGTAATGGAAAATAAGTTGGAAAACACTTTCCAGTGTTTGTTATGTCATGGAAAATAAGCTGGAAAATAACTTATTAATTTTTTATCTTTTTCAAGTTTATTAAAATAATGAGGAACAAATCTTACAAATTAAAAAGTTGAATTGGAATGAAATTGAAAAAATATACAATTTCATAAATTATCTCTAATAAATTAAATAATGATCAAAATAATAGAGATCAAATCTAAAAAATAAAAAAAATTTAAAAGATGAAGAAATTAAAATAATAATAATAAACATTTCATAAATTATTTCAAATAAAATAGGTAACAATCAAAAGAATGAGGACCAAATTTGATAGATAAAAAATTTCAATTAAAAAATGATAAGGGAAAAACAAAATAAAAATGAGAACCAAAGTTAATATAAAAATTAAATTCTAAGAGATGAAATTGAAAAATAAATTTTTAAAATAAAATATATATATAGCAATCAAAAGTTTGAGAACCAAATTTGATATAATCAACAAATAATATCACATTTCTAAATTTTTCACAACTTCGGGAAAGTGTTTTCCGCCCAAAATAAAAGGAAAACACTTTCCTGGAAACCAAGCCAAATTTTTCTTTGACTGGAAAGTGTTTTCTATTGACCGAAAAGTGTTTTCTGTTGATCAACTTTTCTAATGGCAAACAAACACAGGAAAGTTTGGATAGTGGTTTTCCGGAAACTACTTTCTAGAAAACAAACGCACCAAGTGAAGTGGACTTATACTTCAGTCACATAGATGCTCTTGCTCACCTCAGGCCTCGTGTCCTAGGCTTTGGATTGAATTTATTATAACATAATTTTCAAGTCCATAAAGATTATATTTTGTCCACCCTATAAATAAACAAACAGTCTAAAAAATTATTCGGGTTTCTTCTTTAACCCGAATAATTTTTTATTTAAGCAAAAACATTACATTTTAAAACCAAAAACTGTCAAGTTCATTTTTTTTACGAGTAATTAAGGTTGATAAATGGTAAAAAATAATTCTTGTAATTAATTCTATATCAGTTTTGATCCCAAAATATACAATAAAAATGGAACTAAAGGAAGAATGTTTCATGTAAATTTTTGTACTCTTCTTCACCTTAGTTTTTTCCATATTAATTTTCTTAAGTATATGCTCTAGTTTTTCCTCGTTTTTTTTTCCTTCTACTCTATAGCTTAGGCTCTATTATATTACAGAGAGATTTTCATTCATATTTCATAAATTTCATGGACCTGGTTTAGTATTACAATTAATTAAGGTGGTGGTGTGAAATTCTAGAAGTAGAATTGTAGTAATTTTCTTTATATCATGAGATGAGAAAACAAATAATAAATCTTTGACAATAACATTTTTTTTTTAATCAAAATTAGATTCTAAGTACTTCAACAAGTACGTCTTCATAACAATCTAGTTTAAATATTGTTTATGTAATTTTATTTATGGAACTATTGATAAATATAAAAGCAATACTTGTTGTTAAAGGTCAATTTTAATAGAGATTAGTCGTACTAAATATGTTCGGAGATAATACATTAACTTCTTTACCACAAAAATTAATGTTAGACATGTCTTCTCTATAAGAGAATGATATAGTTCGACCCCATTTAATGTCCTACTAAGATGGTAGAGAACACTTTCATTGTCTTCATCATTTTTTAGGTTTTTGGCATTTGATTTCTTGTTTGTAGAAAAACCAACGGTGCAAGTGTTGCTGCATTTTCTCATTGAATGTAGAGGATCTTATTGATGTTACTGGAATCAGTTTGCTGATCATAGTCTTAATCTTTTTTATTTTACTCTAAATTTAGTAATATAGGCGTTGCTTAAAAGGTATTTGTAGGACATTTGGATTAAACAAGTACTTTTTAATTTTATTGAAGGCATTAATACAAGATTTGTCCCAATAAAAAGATGTATCATTTTTCATTAAGTGAGTGAATAGCTAATATTGACCAACTAAGTTAGAAATGAATCTTCGTATATAGGTTAACTTTTTCTAGTGACTCTTCAACTCGTGAATATTTCTTGGCCTAGAATTTTTAAGATGGCATCAATCTTAGGATGATCAATCTCAATTCCTTTATGTTGAGCTACCCGATAAGCAGATTGGAGGGTTAACCCGGGTATATCCAAATTGATCTAATATATTTATTTTATTGGTTAAAATTTTGAGTACCTGAAATTAAACAAGCACATGTACAAATATTTAATTTTACTAAGATATATAACTGCATACAATCTCTATTTAAAATATTCTTACAAAAGATTAAAACAATCATCTGATTCTTTTATTGGATTCAATATGTGGTGACTTGATTTATTTGTAAAATCAAGCCAAGATTTGTGCTTTATAAGAACATAAATTTGACATATAATGCGAAGAAAGATTTGATGATTTGATGTTTTGAAGAATACATTTGATTTTTCTTCAAAATATTATTGAAGAACTCTTATGGGGTATATTTTTGTTTTCTGTAGACTTCAAGCATAGAGAAAAAAGCTTGAGAGCTTTTAAAAAAGCTTATTTGCTTGAAATGTTTGTCTTAAAAAAAAAACTTTGTATCTACAAGAATCCTTTATTTTGTAGTCTAGGATGAGACACTCTAAATTAAAGCAGAGATTTGTAATAATTTGTTAAGTGCCTTAGTAAGGGCAGCTCCTCTGCCATTTATATAAGTAAGGCATTGTACATATGTTATGGTGTAACCTATTACGCATGATAAAACTATACAAGAGAAAACATAATATTTTCTATTTTACAACACATCCCATAACACAACCCCTCAAGCTGAGGGTGGGTTATCTACGTGAAGCTTGGAACATAGAGAAGTAAAAGCAAAGGAAGCAAGTGGCTTTATAAGAACATCGGCTAATTGATCTTTGGAGGAGATGACGCGAATTTGAATCTCCTTATTAGTCACTCGATCACGAACAAAGTGGTAATCGACCTCGACATGCCTCGTACAAGCATGAAAGATTGGATTAACAGAAAAATAAGTAGCACCCAAATTATCACACCAAATAGTGGTAGCAAAACTAAGAGAGAAACATAAATCTGACAAAAGATAGCGAAGTCAAAGAACCTCAGTAGTACCATCAGCTAAGGCCTTATACTCTGCTTCAGTGGAGGATCAAGCAATAGTGCGTTGCTTGCTAGATTTCCTCGAAATGGGAGTGGTGCCAAGAAATGCAATGTATCCACTCGTGGATTTTCGATCGTCAATATTGCTGACCTAATCAGCATCAATAAAACCATGGAGAGATAAAGCAAAGTCACGAGTAAGGTGGGGACCAAAAGAGGATGTACCTTTTAAGTATCGCAGGATACGCTTAACAGCAACCTAATGGCCTTTGGTAGGAGCATGCATAAACTGGCATACCTTATTCACAACATAACAGATATCAGGTCGAGTAAATGTGAGATACTGAAGAGCACCAATAATTTGGTGGAAGCGAGTGGGATCTGAAAACAACTCAGTAGACTGCAGATCAAGTTTGGAAACAGACGCTGATGTATCAACAGGTTTACACCATGACATACCCGCACGATTCAGAATATCAAGAACATACTTGTGTTTGACTAAGCACAAGACCCATACTGGTGGGAACAACTTCAATCCCCAAAACATAATGTGCATGACCCAAATCACAAAGTTTAAACTCTAAACTCAGAAAGGTAATGAGGCGATGAATCAATTCAGAGTTATTACTGGTAATTAAGATGTCATCCACATAGACAAGTAAGTAATAGAGATCGTGATTTCCATTCAGAGTAAATAAGGAGGTATCAACATTTGAAGCTCGAAAACTAATAGTCAGGAGGAAATCACGTAGTCGCATGTACCAGGCCTGCGATGCTTGTTTTAAGCCATAGAGAGATTTGTGGAGGTGACAAACATGAGTAGGCAAAGCAAAGTTGACAAAGCCTTAGGGTTACTGCATGTAAACAACCTCACGAAGTGAGCCATTGAGGAAGGTATTGTGAACATCAAGTTGCCAAATATACCATCCTTTTGAGACTGCAATCGTGAGAACTAACCGAACAGTAGTCGGTTTAACAACAGGACTGAAAGTTTTTGAATAATCTATACTTTATTGTTGGGTGAACCCTCGCAGAACCAAGTGAGCCTTGTACCGGTCAATGGCCCATCGGCTCGGCACTTGATTTTATACACCCATCGGTCGCCAACAATGTTCATAGATGGATCAAACGACACCAATGACCAAGTGGCATTGGCATGTAAGGCTGCAATTTCATCCTTCATGGCAATATGCCAACATAAGTACTAGTCAGCTTCGTTAAAACTCAAAGGCTCAAGAGTAGAGGGGGACATTACCCGTAAAGCTGAAACTGACAGAGAGGAAGCAGAAACAGAGTTGATGTTGGCAGTCTTCTGTTGTCGAGAACGTAGCATCATGGGATGTTGCCGAATGGGTGGCGGAGCAGAAGGCTGGTCAGTGGAGGCCTGCTGTGGTAGAGAGTATGTGGAGAGATCCACACATAAGTCCAGACCGGGTAGGGACTGAGCAGAGTGCCCAGATGGAGAAGACAATGCTGATGACGAGGCTGGAGAGGCTGCAGTAGAGGGTGAACCCGAGAAAGATAAAGCTGGCACCACAGAACCTGAACCTGCAAGATGATCAAGAGACATAGATGAATATGATGATGAGGGGACCGACAGGTTAGTGGGAAAGAAAGTTGGGGCTGAGACTTGTTGAGATGGAAAAATGGTGAAGGGGTAGGCTAGAAATAGTGGTAGGCGGAGAGGAAGGATAGAGAAGGGAGGACAGACTCAACGAATGGGAGAACTTGTTCATGAAATCGTACGTGACGGGAAATGTAGATGCGGTCAGACGACAAATCAAGCAATGATAGCCTAGATTAGACGAATTATAGCCTAAGAACACACATGAAGTGGAGCGATAGTCTAGCTTATGAGCATTGTAAGGGTAAAGGAAAGGAAAGGAAAGCAGAGACATCCAAAAGTACATAAAAAGGCATAATCAGGTGTCTGATGAAACAAACATTCGAAGGGAGATTTGTTGCATAAAACCGAGGTTAGCATATGATTAATAAGATAAACCGAGATTTCAAATGCATAATTCAAAAATTTTAGAGGTGCCTTACATTGGCCTAGAAGAGTAAAACTGGTTTCAACAATATGGCGATGACGACGCTCAACAGTACCATTATGTTCATGAGTATGTCGACATATAAAACGATGGTGAATACTGATGGTTTTGAAAAATAAATTTAATTTATGATATTCACTACCCTAGTTAGTTTGAATAGTTTTGATTTTACGAGAGAACTGACGTTCAACAAGTACTTGAAATGATTGAAACACATTGAATACATCTGATTTGACAGCAATAGGATACAACCAAATAAATTTTGTATACGCATCCATAAATATGACAAAATAATGAAAACCATCAGATAGCATAGGGGCAAAAACCCAAACATCACTAAAGATAAGTTCAAAAGGAGTAGATGTTTTATGGCTCGTAAGTCCTAATAACAAACGAGAGGATTTTCCTAACAGACAAGCTTGACATTGAAAATTAAGATGATGAGAGGTACATACAACCTTTTTATTGGAAGCTAAAAGACTCTGAATATGGGAACTGGGGTGACCGAGGCGACGATGCCAAATATTGGAAGAAGTGGCCATGCTAGTGGAAAAAAATATCTGCGACAGAGATGTGGAAAAAGACTCAGAAATGACATGAAGGCCGTCTTTACTTTGGCCGGAAAGAAGAACTTCCTTGGTGATGAGATCCTTGATATAGAAAACAGAAGAGTAAAACTCAAAAAAGACATAATTTTCACGACAAAATTGTTGAACAGATAGTATTATTTTTTTAATGTGAGGAACATGTAATATGTTGGACAAGGTGAAGACTCGTTTTAGTGTATGCAAGAGAATATGTGCAGTATTAGATATAACAAGTCCCTTACCTTTACCAACATGTAATTGATCATTTCCAAGATAAGGTTCTACATGTGTCATACCAGTAATGTTCGGAGTAACGTGATGATTTACACTTGTGTCAGGAAACCAAGAGGCAGAATCCTCGACTGATGTAGTACTAAAAGAGAGATTGGTCGAGGCGTGATGTCCATGGTGAACAAGCTAAGAACACTGATGTGCGAAATGGCCATAGATGTGGTAGAGCTGGCATTTTATTTGCTGTCATGGCCACTGATTTGTTGCTGCACCACGGTGTGGATGGTGTTGCCACTGTTCACTGTGACTGCGGGGTTGCTGTCAAGGAGAACCACCACCAGCACCACCAAAGAAATGACCACTAGGCTGAGGAAAGTTGTTACGAGGATGCCACCAGCCACACCTTCGTCCTCTGCCCCGATAAGCTGTGAAACCACTACTATTAGACCTAGAAAAACCACGCTGGACAAAATATACTGAGGGAGGCTACGCAGGGGTGGGGAGTAGGGGTGCAGTAGGCAGACTGGAGGGGACCGAGCTACGATGTATGAACTCATGAGTAGACAAGTGACTATGGAGCTTAGAGTATGAAAGAGGGTCAGCTTTGGTTGATAGACTTGTAACCAAATCACAAAATTCACCGCGAAGTCCCTGAAACACATATAAGTTGAAATCGGTGAGAGAAATAAGTCTACCAGCTATAGCCAATTCATCAAATAAACCTTTTGAATGTTGCAAGTAGAGAGTAACAATATCATCACCTTGTCGAAGATCTTGAAAAGAGCCATGTAATTGCATGATCCGAGAGTTGGATGGGGAGACAAGAGCAAGTTCAGGGTGCTCCAAACACTAGTAGAAGTCAGGCAATCAACCACGAGATGAAGAACTTCAACCGACAAAAAGGACAGCAGAGCACTAAGGATGAGCTGGTCTTGCTGCTTCCAAGTAAAAAAACGCTTGGCAGGGTCCATAGTTGAAGGTAGTAGAGACGATAGAAGCCGTACTGGATAGATCGTGCGAAAAAGGGCATGTAGTGGAGCCATCAACAAACGAGAAAACTCTTTGACCAATCAGATATGACTTCATTTGCATATGCCAAAACAAATAATTGATGTTGGTTAGTTTGAGATAAATAACCTGCTGGGTGTTGGAGAGGGTAATAAGTACTGATGTCGCAGCAGATGGAGTCATGGCTGTGTCAGATGCTGTTGTGAGTCCAAGGACCGAGGAGGAAGAATTTGAAGAAGATGAGCTAACATTAATGCCAGCAGTAGTAGTAACTGTGTGATCCATAGGAATGACGATGACAAAGAAGAGAGGTAATTATGTGTAGTAGAGATAGCAACCGAGTGACAAAAGACCTGCGAAGCCTTGATGGAACTGCCGTTGACAAAGTTGATGGATACCGCTTGTGACAGAGAGGAGAAGGCATAACAATACAGCAAACAAAATTTGACAGCAGAGAAATAACAAATCTGCAGTAGAAAAAACATAAAAGTAAAAATGCAGCAGAAGAGATTCTGCAACATAAAATAGAGGAGCAAGGATGGCAGTAGGGAGAAGAATCCGTAGCAGAAAGTAGAAGAACCTATTTAAGGTAAATCAGCTCTGATACCAAGTTAAAATAGAGATTTGTAATAATTTGATGAGTGCTTTAGTAAGGGCGGCTCCTCTACTATTTATATAAGTAGGGCATTGTATATATGTTATGGTGTAACATATTACACATGATAAAACTATACAAGAGGAAACATAATATTACCTATTTTACAACACATCCCATAATACTCTATTTATAGAAATTTATAAAGGTTCTGAAGTTTTTTCTCAATATTACATAACATTATTTTATTGGTTGAAAATTATTTATGAGATTTTGTGTATATATATATATGATAAGAGATATTAACCTTTCACTTTCTAAGAAATATATAAAGTTTTATTTATTTTTTAGATAATTTATTTTATTTTTATAAATAAAAATAAAATTAAAATAATATATGATGAAATTTGATTGGTGTATTGTTTTTTAATACACTCTTTCCCACCACAAATGAGAGGTTACAATACAATTATCGAGCATGGCCCAAAAACCAAGCAAGGTGACATAGTGATGAATTGTTTTTTTGGTTTTTTTTTATAATTAATATGGATATTTAAGTTAATTTTATAAATTCTAAAATTAACAGCTATATCTTATATACCTAGAATTTTTATTTTTTTGTCATATGTAACATATGGCAGAGACGTCAGCGATTACCATCATTAATTTGTTGCCTCAGTGAATGGCGAGAAGACAACACCACATGATTATTTATATACAAGTACAAGACAGCTTTGAGGAAAAATCTTACGTGCTGCCGTCAATGGCAAGAAGACAAAACCACATCTTTATATATAAGAACACCAATAATTTATCTTATTATTAGTAGTAGTGATCTAAGATCTGATACATTTTGAGACAGCGGGAATGAACAAGAAATTCAAGAGGACTAATATTTTAAGAAATAAAAAACTTTCAGCGTGCAACCAATTTTGTTGCTAAAAGTCAAGATTGTGTGCGCATTTGGAACATTATTTGAAAAATACTGAAAATTAATACTTATTTATGGTCACAAGATAAATTTTTTCAGCTTAATGCAGTGCATTGCCAATACAGAAACGATAAGAAAGAAGATCTGCCACTAGGATTCTAACATGTCTGCTTGCATGCAAGAACTTTCACCAACGCTTCCAAGTTCCCAAAGGAGGAACCACCAGGCCTAGTGACTTCCTCCGCTTTGGTTTTCCATTCCATTGCCTTCCTCTTCATATCCTTTCCCTTCTCTCCCTCCATTAACTCCCTCACAAGTTTCTCCACTTCGTCTCTTTTCACGTTGTTATCAATCTGCAGGCCAATACCCCATTCAGTGCAAGCAAACATACAGTTGGTCTGTTGATCAGCAAAAAACGGCCAACAAATAAGTGGCACACCAGCACAGATAGAATCCATTGTAGAATTCCACCCCATGTGACATAAAAACCCTCCAATGGAAGGATGCTTCAAGACTAGTTCTTGAGGACACCAGTTTGCTAACATGCCTCGCTTCTTCGTTTCAGATACAAATTCAGATGGCAACATCGCAGATTCGCCTTCAACTAGGTCAGGCCTTATAATCCATAAAAAAGGTTTATTGCTGTTGGCTAGCCCCCAAGCAAATTCCATCATTTGCTGTGGTGTTATTACAGTGATGCTACCAAAATTTACATAAACCACTGAGTTGGGTTCTTTTGAATCAAGCCACTCAATGCACCCAGGCTCTTCTTTCCAAAGATTTGAACCAAAATTTTTCAGATTACCGTTTGGAAACTGATCAACAAGCAATTGAAGAGGACCGAGAGTGTAAATTGGAGGAAACATTGTGGAGAGAGCATCCAAAACATCTCGTTCGAAGGATTCAAATGTGTTAAAAATGACAGCAGAAGCTCTTGAAGTTCTTTCTATTAGTGTTATAATCAAATTGATTTCGTCCACGTCTGCAGTTGTAACTAAACTTGGAAGATCCCTCAAACGGATATTTTCCTTTCCTGGAATCCATTCTATAGCTGTTTCTAAGAATTCATTTGTTAGATAACTCACATCTGCAAACAAAAAACATGCAGTATAAGTTGAAGTAAATACCATGCATTTTACTAAGATTCACAAGACAATCTTTCGAGTTTCGTTTAAACAGATACCTTTAACAGGTATTAAGCCTCTTTCAAAAAGTGAACGACATTTTGAGTAGCCCAAAACACCACAGGCGCTAGGAGTCCAAAACAGTGCATCAGGAATTCCAAATTCTTCAGCTGCATCAAGAGTGAAATTCATTACAGCGTCAGAGACAATACATGTTACCTGGGGTATAACACTGGAAGAGTTGAGTTTGGCAATAAGATCACGAAATGGGGCTAAGCAAGTCTTGGAGGTGGAGTAACAAAGAGTCAAGATGTCTTGAGTGGAATCAGCATCTGATGGTGGAAGACCATCAGGGATAGTTTCGAATTGAAAGTCTGGCAAGCCATCAAGAGAGCTGGCGCCTCTAGACCTGAGTAAGCGTCTGTGGTTATATTCAGTATTAACAAAGGTGATGTGAAAGCCATTGAAGTGGAGGATTTTTGCTAGTTTGAGCATTGGGTTTATGTGGCCTTGGGCTGGAAAAGGGACGCACACAGCATGAGGTTTATCAGCCATCTCTCTCTCTCTC
>Ga0325401_1001849_pt1 | contig 18300 bp, 11 predicted proteins | sample PopdelMetagenome_FD_205666 | JGI IMG/M metagenome (GOLD analysis project Ga0325401, IMG submission 205666) | Populus deltoides microbial communities from Bellville, Georgia, United States - Xylem-PdKOR-R2 | ecosystem: Host-associated > Plants > Phyllosphere > Stem > Wood/Secondary xylem | place... | reverse complement strand
GAGCTAACAGGCTGCTCCGATAAGCGGCTTATAGGGTGTTGCATAGCGCTTGCTATCAAGCCTTTGCAAGCAGTAGTTAGGTCCCAGTTGCTTATGACGCAGGAGGCCTAGGTCCTCTATTTTCTCTGGTATTTTCTCGCTTACTATTTTTTGTTTCCGCTATGGAAAACAGCTTCCTACAACGTCGCCACGACTTGGAAAAGCAGCACGCGGCGCTGCTCGCCCGCCCCAATGAAAAGCTAGGTCTCGGCAACGGCGTCTACGACCGGTATACGTATCCCGTGCTGACGGGCGCGCACGCGCCCTTGTGCTGGCGCTACGACTTCAACCCCGCTACTAACCCCTACCTCATGGAGCGGCTGGGTATCAACGCGGCTTTCAACGCAGGCGCTATTAAGCTCAATGGCAAGTACTTGCTAGTGGCGCGAGTAGAAGGTGTTGACCGCAAATCGTTCTTCGCGGTGGCCGAAAGCCCCAACGGCATCGACCAGTTTGAGTTTTGGGAGCGGCCCATCACCATGCCCGAAACCGACGAGCCGGCTACCAACGTGTACGACATGCGCGTGGTGCAGCACGAAGACGGCTGGATCTACGGCCTGTTCTGCGCCGAGCGCAAAGACCCGGCGGCCCGGCCTGGCGACGAGTCGGCGGCGGTGGCGCAGTGTGGCATTGCCCGCACCCACGACCTCATAACCTGGGAGCGGCTACCCGACCTGCAAACGCCTTCGGCCCAGCAACGCAACGTGGTGCTGCACCCCGAGTTTGTGCAGGGAAAGTATGCCCTATACACCCGCCCGCAGGACAGCTTCATTGAGGCCGGCGCGGGCGGCGGTATCGGCTTCGGCCTGACGGATTCGATGGAAAACGCCGTAATCGACCACGAAGGCATTGTGGACCGCAAGCAGTATCACACGGTGTACGAGGCCAAGAACGGGCAAGGTCCCGCTCCGCTGAAAACAACTCAGGGCTGGCTGCACCTAGCTCACGGCGTGCGCAACACGGCCGCCGGCCTGCGTTACGTGCTCTATCTGTTCATGACTGACTTAGTGCAGCCCGATAAAGTAACCCACAAACCCAGCGGCTACTTCATTGCGCCCGAGGGCGAGGAAAGGGTAGGGGACGTGTCGAATGTGGTGTTCGGCAACGGCTGGATCTTGGACGACGACGGCACGGTGTTCATTTACTACGCCTCTTCCGACACCCGCACGCACGTGGCCACTTCCACCCTCGACCGTTTGGTCGATTACGCCATCAATACGCCGGCCGATGAGTTTACCTCGGGTGCGTCCGTGAAGCAGATCAATGCCCTGATCGACAAAAACTTAGATTACGAGGAAGAAACGAAGTTAACCAGCGTTTCCTCGTACAACGGCGTTGGCGCATGAGCACGCATCCCACCGCCGTGACCGGTTTGCTGACGGCTTACCAGCGGGAAATGGAAGCGGAGCTAGGTCGCATTGCGCAGTTTTGGCTCGAAAAAGCGGTTGACCATCAGCACGGCGGCTTCATCGGCCAGATGAGCAGCACCGGCAAGGTGAACCCCGCGGCCGGCAAGGGCGGCATCCTGAACGCCCGCATCCTGTGGACCTTCTCGGCCGCCTACCGCCACACCGGTCGCTCCGAGTACGGGCAAGCCGCGACCCGCGCTTTCAACTACCTACTTACGCACTTCGTGGATGCCGAGCACGGCGGTATTTATTGGCAACTCGATGCGCAGGGCCAACCCCTGAATACCCGCAAACAGATCTACGCCCTAGCCTTCGCCATCTACGGGTTGAGCGAGTACTACCTAGCTTTCCAAAACCCACAAGCGCTGGAAGTTAGCCAGCAACTATTTGAGTGGATTGAGCGCCACAGCTACGACGCCGAGCACGGCGGCTACCTCGAAGCCTTCAGCCGCACCGGTGAGTTACTAGAAGACTTGCGCTTGAGCGAAAAGGACCACAACGCGCCCAAAACCATGAATACGCACCTGCATATTCTGGAGGCCTATGCCAACCTGTACCGCTGCTGGCCCGATGCGCAGCTAGCGGAGCGTCTGCGGGAGCTGCTGACGCTTTTTCTCACCCGCATCCTCGATGTCGACACAGGGCACCTAGGTCTGTTCTTCACTCACGACTGGACGCCGGCGGCTGATTTGGTTTCCTACGGCCACGACATCGAAGCCGCCTGGTTGCTGCTGGAAGCCGCTGAAGTGCTCGGCGACGCCCCACTGCTAGCCCAAGTGAAAAACGCCGCCCTGGCGCTAGCTGAAGCCACAGCCGCCGCCCTGCTGCCCGATGGCAGCCTGCCCCACGAACTCAACCGCGCCACCGGCCACCTCGATACGCACCGCGAATGGTGGGTGAGTGCCGAGACGATGGTAGGCTTCCTGAACGCCTACCAACTAACCCACAACGCGGCCATGCTGCACCGGTCGTACCGCGCTTGGAAGTTTGCCCAACACCACCTGCTCGACACCGCGCAAGGCGAGTGGCGCTGGGGCGTCTACGACGACTACCGACCCATGACAGAGCAAGACAAAGTGGGCTTCTGGAAATGCCCCTACCACAACGCCCGCGCCTGCCTAGAAGTCATTCGCCGGTGTAAAAATGAATCACTAACGGAGTCGGTGCAATCAACCTTTTCGTCCGTGCCCACACGCCCCTGAACAAACCACACGCATACTAGGCTGCGTGGATACAAGGCAATTAGAACGTCATGCTGAGCTTGTCGAAGCATGACGGTCCAGAGGGCTCTAAAACGACTGTTTGGTGCTATCTACAGACCTTAGGCTGCGGGCTTGTTGGCTAGGTCTGCCTTCCTACCTCTAGTGACTTGGATGTAAGATTGTAAAGCTTGTTACTAGAAAAATAACGGCAAGTAATTGATAAAAAAGTATCATTTATAAATCGTTGTAAATATTATGTTTGTGTTACCTGATTTTTATGAAAACAAGCTTTATTGACTTGTTGCACTATAAATTTCGCTTGCATAAATAATAAAAATATTATCTAAATAAACGTCCGTAGCAAGTGTATTGCTACCGTTCTCGAATACATTATTTCTCTGCCTAAATAATGTCTGCCTGCCCTAACTCCCACTCAACTCCAAATACACTTGCTACTTTTATGAGACAACGTTACATTTTTTTATTGCTCGGATTATTGCTGTTGCCGGCGATGGTCTGGGCGCAGGCGCTGACGGTGCGCGGCGTCGTGAAGGACGCCACCACGGGCGAAGGCCTGCCCGGCGTGACGGTGCTGGTGAAAGGCACCCAGAACGGCACCACTTCCCAGGCCGACGGCGCCTACTCACTAGCCGTACCGAGCGCCGACGCGGTACTGACCTTTTCCTACATCGGCTACGCCCCGCAGGAAGCGCCCGTGGGCGGTAAGTCGACGCTAGATGTGAACCTGAAGACCGACAACAAAAGCCTCGACGAGGTGGTGGTAGTGGGCTACGGCACGGTGGCCAAGAGCGACGTGACCGGCTCGGTGGCCTCGCTGAAAGGCAGCGAGCTGAACAAGACGCCGGCCTCTTCCGTCGACCAACTCTTGCAGGGTAAGATTGCGGGCGTGCAGGTGGTGGTGCCCTCCGGCGAGCCGGGCGCGGGCGCCACGGTGCGCATCCGGGGAGCTAGCTCCATCAACGGTTCCAACAGTCCGCTGCTCGTAGTCGACGGTTTTCCGTGGGGCGACGCCGGCAACCTCAAGCAAATCAACCCTGATGATATTGCCTCCATTGAGGTGCTGAAAGATGCTTCTGCTGCTGCTATTTACGGTTCGCGGGGCGCCAACGGCGTTATCCTGATAACAACTAAGCGCGGCAAAGCCGGCAAAACCAGCATCACGCTGAGCACCCTGAACACGATTTCGACCCTGCCGAACAAGCTCGATGTGTGGTCGGACCCGGTGGATGTGGCCGTCATCGACAACGAGTCGCGCCGCAATGCGGGCCTTGCGCCGCTGTTCGTGGGCGAGAACTACCTAGGTACTTACTACCCCTCGGTAGCCGAGCTGCGCGGCGAAGACCCCAACAAACCGAAGTGGCCCTCTCGTACCTACTGGCCCGACGAAGTGTACCGCAACCCCTTCTCGCAGAGCTACACCCTCACCGCCAACGGCGGCACCGACCGCACCAAGTTTTCCGTCTCGGGCAACTACTATAAGGAGGAAGGCCTAGCCATCAAGAACTACTACGACCGCTACAACGGGCGCCTGAACCTCGAGCAAAAGCTGACCGACAAGGTAACGGCTGGCGTCAACCTGATCCTGACCCACACCCAGCGCAACGGAGGCGGCCTCTCCGCCGACCGCTCGCCGGTGTTTCCCATCTACAACCCCGACGGTACCTACTTCCGCATCGGGCCTCGCGACTTCGGCAACCCCATTGCCTACGCCAATGAGGTGCTGAATAAAAGTAAAACCATCGATGTACTCGGGACGCTATTTGTGAGCTGGGATATTACCAAATGGTTGAATTTTCGAACCCAGATCAGTGATAAATACGGCAATTCAATTGGCGACGTGTACGAGCCTAGGAATATTACGAATACTGGGTTTTTGTATAATGGCTTCGGGGTAATTGATAATTATTCAGGTAACGAATTTTTGAATGAAAACTATTTTACAATAAATAAGACATTTAATAAAATACATAGCTTAAATGTAGTGGCCGGTTACACCACGCAGACGTTTAATATTCGTACGTCACGTTTGGAAGGTCGTGGGTTTATTAATGATGCATTGCGCAACGAAAACCTCAACACGGCCCTCACGCAATACACCACCAACGGCCTCACCAAGTCGTTGCTGAACTCCTACATCGGCCGCCTCAACTATTCGTTGCTCGACCGTTACCTGTTCACCTTCACCAGCCGCGCCGACGGCTCCTCGAAGTTCGGGGCCAACAACAAGTGGGCGTTCTTCCCCTCGGCCGCCGTGGCCTGGAAGCTCAACGAAGAAGCTTTTCTGCGCGACGTTTCGTCGGTATCGGAAGCGAAATTGCGCGTAAGCTACGGCCTCACCGGCAACCAGGGCATCAATCCGTATCAGACGCTCGACCGCCTCGGCTCGGGGCGCTACTACACGGGCGGCAGCTTCCAAACGGGCTTCGGCCCCGGCATCTTCGGCTACGACGGCTACAATAAGATTTGGGAAGGCGTGCCTAACCCCGATCTGAAGTGGGAAACCACCGCCCAACTCGACGCCGGCATCGACCTAGGTTTCCTGAACCAGCGCCTCACGCTCAGCGCCGACTATTACTACAAGCGCACCCGCGACTTGCTGCGTCAGACCTACATCACGCCCTCCTCGGGCTACGACCGGCTGTGGGTGAACGACGGTGTGATTGAAAACAAGGGCATCGAGCTAGGTCTGAACGCCGAAATCCTGAACGGCCCGGTGCAGTGGAGCCTAGGCGGCAACTTCACCCTCAACCGCAACAAGCTGGTGAGCATGGGCGAAGACAACTTCGTGTGGAACGGCGGCAGCATCGAAATGCTGCGCGCGCCTATCAATGCCTTCGTGGTGGGGCAGCCCATCAACGTGTTCTACGGCTACAAAACCAACGGCATCATCCAGACGGTTGAGGAGGGGAAGGCTTCGGGCCTCACTGGCGACATGGCCAAGCCTGGCGAGATTAAGTACGTGGACCTGAATGGCGACGGCGCCGTGAACGACCAAGACCGCACCATCATTGGCAACCCGAACCCCAAGTTTCTCTACAGCATTAACACCAGCCTGCGCCACAAGGGCTTCGACCTCTCGGCTCAACTCTACGGCGTGTCCGGCAACGATGTGTTCGATTTCCGCAAGTTCTCGCCCAGTGCCCAGCTCCAGCGCTGGACGCCCGACAACCTCACCAACGAGTACCCCAGCGTGAATGCCACCCGCGCCTACTACGGCTCCGATTGGTTTGTAACCAGCGGCTCCTTCCTGCGCATTCAGAACGTGACCCTAGGCTACAACTTCAAGTCGAACCTGATCAAGGGCGTAGAAACCCTGCGCATTTACGTGTCGGGCAACAACCTCTACACCTTCACCAAGTTCCACAAAGGTTTCGACCCGGAAGTGCCCTACAATGGGCAGCAGTGGGGTTCTTACCCCCGCCCGCGGGCCCTGTCGCTCGGCGTGAACATTGGTATCTAAGCGCGCAAACTCCCACCGCATGAAACGCATCACTCAACTAAGCCTTGCAGCAGCCGTCGCGCTGCTGGCCGGCTGCTCGCTCAAGGAAGAGCCCTACGGCTTCAACTCCACCACCAACTTTTACAAGACGGAGGCTGACGCCAACGCCGCGCTCATCTACGCCTACGCCATCCTGCCGGAGATTGAGTACTACTCACGCAACTTCATTCTTATCACGGAGTTGCCGACCGAGGATATCACGCTAAAGCCCGACGCCGGCGCCAGCAACTTCGAGTTCGACCGCCTGGCCGTGCGCCCCGACAACCCCGAGCTGACAACGGCCTGGCGCTACGCCTACATCGGCGTGAACCGCGCCAACGCCGTGATTGCCAACGTGCCGGGCATCGCGGAGATGAGCGAAGCTAGCCGCAACCAATTAGTGGGAGAAGCTTACTTCTTGCGGGCCCTGCACTACTTCAACATCGTGCGCTTGTTTGGGGCCGCGCCCCTGCACACTACGCCCGTCACGTCGCTCGACCAGACCAGCGCGGCCAAGGCCTCGATGCAGGATATTTATGCTTTGATTCGAGAAGACTTGAAAAAAAGCATCGAGCTGACCGACGCTACCCGCCGCGACGGCCGTGCCAACAAGGTGGCTGCCTCGGGCTTGCTGGCCAAAGTCGACTTGACCCTAGCTTCCGGCAAAGTCACTAACTCGCCCGGCTACGAGTTCGTGCCGAACGCTGAGGAACTGTACGCCGAGGCCAAAACCTACGCCGGCAACGTGCTGACTAGCACCAGTTACGGCCTCGATCCGGACCTGAAAGCTATCTTCGACGTGGATAAAAAGAACGGGCCCGAGCACATTTTCGACGTAGCCACCGACCGCACGGGCCTCTCGGAGGGCAACTATTCCAAGCTGCCGCTCATGTTCATTCCTTATATCGATGGGGCTGTGTTTAAACTCTCCGACAGCACCAGTGTGCGCTCCGGCTATAACCACTTCGTCACCGAGCCGGCACTCTACAACAGCTTCGCCGACGCCGACAAGCGCCGCACTGACCTGATACCGAGCAAGGTGTACGTGGGCAAGAAAGAAACCGTGCTCAGCATCACCGGCTACAGTCGGCCCTTCACCCGCAAGTACCTCGACCCTAAGCAAGTAGGAGAGCAAACCAGCGCCAATACCCCCGTGCTGCGTTACTCCGACGTGCTGCTGCTTTACGCCGAAGCCTGCGGGCCGACGGCCGAAGGCTACACCGCCGTGAACCGCATCCGGACCCGCGCCGGCCTACCGAACCTGCAACCTAGCTTGAGCGTGACGGCCTTCCGCGACGCCGTTATCCAGGAGCGGGCCTGGGAGCTAGCTTTCGAGGGCAACCGCCTGTTTGACCTGCGCCGCACCCGCAAAATGGAGGAAGTGCTGGTGCAGAAATACGGCAAGACGATTCAGCCCGACAACGCCTACTTCTTCGCCATTCCGACCCGCGAAACCGACCTCAACCCCAACCTCTAACCCACTCGCCAGATGAACCTACGATTAACCACAACGGGCGCTAGCGTGCTGCTGGGCCTAGGGCTGCTGACGGGCTGCACCGACGACCCCTTCGAGGATATCGAGAGCAACGAGCGCGCCATCACCAACTTCGCGCTGGAAAAGGGGCAGATTGGTATTGCGGAAATCACCCGCACGCCCGAAACGGGCACGGTGGTGGTGTACGTAGTGCGGGGCACTGACCTAACCAGCGTGGTGCCGCGTATCGAAACCTCCTACAAAGCCCGCGTGTCGCCGGCCTCAGGCGAGGCGGTGAGCTTCGCCAATGGCAGCCGCAGCCAGACGTACTCGGTCACCTCCGAATCGGGGCAGACGCGGGAGTGGATGGTGCAGGTCAAGGATTACCAGTCGGACCTGGATGGCAAGTGGCAGGTCACGGGCATGCAGTTCCAATACTTTATCGGGGAGGGCGAAAGCTGGGGCTGGAACGGCACCAAGAACGTAGCCAGCAACATCGCCGACGCCAGTAAGGAAAACGACAACACACTGGAATTCACCACCACTGGCGTGGCGGCCGACGGCAAGCTGCTCGGCACCTACACCCACGACGCCGGCCCCGACAAAGCCTTTGCCGATTTCAACTACAAGGGCACCGACTACAACTACAAATTCCGGCGGCTGCCTAAGAGCCAGGGCACCTTCGTGCGTGATTTCACTACGAACACCATCACGTTCAGTCCCAGTGGGCAGCCGGCCGGCCAGACCAAAACCGTTACGATTGAGCTGAGCGCCGATAAATCGACGCTGAAAATGCCCTTCAACGTGCAGCCCTACGACATCGACTGGAACGGCGACGGCAACAAGAAAGAGCTAGGTGGCGCCAAAACCACTTGGTATATGCTCCAGAAAATGAAGTAACTAGTAATGCGGCCGGGGGCGCCTCACCCCCCGGTCGCACGCTTTTATTCCTCCTATCTTCCCGCATGTATTCCCACGCCCTGAAAGCTAGCCTCTGTCTACAACTGCTCCTAGCTACCACCACCTTCGCCCAAACCAAGCCCGTGCTGCCTTTCCTTAAAAGCATCTCGGGCAAACAAATCCTGGCCGGGCAGCACAACAAAGAGCCGAACGCCGAGCCGACGAAGTGGACCGACTACATATTTCGGACCACGGGCAAATACCCGGCGCTGTGGAGCGGCGACTTTCTGTTTCAGCAGGAAAACATCGATAACCGCTGGAAGATGATCAAGGAGGCGGAGCGGCAGTACAAGCAAGGGGCAGTGGTGAACATCATGTGGCACGCCTGCCCGCCCGGCTCCGGTGAGCCTTGCGGCTGGGACCCCGGCCTGCTCAACCAACTGCTCACCGATGTGCAGTGGCAGGAGCTGATTACCGACGGCACACCCCTGAACAAAACGTGGCAGTCGCGCATGGACGACATTGCCGTGTATCTGCAATACCTGAAGGACCAGAAGGTGCAGGTGCTGTTTCGGCCCCTGCACGAGATGAACCAGGGCAAATTCTGGTGGGGCGGGCGCCCCGGTCCGAATGGTACGGCCCGCCTTTACCAAATCACTCACGACTACCTCGCCAAAACCAAGAAGCTAACTAACCTCATCTGGGTGTGGGACATGCAGGACATGAGCCGCGACTTTGCCCAGTATAACCCCGGCAAGAAGTACTGGGACGTTTTTGCCTTCGACGTGTACGGACCGGGCTACGACCAATCGTGGTACGACTACATTTTGCCCATCGTGGGCCGCAAGCCGATAGCCATCGGGGAGTGCGCCACGCTACCTAGCCCCGAAACGCTGGCGAAGCAACCCCGCTGGGTGTTCTTTATGGATTGGGCGGAGCTGGTGCAGGAGAAAAATACCGAGGAAACCATCAAGCGCCTCTACAACGATCCGCGCGTGCTAACCCTGGACGAAATGCCCAAGTGGGCGCCAACCAAATAGCTACCCCTAGCACCTAGCACGCACCCAACCCGTCATTTCGACCAACGGGAGAAATCTCGCGTGCCACAGTAACACTCGTTAGCCGGCTTATGCCTCTGCAACGACCGCACGCGAGATTTCTCCCGCTGGTCGAAATGACATCCTTGTAAGATCAAGCTAAGCTAGGTCAGACATACAACGCTATGATAAACCGCAACTTATGGTTGCTGACGCTGCTATGGCTGCTGTCAGTACGGGCGAGCCATGCCCAAAAAATGCTAGGCCAAGCCACGCTGCGCACACTCGCTGTTCGCCAGTACGAAAAGGCGGAGTGGGACATTGCGGTGGAGGAGCAGTTCAAGAATCCGTACCGGCAAAAGGAGGTAACGCTGGATTTGGTGCTGACTTCCCCGAGCGGCTTGCCGGTGGTGGTGCCCTGCTACTTTGCGCAGAACAGCGGGTCAGCTTCCGCCTGGAAAGCTAGGTTTGCGCCCCAGGAGCTAGGCACCTACACCGGCTTGCTGCGACTCACCCATGGCAGCAAAACCGAGGAAGCGCCAGCCAGCAGCTTTGCCGTAACGGCGGGTAAAAAGCCAGGCTTCCTGCACAAAAACGACCTCTACACCTTTCGCTTCGATAACGGCGAGTTGTTCCGTGGCATAGGGGAGAACGTAGGGTGGGAGGCACGCTCGTTTGAAGATCAAAAGTGGACCTATGATTACCTGCTGCCGACCCTAGCCAAGAACGGCGCGAACTTCTTCCGCACCTGGATGTGCTACTGGAACCTGCCGCTGGAGTGGCAGAAGGTAAGCTCCACCAAGCGCTACTCGAACACCACCGAGTATTTCAACCCTGGCGCCATCAAGCGCATGGACGAGCTCGTGCAGCTCACCGACTCGCTGGGCCTGTACTTCATGCTGACCTTCGACTGGCACGGGCACCTGATGGAAGGCGGGGGCTGGCGTAACAGCCCGTATAACCGCGTCAACGGTGGTCCGGCCCGCACGCCCACCGAATTCTTCACCCTACCCGCCGCCCGCGACCGGTACAAAGACAAACTCCGCTACGTGGTGGCCCGCTGGGGATACAGCACTAACATTGCCGCCTGGGAGTTCTTCAACGAAGTCGACAACGCCGTTTTCACCCAGCAAGACAGCCTGCTGATTCCGCACGATGCCGTGACGCTGTGGCACGGCGAGATGAGCCGCTACCTCAAGGACGTCGACCCCTACCAGCACCTGGTCACGACCAGCATTTCGCACCGCGACATCCTAGGTATGAACTCGATAGCCTACCTCGACTTCAACCAGAAGCACATTTACAAACACACCGAGAAAATCCCGGCCATCTACCCCGCCTACCTCCAAACCTACGGCAAACCCTACGTGGTGGGCGAGTTTGGCTACCGCTGGGAAGACGCTGACCCTCAGTACAAAGACGGCTTCAACTACGACTACAAGCGTGGCTTGTGGTACGGCCTGTTCAGCCCCACGCCCGTGCTGCCCATGACGTGGTGGTGGGAGCTGTTCGACGACCAGCAAATGACGCCCTACTTCCGCGCCGTGCGTGACATCAGCGACCAGATGTTGGCGGCGGGCCACGGCGAGTTTGAGCCGTTTACGGTGTCGTCGGGCCCAGTGCAGAGCTTCGGTGTGCGCTGCGGCGACCAGTACTTCGTGTACCTGCTTAATAATAGCCTGAGCCGCTTGGCCGTGCCGATTTCCTTCGAAGTCGCCGGCAAAAAGCCCACGGTGCAATCCTTCATACCTGCCACCCGGCAATACAGCAAGCTCACCCGCTTCGGAGTGAAAGATGGGCAGTTGACGCTCAGCGACCTAGCCTTGGAGCCGCAGCAGGAGCTGGTGCTTATCGTGAAAACGGCGGGCCGTTAACCTAGCTTTTCTTCCGCACTTTCCTTCCCCAACCTAAATCCCACCACTATGAAACTCCATTACGCTTTGGCGCTGGCCGGCACACTGCTGGGCAGCCACGCGGCCGCCGTGGCCCAAACCGCCTACAAGAGCCTCAACTACTTGTACAGCATCAGCGGGGTGCGCACAGCCTCGGGCATGCACAATCGCCAGCCGATTTCGGCGCCTTCTACCTACACCAACCGGCTTAATTCTATCACTGGCAAGTATCCGGCCCTGTGGAGCAGCGACTTTCTCTTTGAGCAGAGCGAAATTAACAACCGCTGGACCATGACCAACGAGGCCAAGGCGCAGTGGGCTAACGGCGCGCTCATCAACCTCATGTTTCATGCCTGCCCGCCCACCCAGGCCGAGCCGTGCCAGTGGGAGGGTGGCATCAAAAGCCGCCTCACCGATGCGCAGTGGCAGGAGCTGATTACCGACGGCACCCAGCTCAACCGCAATTGGAAAGCCCGCCTCGACGCCATTGTGCCTTACTTGCAAGACCTCAAGAATAACGGCGTGGAGGTACTGTTTCGGCCCTTGCACGAAATGAACCAGGGCGTATTCTGGTGGGCCGGCCGCCCCGGCGCCAATGGCACCGCCCGCCTCTACCAAATCACCCACGACTACCTGCGCAACACCAAGGGCCTCACGAACCTCATTTGGGTGTGGAACGTGCAGGACTTCAGTAGCCTCGTCTCGGACCTCGCCAACTACAACCCCGGCAGCAACTACTGGGACGTGCTGAGCCTGGACATGTACTACACTGATGGTCAGGGCTACACCACGGCTAAGTACAACGCCATGCTCAACGCGGCCGGCGGCAAGCCCATTGCCATCGGGGAGTGCGAGGTGCTGCCCTCGCCGAACCTGCTGGCGACCCAGCCGCGGTGGAGCTTCTTCATGGGCTGGTCGGAGCTGGTGTTCGACAAAAACTCGAACACCAACATTCAGAACACCTTCTGGGCCAGCAACGTGGTGGTGCGCGACGAAATGCCGGGCTGGGGCAGCCCGCCAGTGCCCACGGCCCCGAACCTAGCGTACAAGCGGCCCGTCACGGTTTCCTCTTCCGAAAACAGCACCAATACCGGCGACAAAGCCGTGGACGCCGACGGCAATACCCGCTGGGCCAGCACCGCCGCCAATAACCAGTATATCTACGTCGACCTAGGTGCCACTTACAACCTCAACCGGGTGCGCCTCGCCTGGGAAGCCGCCTACGCCAGAGACTACCAAGTGCAGGTGTCGACCGACAACGTGACTTGGACGACCATCAAGGACGTGTGGGGCAAAACCTCCGCGGCCGCCGACGACCACACCGGCCTCAGCGCCCGCGCCCGATACGTGAAAGTGTACTGCATCAACCGGGCGACGCAGTACGGCTTCTCGCTCTACGAATTTGAAGTGTACGGCACCTCTACTACCGTTGCCCTGGCGGCGGCGCCAGCGGCGCGCGAATCGGGCGCGGCGCCCGACCTAGCTATTTACCCCAACCCAACCACTGGCATCCTGCAAGTGCAGCTAAACTCACGCGGACAGGCTGGCGGCCAGCTGACGCTCACCGATGCCCAAGGGCGCCGCGTGCACCAGCAAGCCGTGCAAGGGCCCGCCGCTACGCTCGACATGACGCTTTTGCCCGCGGGCTTATACTGGCTGACCCTTGCCAGCCCCAAAGGCCGGGTTGTGCAGAAAGTAATAAAGCTGTAAAAAGCTAGGTAGCAAGCAGGTAGTAATGGCGCAGCAACGGGGAAACCTGTTGCTGCACCACGTTTAAGGACTATGTCATTTGCCGCCAGAGGGAAGCTCTCCGCTTGGCGCCAGCCGCCGGTCTAGCTCATGGGGCGCTTGTTGCTGAGCACAGCCCCCTAGTGCGGGGCTCACCTGAGCGGCGACGGGTTTCGTTGCGCGGACTTACTTATTAGCTAGGTACACCGTCTGGGTGAAAGCGCCGTTGGCGGCCACGTCCCACGCTTCCAGGCGCACCCACGTGCGGCCCTGTAGGTTGGCCGGCACGTGAAACACCTGCTGGCCGAACGCCGTGGTGTGGCTCAGGTCGACGTGCTGCCGGTACACCTGCCGACCGTCGCCCGAAATGATTTCGGCGAAAGCCAGCGGAAAAGTCCAGCGCAAGTCAAACGTCACGTCGGTTTGGGTGGGCTTAGGGAGTCGCACCGTCTGGCCCGCCCCTTTGCCGGCTACGGTGAACTGCGGAATGAGGACCTCGCCGGTAGAGCAGAAAAACTGGCCTTGTTGGAGCGCATCCAGCACCGGCTGCCAGCCCTGCTGAAAGCTAGGTAGGGTCGGCAGCTGCACGTAGTTCACGTTCAGGTGCGCGTACATCTCGTTGGCGAAGGTGACGGTGAACAGGTCTGCTTCCGCCAGCATCTTTTTCTGGGTGCCCCAGTTATTGAGGTCGTCCAGCAGGTCGAGGGCCCGCTTGCCCAGGCGGGGTTGGGAGAGGTCGGCGGGCAGGGCCTTCCAGGCGGCACCTAGGAAGCGGTCGGCGATAAAAAAGGGCTCCTCTTTGTAGCGGTCGGGGTAGCCGACTGAGCCCTTGGTGCGCGCATGAGCCGTCCAGGCGAGGCCCTTTTCGGCTTGCAGCAGTTCCAGCATTTGCGCTTGGTCGCCCACGTGGTACACCGTGCCGTAGGGTGCTTGCTGCTGCGCAAACGGTACGCCCGGCCCCCGCGCCATCACCCAGAAAACGGGACGGGGAAACAGCGCCAGCCAGTGCCCCCCGAGAAATTCGTTGGGCTCCTCGCCCGGCAGCAGCAAAAACTGCTCGTCCGACGACTTTTGGCACAGCTCAAACAAGGTGGCCAGCTCCCGCAGGCGCTGCTCGTCCGGACCCTTGGGGTGGGCGGTGTAGTGAAACTCACCTAGGTGCACGATGTCCAGGCCCGCGCTTTTAAAGAACCGCACAAACTCCGGGGTACCCGCTTCCGGCTTGCCCGCGAGCAGGGCCTTCATCACGTACTCGTTGTGAAAGTGGCTAGCCATGGTTTTGTAGCCCGGCAGTTTGGCGTACTTGTCGGCGTGCGTGTAGCGCTTCACTTGCGTGAGCAGGTCGGCGGCCGAACCTGCCCCGAGTAGGCAGTAGAAATGCAGGCGTTGGGCCGTGCCTGGGGGCGCGTTAAACCAGGGCACATAGCGCTTATCGCCGTACGGGTCTTGCCGAATACCTAGGCCATAGCCCGGTAACAACTTGCGGTAATTGTTGCCAAACCACGTGAATTTCAGGTTGAAAGCTTCATCCAGCGGATAGAAGTACTGGTGGGGTGCCGGAAACACGGCCAGACTGCCTCCCGCCGTTTCGCCCAGCACCGTGCGGTATTTCACGGCTACGTTGCGGCTGCTATCGGCGGCGCCTACTGGGGTGCGTTGCCACTGCCCTTCGGGCGCGGCCCAGGCTAGGTGGTGCCAGTTGGGCTGCGCACTGACCAGGCCCGCGTCGTAAAGAATGGCCGTGGAGTCTTGCGCGGTCGTTAGCACGGCCGCCACGTTCACCAAGGGACTGCCGTGGTAAAAGGTGAGCTCTAACTTGCCCTGGAAGCCAGGCGCTTGCAGCTCATCGAGCGTCACGGTGGTGCGCGTGCCCGTGCTGCGGACGGCTGCGGTTCGGGGCGTGCGGGTTACCCGGTGCGTCTGGAAGGGCTTTTGGGGCACCTTGTCAAAAAAGATATTCCAGCCATTCTGAGACACCAAGTCCCGCTTGCCCACCGTCAATAGAAACGCGGGCTCCAAATCCCGGGCAATGACATGGTCGCGGCCGCCAGTGCGGAGTTGTACGCTGCTCAACAGGGCCGCGTTGGCACCTAGGTTCAGGACTACCTTGCCGCGGTCGGTGCCGGTGGCGGGCCAACTCACCTCTAGCTTCCCCTGCCGAACGAGGACCGTGGCGCCGTTTTTGGGATTGAAGCCAGCGAGGTTCACTTTCTGCTGGGCGTGCGCTAGGCAAACGATGAACAGCAAAAGTGACAGAAGGGCGGGTGTTTTCATAGCAGACGGGAGAGGTGCAATAGACAGCAGCTCAATTGCTTGCCGGTTCGTGCCAGCGTGGCTGCCTGGGCATAAGGTACCGACCCTAGCTTCTCCGTGCAACTCATGCGCGCCGACTGGCCGCGCTGCCGTGCCCCGTCAGGTGGGAAGAGGAATTCCGAAATTCGATTTCAAAGCTAGGTTGCGCTAGAGGGCATAGCCTCTTGCTGCGCCCTTGAATAGGCCTGCAAATCCGTTAAGTAAGGAGGCGCTATAAGTGTGGGTAAGCGCGCAGTCGTTCGAGCAACGTCTCGCGGTACCGGTCGCCGATGGGCAAGAGTTGCCCGCCCACCTGCACGTGGCCGCGCTCTACGTGGTGCACGTGGTCGAGAGCAATTAGGAAAGAGCGGTGAATGCGCACAAACCGATCGGCTGGTAAGATTTCCTCTGCTCGCCGAAAAGACTGGAGGGTGAGCAGCTTCCCTTGGGTGGTATGCAGCAGCAGGTACTCTTTCCGGCCTTCCAGGTAAAGAATTTCGGAGAAAGCCACGCGCCGAAGTTGGGCGCCCTGCCGTACCAGCAGTGCCTCTACTGGCGCTACAGAGGAAGGAAGTGCTGGTGCAACTTGCGGAGCCATGCTTGCTGGGTAGACCTTAGCTAGGGCTTGCAGAAAACGCTCGAAGGCCACGGGCTTGAGTAGGTAATCCGTGGCGTTCAGCTCGTAGCTGCGTACCGCGTACTGCGCATGAGCCGTGGTGAAGATCAGGCGCGGACTCGGTGTGGGTAGTAGTTGCGCCAAATGCACGCCCGTCAGGGCTGGCATATGAATATCCAGCACGACCAGATCTACGGGTTGCGCTTGCAAGAAAGCGAGAGCCGCCAGCGGATCATGAAACTGCCCTTGCACCACTAAAAAAGGCACGCGTGCGCAGTAGTTCGCCAACACCTCCAGGGCGAGCGGTTCGTCGTCGATGAGCACGCAAGAGAGTGGGCGCGGGGAAGAGGCTGGTTCCATGAGCGTTAGAATATAATAGCCATCGGCCGCAACTGCACTTGGAGGGTAGCTCGGTGCTCGTCGTGCGTTGACGTAAGGGTCAGCGTGTGGCGCTCCGGGTAGAGCAACTCCAGGCGGCGGCGCAGATTGATAAGACCCGTGCCCCCAGGGCCGTCGGGGAGTGAGGCGACCGACGCCACCGCGTTACAAACAGAGAAAGATAAAAACCCTGCTGCGTCCAACTGCAACGCCATCCGAATCGCGGGTGCGGGCGCCCCCAAGTGGCCGTGTTTGAACGCATTTTCTACCAGTGGGAGCAGCAGCATGGGCGCAACCGGAAACGCATGCTCTGCCCCAGGCGGCAGATGTTGTTCCCACTGCACGGTAGCGGGGTTCGGTAAGCGCAGGCGCTGCAACTCCAAAAAGCCGTGCAAGTGGGTGAGCTCCCGCCCCAGCGGCACCGTGTCCGCTTGGCTTTCGTAGAGCACGTAGCGCATAATTTCGGCCAGGCGCAGCACCGCTTCCGGAGCCCGCGCCGATTGTTGCAGCGTTAGGGCGTAGATGTTGTTGAGCGTATTGAACAGGAAGTGCGGGTGTAGCTGCGTCTTCAACAAGGCCAGTTCCGTCAGCAGGTGTTGGGCCTGCAACTCTTGCCGGTTGGTTCGTTCGGCTAGGTAGTCAACGGCCAGGCGAAGGCCGGCGCTAAGCAGCACAATCAACAGGCCCAGCACCAAGTGGTAGCTACTCAGGAATTGGACTTGTTGGGCGAGTGTTGGAGCCCAACGCCCCTCGGCGTAGAAAACACTGATGCCGATGCGCAGCGCCGTAAATAGTAGGAGCGAGCCCACTAGCTGAATGGCGTAGCGACCCAGCCGGCGGGAGGCAAACAAGCGGGGCAGCAAAACCGACCAGTGCCAGTAAAATAGGGCGCAGTCGACGGCATCTATCCACAGGGACTTGAGCAGAAAGTGCCAGCCGGTTTCCGTTTCTTGGTAGTAGAGGCCGCCTTGCCCGTACCACAGCTGTAAGTCGGTGAACAGCAGCAACGACCACCAAACCAGGTGCGGCCACGGCCCAGTAGAGAGCCGGCTAGGTAGCCAAGTTCGCGAGTGCGCTCGACTAGTATGGGAAGTGGACACGAACACCATGACAGCGGGAAGAGTAGCAGGCCGCAAGTAACTATTTGGGAGCGGTTCACGCGGCAATTTCTCTACGAACGGGGCTGCTACTGACTTGAAGACACAGATAGGCCCTCTAAACTAGGCATTAAGAGCTGCTGGCTACCCCATTGGTGAAGCCCCTAAGTCGATTCACGCCTACTAGCAGGCGGTTCGTTGAAAATCTGCCATTACTAGCGCGGCAGCTGCTAGGTTTGCTGGCGTCACTCACTCCCACAGTAGCAGTGCCAACAGGGTAGTTATCAGTGTTTTATAATTAAAACAACGCCTGTTGCTTTCCCCTGCCGCTGACATTCTTTTCTAGCCCCATGAAACGAGGATTCTACTGGACGGTGCTCTTGCACCTGTTGGTTTTTCAAGCGGCCGTTGGCCGGCGCATGCCCCTAGCCCTCGGGCACATCGATACGCTTTACTCGTCGGTGCTGGGCGAGTCGCGCGCGTTGTGGGTATATGTGCCGGCGGCTGGCCCAGATGACCGGTACTACGCGCCTAAGCGGTATCCGGTCTTGTACCTGCTCGATGCGGAAGCCAACTATTTCTATACCAGTAGTCTAGTGCATCAAATGAGCCTAGGGGCCGAGGTAGGGCAGTCCGAATGCCCGGCCATGATGGTAGTCGGAATCGTCAATACCAACCGTAGCCGCGACTTAACGCCCACGCACTATACAAAGGGCCTAGGCTCTTTCGTAGATCAG
>Ga0325401_1001846_pt1 | contig 18316 bp, 8 predicted proteins | sample PopdelMetagenome_FD_205666 | JGI IMG/M metagenome (GOLD analysis project Ga0325401, IMG submission 205666) | Populus deltoides microbial communities from Bellville, Georgia, United States - Xylem-PdKOR-R2 | ecosystem: Host-associated > Plants > Phyllosphere > Stem > Wood/Secondary xylem | place... | reverse complement strand
CCATAGCTTTTGGAAGAAATGAACCATTTTTCCTAAGAAATTCTCGGTTTGGATTACTTAATCTTTGCTAACTTCCTCTATGCCTGAACCAAATATGGTCCTTGTTTCCTTGCAATTAGATGATTTATCATGGGAAACAAATGCAAGAAGTTTTTCTCTTAACATTGTTTTTTCTTGTAAATGATTAGTATTTTCATCTACTCATATTTTTTTTTTCTCTTGTAGGAGGTATTGGACATCAGAAGTAAAAAAATGTTGGGGTGACTAAGTTACTTTAGAAACTTGGTTCGAGTAATTTGTAGTCAGGAAATATCTTGCACATGGACAAGTATTCAGAACGGAAGTTGCAAAATCTGCCATTATGTGAGAAGAGACACTAGTGGGAGTGGGAATGGATCTATGTAAGTTTAATGGAGCTCATCTTAGCTTGTGGTTTAGGCTTAGTTGGATTGTGCAATAACGGGAGAGGAAAACATAGGAATAGGATAATTTTATTTTACCATTTCAAAGTCTATGTTAGCACATGAAGAAGGAACCTCCTTTTGCAGTTCATCAATACAACTTGTCATCCTGTAATGCTTTCCATTTTTGTTGAAGATCACTTATAGAAATTGAGTTTTACCAAGCAATATCCAAGTGGGAATAAAGATTGTTTTAGGTGTCAGATTGCTGGAGCATTGCATCCATTTCAAAATCTTGAATTTGCAGCTTGCTTTTAACTGCTGTATTTGATGGCTGATGAAAGTGATTCGAGCTTGAAAAATCTGCACAAGATATAAGCATTTCTATCCAGCATGACATCGGCAAATTTCAAGTAGCCGGAATGACATACTGATCATCGGTAGATTTCTCAGCTAGCTGAATATGGAGCTCTCATTTAAGTTGAAGTTTGAGTTGTTTTATAGCCTGTTTGGTACGGTGCTTTCATGTTTGTTTTCTTGTGGTGCACTGCAATATCAAAAGAAGCCTTAAGCATAGTTTGTCTTTGTGTGTGGAACAATGTTTGGGTTTGGGTGTGTTCTAAAAATATGTTTGGCCTGAAAAGATATTAAATTGATAATTTTTTTAGTTTTTTTTTTTATTTTGATGAGTTGGTATTAAAAATAAAAATAAAATTTAAAAAAATTATTTTAATATATTTTCAAATTCCAGTACAAATAAACTTTCAGCCAAACTTCAATCATATATTTACCGATCAGGATCTTAATCTTTATTTCATGAAAGAGGAATTGGTAGTCACTGTGCTGTTGAGGGTCCTTTTTCTTGAAATTTTTTTTCCCACAGGGCGACTGTGGTGTCCTCGATCTTTGTTTTCATTCCGGCAAAGATTGGAACTGGTTTCCTTCCGTCAAAGTCCTTAATGCTATCCAAGCCTAAGCTCGCACCTTTGAAGACCACACGCAAACAGCAACGTGATAAACTTGCACAATCATCGAGTGGAAGCGAAGGCTTGGAAGTCTTGAGGTAGGCATTGTCAACCCGGTTCATTACACACACCAACCTTGCTTATGTGCCTTCTTTAATGATGTTTTGACGAAGGTAAGGTCTACAAAGTCTTCTAACGACGAAAGCAAGTCTCTTTCGTTCCGTGTTTTGCTGGTTTGGAAACGTTTTTTTTTATTTCAAGAATTTAATTTTTATATTGTTTTGATATGGTGGTGTAAGAAATAATTTTTAAAAATATAAAAATATTATTTTAATGTATTTTTATATAAAAAATATTTTAAAAAATAAAAAATAATAACTATGACCGTAATAGTATTAAAAAAAAAACTGAGAAAACAATTATTAATGCATTTTAAACAGAAGGTTTTTTGTTTAAAGAACGCCTAGCTATTCTTGTAGTTAAAGGGACAAGCGAGGTTTCGGGTCCCATCATCCCATTGACATTGACAGGACCCTTTGCCTTGACACAAGAAGACTCTTCTGAGAAACTGTTTCTGCGAGTTGTAGAAACCCAGCCAAATTGCTAAGTTCACGCATTCAAAGACCTCGAAATCAAGAATTCAGAAGATGGAACAGGTCGAAAGAGACGAATTTCAACCCATCAAAAAACCTTTTTCTTAAAACAAAAAAACCCAGAAATCAAACTGTAAAAAACTAAGACTATACATGATCAAACAGAACAAAAGAACCTTTTTTTTTTGTCTAAAAGAACAGCTTTGATGAAAATAACCCAACTTTTTTTTAAATTTTTGACCCGTTTGAACTTACTCAGTTTTAACAAAAACAAAACCGAATTAAACCAAACCAATTATTTGATTCTTCGGTTCAGTTGAGAATTTCGAAAAAGACATTCAGTACAGTTGAGTTTTTTTAATCTAAACCGACACTCACAGTGAATTATGGGGTGGTCGAAACTGTAGTTTTTTCCCTGGATAAAGCCATAAAAGACGTGTAGAAGTAACATCACCAATATCTTATCTCTCAAACAGGAATCATCCAAGGAATCTGAGTTGGCAATGATTCCTACTTGTTCCCATGAAGAGGAGAAGACCTTCATAAAAAAATAGGATAAACTAAATGATAGCTGGATACATTAAGGATCGCAGTCAATGGTATAATCCTTCCTTGTAACCCCCCAAGAAACAAATTGAACCATACATTATGGTAAGACCGAAGGACATGGAAAAGTGCAAGCAACTTCTCCAGCTGCCATTGCACACTATAAAGGGTCTGTTAGCTTTAAAGATTTGGTTACGAGAAAAGGAAGCTTTTGGCCAAGTTTAGACGATCCGTCAAGAGACTAATTTACTGTTAGTGGGAGACAACCGACTTCAAACCATCACGGAGTAGAGAAAGAGATACGAGAGAGGACGACCCTTGCCGCCCAAGTCATTAGGGGGGGAAAGCTGAGCAAAACTTCCTAGGAAAAACTGCAGGGATTGGGTAACTTTTAACGTTTGTCTACATTTTCACAAAATAAACGTGCTCCCTAAGCTAATTTTCTCTTTGTTTACGAGCATAACTTCTCATTTTCTCTGCAAAAGCTCAGACAACAAGCCCTTCGATTCCATAGTTTAGGAATCAAGCCATTCTTGCATTTTCCAAGGCAAGTTTTGCAATAGAACTGCCAACCAAAGGTTGGTGTTGGTCTCATCTGGTGGATATGGATCGTGGCGTATCGGCAGAAGATGGCAGCATTCGTTTGCCAGTTGATGAGCTTCGCAGGCTCAGCGAAAGCTATGGCTCTGCAACCATTTTCGAGCCTCAGAGTGGTATAGAAAATAGAGACAGTGGCAATGGAGATTTTCTTTCTCCAACATTACCAGCAGTACGTGCACCGGAGAAGAAACTCACTCTCTTTGCTCTTCGCGTTGCAATTTTTGAGAAGGCAGCTACAGGCCTGGGAGCCCTCGGGTTTATCTGGGCAACGGTGGTTCTTCTCGGAGGTTTTGCAATTACTTTGGATAAAACTGATTTCTGGTTTATCACCATTATTTTGTTGATTGAAGGGACTCGAATATGCGGCAGAAGCCATGAGCTTGAATGGCAACATCAATCCACCTGGTCAATTGCTGATGCTGGGATCAAAAGTTTCTGGGCTTTGAGATCCAGCTCACACTTTGTTGTTGAAATTGTGAAAGCACTTTTTCGGTCAATAACACGAGTTCGAAAGCAGAGTCCACATGGCAGAGAAATAAGGGAGAATCCTGATGCAGCAAGGAACTGGGATGGCAGGAGGAAGCTAAGTCGGACATGGACAAGTTCAGATGTTCCTATTCTACCATATGCTCAATGGGTTTTTCTTTCAAGAAATGTCAGCAAGGTTCTCTACTGGCTACAGCTTGCATCTGCATCAGCCTGTGTGGTTTTGTCATTGATGAAACTCATCAAACATAACTATGGTGAGATTGAGAAAGGGGATACTGACAAGAGGAACCTAAAAGCTGCCCTGAATATTTTCTACTCTTTGGCTTTAGCAGAAGCTCTTTTGTTCCTGATGGAAAAAGCTTACTGGGAGTGGAAGGTAAGCTACTGTAAACTGTTGGAAGAGGTGAGAAAAGAGTGTGATTTGGGGCTTTCAGGCTCGGTTTCAATCAGAAGGTTCTTATACGATGCCTACTCCAGGTGCGTTGAGGGAAGCATCTTTGATGGCCTGAAAATGGACATGGTTACTTTTGCTACGGACCTATTGGCTTCCAATTCTGCCGATGAGCAGCTCATTGGAGCTAGAGTCCTTTGTCAATTTACAATGAATCCTCGGTTTTCTGATGATACTCTCCAAAAGATTGGGACAAATATATCGGTGATAGAACGATTAGTGGAGATATTGAACTGGAAAGACCCACAAGAAGAAGAGATCAGGAGGTCAGCCGCAGAGATACTATCAAAACTAGCCGGAAAAAAGCAGAACTCCCTACGTGTTGCTGGAATTCCTGGTGCATTAGAGTCAATCTCATCTCTTCTCCAAACCAATAGAACCTTCAGCACCACAGCTGATGAAATTGGTGAAAAGACAACCATCCGTGATCATGCACATTATAGATTCTGGACATTCAATCAGTTAGGGCTTCTTATCCTGAAGAAGCTTGCTCGTGACCTTGATAACTGTGGGAAGATTGGAAATACAAGGGGCCTCCTACCAAAAATCATTGATTTCACACATGCAGAAGAGAGGTTGTTGAAAGATGAAAATGTCACACCATCTCAGATTTTGACAGTGAAAAGTTCTCTGCAACTGGTGAAGATGCTGGCAAGCACGATAGGCACTACAGGCAATCATCTTAGAAGAGAAATTTCAGAGATGGTTTTCACCGTCAGCAACATTAGAGATATTCTACGGCATGGAGAAAAACATCCAATGCTACAAAAGCTTGGCATAGAGATATTAACCAGTCTGGCACTAGAAGATGATGCAACAGAGAGGATTGGGGGAGCAGGTGGAGTTCTTAAGGAGTTATTCAACGTTTTTTTCAGCCAAAGAATTCCTGAAAATCAGAATCATGTAAGAATTGCTGCAGGAGAAGCTCTAGCAATGTTGGCCTTAGAAAGCAGAAGGAATTGTCTTCGCATTTTGAAATTAAGAGTACTGGAAAGGCTTGTTGGAGCACTAGAGGTCCCATTGCTTCGGGTAAACGCTGCAAGAATTCTACGAAACTTGTGCACCTACAGCGGCGCAGATTGCTTCGACCAGTTGAAGGGAATCACAGCTGCTGTACCCACGGTAAGTGCCTTCCTAATGTAGCTAGAAGCTGATTCTAGTTCATTTTAACATATACTAACAGATTTCTAGCTTTAGAGAAGGCATGGGAAACGAGATTTCAATGTGTTGTCATGTTGCAGGTGCTGAATGCAGTTATGTCAGAGGAGAACAAACTACAAGAAGTTATGGTTGGACTAGCGGCCGAAGCTTTCAAATTCATGACTTCTCAAGAATCTAACACCATGTTTAATAGAGCTGGAATAAAAGAGGCTGAATTAGCTAACAAAATACTCCAGATTCTCAGAAGGTACCAAAATCCATCAGTCAAAGTTCCAAGAATAAGAAGGTTTTCCATAGAGTTGGCGATTTGGATGATGCAAAACAACGCAGCAAATGTGCGTTCTTTCAAAGACTTGGGGTTGGAGAAAGAATTGGAGTGGGTTTTAGAATCCACGGCCGAAGTTGAAAGCTTCAACATATTCTCCGGCACTTTTGGGCTGAGCCGCCACAGCACAACTATTCACTCACTGGTTGAAACTGCAATGCAGTTGTTGGAAGACAGGTAAAATTGTGCGGCAGAGAGTTCAAAACAAGTACTCTTGTGAATATGAAAGCACCAAGTTATAGGAGATTCTTTTTTTTTTTTTCCAGACAATATGCAACTGTAAAAGCTATGCAAATAATGGAATCAAGTTGTTGGTCTTTACCAGCAAGGTTCGTAGTGGGATCATGTTGCAGTTTGCTAAAGAATATTTTATGATCAATTACAACAAAGATAAATGCAACGTACAATGGAAATGAGGAACTATAATTCTGAGGGATTATCATTTATCTACATATTTATTTCAAAATGCTCAGATAAATGTAAAAGGGAGGAGGCCCTTCTTATTCTGATGATCCTTCTGTCTTCCCCGTAGACAGAATTGTTAATAATGCAGGAAAATCTTGCAGAAAGTTATGAGACTGGGACAGTTTCCATGTTCGATGCCACAGTAATTACAAATCTTTTAAGTCACATTATATCTATAAAGATTCAAGATTCAAGTTTGATAACGTATGGCTGAGTTAGAACTGAAATGCCTGACTTGTAATCATGCTAACAAGCTGCCAAGGGCCTAGCCGAGAACAGGAGGAATGCGGAACCACATTTCAGTTTCAGTACATCACCTACCAGATCTTATAGTTGTTCAAATGATTTCTTCTCGCTACCAAAACATCAAAACAAAGAGAAATAAAAATGATATTAACAGGTGTGTATCCCTCCTGATCGAAAGTAGAAAGAATCATTACCAGCCTCATATCAAGTGACTGTATACAGCAATTTGGTAATCAGGTAAAAGCAACAATATCAACTTTAAAACATCGAATCTATTTTCTTCCTTCTGTTTTTGCCTGTTGTACAGCACTGAATCGTGACACTATCTTAATTACAAAACAATTGATCATGGCATTCTTGAAACATAAAACATCATTTGGTTTTCACCGACCATTTCGGAACAAGTTGAAATCCCAGCGACGCAGTAAACCATCCATAATGTGGTTTGCTGGATTCCGTTCTACAGTCAATGTAGCTTTTGTATTACCTGACAAGTCAGTATCTATAGAGCCGTGGATGCTTCCTGAAGTATCATTGCTTGAAGAGGCAGTTATGCTTTCTGATTCCATTATGGAAGGTGGATTGTCAAATGGAGTTACTACAGATGATGCACTTGTATCGGGAGAAGGATCTAAAGTTGCTAAATTTTGGTGATTGACAGCGGAAGAGGAAGCAGATTCTGTCTTTAAGGGCACATGTTGCTTTACTGAAGTGGGAGTTGGTAGTGTCTTCAAAGGATTGCCGAGTTCTCCAATTGAATATGCGTCCTGATTATCTTTTTGTGAGGATTTAACAGAAGCAGGACTGACACTGGCCAGTTGTTCCTCTGCATTGGGGTGTCGCAGCTCCAAGTCCTTTAATGACTCAATTACCGCTTCCATGAACATCTGAAATATGCAGAGCAAGTCAACTTTCAAGTAGAACATCATTTTGCATATACAATGTTCAAGACTCACCCTTTCTTCCTCCTCCATATCACAAGGAGAACCTGCCAAGTCATCCAGCTGGTATTCTACATATTGATCATCATCCATTGTTGTTGGAACAGGTGGGCCATGAGGATGACCACTGGATAATTCAAAGGTAATCATTTTGGATGATGATGGCAAATGATAATCACCAATTTCTTCACGCTGCAGCAAAGCATGCTAGTGTTAGTGTTAAAAAAAATGAACTTCAGTCTCTAGGAAAGGGAAAGGGAACACAGCTCAGGTCATATGATTCATAGAGCGAACCAGCTGACCAATGTGCTAATCTGTCACTAGCACCATCTGTTGCAAAGGGCAAGAGGATACCTCAACTTCAGATTGATTGTCTTTATGTTGAATATCCAAAGGAACCTGAACAGAATGTATAAAGTTCAACATAATACAGACAAGAGGCAACCACTCCTCCTTCCTAGTTTAGTGAAATTAAACTAATCCCATGGACAACATTATCCCCATGCAGTGCAGGCAGCATTACATGTGTTGAGTTTCATTAGTTTTTTGTCCTTCCCCCCTTCTGCAGGAGCGCATGGAGAGAGGAAAGAAGAGGATCATAAGAAAATTAAGCACTCAAATCTGATACCCATCAAACAGGACAATCGTTACACTATGGAGCAGTTAATTAAACATACGGTGCATCATACATGCCTTTGACCTCTACACTAAGAATTTTTTTAACATTTCAAGCAAAGAATACAGCATATAATCACTGACCTCTATCTGACTCATAGGTTTTCTGGACTGAACTTGTTCAATGGCATCTGCTGTGCTGCTTGATGATGGTACTACAACAAATAACAAACAGATAGTACAACGAAAAAAAGCAGGAAAATAAAGCTTTGACAGAAATCATCTTTGAGATGCTAATAAGTATAAGATAAATCAGTCATACCTTTTGATACAACTGACGATTCTGGGTCACAGCCTACTTCATGCAACGAGCTCCAACTATCCTGAAGGTACAAACAACCACAATTGGCAAAACAGGATAGTAGAAATGAAATGTAGTGCTTCCAATAATATCATGCCCTACAACAAGATCTACGTGATTCAATTTACCTTACCAAAGTAATCATGCACCATTTCAAAGTATGTCCCCCCCACCTCATCCTCAGGAGGTTGCAAGACATTGTGGAAAAAGATATTTAATGAATCAAAATAAAATTGAGGGCGTGGAGAGTTGTGATCTCCCTCAAACTTGATAATGTTCTTGTCTCCCTGCAAAATTTGCACATTAAAAATCAAGCTCACAGAGTATCATATATACAATCCAGGCAACAGAAATTATTAAACCAAATGCAAGAGTTTCAATCAACAAAAAATGAGCAGCATACACCTCTCATTTGATGAGATTTTAATTAAAATCAACGTAATGGATCTTTGGGAATCATTCCTCAAACAAGAAACTTTGAAAAAACACAGCATATATTCAATATTTAGCCGTTGATCAATTGTGTCCAGGGTGGCTTCCCAATTGACCTCGGGCTAGAGATTTGGAGTAAATTCGACCAAGACTAGAACAGATTTCGTCTATCATTTGTTAACACTAAAGAATTTCAATTTCCCGTGATTACAAACCTGACAAAATGCCAAGCATTAGAGCAAACTTTAAGAAAAGTAAATTTCTATCTACAATTGAGCACAATAAATTTTGAATGTTTGCCACTAAATGGAAGGAACTTACTATGTAAGCTTCAAATATTCGATCTGAGTGATAAGGGCATATGAAATCATCATCAATGGCATGTCCAAATAAAACTGGAACAAAGCATGATTTTGCCACCTGTGATACAAAGATGAATAAAGGAGTTATATTCTTCAATAACAGGTAAGATGATAAAATTAGAAACTGCACATTGAAGTGGGGAATGAAAAAAATAGGAAGTTTGGATACAAAAAGCAGTCGAGGGAACAACCATTCAACTTTTTCATTCACTAAAAAAAAACTGTTTGCTACTTCTTTCACATTTCTTTAGTGAAAAAATCCACTGGAATTTTTATAGTTTGGTAACTGCTCCAAACCAACCTACAACTATCATCACATTGATGAAGCTTTCCCACCATAAACTTAGTAAAGTTGGACAGGTAAAAATTAAAAATAAAGTGGCCAGTCACACACTAACGCATCCAATAATGACTAAAATTTCAATTAAATGACTTGGTGATTATTGTTTACTCTAAATCATGTCTTAGCTTTCCATTTTGACCAAGTGGTTATCCCGTACCATGAATAAATTAAAATAAAATAAGAAAAGATAAGACATAAATTAAAATAAAATACGAAAAGATAAGAAAGACGTCTCAGATGGGACTAGTATGAACATGAACAAAGTTATAATTGAGTTCTAGTTATCATCCAGAAGCTTCAACTTGCAACACCCAATAAAGAAGTACAAGTTGCAGGAGGGAGAGAACCTTAATAGTGTTCAGGTCCATTATGTCAAACTTTGCCTTTTTCTGGATAGCTTTTCGCATGTATTGGATAGCAAATTTCACCTAGAACAAGCAACAAAAATAAACACAGTGAGACAACACAGAGACAAGACTAGAAAATCCTAGAAGAATATTTGTGCACTCATCATTGCATCAATTATTAATACATGTGCATAGTTCAGACAGTAAATTATAATACATGTAAATGGTTTAAAGAGTCTGATGGATGTGATTAGGGAAAAAACAAAGATGGGTAAAAAAATCCTTCATTACACAATGAAAGGTGTTACTTAATGACAAAACTGACCTCCTAAAACATTGACACAACAAAGAGTGGGTGTGTAATGAAGATAAAAGTTAAGCTCCATGATGGGCAATTCAGAATACCAGAAACATTAAACATGGCCACACACAAAAGTTGCTAGACAACCAATTTTAATGTTAAAATAATTACCACCATCATTTAGGCACAAGTAAAATTAAATTTTAGTAAGAGCAAGAGATGAAATAATTACAGGGTAGAAGAGTTGTTTCTAATTAGCCATCCAAATTCCAAGAAAAGCCAAAAAGAAATGAAAACTAAAGCACATCACAGTAATAAAATCAGGGGCAAAGACTCCTCTGGAGATCTTCTAATGAAAGAGGCTCTCTATGCACATAAAATTTCTGCAAAACTTGCTTGAGTCAGCAGTGGTGATTGCAAGGAAAATGTCACAAATGCAGTTTCCAATTATTAACATTGCAGGAAGATTTTGTCATGAAGTAAAGAACTGTCATAATAAACATGCTTGCAAGTTCATTTATTTCCTGTTATTGTAAATCATCACACAGAATACACTAAGGCTGTGAATCAATGAAGAATATAATTCTCGTAATGTGACTGAATGGTGACTTACAGTGAACTTGGGTAAAGGAAATTTGTAGGTACCCACAAGTTCCATCATCAGGTCAACCAAATCAGAAAAGGGACTGTCAAGAACCATTCCTGCGATCGAGGGATCCCCAGCTCCACACATCAGGCTGTGAGACATCATCAATGGTAGATAAGTAAATAGAAGTGCCTTACACTGCAACAGATCAACATGACCATAAACCTAGACTAATGACACAACAAGAAAAAAGATGTATAGTAGTGAATGAACAGAACCTAGCGACAGCACCCATTGAACGGCCCCATAAGCCAATCAAAGAGACATTTCCATCTTGCCGCAAATAATCAACGACAGCCATGAGATCATCTTTCTAGAAATCAAACCAAAGAATGTCTGATGGTTACTTTCGACATTGAAGAGCAACAATTGCCAATATAAAAATAAATAACCAGCTGGTGTCTAAACAATTTCTAGGAGATTAACAAACATTTTAACAATCAATGCATAAGATATGTGATGCAGTTGCACAATGAGCATCCAACTTCCCTCAACAGATTTTGATAGGATGCCCACAACTTACTTCATTCCATCCTAGAGTGACATAATCTCCTCCAGAAATTCCAGATCCTGAGAAATCGAGAGTGAGAACTGTGATGTTTGAAGGCAGCAATACAATAGCAGCTTCACTAGCATCAACCCTGCAACCACTGCAAAAGCAAAGATACACTGCCATTTAGTAACAATCAGTTTTGTGAAACAAAAGTTGAAGAAATAAATACAAAATCTTAATTAAGTTGATTTTTAATAGAACTACCAATCACTCCCACTTCCTCTGCTCCATTTTAACAAGGGTTTAACAAGGGTAAACAGAAGGTAATATTTAGCACCAAGATAGAGAAAGAAATTATGCTTGATGACTATAGAAAATTCTCTTTCTAATTTGATCTGTATTTTCATTCTTCATCATCCAAGATTCTGAGTTTCAACAAGAACACTAGAAGACTCCATCTATAAGGTGCTACAGACAACAATCTACATTATAATAAACCATGACTAACCAGTTACCTGTTTCCATGACAGTATATTACACAGGGCAGAGGCTTTTCTTGGGGATTAACAATGGGCATGTAATGACTACATTGAAGAACATCTCCCCTGCTGTTTTGAACCTGCAAAACATTGAAAACACCTTAAACATAAGCCAATGAACAATTCATATGTTTCAAGTTTCCGAGCAGGCATAAAGAAGATATCATTCATTTACTAGCAAAAGCTGCATACAGTTGATAATTCTTTACTCCTCTTTTACAATTATAAAGTCATGTTTTCAATGGGACAACCACGGGAAAGGAAGGATCAAATATTTGTAATGGATATTACTTGTGTAGAGTTCTGTATGAGTCTCTTGTGCAGGTAGAATGTGCAAGTTTCCATGAATAGTTGAGTGCATGGACCATGGCTAGGTTGCAACTGTAATGCCCCGTTCCATTCCATGATCCCAGTAAGAAAGTGTAAGGAAAATGATTGGTTGATCTAACTCAGCAAATAATTATGCTATATGGGGATATTCCAGGACCTTCGATTTAAAAAAATTACAGAACCTAAAATTTGTAACATGGATGACAAGTTACAAAGTATCAAAGTTTCAAAAATATTAATGATAACTTCAGCAAATCTACACTAGGCTTGACAAGTTGAGTGAAATTGCTAGGGGTACTTGTTTGCTGAACTGTTTTTAATATAAATCAAGCTGATGTCATAAGAAGATGTCAACATTTCAGAGGTATTTAGCAAGTTCATCAGTCACCTGTCTATAAGGAGAGGAAGACATAAAAATCAAAGAAAATATAATCAAACATAAAAATTGACTGGTCCACCCATCTTGGCACTTACCTCCACGTCCTTTCTTTGGTACCATTTTCCTTTCAACATGAACTCTTGATCCAACAAATCATGTTTTGGGTTGTATTCAGCTCTACAGAACAAAAATGGACAGAATCATGAAAAACTATAAACAAAGAAATGGGCAAACACATTGACAGGTATCCAGTCATCAAAAATTGTAATTTCCTTGGCATGCATCCCATTGAGCTTAGATAACTGGTGTATAGCAATATAGTCTAGATGTTTTCAATTCAGCTTAATGTCAGATAAAAAAGTGCAGTGCATAAATGCATCACACTAAAGCATGCAACATCAATTAATGCCTTCTTGTTCTTAAAGAGTCCAATGAAACCTTTTTTTTTCCTTTTGCTTCTGGAGAATCAATTATTGAATAATGCAAATAAAAACATGTGTGGAGCCTACATTTCCGAAAAAAAATATCAAACACGCCTCAGCTTATAAGAGGATGCATCGGATATACAGGATGTCTTTGATGACTGGACTTAATAATGGATGTTTGACTTTGATAGACATTTAAGCAATAAATAGTTCAGTGTCTGTGAATTTAGGAACCTTATTCGATTCTCATCGAAATTGTTCAGCATCTAGCATCAATTGTTTCCAAGTCAACTGCCAATTTAATAACCCCCAGAAAGTTCATTTTGCTGTCTATATTTTCACTCAGTATCACGTGAAATACGCAAAAGTGGAAAAACTACGTAAACAAAGCAAGAGAACTAAAAGGTTCTGATCCTCAGATGCCAACCCTATCAAAACAACTACTGAAATTTAACACATTTGACTTTCAAAAGAATATGAAAAAAAGTAACAATATATACTATCTGCTATGCACCATAATATGATTTCGTTTACAAAAATGAAAAACTACCTGATACAATACATAGCTTGGAATCTAACGATCAAAATTGACTAATCAATATAGAGGATTTAAACACAAGAATACCACGTCCGTACAGAAAAAACAGAAATCAGCACAGAAAGAAAGATCTTGGATTCTGAACAAACCACACAAAGTAAAGAGTCGAAGCTATATCATTTGAATCCCAATAATAAATCAAAATCAAAAGCCCTTTTGGTTGCCAAGCAAACCGATAAAAGTAAAATCAAATTTGAATCTCATGGTGTCTGTTATCTTCATGACTGGACAAAAAAAAATCAAAATTAAGAACTTTCGAGAAAAGGGTTTCCAATTTTCATTCAAACCCAGATAGCAAAAACCGACAAGGATTCAAAACGAAAACTTTTCCCTTCCAAATTTCTAATCAACTAAAAAAACCAAAATCCAGATGGAAAATAATCAAATTTGAAGGGAAGAAGAGAAATCTATTACCTGGGTGGCCGTATAATAAAATTAACAAGTTGCTCCATTCGATCTCTCTTCTCTTGGTTTCTCTCTTGTGACTATTATAAATAATAATGTTCAAAACTTTTTTGTATTACAAAAAAAATTAGATAACAAAGAAAGAAAGGAGACAGAAAGCAATAAGAAGAGAACAAGGGGAAGACGGAACAGTCTATGTATATGTTTTCTGTTCTGAGAGTGTATCAGAAGATAGATGATTTATTCTTTGTTTCTAACAGACGAAAAAAACAGAAAAGAGAAGGAAGGAAGGAAGAAGAGTGCTTTGTTGTTTTTGTTGTTGTAAGTTGTTTTGTTTTGATTCTTCTATTCGGATTCCGGTGTAGTTGTTGTTCTGTTTCTGTCCTGTCCTGTTCTGTTTTCCCTTTCCATAAGAAACAAAAACATTGTTTTGTGCTTTTTATTTGTCTTTTGTCTTGTTTGGCTTCTGCAACTCGTGCCTGATGTCTCTCTTTGTACCAGGCTCTTCTCTCCATGCGTGTGTGAATTTAAAGCGTGGGACTTCCATCTGTATGGAGAAGCATGGAGGGTTTTATTTTTTTTTTACACAGTACAAAAAATTTAGTAAAGTAACACACTTAAAAAAAAATAATTCGAAAATTATCACATTTTAACAAATTACAAATAATATTTACAATTTATTTTGAATTATAGATGAGGTCTTTTTGATAGATGAAACACTTATAACTCACAGTAAAAATTGATTGATAGAGATTTATTAGATTATTATTTATTAAAACAAGTGTTTTAAACTGACACGATTGAATATTAATTTTAATACCCCAATAAATGCAACAAGAAACCAACTGATCATGCATGCTTGAGCATATATATTACACATGTTTGAATGACTTGTTTTTATTAGTATTGCTGCAATGCAGTTCTATTAAACTTTATGACAGTACTAAATAATTTTTGGGCTATTTTGAACTACAACTTGAGAGAGTCATGTTTGCATATCTATAGCAGAAATTATGCAAGGTATATCTAGAAAAAATAAATAAATTGTTAATTATTTATTATTTTTTAAATATATATTTTAAATTATTTAATTGCTAGAATTAACAATTCCATGACTTGGTTATTAAATTTGTAATACTCACTAGTTTGATAGTTACGCTACACTATGAGTTGAATATTATTGCTATTAAACTCAATTTAGTAGGTAATTGTAAATGAGTATAGATAGAATCTTAATTTTATTGTTTTTAGTAAAGAATATAATTAAATGTGTGGTGTTTGATTGAAATGTTTCAAACAGCTCTATAGAACTATTTTGTAAGATTGTATTGACTATTTTGGATAAAGCTATACATGTCTTCGGATTTTTCTAAGACGATAACGATATGATTGATTGGATATAATGGATTTTCCAATGCAATGATGACATTTGGTTGTATAATTCTTTAACGTTTGTTTGAAATTGTGGTAGCGGTTATAGTTTAAAGTATTTTTCACTTAGAAATACATTAAAATGATTTTTTTTATTTTTTAAAAATTATTTTTGAAATCAGCACATCAAAATAATTTGAAAACATAAAAAAATAATTTTTAATAAAAAATAATTTAATTTTAAGGGAACATGGCTTAACTACGTTCCCAAACAAAGCCAAAATCAGAATGTAATAGATAATTACAATTATAATATTGACTTATTATAGTAAAAGTAATATTAAGAAAAAACTATATAACAAACCATTAGACAATTAAGATAAACATGTAAGGACCTAACTGTAGAAATGTTTTAATCATAAGGACTAAATTATAATTTTTATAAAGTAGAAGGACCAATAAACTTTTAAATAAGAATGAGTTTGAAAATGAAAATAAAATATAAAAAAACAAAGAAATATCAAGCACAATTGGAATTTAACCTAGCTAGCACGTACCTGTTTTCTATTTTTGCAGGAAGACATTAAGAAAAATGGAATGAGTGGTAAAAAATAAAAATACAGTTCACCCGATATATTATGGATGTGGATAAGAATAATATTTTTAATGTCTTGCCCTTTAAAGAAAAAAACCTCATAGGCTAATGATTAAAGGTAAAAATATATCTGCCATTGGATTATTTTGGTATTTTAAAATTGACAGAATTGCACAGTAACATTACATTAATATCTTTAAGAGTAAGAAATTGTTAGGCTGTTATAGAGGGTTTTTTTTGTATTTTTATGTAAAAATGCACAGTAAAGTCATCTATTTACTCTTATAATAATAATAATAATAATAAAAACTTTAACTTACAATGAGGGGCGTGTTTGTCTTTTCATTTAGATAAGCATAATAAAAGACTTAATTACCCTCGAAGTTTATGTTTTTATTCCTTGAATCAGAGGGTGTTATTGTTATTAGGTTGTTGGTTTTTTCATTATTAGTGGGTTAGGATAGGGACACTTTGATAATTTAATATATGAAAGTATATTAAAAAAATACATTGATGTGTGATGGGTACGCATCAGTCGCTCTATTATTTTTAAATGACGTGTGTGGCTAATTTATGTGGCTAAAAATATTGTTCTAGGACGACATCCAATTCATCTCGGTATTTCCTCCATGATTCAGCAACGCATGCACAAAAAAGAACTCTGATATGACATTAACAACCATTTTTTTCTTCTTATTTATTTTCTCTTTCTTTCTCGTTATTTATGTCCTGCCTCTAATTTATCAAATCAGAGGTGAATGAAAACTATTTTCAAAAAATATATTGCGTCAGCCATTTTGTTGTCTTTGGACGACGAGTATAGCTAATTTCAGTGGCCAAAAAAACCATTATGGGACACTGTTTGATTTGTCTCAGCGTTTCCTCCATAACCCAACAACACGTGTACCAAAAGGAACTTTAGTTTGTCGTTGATAACCATTTTTTTCTTCTTCTTTATTCTCTCTCTCTTCCTTGATGTTTATAGGCTGCCTCTTATTTCTTAAATCATCTCATCAACTTCTCTTTCTTTTCGATTTAATTCATGTTCTTTTGGTTATTACTTGTTTTATTTGAAATAATTTATAAAATTAGAATTTTGTTTCGATTTCATCCTCATTCAATTTTTTTCTTTGTCAAACTTGTCTTCATTCTTTTAATTCCTAATTATGTAATTACAGATAATTTTTAAAATTAATTTTTTTATATGATTTCACCCTCCATTTTTTCCTATTAGATTTTGTCCTCATTCTTTTTATTGTTGTTTTTTTTGCTTTGCAAAATTTTTTAGATTGCTATTTTTTTTTTACCCGATTTCATTATTCAACATTAAATTGTTTTGAATTTGAGCTTCTTAATTAAGTCCATGTTTACGATTTCACAGGTTAGAAGTTTGGGAAATTAAGCCAACTTTAGGAGGTTAGCCCGAGATTGCTTTGGTTTTGTTTCATCAGTTTTTTAATCTACTATATTTTTTTATTTTCATCCTTCAACATTTATTTAATTGGAGATTAGACTCTTTTTTTATCGACTTTCTACATTCTTTGTTTTATCCTTCATTTTTTTATTTGATTGAATTATTTCATGTCTTATTATTTGTTGTTCTTTTTTAATTCTTGAATTAAATAGAAATGGTTGATTGAATATAGTCGGATGCTCATTTCATTTTGTTTTGTTTGGCTTGCATTTCTAAGGCGTTGCTTTAGTAGCCCATGAGGCTTCTTTCAATATCATCATGCTTGGGTTTCGGGCTAGGCTAGAGCTTGAGTTTAGGTTTATTATAAATTAATATTTTGGGTTACAAAAGATTATGTTTTGCTAACTAAATTTGTACTTAGGCCTGGTCCATGAAGAATTATTTCTTTTAACCCATTATTTGTATAATTTAGCTCATGAGTTTTAATAGTCTCTTCCATAAACATTTCTAATAAATGAATAACTTTTTCATCTTGAAAAAAATTTAGATTTATGATTTTTATGTTCAGAATTAATTTTTATTTTATGGTGGTTAATCTCTTGACTTTCAAAATCCACTATAAAAAAAAGAAGGTGAATGGAGATTTTTAGACAATGTTTTTTAAATCTTTAGACTCTCTTCCTTACCTTATATTTTAGTGTTTTATTATCTTTTTATGTTTTAATTTTCCTTTCTAATCTAGAGTTTATGTTTATCTTATTAAGAGATATTTGAGTTATATAATTTTTAGTTCAAATACCTTATTTAGAAGTGTATCTAAACCAATATTATAGTCTTGTTGGAATTTTGAGAGGCATATATATTATAATCATCTTAATTAGTTGCACAAGTGATAAATAATAAAACTTTAAGGATAAATGATCCTTCATTGACAATAATAAAAGTTTCATTACTTTAAAGTACTTCAACAAGTAACTAACTTTCTTTGTTTTAATTTAAACAAAGTTATTTTTATTATTAGTATGCATGTTAGGACTTTGATTTTATATCAATTATAAGTTTGAATAAATGTTTAAAATGTATGCTGATATTATTTTATTATATTTATCTTAAAAGCATGTGTGAATTATAGATTTAAAATTATATGTATTCTAAGTTTTTTTTTAATGTCTTGAAT
>Ga0325401_1001845_pt1 | contig 18320 bp, 7 predicted proteins | sample PopdelMetagenome_FD_205666 | JGI IMG/M metagenome (GOLD analysis project Ga0325401, IMG submission 205666) | Populus deltoides microbial communities from Bellville, Georgia, United States - Xylem-PdKOR-R2 | ecosystem: Host-associated > Plants > Phyllosphere > Stem > Wood/Secondary xylem | place... | reverse complement strand
ATCGGCTAACTCTAGGTCATGCACCAGATAATTCACCTCATGAGTCTTCAATTGTCTCGACGCATAGGCGATTACCTTCCCATATTGCATCATTATACACTACAAAACCTTTGGTTCCTAAGGGAAGTGTTAATACTAGAGCAGTGGTGAGCCTCCTCTTTAACTCCTGAAAGCTTTCTTCACATTCTTTCTACCACACCCACTTCTTATTTTTCCTAGTTAACTATGTCAAGGGGGTTGCAATAAGGGAGAACCCCTCTCTAGTAGTACCCTGCAAGTCTTAGAAAACTATGTTTTTCGGTCACTAAGGTCGGTCTTTCCCATTTCAAGACTACTTCAACTTTTTAGGGGTTTACAAAGACACTTTCGGCCAAAATCAAATGCCCCAGAAATGTCACCCTTTCCAGCCAAAATTCACATTTAGATAGCTTCATGTATAACTGGTGATTTCTTAGGGTCTACAAGGCTTGCCTCAAGTGTCCTTCATATTCCTCTGGAAACACGCCTGGGAATTCCTTTACCATAGGAATATCCTTCAATCGTGAACCCTTGCCATTCGAGTTTAAGATGTATACATGGTATCCCATGCATCCTTTTCTTAGAAGTTTCCTGGCTATTACAACCGATATTAAAGCGATCGAGTTAGGAATCTTCTCTCTCTTGAAAACCATTCTCCTACCCTTAGGTGTTTGGAATGTAACAGTTTTAGCATAATAATCTATTAGGGCCTTGTACATACTCAACCAATCCATGTTTAGAATTATGTCAAAATAATGTAATTCCAAAGGTATCAAGTTTACTTTTGTTTCATACCTCGCTAGACTAACCCCCACTCCTACATACATACTATTTGTTTCTACCATGTTCCCCATTGGAGTTCCAATTATGAACCCATTTTCTATTACTTCTACCACCTTCCCTAATTTGGTGACAATTCTCCTAGTAATAAATAAATGGGTGGCACTTGTATCAAACAACACATGGACATTAAAGTTATTCATCAGTAGCATACCTGTCACCACATCTGATACAACTCTGACCTCTTCTTGTGTCAAGTGAAAGACCATCCCTAGGGCTCGGTCATTTTATGCCCTTGGCCTCCCTCGATTGGAGTTTGCCTCTGATTGGAAAGATCTCACCGGCCTATTCACGGTGACTGACTGTTGATGGCTCTAACTCGGCTGCCTATATCTCTCCACCTGCTTAGTATTCCTGTTGGGGGCACTCCTTCTTTTAATGACCTCTTTTGCTGCAATAATGGTACCCTTGCCCCAGATACTAACAGTTTCTCCATCTATGACCTTCCCCTCTGCATATAAAGCATCGCTCTAGTGAAACTGAGCAATCCCTAAGGTGTCTTTGTTCACACTTCACACAATAAGGGTAGTTAATATTTTTGTAGTCACTGGTCCCTGTCGAAGAGTTTTCCCTTGACTACGACTACCCCTTCATTATTCTTCCACTTAATTATTGGTGGAGCGGCATCGTTAAAACCCCCTTTTTCTTGTACTACTCGAACATTCCACTCTTTCCTTTCTTCAAAAATGGTGGTCTACTGCTAGGATAATCCCCATCTTTTTTTTCTTGTACCCTGATGCCCCTGTTGACCCTCTCCAATATAGGCTTCTAGAGCTTGTGCAGCCTCAATTAACTCCCTCATGGATTTAAATCGTAAGACGATCAACCCTCGCCTCAACTCCTGCTGCAAGCCATCTCTCAGCTTCTCAATCATATGTTCTTCTGTCAGAATGTAGTGTAAGGCAAATAATGAGAGGTCATGGAACCTCCTTTCATACTCTAACACTGACATATCACCCTGTATTAAAGCCAATAATGTTTTTTCCTTCACCTTGTGATGGTATCTGGAATAGAACTGTTTAAAGTCACTCCAAGTCAGTGTCTCGGTTGCGTACGCCTCAATTGAACTATTTTCCACCATGTTTGGCCTGATAAGAAAATAATTGAGTATCATAGTTTACCTGCAAAACCTCGGGTATATTAATCTGGATCCTAGTCTTCTCCACCTTCCCGATCCACCTCTCGGCTATCTCTGCATCCTATTCCCCCATATATGGTTCAGAGCCCATTTCTCTCATACTCTTGACCAATCATACAAGTAACACCACATTGTCCGTGGTCATGATAATTCCTAGGGTGGCATGCGGGACCTGTGCGGCTGGGGCTGCTTATGTCGTAGAGGTAGCCATGCTCTTCATCGTTGCTTTAACTATCTAGATTAGGAGCCCCGAGTCTACACATGGTAGGGGTACTCTCGTTGGGATTGTTGGGGGCACCTTCATTCCCCCTTATGACCTCACCCCTGTTGGACGTACTTCTTCCGTCTGTTTTGGGGTCTGTTCACCCCTAGCTTCCATGGTCCTTCCTTGTAAGGTCTTAGATGGTCTCACTAGGGTATGAGAAGCCATGTCATCTAAGGGATCTTCGTCTTGCCAATCTTAGGCATTTCAACCCATGTTCCTCCTTTTTATGGAGGGTGATTCAGTTCGGGTCCCTTGTCGAGTGCGTACCATCCTGAAAATTGTAACACCCCACACTTTCATATATGTTTATAGTTATTTTTCTATGATTTGGTACTTAAAAAAAATACGAGTAATTTTTTTTATTCAGTTCTTATATAAAAGTCTTGAAATTTCCACTGAAATTTTGGTAGAGTCTCCCCTTTACCAGGAGGTCTCAAGTTATCGACCTATGACCTACTTACACTTCAAATATCTTATATCTCATAACTCACTCACGACCTAATCATCCCAGGTCCTAATCCCACAAACATCATCATCATCACATCCATAATATTTATATCATACATTGAACAACAAATATTATTTTCTTTGTATCATAAACAAATATAAATAGCTTAATCATGAAGTGAAAATATAATAGTAACCAAAATGAGGAAGACTTGATATGTAATAATAAACATGAAATTTATTGCTACTTATATTATGATCCTCCAAACAAGAGTCTAAGTTAAACTAGTTACAAACAATAACACTATGCAATACTGCAAAAGTTTACGTTATAATTACATGCCAAAAGAGGAAGTTTATACATGCACAAAAGTCTCCTTAACATTTACAGGTCACACGAATGGAGAAACGAGCCTACCAGGTATGGGAAGTTTCTGTAGTTAATGAAAATAACACAATAAAATTTATTATATTAAAATAGTCGTAAATATTTTAATAAAAGATTCTTTCTATAATAATAAATTTAGCGTAGTTCATCAATCTCTCTTTTTATTTTATTTTTGTTAGATCTTCATGATTCGTTAGGTAACACGGGCACTTTAATACTTTCATCTTTCAATATGACGTTCCATTATTAGACGCTTATCTCTTATCAAGATTCCTTAGTCACCCTTAGCAACCAAATCAATTTCCATAATTCCAGCATTCCATATTCGAAAGCCAATTTCATTTATGATTCAATAATGTAAACACCAAAAAAAAGTACAGCCAGAAATGACTCCACCATCGCTGCTGATTTCTGAATTGGCAGCGACATAATTTGGCTGTGGTTTCTAAATCGGCAACAACAAAGTTTATGGTTGTTGATTTCTAAATTGGCAGCGCCGTAGTTTTTACTGCTGATTTCTGAATCGACAACAACACTGTAAAACCTAACAAAAATTAGTGTTGGACCGGCTTATCCTAGGGGAGAATGAGAATAGAAACCAACCCAAGATAACCCAAAAGGAGGATAAGGACAGCTTTGGTCCAGCACCCAAACACCCCAGCACACTTATAGGGGCTATAAATACAAGGAGAGAGAAAGGGTAACTCTTTACTCTTCCTAAAATGAGTTGCATGCTCTTGCCCCCTTCCCTCTTCCCAAAATAAGATGTATGCTCCTGCCCTTTCCTCTTTTCTCAAAAGAGCTCAACAAACTCTATTGCATGTGCCTCCTTAGGCATGAGAGAGAGAAGGGAGAGCTAGAAGGAGGGCTGAACACCTGCAAACATGGAAGGAGAGGGAGTCTTGAACCAGTAGGAAGCTAATTGGAGGGAGACACCGAGAAGAAGAAGAAGAAGAAGAAGAAAAACCAAGTGAAAAAGGGAAGAATACTGTTAACCTCTTTCCTAAAACTACTAGATTTGTGAGGTATGAACTATGCCACATCTCTATCTGTTATTGGGACCTTGGGGTAAAAAAAAGAAGAAGAAAACCCTAAGAAAATGGCTTAGGATTCTTACACCAGCTGTTAAGGAAATTTAATCTAGAAAAAAGGAAACAAACAAGGCTGATTGGGGGGACATATTCCAGAAACATTGACAAAATGAAATTGATGAACATGATGAACAAAAAGCTAGACTAAAGGTCGACCAAGGGAAATAATGGAAAAGGATGAAATGAAATGATAAAACCTGAAATTTTTGACCTTGTTTAACTCATGGAAACATGCATGAGCTGAGGTAAATATTCGTGTTCATGATAAGGTATGGATTTAACATGCATGAGTGAAGAGTTATGTGAAAATAAAATGGAAGAATGTGCAAAATTATGATCTTGTGGTGCCTGCAGCGAACCTCCATTTGCTGCTGAAATTGTGTTACTTGTATCGAATCTGTGTTCACTGCCAAAATTATGTTGATTGCAATGAATCTGTGTTCGCTGCTGAAATTGTGGTGCGTGTAGCGAATCAATGTTTGCTGCCAAAATTTTACTACCTATAGCGAAACTGTGGCTGCTGAAGATGTGTTGCCTATGCTCGCTGTTGAAATTATATTACCTGCACCAAACCTGTGTTCACTGCCAAAATTGTTTTATCTGCAGCGAATCAGTTTTCGCTGCCGAATTGTGTTTGCCTACAGTGAATCAGTTTTGACTGTCAAATTGTGTTGTTAGTGGCGAATCAATTTTCACTATTGAATTATGTTTGTATGTAGCGAATCAGTTTTGGCTGCCAAATTGTGTTGTCAGCGACGAATTGGTTTTCACTGCCAAATTCTGTTGTCAGCAGCGATTCGATTTTCGCTGCTGAATTGTGGTGTCAGCAGCGAATTCGTTTTCGCTGCCGAATTGTGGCGTCACCAGCGAACCAATTTCGCTGACAATTCTGAGTTCCAGCTAATCATTGCGTTGGCGAATCTGTGTCTCTAGCGAACTAGTTTTCTCTAACTAATTTGTGCAGCTGATTTACGTATCTAAATTGGTCCAATGACTAAAATGATTGCATTATGTGATGGTGTAATATGTGGAACACTTGAATGTGAACATGTGGATTCTTGAAATATGTATGGTGATGAGTCATGTGATTACAAAATATAGATGTGTTGATTTGTGACCATTGATGTGTTATGTGGTGCGATCAAGACTGGACATTCGACCGGGCAAGGGTACCCCACAGGAGGAACAGGTAGTTGATTTCCACCCCCTTTTAGCATAACATATGTTTCTGAAGTGAATTTATTACGAAGGATATATTGTTGTGCTATATGGAATGTTGAACTGTCACGAATGATCATATAGGTATTACGAAGGATCTATTGTTGTATTGTACTAACATTAACTATCACGAATAGTTGTATGAGTACTATAAAGGATCTATTGTTGTATTATACTGAATGTAAATTGTCACGAATGTTTATATGAATATTGTGAAGGAATTATTGTTGTGTTATACAAAATGCTAAGTTATTATAAATATTTGTATGGGTATTACGAATGATATATTGATGTATTGTATTGAACATTAACTATCATGAATAGTCGTATAAGTATCACGAAGGATTTATCGTTGTATTATATTGAATGTTAATTCTCACAAATGTTTGTATGAGTATTGTGAAGGATTTAATATTGTGTTATGCAGAATACTAAATGGTTACAAAATGCTTGTTTAAGTATTACAAGGGATTTATTGTTGTGTTATACTGAATGATAAACTATTACGGAACGTTTGTACGAGTATTACAAAGGGTCTACTATTATGTTATAGTGAATGTCAAATTGTTATAAATCATTTGAATAAGCATTACAAAGGATATATTATCATGTTATAGTGATTTCATAAACCGCTTATGGAACGTTTGATTGGTTAATGATTAGCTTCGGCTAATGGCATCCTAAGTGAATGACCGGGATGAACAAATGATTAGCTTCGACTAATGGCATCCTAAGAGGATGACTAGGATGATGAAATGATTGGCTGCGGCTAATAGCATCCTAAGTGGATGACCGTGATGAACAAATGATTAAATGAATAAATGATTAGCTTCGGCTAATGACATCTGACATGATCAAAAGATTGATGTCTTATCCCAAGTGTAGGAGTGTCGAAGTAATAAATAACCCAACAAGACCGAGGTCAAACCACATGGAGGTCAACTATATAAAATTACAAATAATAAATGGAAAGGAATTGAAGAGAACTTTTGAGATGAGATATTGATGTAAGGATTAAACAATATTAAAATGGAATATGGATTTATATGTGTGAAAATGTAGATATGATATCCATGAATATACGTGTGTGGTATTCTTCTTATGAGGATGTTATGTTGTGAAATAACATGAGGTCAGGATAAATGAAAGTACTAGTTATGTAACTTGTCGTTCGACACTCTTGTATGAACTTGTGATGATAACGAGACTAGAACATGAATGTGACTTTATAAGTATGTCAATAAAATGTAATGTACACCTATGAGTATGGAAATATAATGTTATAAGCATGTGTATCAAGAATCCGTTTTATGAGAATGTTGATTTTCGTTGTCCTACGTGGACTGTGTCTTATAAATGAATGAAATGCAATTATAAATCTGCAGAATGATATGGTGAAAAACATCTAGAACCTAATGACTGATATATATATTCCAATGATTTTGGCTTTGAAAAAGCCGGGTTTTTACAAATAATCATTTCCAGTAATTTAATTGATTGCTATACATTCGGCATCCCATTCTCGGAAGCCAATTTCATTTCGTGACTCAGCGATCACTTCTAGCAATTTAATCGATTGCTATACATCCAACGTCCCATTCTCAGGAGCCAATTTCATTTCGTGACTCAACGATCACTTCTAGCAATTTAATCGATTGCTATACATCCAACGTCCCATTCTCAGGAGCCAATTTCATTTCGTGACTCAACGATCACTTCTAGCAATTTAATCGATTGCTATACATCCAGCGTTCCATTCTCGGAAGCCAATTTTGTTTCATGATTTTATCAATCACCATTAACGACTTTATTGGTTGCTATAAATTTGGCATTCCATTCTTGGAAGCCAATCTCATTCTATGATTCAAAAATCACTTCATTCTAATATTAAATCCATATCAAAAGTTTCATCTTTACGATAATTAATACAACAACTCAAATAAATTCATTATCGGATTACATGGCTTAATAAGAGAAATCAAAGTAGTGTTGTCACCTACCAGGAATATGATGTTCCGGCATGGGTACACTGGACTGCTTCAGGACCCTCTCCTACACCATAACGAGATTAAAGTTTGTTAATCAAAAACTTTGGATCAGACTGCAAATCTTAATTGACATATTCTTTCATCTAAAAATTTAAAATATATTAGTTCATTTATGTGTTTCTTATTCAAAATCCTGTGACCATTTCTTTTGAAATATCCATGGTAAGAGATTCCTTCAAATAGTTGTCATTCATTCATCAATGTGCTTTTACGACTAAACACTGCTTTGTGTTCTAGTTAAAACTTAACTTGTTTAATTGGGAATGTGGTATAATTCTATTTTCTCACACATTAACATGTCCCTTTTTTATTATTAAGAAAAGGGAGGTTAGATTACCCATTAACACATCTAATTTTACTCATTTTCTACACTCTTACAAATTTGTCTTTTAGGTGGCAACCTGATCTTTTTATGGATTTTTATGCATAATTGAAGCTTTAAAGGTTCAACTTAAGCAAAGGTTTTCTTCAAATGAGAGTTAACATCCCTAGCACTAATGCCATTAAGAGGTATACTCAAAATTCCATTCCCATCTATTTCTAATTTCAGCTACAATTTAATCATTATAAGTTGTCACACAAAATACAGCAGGAATTATCTTCTGTTTTTTATTCGTAACTTGAATTTTAGGAACTCGAATCAAGTAAGGCCAATTTTTAATGAATGTTAACACCCATATGCACAACTTTAAAGAAGAAACTTATCCAAAATTTCATGCTCCACTAGTCCGAAATTTACTCACAAGTTAGGCAACAATTTCAATTTTAGAACGCATAACTTAACCCTTCATTAGTATTTCGCCCACATTTGGAGTTCTATAACTCCAAATGACCCAAATCTTGTTGCAATGGAAAGTTAACATACCTACACTTAATAACATGAAAAAATATCTCAAATTCTTTGGATTTCTATTCTCAAACTCAGCTGCAACTTGGATGTCAGTGTTGTTCAACTGCAGTTCAATGTCTCCCTTCATCAATAATTAAGCAAAGAAAGTCTTCCTCCACTCTTCTCTTCCATTTGGCCGAACCCAAGGGCCTCTCTCCCATCCCAATATCTTCTTCAATCTTGAATAATAATGTTATTTTATTAAACAATTAATCTTCTAAGTGCAGAATTTATGAGTTTTTCCTCTTCCACCTCTAATTTTTGCTTAAGAACCCTAATAGACAAAATCTGAAAATTAAGGGTTTTACTTACAATTTCAGTTAGGAAGTGTTTAGAATACCTTAGTTTATGCTCTTTAGCCTCCAAAATCCTTCTTCACATCCTCTTCTTCTCTTCTTTCCTTTTTCTTCTCATTTTCTTCTACCTCTTCAATCAATATCTGTTTTCTTCTCTTGATAACACCTTAGTTACTCCATGCATGTTTCTAACTCTCATCTCTCTTTGTTTTTTCACACTTTAAGGAGGGCAAATGGTGGCATGCAAGGCTGGTTGGTCTTCTAAGAGGAAGGATAAAGATGGGGAAATGTTTTTCCCCTTCCAACCGTTGGCCTCCCTTAAGAGAGAGAGGCTTCCTTCTTTTTTATATATATTTAGGTCCTCCTTATTCATTTTTTTTTTCAATTTAGCCCTTGGCTAATTTCTTACTCTTTATTTTAACTACCTCTCTCTCTCTTTCTCTCTCTTTTAAAGTATTTTGACCGGGGTTTTACAAAAATAATCATAACAACATTAATATCATTGATCCTCAAGATCCAAACCAGATGCTTTGATACCAACTATAATGACCAGGCTTTTATAAAGCCAAAATCAGGGTGAATTTTTTTTTTTTTGTAAGTTGTTAGGTTCTCAATACTTTTCACAACATCATATTATAAATGCATTTCATTCACTAGCAAGGCATAAATCACATAAGATATTGTAAATTAACATCCCATGCAAAAGTATCCATATGAATTCTCGCAATATTATATTTACATGCTTACAAATCTAAAATTATTATATATACATATTCATAAGTTTGCATTCCTATTCTAATACTACTAACATTATAAGTTTAAACAAAAGTTTTGAACGATGATTTATACATTAAATACATTTATTCATGCAAAATAGATAATGTCATAACATGCGAATACAAGGTTCTTTGAAAAAGATGTAGGTCCGTGGAGTGGGATTCCTATGCACCTCATTGGTGTGACGTTCCTGCTATAGTACAAACATTTACAAGAATTACAAACAATTAATAATAAGAAAATAATTAATTAAGAGAAAACATTGTCATTACTTTCCATTTATAGTGTAACAGTCATAGTTATTTCACATGTTTTCGTACAGACACAACATTGTACTCAAGAATGTATTATTTTCTGAAACTAACTATAACTTTCAAATCCAGCCATCCACTTCGGACGTCATTAGCCAAAGCCATTCACCAATTCAACCCAATCATCCACTTAGAACGCTATTAGTCAACGCTAATCATCAATTCAACCCGGTCATCCACTTAGGATGCCATTAGTCGACGCTAATCATCAATTTAATCCGGTCATTCACTTAAGACGTCAAAAGCCAAAGTTAATCATCAACTCAATCAAGTATATCGTAGACAATTTAACATTTACCATAATACACTAGCAATCTTTCATATTGAGACTAATTCTGAGAGTTAAAATTATGTAAGAAGGTAAAAGTCACCTACCTGTTCCTCCTGTGGAGAGTCCTTGTCTGGTTGAAGGTTCGATCCTGGTCGCACCACTTAACACATCAATGGTCACAAATCAGCACTTTTGTATTCATTAATCACATAACTCATCACCATACATATTTCAAGAATACACATGTCAACATTCTAGTGTTCTATATATTACACAATCATACAATGAAATCTTTACAAGCATTTAAGTCAATTCTGGTATGAAAGTCTGTCGCAGAAAAATCATTAGCAAAAGCTGGTTCCCTGCTGACGCAAAACTCGCCAGCAAAAACTGATTTGCTGGCAGCACAGAATTCGGCTGTGAAAACTGATTCGTAGGTGACAAAATTCGATGGCACAATTTAGTCCTACAGTTGACGCATGAAATCATTAGTGCACTTAGTTTACTGTTGGACTCGAAAATCATTGATGAAAACTGAGTCGTTGCCAACCTAAGAATTGTCAGCGCGATCCAATTTTGTGGCTGACACTGAATTTGTCAGTGCACATATCCTATTGATGATACCGAAATCATTAACAAGAACTGAATCTCTGTTGACTCAGAAATCATCAGCGTGATTCAGTTCTACGGTTGACGCTGAATTCTCCAACGCACACATCCTACTGCTAACTCAGAAATTGTTGATGAAAACTGAGTCGCTGTCAACTCAAAAATCATCAGCGCGATTCAGTTCTACGGTTAATGCTGAATTCATCAACGCACACATCCTATTGTTGACTAAGAAATCGTTGATGAAAGCTGAGTCGCTACTGATTCAAAAATCATCAATGAAACTGCTTCCATAGTTGGCGCATGAATTCGTCAACACACACACAATCAAGCTTCTTACGTTTTCAATTCCATCATGCTAAATTCATCAACACAAACTAATAATCAATGCACATCATACAAGGATATCATTTACATCCTATGTCTTAACCCTCTAAGGATCATACAAGGTTCCTCCATTGTTTTGCTCAATTCTTATGACTGGCATTACTGCCCATTTCCTTTAGTTACACACACAAATCATTATGTTCCTCATTAGCATAATCACAATAACAATCCACAATTACACATTTATTCCCATGATTCACAATTATACATGTTCATTCATCATACACAAAACCAAAGCATTAATCATAATAAAGTTCTCATTTTAGCTCTAGCATGTATCTAAGGGTCACAACCACACAATTTTGCACTTGACATCAAACCAACACATTTTCATACAAGTTCTTTAACCACGCATGCAGAATTCATGCCATTAACATATATACAATTTCTATTTCGGTTTCACATGATCAAAAACTCTAACAAGGTCATCATCTTTGCATTTTATCCCTTTAATTCGTATTTTATCCAACCCTTACTATAGCCGGCCATCTTTCCAAGTTTTTTGCATTCAAAATTATTCATTTCCTTTGTTAAATGTTCTGGAATTAGATCCCCCATTCAGCCCCATTTTCATCCCTCTTTTTAGTCTAGTTTTCCTTAACAGCTGGTGTAAGAATCCTAAGCCATTTACTTAGGGTTTTCTTTTTCCTTATCAGTCCTAAGGTCCTAAGAACATGTGGAGAAGTGGTATGGTTCATACCTCATGAATTCAAGTAGTTTTGGGAAAGGGTTTGATAGTATTTCTTTCCCTTTTCTCTTTGTTTTCTTCTTCTTCTCCCCTCTTGGTTTCTCCTTCTTTTGTCAGCTTCCCAATGGTTCTACACCCCTTCTTCTTCCATGTTTACAGTTGTTTAGTCTTTTTTTAGCTCCCCCTTCTCTCTCACACCTAAGGGAGGCACATGCAGCTAGGGTTTGGTTAAGCTTTCTTTAGAAAAGAGGAAGAGGACTAAGTGCATGTAGATGGACACATGTAGCTGCTGTAGTCATTTTTGGAAAGAGGAAGGGTCACTTTCCCTCTCTCATTTGCATTTATACCCCATCTTAAATGAAGTGGGGTGTTTGGGTGCTAGACAAGGTTGTTTCTATCCTTCTTTTAGGTTATTTCGGGTTAGTTTCTATTCCAATTCTCCTCTAGAATAGGTCAGTCCTCCTCCTCCAGGATTATCTCTAAGGCTGACCGGTTTATATCCTTCAATTCTTCCTAATAGGTCGATCAAAGACTAATTTTTTTGTTGGATTTTATAAGGGTCAATCCACAAAAAGGCTATGGATACAGAACAAAAAATAATAAAAGAGACAGTGTCAAAGAGATCTAATAGATGTGATATTGATGTAAAGATTTAATAGATATAAAGCAATTTCTAATGTTAAAGGATTCATTAGTGGTATTTCAAATAAGTATAGTCCAAACTCTTTCTATTACTCAACTAGAAACCATACACAAAAGAGGTTATAATTGGATGATTTATAATTCATGGCTCATTTTTAATTATTAACATAATCATATTAATTATCTTTAATTATATTATTTGATTGGTATCAACACTTGTAATTGTTATCAAGTATTCATGGTGCTAACTGATATGAACAACAAATCAAGATTCTTTCATAGCATAGGTATCGGTTCTCCATGCGGTAGGCTATGAAAGAATCAAGTATTTGTTGTGCAAAGGTTTGTACATCACGAATCAAGAATCACCACTTAACAAAGAGGGTATTAAGATTGATTAAGATAAAAATTATAACACATATTAATAGCAAACTTTCTTGAATTTAAACATTAAAAGTCCATATTGAGTTTGTAGTATACTTATTCTTACAATATAATTAAGAAGAAAAACAGAAATAAACAATTTAAGGACATAGCTATAATATAAATTAACTAAGAATAATAAAGAAAATGTTAAGTATAAACAATATATTAATGAGAATATAACATGAAATAAAACTTGAATATTATAAAAATACAAATAAAGAAAGCAAGAGCATGGATCTTGATCTGAAAACCAAGATAGCTAAATATATGGCAAATGTCTCTTTTTCTAGGATAAAATCTAGAACTATTGATATAGTGGCTAACTATTGATTTGGTGGTTGGACAAAATATCATTAATAACATCATAATCTGAATAGATTGTCTTTATTAAAGTTGTAGATAATTGTCTTAATTTTCCAACCTAAAAATAATGGGTTTATTTCATCTTCTAAAACTTCATACATGGGCTAAACATCGAACAATGCCTAGGTTGCATGACAAATTTAAACTTCTCTTTTGTTGTTATCATTTGAACTGAAAAACAGCAATATTGAGTCTTAGTCTCTTCATAAATGTTTTAGGCCTACATCTTAGCTTTCCATCAAGCTAAACTACACTTGAATCTGAGGTCAGTAGCTCCAGGACCAAATGGTGTTCTAGTTTCAATGAAACTAACCCCACTAAAATTTCTTGTTTAAGCCTAGCCCTCTCTTGGTCTCTTCACATAAACCTCAATTTCAATAATTAAACACATCAATCAATTCTCTGAATTGTGATATATGTCTATTTTACAAACCTACATTTAAAACCAAGCATTTACCATAAGTTAAGGATATCTTATATTATCAAACTTGTTATTATAAAAGGTGTTTAAGTTAGGAAATTTAATAATATTGTAAGTGCAATATGATAATATAAAAGCTTAATAAAAATGCACTTTTATGTACTTATCATAGCCATTATTTAAGGTAATATTTGAGAACACTTTTAAAACCAGGTATTTGATCCAATATATCATTTAGTCATGACGGGTACTTGTACAACATGGTGACTTGGTTAATAACTTCACTATCCAAACACATACACTATAAACCATCTTTCTATCTATGATGGTTGGAACTCTACAAAGACTCATTTTCTTTTGAATAACATATGTGTGTTGACCTAAGTTTAGGGCTAAGTTTATAAATTGACCTATTTAGGAAGCTATAACCTAGAATTAAATTCATATGGTGTTGTATATGTCTCATATGAGGTAAGCCTTCTAGTAACTAGTCATACATAGCCTTATATTCTTCAACATAAAAAAAAAAACTCTTTTATTCTTTATTTTGTCCATATACTGAGATAAAGATACTAGGTTCTTATTTTTACTAGGTTCAACTTCAATTACCACCCTTCTAGATGCCAATATGACACAGTCCCCTTTAATGCTTAGGGTGTTTGTGTTGCTTCACTGGTCATACATAACCTTTTTATCACACTGTGAAGGTTTGTCTAATAGTATATGACACACATGCATAGAGAAAACATCATACCATGCTTTGTCATTTTTTTTCCCTATAGAAAATGATACAATACATTGTTTATCCATAATTACTTTGTTGTCTTGCTTTAACCAAGTTATCTTGCAAGGTTTAGAATGGTTGTCTGTTTTGAGCTGAAATTCTTTCATTGCCTTTATTGGTACCATGTTCTCGTAGCCCCCCTTACTATGTATGATTAACATGTACACCTTATCTTTGTTTGTGTATATTGAATAAAAGATGTTGCTATTCAACAAATACTCACTTGAATTATTATTATGAGCAAGTAGGCATTTTTAAGTCACTAAAGCAGTACCGTGATCTTTATACAACACTTCCCCACTACAATCTAAATCATCAAAGGTATGTTCTTCATTTATTTCTTTTATTAGAATGTTCTTCCCAAGATGACTCTTTGGCTTACAACATTTAATAGAATGATGCCCTACTAGCTATAACATCATATTCTAGCTAGCACGGCTGAAGTATCTAGTAATTAGTTGCTCTTCAGTTTCTAACAAATCATTCCTTGCAAGTACTTGATAGAAATTGTTAGTGTAATCATTAATAGACCTCTCTCATTACCTCAAAGCATAGATGCATCCAAAAAGAAGGAAGTGTTTTTTCATCTTTCTTTTTTTTATCTTCTCCTAAACATTGATCCTCTATTTGCCTTGCCTATCTTGGGTCCTTTTAATTATTCCCACTAGGTAGAAGCTCACCCTTTAAGTCTGATGGTAATCATCCTCACCCTCATATACTTCAGGACTTTCTTATACTAAAAAATCCTTTATACTTTATACAGCTAATCGATTTAATTTTTTTTGCTTACAAGGTTTCTATGAATTCAAGAAGTTTAAATCTTCATGATACTTATCCCGATCTAGAAACTATTTTTTCTGCACCTCTCACCCCTAAAAGAGATTTTGTAAATTGTTTATGGATCTCTGATCGTCACTCTCCTCATGATCATCTAGGTCATCATCACTATTAACTGATGGGTTGATTCTATAGTGTGTATGTGTGTGTGTGTGTGTGTGTGTGTGTCACCAGTTCTTGAATGTATTTTTCCCAAGGAGAACCTCCTCTTCCCCTAATATATGAGAAATTTATGTTTTGTGACCTCTTCCAACCATATTTATTAATTATCATATAACAAAAAACACTAGGAATCTTTGGGCTCTGATATCAATTGATATAAATGAAAATAACACAAGAAAACAACAATCATAAAGAAAGACAAAATTGACTCAATTACCCACTTTATTACTAAGTATATTTTATTTAATATAGTCTTTCACTTTAAAAGGTTTACAACATCTTAAATAGGCCATAAATGTTATAAGGTAGGAAAATCAGAATCATTAGCTAAATATGAAAGTCAACATAATATCCAAAACTAAGCTAAAAATTTGAAAATAAAAAGAAAAATAATAAAATTAGCTCAAATAGCATCTTTTACGCCTAATTTTAGTATCTTCCAAAGTATGACTGGTTACAGTTAACCAACCCCTCTATAGAACCAAGCCTATATAATCATCTAGTAAAATTTAAGCATAATCAAATGGTAGGATCAAAAGTTATGGGAATATCTTGTGAAGATGTTCATTTGGCGCAAACATACCTCTTCTCGGGCTTAGCTTTATCTCATTAATCTATAAATGAATTTGTTATGCTTTTTTATAAAATTTACTAGCGGCAGATCAATAAATGGCTGATTAGAACTATTTGACTCTATGAACTCACCTACATCATCACCTCTCTTATCTAATAGTTGTGTTTGAGCTATTGAAAATGAAAAAGCTATATGCTAATAAATAAAATATGTATTTGTTGGTACTAGAATGAGTAGTTTAGGTCATATCATCTCAACCTTAAGAGTTTTCACTAATCATGTCAAGAATCAAGTTGTGCAACATTGACCTTTACCTAAAACAGTCAGATAACTAAGGGGTTCCCTATGATTAATAGGATATTATCATAGGTTTGTTTGCAATTATGGTAGCATCAACAAACCTCTTACATAAATTCTTCAGAAAGATTCCTTTCAATGGATATATTTGGCTTTTATAACTTTCGAGAACCTCTAATAGGCCATGACCACAACTCTTATTCTAGCTTTGCTTGATTTGTCTCAAGACTTTATAATTGAGACTAGTGCTTCTAAAATTGGTTTGAAGGTAGTCCTAATACAAAATACCCATCAAATATCTTATCTCAGTAAAGTTTTACTTCAAAACACAAAGGTCTATCCAAATACAAGAAGGAGATGCAGACAATCGCCATGGCTAAATGAAAATAGAGATGATATGAATGACAAACATTTTAAAACAAAAACTGATCACTTGAGTTAAAAATACCTTTTCAAGAAAAATTATCTAATTATTATCAGCAAAACTAATACAAACTTGAAGGATAAGAACTTTAGAACCCATAATCAAGATAGAAAACAATCCAATAAAGCTAAAATCATATTGATAGAAAACCCGACTCAATGATTACCTAAACCAAGAAACCAAAGTTATTGAATTTAAGACCCCGACCCTTTATTTATAACAAACTAAGAACTAGAAGTATAAGGATGAACACCACAAAGATTGTTAAAATTTGATGAGTCTTGAAGAGTTTGATGAAGAACTAATAATATGAGCAACCTTGCCATACACAAAATATTATTATGAAATAATCGTAGTCTCTTTCCCATTCGCTTCTCCAATAAGTCATAAGAACCCAACAAGTTTTTAGCCTTTTCACTCTTAGTTTTAGAATTTGACGTCTTTGAATCGTCTAAATGTTTTGCATCTTTTTGACGCTGTAGCTTAGCTCCCTAATTCACAAGTAGTTTTTTTTTTCAAAAAGCATTGTAAGTTGTTCATGCTTATTCTCTTTCACTAATATTATAAAAGCTTCTTGATCATTAGGCTTCAAGACTTAGAGCCTCAGTTTCTCTTGTCTTCTAGCATTAGGAACTCTTTGGGATTGTCTATCTAGGAAACTAGTAAACATGACATATTGTTTATCCATCTGATCCCTTATATCACTAAACATCACATTTATATGCTCACTGATAAGTATTTAAAAGTGCATTTTTATTAAGGTTTTAAATCATTATATTGCACTTAAAGCATTATTAAATTTCCAAACTTAAGCATGTCTTATAATAACAAGTATAATAATAGAAGATATCTTCGATTTATGGTAAATGCTCAGTTTTTAATGCGGGTTTGTAAAGTAGATATATTTCACAATTCAGACCATTAATTGATGTGTTTAATTATTGAAACTAGGGCTTATATAAAGAGACAGAGAGAGGGCTAGGCTTAGAGAAGAAATCCTATTCAAACTAGAACACTATTTGGTTTTTAGGTTATAACTGCAGCTATCATCATCAAATTTAGGCATGGATTATCTTGATAGAAAGATAAAAGGAGGCCTAAAACATTCACGAAGAGCCTAAGGCTCAATACTATGTTTTTTTCAGTTCAAATCTTAGCAATAAGAAGTTTAACTCTGTCCTACAACCTAAACACAATTCAATGTGCGGTCCATATCTAGAGTTGTAAAAGCCCAAATAATCCCATTATATTTTGGTTGGAAAGTTGAGATAATTACCTATAATTTTTATGAAGACCATCTATTCATATTATGATGTCATTAGTGATGTTTTGTCCAACCACCAAGTCAATGAATAGCCACCAAATTAGTTACCACAAATTAATTAGCCACCATATCAATAGTTCTAAATTTTAGCCTATAAAAGGAGGCATTTTCCATTCATTTAGACATCTTGATTTTCTAATCAAGATTCATGCTCTTGTTTTATTTCTTTGTATTTTTGTAATATTCAAGTTTTATTTCATGTTATATTATCATTAAACTATTGTTTATGCTTATCATTTTGTTTATTATACTTAATTTATATCATAACTATATTATTATCTTGTTTATTTATGTTTTCTTTTTAATTATATTTAGTTAAGTTTATTTTTTCCAATGTGAAAAAGGTTACACTAAAAGTGTAAGAATAAATATATTACAAACTCAA
>Ga0325401_1001842_pt1 | contig 18330 bp, 7 predicted proteins | sample PopdelMetagenome_FD_205666 | JGI IMG/M metagenome (GOLD analysis project Ga0325401, IMG submission 205666) | Populus deltoides microbial communities from Bellville, Georgia, United States - Xylem-PdKOR-R2 | ecosystem: Host-associated > Plants > Phyllosphere > Stem > Wood/Secondary xylem | place... | reverse complement strand
CCGTCTCAATAGCAATTTATTGAAACAAATTCATAAAATTACTTTTGGTTAGTATTTTAATATATTAAAAAAATAAAAATATATTCGATTTGATTTGAGTTTCTAATCTGTTTTTTTAATCCCATCCGTAAAAGAAAAAGGTGTTTTATTGTAGTAATTGCAATATTATTTTATTTTTTATTATATTAAAAAAAATTAACTTAAAATCTTACATGTTTTTATTAACATATATAATTTTTATTTTATTTTATTATATACAAGTATTAATTTTTTGACTCACAATTATATTCCTTACTCGAAGTTAAAAACATGTTAATAACACCTATAAATTTATTATTTTACTTTAAAAATAATTATTTAACCCACAGCCAGACATCAAATAAACTTTTCAATACTTTTGTTTTTTATTTTCATTGGCATGTATAGCTATTGATTTTTTCAATTAAAAATATATATAAATATTTTTATTTATAATTAGAATTTTTTGGTAAAAAAGACATTGAAAAAACCGTTTTTTTTTTCAAGAGAATTTATCCAACACGTGCTTGATATATAGTTGGTGCATACATAATCATTTATGTTAGTTATTCAAGAAAATATTTAATAAAATAATATTTTGAAGGAGTTGCTTTTGTTCAAGAACTTGCAATGATTTTCTTATAAATAATAGTAATAAAATCATTCGAAAAGGTGATGCCCGTTACATGCCTTCCTTCTCCTGCATGAAACTTGAGACTTGATAGAGTAACCTGCCGTTTAGGCAACTAAAAAGGATAGGATACTTAAAAGATGTGTCATATTTTTAATTTTAAATAAATACTCAAATTTATTAAATGATATTTAAAAATACGATAAAAAGTGTTTTTTTATTTAAAAATATATTAAAATAATTTTATTTTTATTTTTAAAAAAATTACTTTTAATATCAACACATCAAGACAATAAAATAATATATATAAAAAAAAACTTAATTTAAAATTAGTGAATAAATGTGGACAATGACGTGAGTCACCGACCCATTTGGATTGTGACTCTTCATTGAGCGCATCCCTTTCATTGGAGTATAGCCCTCTCTTACAGGATAGCAAAACTAATTTAATTAGTCCTCGTATTTCTAGAGAATTTATATTTAATCCTTGACTTTTTCCTTTGCAAATAATAAAATAGGAAAAGAGAAGCAGATAAGATGCAAGGGCGGAGACAGGGGCGTCCCTGCAAGAAAATTGTTTTTCGAGCCCCTCGCTGATAATATTTATATTTTTAGTTTAAATATTAAACAATTAAAATCTTGTCCCTCTTAATTTTATTTTCTTGCTTCGCCCCCATGAAAGGTTTTGATGGAGAAAAAAAACAATTTTTTTTATATAAGAAAATAACTATTAAATTGAGAAGGGTCAATGCTAGTGAAGGGATTGATTAATTATCTTCTATACTACATGATTAGATTAATTAGTTTTGTAAGCTGTAGGGGCTATTCAGTCATTTAAACACATCTCTCTTCCTAATTTAAAACACTATTATTTTTTTATATTGTCTTACATTATTTTAATTTATGTCTCTTTTATATGGTTCAGAAAAGATAAAACATTTTTATTTAATAAAAATTCAAATTTATTCATTTATTTATGAATGATTACTCAGCAAACATTGATTATTAAAGATATAGTCCATGGTTCAAATCAAAGCACTATTAGAAGGTAAACACATGTGCCCTCCACCACTTGAAACCTGATTTTTTTTTTTCCCCATTCTTTCATTCAATTTTTTTTATTAAAAAAATAAAAGAAAAAAGACCATTGTCAACTTCCACTGCCGAAGTGGAGCCTTAATTTGTATATAGCAGAGGTTACAAGGGCAAATAGGTTTTGATTTACCATTCCATTAGCAGAACTTGCATGCCACAAACAAAGCACGATCTACGACCATGGATTGGTAACTCCAACAAGTCTCCAGGCCGCAGAAACCGACCATCAAACAGAGAATTCCCTCCTTCCTCAGCGTCCAAAACCAAAATCATAAGCTAGCTAACTGTTCCGGTAAGATTTGTGAAATACACGATGCTTAATAAAGGCATCTGCCTTGGTTTTTAAGCACCATCCTTGCGTTCAATTTCCTAGTATCATGGCCAAAATTACAGCACCTTTAATTTCTAATTGAAAAGTTGACGAGAGCCCTTGCTCAACAAGATTTAAGGGGCAGTTGTCAAGCATATTTGTGGATGCTTCTCTCACAAAGAATCAGGCTCTACAGGCAAGCTTGGCAATCAGCAACTATAACTGCATCTCGGGCGCTAATGATGCCAATGCGAAGAAAGGAATGGTAGGAAAACAGATCTCTCAGCTCAGCTCAGTTCAGTTCAGTTGAATATACGAAACACATCAAAACACTATATGTATTATCAACACACAAGGGCCCCGGAGATTAAAAAACAAAGGAAGAGAAGCTGATCACCTAGGCATAAAACAAATGGATTGAAGATTACACAGTTGAGAAATAATAATATCCTGTCACAACTGACCTCACATAATTTAGGTGTAATATCAAGTACAAGGGTAGGTTAATTTTAAGGATGAGGAAAAACTACAATTTAAAGTTAATGTGTACATGGGAAGCCCAGGTCATACACCAAAGCATGACTTGTCTCACCTTCTCTGGTTTCTAGTAAATGCTTGTCTTCTTGCCAGCGAATCGAACACTAACAATGAACTACAGCTGGATATCCTAACAGAACAAACAGTGCATTTACGTTCGAGTGAAATAAAAACATAAAAGACAAGGCTACACTATGTCCAGACAGTCATGTTACATGTTTCAGGCTTCAACCTCTTGACCAGTAGACTGGGTTTCATCTTTCTCAGCATCACCTTCTCCATCTTCCTCATCAGCATCATCCGCTAGTTTGGTGAGCTCATCTTGGATCATAAGCTTTATGGATGATTTTCTTGGTGTGAGATCAGTAGCAAATCGCCGAGCTGCAAATCATCCAGATTACTTTCAGGTACCACAAATAAAATAAATATACAAACACGATCTCTCTAATTTTTTAAAAAAAAATTCAAAATTTAAGACAAATGTTGCTATTTCGTTTGAAGGTCTGTCCATCTTAAGAAATCTCATAATCAAGGCAAAAACCTTGACTGACATACAGTCAATCAAGATGCAGATCTTTCTTACATATGGACCATAACAATCACTCTGCTTGTAGAGAATTGAGGGACAAATGTATATTATCCAGTCATTTTGTCGATCAATTTTAGGTTGAAGTAGGCATGGTTGGTCACAACTAGAGAATCAGGAGTGTGGTCATCTTGTTTATTTACTTTGAAACATAGATGGCCTGCACTTTACAGGCCATGCCAGTTTGTCACATGAATGGTTGTCAAGGTATTTTCCCAGATAAGAACCACACTTTTCTCTAACCAACTATGGTAAAAAACACATACCAAGTAGCTTTAGAATGTCGGTGAAAGTAGCCTGCAAATAACAAATTAAAGATTAGTCAAGTACAAATTATTAGATACTAAAATAAAGAGATGAAGAAAATGACATTATAATTCAATCAGATTCCTTTGAAGAAAATGACAGTCACCAAGTTTGATCGCTAGGAACAAATACAATAGCTAGATTATTTCTTTTAAACAATTTAGCAATTTTTCAAAGCAACAGAACATTATCAGTCACTGCTCCATTTTACCAGCCTTAATTCATCTAAATGATTTGCAGATTCTTGAAGTGCCAGAGATTTAGAAATACAGGGAAAAATTTGTAGAATTTCAAGAGACTGCAAACACATGGAACTTATGTAATTGATGATGCTAAAGAAAAAGCCGAATGGGAAACACAGACATAATATATCATTTCATCATCATAAGAAATGATCAAATAATTCCATTCTAAGGACCTTGGGGGTAATTTAGGAGCTGCTTACAACACCTTTTTTTAAGTGATTACGTAAAAGTAGGGCCATAAAATTATCATGGCAATCTAGGTTGTCAAAATTGTTTTTTTCACTTGGATTGTTTTAGGTCTGAATGACTAGGATGGTAAAATTGATCATGAAAATGTACGAGTGAAAATGCAAGAGTTTACCTACTACATAAAGGCCTAATAATAATAAATGCAAAAATAAACACAAAAGCTCTCAACAAATTTAAACTACATGGTTACTTTTAAAAGGCCAAAGAAATGCTTAATACTTGGTTAAATCCAAAGTTCATACAGACTATTAATTTTTTGATGAACATAGAATCTGTCCTGAAAAGATAGAACCGCCAAAGTTCGACGCGAGTAAGTGATTAACTCATGCATCATGTTTCATTCAATATATAATTAACAGCAGCACTTACATGACCCGGGGTGAAAAAATTAGTAAGTATTTTACAAAGTCGAGATTTTACCATAAACAACGTACTCATTAAACCCAAGGAAAAATATAGAAGATTATATGTATTTCTTAAGTTAAGCATAGGAGCAAAAGATTAGTACCCTTTCCTTTCATATATATCTTAAGCATAGGAGCATGAGTGTTAAAGATAAGGATGACAAAAACAGTCTTGCCTGAGAAAAAAGGTTGCCATCCATGTGAGATTATATATGTGGCCATTAAAACAGTGCAGAGTAGGCAAACGGATATGTGCAGGCTTTAAAAAGTTGCTCAATCACCATGGAAATGGGCTAAAAAGGAACTCATTAAAACCAGCCTATAACTCATTGAGCTCAACGAGTTAGCAAGCAACTCACAAACGATTTTGCTCATGGCTGATTTTTAGCCGAGTTAGCTCTTTTTTTTGGTGTTTGATGCATTAATACATATACTTCCATGATTTGGAACATGGTTTTAACAACCATGATGGCAATGACATGTATCCAGCATGCTGCATTTATGGCCTCCTTTCTAACAGTTTATTAGCCTATTACCACCAAAGGCAGCAATGATGACAGATCTTACCGTATTGAAATCAACCTCCTTCAGAATTTTGCATATTGCATCTCTAAGCTCATCATCACTTGGCGTCAATTTGTCCTCTTTAACTCTAGCCTTTTCCTTCTCTTTTCCACCTTTTTTACCTTAAAGTAAAGAAAAAAAATAACATGTCAACGAAAAGGAAAACAATAGCATTCCGTTTCCATTTCACAATAATACAATAGTCATGATTAAATTCAAAGAAACTTCTATGATGAATTCAAATAGTGAATTATAGCATTTTTAGATGTTATCATCTTCTGACCCAATAAACAATAACAATTCCAAATGAGAAGAATTGACTAACAAAATCATGGTTCTAAAAAAGGCCATTACATTATGTAATAGCCTTTATTTAACGGATTTTTTACAATCTATTACCCTAGCCATTTCACAAGAACAACAGCATCGAGGCCACTATTTTCTGCCTATTATTTCCATTTTCACATGTTTCCCTTCCTTTTATTTTCATTTATTTGATCTTTTCTCACAACTTTTCTACTTAGCCACACCAAATTCTTAAAAAACATCATAATTGGACCAAAATTAAATGTAAAATTTTCATTGCTTTTTCTGAAAGTGAATATCCAACTTTAAGTTTGGATGGTAGATGTAATATCACAACTCTTTTACATTACTTACACAAAATTGTTGATATTTAACTTGCAAATATTTAGTAATTACACCATTTTATGGTATTGATTTATTAGATTACTGCAGATCTATGTGGCTTTGATATTATTTTTAAATGATTATCAAAAAGTTTGGTTAGTATCTTATGTTTTACTAATATATTGAGATTTTTATTAACTTGAACGTTGATTTTTTTTTTTTTTGGGTTTTTGTTACCCTTGTATCAGACAAGGATCTTATTATTACTAAACTAATTTTTTAAATTATATGGAGATGAATATTCTCTGCACAACTTTAAGTTGTGATGTATTATTTTACTATGATAATAAGCAAGTGAGAACCATTAGAAGTGTTGTTATTGAGCTTGTTTAGTAAAATCATAAAAATTTTCTAAGATTTCCAACAGTTATAGCTGCATCCATTATTTTATGCCTGCAATATTGCAACCTCAATTTAAAACCATGGACCAAACAGAAAACGAAGTTACCCATTTTCTCCTTGGAGGCAGATTTCTTTGGAGTCAAGGGCTTCTCCTTTGATACTTTTTCAGTTTTCTTCTTACTTGAGGAAACCTTTGGACTTGCATCACTATCCTCATCAGAATGAGGGAGCTTTGATGAGGATTTTTTAGGTGTTCTTTTCACTGGTGGACTGGACTTACCAGACACTGAGATTCTGGTTTTAGCTTTTCCAGAAGATGCTTTTTTTCTAGATGATGTAGCTGACCTCTTTTTGCGTTTTCCAGTGTCTTCTTCGGATTCTTCTTCAGATTCTTTTTTCTCCTCGCTTTCAGAATGTTCAGAGATTTCAGCATCAGATTTATCTAAAGCACCATTTTCATTTTCCTCTTCTACGTTTTCTTGTTCCTGTTCTTCTTCATCTTCATCTTCCTCATCTTTCTCTTCTTCTGACTCGTCTTCTGTGTCTGCTGTACTCTTTTTATCTCTTCTCTTTGAATCATCATCAGCTTTTCCTCGACTCTGCAAAACAACCCAAATCCTTTTAAAAGGGGAATAATGCAAACACTCTAGATGCACAAAGGGAGAGACTGTTGTAAAATCCTGTGACCTATCAGATTATTCTAAAGCAGTAGAATTGCACAAACAGCAAACATGTACTGTTATTAATCTAGCTTTCAACAGCTTTTCAGCAGAAGGCTATCACAAGCAGAACATACAAGATTCACATCAGGTTTTTATCCAAAAGGCTAATAATATGCAATGGTATCATAGAATATGCGACATGACACCAAATTTTATGGAGCATCTCTATGTGTATAACATTGAATCAAAAAACATGATTATGATGTTAACAAAAGAAATTATACCTTAGCTGAACGTTTTGATGGTGTGCTCCCAAAGGATGAACTTTTGGCCACTCTCTTGCGCTTTTTGCTTGTTTTTTCCTAAGGGACAAATCCAAATGAATATCCTAACTCAAATAGATGCCAAAGCAAATGAGTTTAATTTGCAACATCTAAACTTCATAGGAATGGAGGATAAAAGTCCACAAACCTTCTCTTTTTCAGCAAATAACTCAGTGGTTGTCGCATGGGGAGCCACCAAAAAGTCTATCAGCTTCATAACAATATCTTCCTGTGTTTACAATTTAAGACCATTGTAGTAGCATATTTAACTGAACTTTGCAGAAAAAAGCACACCCTGGTATTTAGGGATAGGCCTCCTGTGCAAGAGAGAAACTACAGTGGTGTTCGTGCAATCAACACCACTGCATCCCACAAGCAGTAGGATTGTAGGTTCACCCATAATGCTAGATTGTTTATGTGCGTGCTCATGTGCACAGAGACAGAAGCAGTGTTGATTAAAAAACCTAGACCTCACTAGGCTAAACCATGATTTTCTAATTAATGACAATTACAAAGTTAATCAGATTACATATTAACAAAAATATACAATTAACAAAGTTAGAAATAACTTGGATAAATCCCTTCCCCTTGTACAGCATCAAGGAAGCAGTTTAAACCTCTGAATTAACTGATTTCCTCACAAATTCTGGATAACTATAACAGGAAAATAATTTTCACAGCTAGAGAGAAGATCAGATAACATAGTGCAAAACTCAATCCTTGGAACACGAGCTGAAACCTAACACACAAAATTAGTTGATCAACTCACCTTCTTTGTAGTAGCCTTGGTAATTGGTATGTCAAGAAAATCACAAAATTCCAACAACTTCTCTTTATTGCACTTGTCAAATTTTTCTTTCACTTTACTCTTTTGTTTCTCCTGTAATAATTATAGAAGAAAATAATGATAATTGTTTCAAAAGACTAACTTTGTACATGAAACCAAACAATAAATGACAGATAAAAACTAATTATAACCTTCTTAACATTCTTAATCTAAAATTAGTACTTGTAGAAATAACAAAAACTCATCTTCATCACAAAATGATCTTTCTCACCTCATTTTGATGCCACACAAAACCAGAGAACCGGGATATGTTACTCTTGATCTGCAATGCCTGCAAAAGCAAGGAACTGAAATTGCATAAAGCAAAGATTGGATTACAATAAACCCCGGTCGTTCCATCTCACAAACAATGAAGATCAACCAGGTTTATATTTGTGTTCAGCATCCTCAATATCAATTACAAGAGACAACAAGAGAAAGACAATAACATAACAAGAGCAAATAAAAAAGTAAACAGAAACTGATTACCTTTCCTCTCCTTCCAAAAAGAATTGTGTGAAGCAGTTTGAATGTATCATCAATCTTCCTTCTTGATAACTTGAACGCCACTGTAGACAAAACATTTTCAGAGGTCATTTACACCACCCATAGCTCTGCATGGATATGTTCAATACAGCCATTATATAAAGGAAGATCCTTGAACAAGATATTCTCTTCTTCATCAACCATCCTCGAAGACATGGTAGCAACTATTTCAAAAAAGACAAAATCGATACATGCAGAAAAGAAAAGGAGTACCACAAAACTCACAAGGCTAAACCAAGAGGGAGGGTGAATGAGAGAGTACAAGATGACAAAAGAATGTACTAAATAGATGAATTTCCTTATTCTTCAACCATCCTAAAAAAAAATGCCGGGCTGCAACTTTTGGTGAACTGGATCGTGAACGCACCGCATTCTGGATCATATGATCCAGAACGTCATGCATGGAGGAGAGTAGCTTTCCAATTAACTCCGGTTTGGTCATTTAAAATGCATATATTACAAGACAGCATAACAACTATCCAGAGTTTTTCACAAGCACAAAAACCAACAATTTATTACATAATCGAACTAACTATTTATTTCTTCGACCATATTAAAAAAAACTATACCTGCAAATCAATTTCTAGCTAATAATACAGGAGCAATAATGAAAATTGGAGAAATCATACAATCATCTTACAACCCTCTAAAAGGAAGATCAATAAGAAACCAGGACACCTAGACACAGTAATTTAGACTACATACATCAATTAAAGTGTCCATAACAAGCGTATAGACCACAACAACAATAAAACAAGCACTTCTGACTTCTGAATATTACAAAGGAAAGGCCAGCAATCCAAATAGGATGAACACCATATTAAAAGAAATTAGATATGCTAGGTGCAATATAATCAATATTGCACAGTAAATACTTTCAAGATCCATTTTGCAAGAACCTCAAGATTTGGAAAAAGAAGACCTTTTAAAAGCTTTATCCCAGTGAAGTCCACAAACACTTGAAACTGTTCTAAACTACACTCACAAGAAACACAGAATGTGATGCCACATCAATTCTTCAATTGAATTGCTTCTAACACCGGTAAAAAAAATCCCGAATTATGGGAGCAGTGATGAAATTTCCATACTTTAACCCCCCAGTCCTGCCACCCATGCATTATATATAATCAATCAGCTCTATAATTTACATATAGCTGCCCCAACAACAAAAGGAGCACAGGCAAAAGCAAAACAATTGCCTGACAGCATCAAAATTGATATTCAAGAGAGATAGGGATAGAAAATTAAAAGATGAACCATACCATTAGGTATATCTTTCAGCGGGATGCCTTGGCCCTGCATTTTTCAGCATAAACCAAGAATAATTTAAATCACCACATGACATACAAAACAAGACTTACACACTGAAAGTGGAGTAAAAAAACACCTTTTCAATCTGGAATTCTTTGACAGCATCTTTGTCAATAGTTGCCACCAGCCTTTCAACAGATTTGCGTTCACGCTGTGGCCTATCGAAAGCAGGGGTCCTCGGCTCTGGCTCCTTCTTTTCTTCCACTACCTTCTTCTTCTTTTCAGCTTTCCTCCCATTACTCTTCCCTTTCCCACGTTGCTTTGACCGTTTCCCTTCCTCCAACTTTTTTTCTTCCTCCTTGGATCTTTCAACCATCTCCTCCACCTCTTCTTCGGTTTTTTCCTCCTCCACCTCTTCTTCCTCATTGGATCCATCAACCTTCTCCTCCACGTCTTCTTTGGTTTCCTTCTCCTTTTCTTTCATCTCTTCATCTACTATGGGTTCAGTTTCTTCTTCCATTGCTTCAGTTCTTCCTTCTTCCTTATCTTCTTCCTCTTTGCTTTCCTTTTCTTCAGTCACCTTGGGGCATTCATCCATCTTATCTGTCTCAGCGTTCTCACTATCATTTTTATCTTCTTCCATTTCTTTTACTCCATTATTTTCCTCTCTTTTTTCCGTCATAACTTCATTGGACTTCTCTTTCTCAGGTGCACTAGTCCCATTTGCTGCTACCTGTGGAACTTTGGTCTCATTTTCTTCCTTGCCCATTTGTTTTGCTTGGACAACAAAAGGCTGTATTCAGGGAAAAAAGAAAATCACATTCAATTAGAAGAAGGTCACAATTAACAAGTAACACGTGAAGAAAACCAAAAAAAAAAAAACAAGTTCAAATGCACATAGGGGATCTTGAAACATGAATCATCATGAAGCCTAATGGTTAAACTCCCATTTAAAAAAAAAGTACACAAAATGCTCAAATTGAAAGAATAAAAGCAACTTTCCTCCAGAGGAAAAACAAGCCAGAGGATTGCGGAAGTACTAAACTTCACACAATTTAGTGAAAACCCGAAACACAAGATTTACAACAAAAAAAAAATCGTAAGTTTGCTTGCACAAAAACCACAGGAAACCTAAAGAAAAAATAGATAAAAAGTCAGATCTCTAAATCTACTCGTCGTATAGTTTTTTTAAAAGGAAGTTTAAATTGAGCCAAAGTTACTTTCTTAAGCTCAATTAAGCACCAAAAAAAAATCCAAAACTCAAGCTCCCAAGTGAGCCTAGTCTTAAAAATAAAAATAAAAATAAAAAAACCTAAATTAAAACATCAAGAATTTCCCATAATTTCCAGCACTTTCACAGCAACCAAACGCAACATGCAAAGTTAATTGCATGCCAGGACAAAACCCAAAAATCAAGAGTGAAATTTCACCAAACCAAACACTAAAAAAAAGAAAAAAACCAAACAGCACTAAAAACACACACTCATACAACAACAAACAACAAATTGAACCACAATTCTACATAAAAAACATGAAATTGAAGCATAATTAAGACAAAAAGAGCTGTCAAAATAGAAACTTACTCTAATATGTTGATTTGATACTGAGCTTAAAGAAGAAGCACTAAACTCCACTCTCTGACTTTGTGAACATAATTTCTTTTTTCTTTTTTCTTTTTTGAGCTTCGATTTCCTAGTTATGAGGTGGGTGTCTATTTTTATAGTTCGGACTCGAAATCCGGATTTAAAATGCAGTTGAACGCCACCTAGGATGAAACTGCAGATGTGGGGAGACTGGGGAATTGATGGACGACTCTGATTCTTTTATTTCAGTATCTGGTATTTTAACGGTCCTGATTTTATATTCGCCCTCTCAGGATTGGCGTATGGTGTTGGTGGGGTCCAAGCATAAAACACTATGGGCAAAAGAAAAGCGCATTTGTCTTCGAGTGACATTGACAAGTACTCACACTCTCCTGTAGAGGCTACATAGAGTCGTAACACTACGCCACCTCCTATATCCATTTTATTTAAATCATCACCTGCACGACGTCGATTTAAATTAATTCTTAACGTAATATTAACATCATAATAACTTTTTTAATTAAAAAATAAAAAGATATTATTTATGTTTCACCAAATAAATTTAAAAATATATAAACCAGTAATCAAGAAAAAATATTATTCCTAGTTATTAAATAATAAAACAAAAAAGTAATTTTTTTATACGAAGAAAAAAAATAGTTGTACTTAATCTGGCTATCCTTTTTATTTTATATATTTATATTATTTTATTTCAAATATTATTTGTACTTTTCAAGAACAAATAATTTTTATTTTTATAAATATTTCATGCAAATATAATGTTTTATATAAAATATGAAATAAAAATATTTAAAAATAAATTACAAGAGTCTCTTTTAAGCGTTATAGAAATAAGAAAAAATATGACCTATTTGAAAAATATGAACTAAATAATTTTAAAAATAAAATAGAACATATTAATTAAAATTTAAATAGAAAAGTAATGCAAAGTAATAAATAAATAAATAAGAGGAAAAGTATTAATCAAAATCTTAAAAAAATTAAAAGTTAAAAAAATAAATTAGACCAACATGCTTGTCAAGGGATTCAAAAGCCTAAACACGCTTGGTCTTGAAAGCCCACTCGGTTAATATTTTTTTTTAACAAACGATAGCTCATTAAAGTGGCAGCTGACTTTTTATTTTTTGCAATATTTTTTAATAATCGGGTCCAAGTTTTAAGATTTCAAATTTTAAACTTGTTTTTAACTCCAAAATAATTTTTAATCTCTTTGAGAACTAAAATTAATATAAATCCAATAAAACTTTAAGGACTCCATCCGCTTTTCCCCGCATAGTTTGAGGGTAACATCACCTTCATTAAACTCACTCCTCTTGAAAAAACAAATCTATTAACATTATGATTAGCTTTTTCATGGTTAGAATATCAATATCAAACCACTTTCTCTTTTCTTATACAACATTGAGAGATGAAAAGGTAAAAAATAAAAAATAAGTTTGGGATCAAAATATTAACAGCTAATATAACAAGAATTAAACAATATCTAAACTGAAATTTAGGGGTAAATTTAGGCTTTTCACGCCAACATCAAATGGGATATTTTTGCGTATTTTTGTTAAATTTGGTTCTTCTTTTTTAACTGCAAATAAAATTTTATTTCACAAAATTAATTTTTAATTCATTACAAAAATATTTCTTGACACTTTGTATATGTGATAGAATGCAAATTAAAAAAAGTAGTAATGTATAAAAGTAAAACCATGCTAATGTAACTTGAAATAATTAAATTGCAAATAAAAAGCATGATGATTCAAATGAAAAAAAAAAATCATTGTTCACATGAATAGTGTCATCACCCCGTATGTTTTAGTATATTTGGTAATATTATTGCTTTGATTTATTATGTTTTTCAATTATGTTTTTTTTAGTTTAATAAGTTTTTTGGTAAAACAAATAACAAAACTATAATTAGTTTAGGATGTATGGCATGCTTGTAAGTTTTAAGAAATTTAAAAATATTATTTAGTTAAATAAATAAAAAAATTATGTAAAATTATTATTTTATTGAGAAATATGAATAAGAAATTAATTCTTTTTATTTAAATTTTTAAATTTTTAAGTTTTAAGTTTTTATTGTTTTTATATAACTCATTATTTTACTGGAAAAAAAATCATGTCATGCCCCTTATTCTAAACTAACCATGGTTTATTTTTTACTAAACCAATAGACATGTAAGTAAAGAAAACATAGTTGAAAGATATAATAATAAAAGTGTCATGACCTAGGAGCCAATATATTATATTAGTTTGTAGGTGTAAATGTAGCAGAATTATTTAACGAAATTGCTACGTCATTCTTTGATCTTGTAAGTTTATTCTAATTAATATATTTCATACATTATGGATAACATTATTAAATGTCCTTAATTATAACATTGCTGAGACTTAGACATCAACATAAACAATAAAGTTGTTATGCTTTAGATAGTAACAGATTAGGTTAAGGAAAGGTGAAGCTTTGAATTGGCTATGAAGGAAGGAGTTAAAGATTTGTAATCAAGAAAGAAGATGGAGGTTTCAAAGGATGGATTCAACCTAATCGGAGCTCTTAACAAGGTAGTTGAGTACATGAAATTCCCAAGGTTTGGCCTATTTATTTCCTTTATATTTTGAGGATTTTAGTGCTAGAATTGTTCATGGTCAAACTTGAAAACCTAGTTTGAATGTGTTGATTAGTTTATGATTATGGATGCTAGATGATTAGCTCAATATTGTAATAAAATTACATTTGAATGCTAGTTAAACAATATTAAGCTCATTTACAATTCATTAAGGTTTGCAAAATATAAGTGAATGCTCGTCATTAACTTGTTGAGATAATTCAAGTTCAGAACTATATTAAATATGCAAATAGGACTAGATATTATATATTATTTAATGGATCGAGTTTAAATAGATTGTTAGACTTATTAAGATAACTCCTAGCTCAACAATGCTATATGTAAAGGTTAAGAGATACATGAGATGTATATAATAAGTGTTGCCTCCCTAACTAATATAGGAGTTAGATGAGATGCAATTGGAGGTTAGTTTTTATGTAATCAAATAAAATTTAATTTATTGAGATAACTTCTAATTTAATCAAACTAGATGGAGTCCTAGCCCATTAAAGAATCTTTTAATGAGAACTTTCCCTTTTTTATATAATTAAAGATTATTAATTTGGCCAAATTGGTAGGAGTCAAACCTTTAATCAAAAAGTAAGAGTTATTTTGATTAAATAATAAAAAATCTAAAACAAAAGGTAAAAAGATTGTGACCATTTATACATTTTTTTTATTTGTTGTTTTGCTCTTTTAATAAAACCAATGGCCTTTTTTGTTGGGGGTTATTTTTATCTTTTCACATAGAATATTGGTCATTATCATATTAATCAAGGGTATAATTATCTTTTCTATTTTTTTAAGCATAGTGAAATTACTAGTTTACCCTTAAAAGCAAAATTCTTAAGACTTTTATGTAGAGGCTTTTTCATTATTTCACTTTTTTAAACACAATAAAATGACTCAATTAACTTTATAAGCAAAATTTTAAAGCTTGTATTTATGGGCTTTTTTTATTATTTTTTTCAACCTGGTTTTTTGTTCCTATCAAGTTGGTTAAAAGCAATTTGGTTTTTTAATAAATATAAAATAATATTACAATTGAAAGTTGCTAGTGCATGTAACACATGTGCCAACATATTAGAGGCACCCACAATCTTTTAGCAGTGTATATGGCTCTTCTTAATGATAAAAAAACATCATTTTACTGTGTTGCTATAGTGGTTTTTTCCTCTCTTTTCTCTATCCTCTCCTTGAAAATCACGTTGGCTATCCATGATTTCAGAGTTATCCTTTTAGTTATTGATATTTCAAAGTTAGTCCTTATTCTTTATATTTCTTATCTTTGTTTTTTGCTTTTTTGTAAATGTTTTATTTATTCTTAATTTTATCTTTCAATCTCAATTTGTGATATATTATTTTTTTTTTCCAATTTGATCCTTATTCTGATATATTATAATTTTTTATTGAACTTTTTGTATAATTTTTATTTTTTTTTTAATTTTATCCTTCAATCCAAATTTATAATACATTATTGTTTCTAATTTGGTCCTCATTATTTTTGTTTTTTGTCCTTATGTTAAAGTGATTTTTCTTTTTAATTTTACCATTCAATCAAAAATTCATAATTGTCTTTTAATTTATTTTTTATTTCAATTTTGATCATCATTGTTTTTATTGTTATTTTTTATTTTGAATCTTTATGTATAATTGATCCCCCCCCCCCGATTTTATCTTTTAACTTTTGATTTGGTCGAGGATTGGGCTTTATTCCATATATGGTGCTTTAAGTCTAATGAGTTAATGTGGGTTAGCATCTATGTTTTTTTTTTTTTATTATTATTATTATCTTTTCTGATTTCATCACTCAACATTGTTATTTTTAAATGGGCTTTATGACTTTCTTCAATTTATTCTCTATTAGGTCATCTTGATCTCATGATCTGGGTTACGAGTTTGATTAGCTAAACTGAGTTGACTTGTCTTTTATTACTTAGGTTACATGTCTGTCATGTTAACTTATGTTGACTCGAGCTGTTTTTTTTCTTTTTTTTACTCAATCTCATCTTTTCATATTTAATTAACTAAAAATTGAACTACATTGTTTTTCCCCTTTTACCCAATTTAACCTGGGTTGCTAGTTTTTTTATTTAGTTAAAATAAAATCAACTTATTTGACACATTCAGTTTATAAATCACATATTTTTCTTCTTTATTTAAAATACTCTTGCGAAACTTAAACATTAATTTTTATGAAAAAAATAATATGGGCCCATGGCATAACACATACCCACATCTAGTATTATTCTAATTACACTTTTAATTTCATTTATGTAATTGAAAAATGACGAAGAACCTACCCCCACGACACATCCTAGAGAAGGATAATCGACACATCATGCTCTTCATTTTAGTATAAATACCTAAATTTATTATGAAATAATCTTTCATGAGGTGTTTTTTTCACTATTTAATATTATGTGCACTTAAATATTTTTGGATGAGAATTTGACAATAAAATATTTTAGGATGATGAAAATTATTTTCTCATGTCAAATTAATCCTATAAAGACTTGCTTACATAAAGATATAAGCTTGAGAATCTTCAAGCCAGGTTAATCTTCAAGCCAGGTTTGTATCCAAGGAGTCCATATCATTAATTTGATCTAGAAAAATTTGTGCACACATTAAATGCAATAGTATGTTGTTATCATCAAAATAAATAATTTATAGATGATTAAAGAACTTTAAGCTAACATTAATTGTTCCAACTTCCTTGGTTGCCAGTGAAATGTGAGGATTGTTCTCAAACATAAAGATATCTTTTATTCAATAGAGTAAACTAGATGGGTGGCTCACACTTAATTTTTTTCTAACATTAAAAAATAATACCAAGGTGATGATAATGTTTTTAAAGGAGCAAGAAAAATTTTGGGACCAAATTCATTTATTAGAACAAGAACAATAAGCACAATTAATTTAATAACATGTTTATAAAAAAAAGCCAACAATGATTAAAATAAAGATATTGACTAATAGAAAAAAAAATGAACGCTTGTCGACTTCTAAATATTCTTAAAAGGTCTTGATGATCTTTTTTGATAAAAAAAAAATAAAACTAAATTACTAGCAAATCAAATGCTGAAGGATAAATTGAAAAAAAATTCAATTCTTTTTTTAAAAAACCTAACTCAAGTCAGCATGCCAAATTCACACCTTAATCATGAGATCAAGAAAATCTCGTACAAAAAAATTAAATAAAATAATGGAGGTCAACTCTCAAGCATACTAAATGATGAAAAGCAAAACTGAAAAAAAAATCAATTTAAAAAATGCCAAAACAAATCCAAGCTAAGGTTAATTTGACTCATCTATGACTTAGGATATGAGATCAAGATAACCTCATTGAAAGAAAAGCGAAAAAAATCATGAAGCTCAAGACTCAATAACCTAATGTTGAATTATAAAATTGAAAAACAAAATTTTAAAAAAATAACTGAAATAAAAAGACCAAAATCAAATGAGGCTAAGTTTCAAAACTCGTGACCCAAGTTATGAAACCGAAACTAACCTATAAAAGGCAAGCATAAAAAAATCACAAAGCAAAATTCTAAATCATCCAAAATTAAAAAAAAAAAAATAGAACAACTAGTAATAAAAAGTATGACGATCAAATCTGGTATAAAAAATAAATGAAATAAAATAAGAAAGGATGAAATTAAAAAATAAAATAAATCAAGAAAATGATTGAAAGAACATAAAATAAGGATCAAATTGGATAAAAAAATTAAATAAAATCAAATATTGAGGGACGAAATTAAAAAACAAAATCAACTTTCAAATGCATAAAAAGTAAAACAAATAGCAATAAAAAAATAATGACTAAAATTGATATAAATACAAACTAACAAGACACATTTGATTTTTTGAAAGGCATGCACAAAACCCAAGAGGATGAGAGAGAAAAAAAAAGAAAAAAAAAGATTCAACAAAGCCTAAGTACCACATCATCATTCACACGCACCTAACAATCAGAAAGAAAATAACATTATTGTAGAAGGTGATTTTTGGTCATTCAAAGATGTCTTACACGTCGCCTAAAGAACATAAACGTCTCCCACTAATAAGCATTTGTGTTGCATTTGCCAACAATTTTTAGTTTTTAAATATTATTTTATATTTATTAAAATATCAAATTACCTCTCCAGTCAACTTGAGTATTGCTGTTATCCAATTTTTGACCTAATTATTAATATATTTTAAAAAAAAACCAAAAATAACAAGAAAGAAATAAAAATCCAAAAAACATATTCTTGACGGTTTTGCGTCACTTGCAGTTTTTTTTTCCTATCCGTTCAGTTGTTAACGCATCTTTTAAGTCAACATTAAAATTATTCTTTTTTAAAAAAAATTAAATACAAAAAATCAAAATTTACAAGAAAACAAATATAAAAAGAAAGAAGTTGAAGCATCAATTTGGTTTTTTAGGTTGCTTGTTTATCAAGTTTACTTGGTGTAAGCAATTATATATATATATATATATATATATATATATATATATATATATATATATATATATATATATAAAAAATGTTAAA
>Ga0325401_1001841_pt1 | contig 18336 bp, 16 predicted proteins | sample PopdelMetagenome_FD_205666 | JGI IMG/M metagenome (GOLD analysis project Ga0325401, IMG submission 205666) | Populus deltoides microbial communities from Bellville, Georgia, United States - Xylem-PdKOR-R2 | ecosystem: Host-associated > Plants > Phyllosphere > Stem > Wood/Secondary xylem | place... | reverse complement strand
CGACCGTCACCACCGGCGAGGACGGCACCTGGCAGGTGGACGACCTGCTGGCCGGTGAGGGGTGGACGGCGACCGTCGAGCCGCCGGAGGGCTACGAGGCCCAGGACGGCGACAGCCTCGCCTTCGACGTGACCGACGCCGACACCACGGGCCTCGACTTCGTCCTCGTCCGCCAGACCAGCACCGGCGGCGGGGGTGGGGGCGGCACCGAGCCGGTCAGCGGCTCCTCGGGCGGCGGCTCGGGTGGCGGCTCCAGCCCGGCCCTGGCCCAGACCGGCGGCCCCGACCTGGCCCTGCTCCTCCTCGGCCTCGGCGCCACGGCCGGTGCCGTCGTCCTCCTCCGCCGCCCGTCCACCCGCCGAGAGTGACGGCACGCCGGGGATCTCGGCCGAGATCCCCGGGGTGTCGTCCCGCTCGACGTCAGCTCACGACGACGTGTCACCCCTGCGGGGGACTCGACGGCCGGACCGCATAGCCCTACTGTGCGATTCCGCCCACGACACCGGAGTCGCACACATGATCAGGACCTTCCCGTGGGCGGTGCTCGCTCTCTGCGCAGCCGCCTCGGTCCCCGTACCCGCCTTCGCCGCGCCCACGTCACCTCTGCCCGTCACCCGCGCGGCAACCGGCCAGCCGGTCCTCGGCTGCGGTCGGCCGGGTCAGGTCGACGATCCGTCCGACAGCTCGGCCAGCTTCACCGGGCTTCCCGCCGCGAACGACGTCGCCGTCGGGGTGCCCGGAGCCAGCAGGGGGTCCGCGAGGTCCGCCGGTCTGGTCGAGGTGCGCTTCGCTTGCGCCGCGGTGAGCGGGGTCCAGGAGCTGTCGCTGCCGAAGCCCCGGTCGGGGGACCGGTTCGGCGCCGCCGTCACGGTGGCGCACCTGAATGGCGACCTCTACGACGACCTCGTGGTCGGGGTGCCGGGGCTCGACGTGAGTGGCAAGAAGGACGCCGGTGGCATCGCGCTGTTCCTCGGCTCGCCCGAGGGCCTCGTCTACACCCAGACGCTGACGCAGTCCTCGCCCGGCGTACCGGGCTCAGCCCAGGCCGGCGCTCACTTCGGGGCGGTCCTCACCTTCTCCGCCCAGCGCTGGTACGACGACGAGCCCGACGGCATCCTGGGCGTCGGGGCCCCCGACAAGGACGTGTCCGGCGTCGACGACGCCGGGGCCGTGGTGCTGATGCGCACGCTGCAGTCGAACGACCCGGCCGTCGCCGAGGAGATCACCCTCGCCACGCCCCGGGTGCCCGGAGCACCGGGCAAGGATGACCACCTCGGCGCCGCGATCGACCTGCCGTCGCACAGCTACCGCCTCGGCCTGGGGCTCCCGGGTCGCAAGGTGGGCGGCCATGCCCGCGCCGGTGCGGTCCTGGTCGTCCCGCGTGACGAGGCCTCGACCTCGCGGTTCGAGCTGCTGACGCAGGACTCCCGCGGCATGGCCGGTGCGGCCGAGACCGGCGACGGCTTCGGCTCGGCGATCCGTGACGGGTGGATCGGCGTCCCCGGCGAGGACCTCGACGGGGTCCAGGACGCCGGGATGCTGCAGTCGCTGACCGACGGGAGCGTCATCAGCCAGGAGACGGCCGGCTTCCCCGGCCGCTCGCGCCGCGGCGACCGGCTCGGAGCCAGCGTGTCGCTGTGGGTGCCCCCGGGCTTCGACAAGTCGCGGTACCGGGTGCTGGCGGGCATGCCCGGCAAGGACGTCGCCGGCGTGCAGGACGCGGGTGCGGTCCTGTCCTTCAAGTCCTTCCGCTCCGGGTCGCCCGCCGTCTCCTTCCCGGCGGTCGACGCCATGCCGGACCCCGTCAAGGGTGCGCACTTCGGCGCGGCCGTCACGCGCGCGAGCTCGCAGGTCCTGGTCGCGGCACCGGGTGCGGACGGCGGCCGGGGGCGGGTCGCGGTCTTCACGAGCCCTGGCACCGACATCCCGCTCGAGCTCCGCGGGCAGTGGGCGCAGGTCGCCGGCCGGGCGGGCGGCAACGGGTTCGGCAGCGCCCTGGCCGGGATCCCGACCGTTTTCTGAACCGTCCGCCGAGAGTGACGGCGCGCCAGGGATCCGGTCGATATCCCCGGGGTGTCGTCCCACTCGGTGACGGACCGTGAGAGAGGTCAGGTGGACGGCAGCGCGACCGAGCGGAGCGGGACGGGCGTGGACACGACGATCGAGGTCGTGAGCTGGCCGTGCACCGACAGCCGGTCGAGGACCTCGGCGAGGTGCGCCATCGAGGCGACGTGCAGCTTGAGCAGGAAGCAGTCGTCGCCCGTGATCCGGTGGCACTCCGTGACCTCGGCGACGTCGGGGACCAGGGCGGTCACCTTGGCCAGCTGACCGGGACCGGGGCGCATGCGGGCGTACGCGGTCACCGGCAGGCCCAACGCCGCCGGGTCGACCTCGAGCCGCCAGCCGACGACCACCCCGTCGCTCCTCAGCCGGTCGACCCGCTCGGTCACGGCCGACGTGCTCATCCCGACCTGCCGGGCGAGCGCGGCCATCGAGAGCCGGGGGTCCTCCTGCAGCAGGCCGAGGATCTGCCGGTTCACGGGGTCGAGGACCTCGGCTTCCGGGGCAAGAGGGCGCTCGGTCCGTCGATTCGTCGGCACGCGCCCAGTTCTACCGTGAGAAGTGCCTGTGCGCGACCCGGCGGGTCGACCAGGGTCGAGGGGTGCTCGCCGTCCTGCTCTTCGTCCTCGTCGCCACGGTGTCCCCCGGCGGGGCCACCGCCCTCGCCACGGCCTCGGGCGCCCGCTTCGGCGTACGCCGGTCGCTGCCCCTGGTGCTCGGTGTCGCGGTCGGGCTGGCGAGCCTGGCCGTCGCCGCGTCGCTCGGCCTCGCCGGGCTGCTGTTCCGCGTCCCGCACGTCGAGCTCGTCGTCCGGGTGCTCGGCACGGCGTACCTGCTCCGGCTGGCGTGGCAGACGGCCCGCGGCGGTGCCCCGGGCGAGGCCGAGCTCGCCCGTCCGCGGCGCTTCCGGGCCGGCGTGCTGCTGCTCTGGCTCAACCCCAAGGGCTGGGCGATGACGCTCAGCGCGGCGGGCGCGTTCGCCGGGGCGGCGGACGGGCCGGTCCGCCTGGCCGCCCTGCTGGGAGCGACGTTCCTCGCCGGCGCCACCGTGTCGCAGCTCCTCTGGTGCACCCTCGGCGGCGCGCTCGGGCGGGTGCTGACGCGGCCCTGGCAGTGGCGCACGCTCAACGTCGCCCTCGCCGTGCTCCTCGTCGCCTCCGTGGTGCCGCTCTGGGTCGAGGGTTCCTGAGACGGCCGCGCCCCCCGGGCCGGTCGGCTCGAGGGGCGCTCCCGCACGGGCGTGCTCCTACTTGTTGGTCCCCTGCGACACCGAGCCCTGCAGCTGGCGCTGGAAGACGAGGTAGACGACCAGCACCGGGACCACGGTGATCACGACGGCGGCGAAGAGCGCGCCGAAGTCGACCGAGTAGCCGGCCTGCGACGCGAACGCCGCCATGCCCTGGGTCAGCACGTAGTTGTCGGTGTTGGTGTTGAGCGCCACCGGCAGCAGGAACTGGTTCCACAGCCCGACGAAGTTGAGGATGGCGACCGTGGCGAGCCCCGGCCGGGCCATCGGCAGCATCACCGAGAAGAACGTCCGCCACTCCCCCGCCCCGTCCAGCGCCGCCGCCTCGGCGATGGACTTGGAGAGCGAGCGGAAGAACGAGTAGAGGAAGAACACCGTGAACGGGAAGGCGAAGGCCGCGTACACGAGGATCAGCCCGGGCAGGGTGTTGAGCAGCCCGACCCCGCGCAGCACGAAGAACAGCGGCACGATCGCCAGGAAGATCGGGAAGGTCAGCCCGGCGAGCATCAGGTAGTAGATGAACCGGTTGCCCGGGAACTGGAACCGCGCCAGCACGTACGCCGACATCGACCCGAACAGCATCGTCACGACCAGCGCGCCGAAGACGACGATCACCGAGTTGAGGAAGAAGCTCCCGATCCCGGCCGTCGTCCACGCGTTCACGTAGTTGTCGAACCGCAGCCGCTCGGGCAGCCCGAACGGCGAGGCGAAGATCTCCGAGCTGGTCTTGAACGAGCTCATGATCACCCAGAGCAGCGGCACGATGACGAGCAGCGACCAGATGATCAGCACGGCGTGCGAGCCGGCGGTCACCGCCGTGTCGCCGGCCGTGCGCCCCGAGGCGCGCTCCGGGACCGCCTGCGCCCGGCTCCCGCCCGCGACCGGTGCGTCCGGGCGGGCCTGCGTCGACGTCACTCCGCCACCTCGTCGCGTCCGCCGGTCAGCCGGATCACCAGGAACACCAGGCCGGCGTACGCGAGCGTGATCACCGCCAGCACGACGCCCATGGCGCAGGCGTAGCCGAACTGCCCCTGGGTGAAGGCCGTGGTGAACAGCCGCTGCGAGATCACCAGCGTGGAGTTCTCCGGGCCGCCGCCCGGCTCGAGCGCGGCCATGTAGACGAACGCGTCGAGGGCCAGGATTCCCATGTAGATGTACGCGGTCTGGATGTTGTCGCGCACCAGCGGGATGGTGATCGAGATCGTGCTCCGGAACCGTCCGGCGCCGTCGACGCGGGCGGCCTCGAAGACCTCGGCCGGGATGCCCTTGATCGCGGCGATGAACAGCACCAAGTAGAAGCCGACGAGGCCCCACACGATGACGAACATGACCGCGAGCTTGGCCGTGCCGACCTCGCCGAGCCAGGCGAACGACTGGAACTGGTCGAGCCCCACCTTGGTCAGGATCCCGTTGAGCAGGCCGCTGTTCGGGTCGTAGATCTGCGACCAGATCAGGCCGATGACGATCGCCGGCACGACGTAGGGGAAGAACGACACGATCCGGTAGAAGCTCGACCCGGCCAGGCCGCGGACGTTGCCGCGGCTGGAGCCGCCGACGGTGACCAGCGTGGCGAAGAACATCGCCAGCACCAGGGTCACCGTCGGCAGCACCAGCGCGAGGACCACGCTGTTGCCGACCGCCTTCAGGAAGATGTCGTCGTCCAGCAGCTTCGTGTAGTTCGACAGCCCGACGAACGGGATGTCGGCGGAGAAGCCCGTCCAGCTGGTCAGCGAGAAGTACGCGGCCTGCACGAACGGCGACACCACGAAGGCGATGTACGCCGCGAGCGGCACCACCAGGAAGACCGCGAAGAAGCTGATCCGGTCGAAGGTCAGGTTGCGCTTGCGCCAGCGGGGCGAGCCCAGCTGGCGCAGCCCGTGGCGCAGACCGACGCCGGCGGCCGCCCCCTCGACGGGGGCGACCGGGCCGACGGCCGTCACGACACCGGGACCTTCTTGACCGAGTCGTCCGCGGCGATCTTGTCGGTGATCGACTGCAGGCCCTTGGTCAGCGTCGCGACGTCGGACCCGCCCTGGAGGAAGGTGTTCCACAGGACCAGCTGGTCGGTGTTGGTGCCGTAGAGGTCGACGAAGTTCCAGGTGAAGACGTTCGTGCCGGCCGCGTCGAGCATCTTGACCTGCGACTGCAGGGCGGTGGAGCCGAAGCCGTCCTCGGGGATGAGGCCCTTGACGATGCTCGAGCTGAAGGTGGTCTTGGCGAAGTTGGTCGCCGCGTCCTTGCTCAGCATCGCGCGCAGGAACTCCTTGCCGCCGGCGACGTTCTTGCCCTGCGCCGGGACGATGTAGCCCTCGCCCGCGGTGGAGTGCAGCGCCTCCCACGGCATCGCCGAGCTGGAGTCGACCGTCGGCTCGGGCGCCCCGGTCATCTTGAACCCGTCCTTGGTCTGGTCCTTCATCTCGTTCTCGATCCAGCCGCCCGAGGGGTAGAGCAGGAAGTCCTCGTCGTTGCTCCACTGCGCCTGCGCGGCGGTGAAGACGGTGCCCGCGCCGCCCGGCTTCACGTAGCCGGCGTCGATGATCTTCTTCAGGCCGGTGAAGACCGACTGCACGGCCGGCATCGACCAGCAGTCGGGCTTGAGGTTCTCCAGCGCGAGGCGGACGTCGTTGCCGCCCTGCTTGATCGCCGAGGCGATGGCCATCGTCTGGTAGTAGGTCGCGGCCTCCTTGCCCCAGCCGAGCAGGTACTTGCCCTTGGCCTTGGCCTGGCCGCCGAGCTCGTACATCTCGTCGTAGGTCTTGGGGACCGTCCAGCCGTTCTGCTCGAAGAGCGAGGCCGAGTACCACAGCGCGTACACCGTGAGCACGTAGTTGAGCTGGACGAACTTGCCGTCGAAGGTGCCCGGCGCCGTCACCCCCGGGTAGAGGGTGTCGGCGATCTTGGTGCCCTCGTAGTTGTTGGCGTTGATCACGTCGGTCAGGTCGGCCAGCTGGTCGCGGATCGTGTTGATGCCGATGAGGCCGGCGCCGGAGTTGTCGATGACGTCCGGCGGGTTGCCCGCGACGAAGCGCGGCTGCAGCGTCTGGGCGATGTTCGTCGCGGGGCTGACCTTGACCGTGGAGCCCGCGTTCTTGGTCTGCATCGCCTTGCCCGCGAACTCGGCGTACTCGATGCCGTAGCCGCCCTTGAAGATCACGGCCTCCGTGGAGGAGTTCGCGGCCAGCCCGAACGGGTTGTCGGCGCTGGCGGCGCCCGTGGCGGTGTTCGACGGCGTCGTCGAACCGGTGCCCGACGTCGCGCAGCCGGCGAGGCCGCCGGTCGCGGCGAGGGCGGCGGCGGCGAGCCCGCCGCGCAGGAAGTTGCGCCGGTCGAACGAGCGCAGGGTCGGGACGGGGTTGTTCATCGTTGAGGTCCTCCGGTTCGTGGTTCGTCGAGGGTTCTGGCGGGCGGTGCGGGTGCGTGCGGGTGGTGCTGCTCGGGGCTGGGTGGGACGGCCTAGGTGCCGCGGTGGATGCGGCCGGCGTAGCGCGCCTCCAGCGCGGAGTTGTGCTCGTCGCCGCCGGGGATGTTCGCGGAGAGGTAGAGCGGGGGCCGCCGGCCGTCGACTGCGATCCGCTCGCTGACGCCGACGGTCAGCAGCTGCGCGATGTACGCGGCGGTGATCGAGGAGACCGCACCGACCGGGACGCCGCCGTTGAGCGTGAGGGTGGCGTCGCCGTACGGGGCGAGGTTGTCGATCACGACGTCGGCGACGTCCGACAGCCGCTGGCCGCTCGGGTGCTTGAGCGGCACGGCCATCGTGTGCTCCATCGAGGTCACCGCGACCAGCGGGATCCCGCGCTCCTTGGCGATCAGCGCGAGGCCGACGATCGAGCCGTTGACGCCCGAGTTCGAGGCGATCATGAGCATGTCGCCGGGCTGGATCCCGGCCAGGTCCCACAGCTGCTCGACGTTGTCCGGGTTGCGCTCGAGGCTGGAGCCGCCGAGGTCGTCGACCGAGAGGCTGCCGCGCAGCACGAGGTCGCGCAGCGCGATCTTGTTGGTGGGGATGAAGCCCCCGGCGCGCCCGGCGATCTCCATGGCGAAGGCCTCGGAGTGCCCGGTGCCGAAGGCGTGGACGACGCCGCCGGACTCGATCGTGGTGGTCATCAGGTCGAGGGCGGCGTCGAGGCCACCCTCGGCGGCGGTGCGGGTGATCGCGTCGAGGCGCGTACGCACCTGCTCGGCGAAGTCGTTCGCCGCGGCGGCGAAGTCCATCGGGCTCCTCTGGTCGGTTGGTGCGGTGCTGGGGGCTGGGGCCGGGACGGCGCTCACGGCGTCGACGACCCGGGGTGCGGCTCGGGGGTGGAGCGGGTGCGCCGGGGCCGTCGGTGCGAGGCCACGGCGAGCGCCGATGCGGCGAGCTTGTCGCTGGAGCGGTCGAAGTCCTCCTGGGCCACGAGGAGGTAGAGCAGGTCGAGCACGAGCAGCTGGCCGTGCTTGGCCGACAGGTCGTCGGGCTGCAGCGCCTGCTCGTAGACGGAGGTGACGATGCTGGCCTGGGCGAGCTCGTCGAGCGGGGAGCCCGGGTTGTTGGTGATGGCGACCGTGAAGGCGCCCGCCCGGTCGGCCTCGGCGAGCATCTCGATCGTCTCCTCGGTCCGCCCGGTCGTGGAGATGCCGATGGCCACCGTCTCGGGACCCTGGATCGCGGCGCTGACCAGGCCGAGGTGGACGTCGGACCAGGTGAAGGCGGGGACGCCGATGCGGTAGAGCCGGCCCTGCAGCTCCTGGCCGAGCATCGCGCTGCCGCCGACGCCGTAGATGTCGACGAGGCGGCTGCGCCCGATGCGCTGCGACACCTCGCTCATCACCGCCAGGTCGATGGCCGAGGTGGCCTCGCGCAGCGACCGCGTGTGGCTGCCGATGAGGCGCGCCAGCAGCAGCTCGGGGGTGTCGTCCGGCGAGACCTCGCGGCCGATCTCGTTGGCCCACGACTCGCGCGCGGTGCTGCGGCCGACGTCGGTGGCGATGCCGACGCGCAGCTCGACGTAGCCGGCGTAGCCGATCATCCGGCAGAAGCGGGTGACGCTGGCGGCGGAGGTCCCGGCCTGCTCGGCCAGCTCGCCGATCGACAGGGTGAGGGGCGCCTGCGGCTGCGTCAGCAGGTAGTCGGCGACGCGGGCGAGCGCGGCGGGCATGTCGGGCTGCAGCGCGCGGATCCGGTCCGCGACCGCGGGGGCCTGCTCGCGCGTCTGCGCAGCCCGCTCCGACGTGAGAATGAGTATCGCCCGCTTCCCGAGTCCCTGAAATTCGCTCTCACGCTAGTGTGTGGCCGCGCCCGGGGCAACCACCTCGGCGGCGCTGCGGGCGAGTGCAACGCAACCGCAACACAACCCCCGCCGCGCGACCGTCTCCTGAACTCCCGGTGAGGACCTCATGACGCAGCTCCTGGCCCTCGACGCCGGTGGCACGAGCACCCGGGCGGTCGCGCTCGACCACGACGGGGAGGTCCTCGGCCTGGGCCGCAGCACCGCGGGCAACCCCACGGCCGCGGGCATCGTGCCGGCGGCCGAGGCGGTCGCGGCCGCCGCCCGGGCCGCGCTCCCCCCGGGCGCGACGTCGGACATGGCGGTCCTCGCCATGGCCGGCGAGCAGAGCGACGCCTTCCGCACCGAGGTCGAGCAGCGCCTGGCCGCATACGGGGTGACGCGGGTGGTGCTCGACCACGACCTGCTCGCGCTCTTCTGCTCCGGGACGGCCTCGCTGGAGGGCTACGCCCTCATCGCCGGCACGGGGACGGTCGCCGCACGGGTGCGTGACGGTTCGCTGGAGCGCGTGGTCGGCGGTCGCGGCTGGCTGCTCGGCGACGCCGGGGGCGGGTTCTGGATCGGCCGGAAGGTGGTGCGGGCCGTGGTGTCCGCCCTCGACGGGCAGGCCGAGGCGACCGCGCTGACCCAGGACGTGCTCGGCGCGCTGGGCATCGTCGCGGACCCCGCGTACGAGGCCGGCCGCGTGTCGGCGATCCGCCAGCTGGTCTCCGCGGTCTACGCCCGGCGCCCCGTCGCCCTCGCCGAGCTGGCCCCGCTGGCCTTCGCCGCCGCGGCGGCGGGCGACCCGGTCGCCCGGCGCGTCGTCGTGGCGGCGTCGGAGGCCCTCGCCGACCTGCTCGACGCGGTCCGGGTGCCCGACCTCGAGGGCCCGGTGGTCGTCGGCGGCAGCGTCGTCGCCCGCGGCGTGCTCCAGGCGCCGCCCGCGCTCTCGGTCGACCTGACGCCGCCTGCCCGCGGCGTCGCGGTCACCGCCGTGCCCGACGGGCTGGTGGGTGCGGCCGTCCTCGCCCTGCGCCACACCGGCGCCGAGGTCGACGACGCGAGGTTCGAGCGGCTGCGGGCGGCGATCCGACTTCCCCAGCCTGCTTAGGAAGCGTCGCCCCTCCGGGTCCGCGCGGTCCCTCGTCCGCACCCGCGCCCGCGCCCGACGAGGCCGAAAGGTCGCCCGACCGAGCCGAAACTTTCGGCGTCAAGGGTTATCAAGCCGTGATGGGGACCGCTCCCAGAATCGCTCAGGTCGCTGTTATGTTCACCTTCACTACATAAACCCGTCATCGTCGACGCGGTCCGGTCACCCCCGTGCGAGCCACCTCGCCCGCACCCGGGACGACCTTCGCGAGGACGACGGGCACGTCCAGCGCACCGACCGGTGCGCGCCCTCAGAGCCGGTGCACCACCGGTCCGAGAAAGGTCCGTACCTCATGAAGAAGCAGCTCCTCGGCTTCGGCACGCTCGCCGCCGTGGCCACCCTCACCCTCGCCGGGTGCGGTGGCGGCTCGGACGCCACCCCCGCCGCCTCGGGCGGTTCCTCCGCCGCGGTCGAGGGCAAGATCGGCGTGATCCTGCCCGACACCGAGTCCTCCGCCCGCTGGGAGACGGCCGACCGGCCGTTCTTCCAGAAGGCCTTCGCCGACGCCGGCGTGCAGTCCGACATCCAGAACGCCCAGGGTGACGCGACGCAGTTCCAGACCATCGCCGACGGCATGATCAGCGCGGGCGTCAAGGCGCTCATCATCACCAGCATCGACCCCGACTCGGGCACCGCGGTCATCAAGAAGGCCACCGACGCCGGCATCCCCGTCATCGACTACGACCGCGCGAACCTCGGCGGCGGCGCCAAGTACTACGTGTCCTTCGACAACGTGAAGGTCGGCCAGGCCATCGGCGACGGCCTCGTCAGCTGCATCAAGGCCGACGACAAGCCCAACGCCAAGGTCGTCGAGCTGGACGGCTCGCCCACCGACAACAACGCCACCCTGTTCAAGCAGGGCTACGACCAGGTCATCAAGGCGGCCGGCTACGACGTCGTCGCCGAGCAGGCCGTGCCGGAGTGGAGCAACGAGGAGGGCGGTCGCCTCTTCGAGCAGCTCTACACCAAGCAGGGCGGCAAGGTCGACGCGGTCGCCGCGGCGAACGACGGCCTCGCGGGTGCGGTCATCTCCGTGCTCCAGCGCAACGGCCTCGCCGGCAAGGTCCCGGTCAGCGGCCAGGACGCCACCGACGAGGGCCTGCAGCGCATCCTGCTCGGCACCCAGTGCAACACCGTCTACAAGGCCGTGAACAAGGAGGCCGACGCCGCCGCCAAGCTGGGCATCGCGCTGGCCAAGGGCGACGTGAGCGGCGCCGACGCGCTGGCCACCCAGACCTTCGACGACCCGAAGGCCGGCACCAGCAAGAAGGCGATCCTGCTCGACCCGCAGGCCATCACCAAGGACAACGTCAAGGCGGTCATCGACGACGGCTTCACCACCGCCGACAAGGTCTGCACCACCGCGGAGCTGAAGAAGGCCTGCTCCGCGGCCGGCATCTCCTGACCCTGCACCGCACCCCCTGGCCGCCCCGGCTCCTCGCGAGCCGGGGCGGCCAGGTCCGTTCACGAACCAGCCAGAACCAGGAGAACCGATGACGACCGAGAGCGTCAGCCCGCCGGCTGAGGGGCAGCAGCCGCTGCTCAGCCTGCGGGGCATCACCAAGAGCTTCGGGGCGGTGGACGTCCTCAAGGGCGTCGACCTCGACTGCTACCTCGGACAGGTCACCGCGCTCGTCGGCGACAACGGCGCCGGCAAGTCGACGCTCGTCAAGGGCATCGCGGGCACGCACACCTTCGACGGCGGCCAGTACCTCTTCGAGGGCCGCCCGGTGACCGTGAACTCGCCCAAGGCGGCGAGCGACCTCGGCATCGAGGTCGTCTACCAGGACCTCGCGCTGTGCGACAACCTCGACGTCGTCCACAACATGTTCCTCGGCCGCGAGGAGGTCAACGGCATCGTCATGGACGAGACGACCATGGAGCGCCGGGCGGCCGAGACCCTCGCGGGCCTCTCCGTACGGACGCTCAAGTCGGTCCGCACCTCGGTGTCGCGGCTCTCCGGCGGTCAGCGCCAGACGATCGCCATCGCCCGCGCCGTGCTTTGGAACAGCAAGCTCGTCATCCTCGACGAGCCGACCGCCGCGCTCGGCGTCGCCCAGACCGAGCAGGTGCTCAACCTGGTCCGCCGCCTCGCCGACAGCGGGCTCGCGGTCATCCTGATCTCGCACAACATGAACGACGTCAAGCAGGTCGCCGACAGCGTCGCCGCGCTCTACCTCGGCCAGCTGGCCGCGACCGTGCGCACCGCGGACGTCAGCACCGGCCAGATCGTCGAGCTCATCACCACCGGCCGCAGCGGCGACCTCGGGCTCGCCGCCGACAGAGAGGTGCTGCGATGAGCACCACCACCCAGACCCCGGCCGCCCGGGCCGAGGACGCGCCGGAGCGCGCGACCCTCGGCAGCGCGGCGCGCGACTACCTCACGCGCGTGCGTGGCGGCGACGTCGGTTCGCTCCCGGCCATCGCCGGCTTCGTGTTCCTCGTCGTGCTGTTCACGATCCTGCGGCCCGACCAGTTCGCGAGCAAGCTCAACTGGGCCAACCTGCTCAACCAGAGCGCGGCGGTCATCTTCATCGCCATGGGCCTGGTCTTCGTCCTGCTCCTCGGCGAGATCGACCTGTCCGCGGGCTACACCGCCGGCGTCGGCGCGGGCACGCTCGCGGTGCTGCTGACGCTGAAGGGCTGGCCCTGGCCGGCCGCCGTGCTCGCCGCGCTCGTCGTCGGGCTCGTGATCGGCCTGCTCATCGGGCTGCTGGTCGCGAGGCTGGGCATCCCGTCGTTCGTCGTGACGCTCTCGGCCTTCCTGGCCCTGCAGGGCGTCCTGCTGACGGTCATCGGCACCGGCGGCACCGTCCCGGTCCGTGACCCCTTCGTGCTGTCGCTGATGAACGACAACCTGACGCCCGTGCTCGGCTGGGTGATGTGGGTGGTCGTGGTCGCGGGCTACGCGCTCGTCGAGCTCCTCGGCCGCGCCCGCCGCCGCAAGGCCGGTCTGCCCTCGCCGTCGGTGAGCCTGCCCGCGCTGCGCATCGCGGTGCTCGCCGTGGTCCTGGGCCTGGTCGTCTACCTGTTCAACCTCGAGCGGGCGGTCAACCCGGCGATCAAGTCGCTCAAGGGCGTGCCCCTGATCGTGCCGATCGCGGTGGTCTTCGTCGTCGTGCTGAGCTTCGTGCTCAAGCGGACGCGCTTCGGCCAGCACGTGTACGCCGTGGGCGGCAACGCCGAGGCGGCGCGCCGGGCCGGCATCAACGTCAACCGGATCAAGATCGCCTGCTTCATGATCAGCTCCACGCTGGCGGCCTTCGGCGGGATCCTGCTGGCCTCCCGGGCCAACTCGGTCTCCCCGTCCACCGGCGGCGCCTCGACCCTGCTGCTCGCGGTGGGCGCGGCCGTCATCGGCGGCACGTCGCTCTTCGGCGGCAAGGGCCGGATCATCGACGCCATCATCGGCGGCCTGGTGATCGCGGTGATCCAGAACGGCCTGCCGCTGATCACCCAGCGTGCGGAGATCCAGTTCATCGTCACCGGGCTGGTGCTGCTGCTGGCGGCGAGCGTCGACGCGATCTCGCGCAGACGCGCAGCGGCCACGGGCCGCTAGCCACCCCCGGAGAGGCTCGACGATGAGCGTCCGGGAGACTCTGGCCGGGTCCCCGGACGTCCGGCGCACCAACCTGGCCGTGCTGCTGCGGCACCTGCACCTCGATGGGGCCATGCGGCGCGCGGAGCTCACCGACCGGTCCGGGCTGACCCGCAGCACGGTCGCCGGGCTGGTCGGTGAGCTCGGGCGGCTCGGCGCCGTCGAGCAGACCGCGGCCAGCACCACCTCGACGGCCGGCACCCCCACGCGGGGCCGGCCGTCGCCCGTGGTGCGGCCCTGCCCCCTCGGGGTCCAGGTGCTGGCCGCCGAGGTGCGCGTCGACCAGGTCGAGGTCGCCCTCGTCGGCCTCGGCGGGACGGTGCTGCACCGCGACAGCCGGCCGCTGCCCGACCCGAGCCCCGAACCGACGGCCGACCTCGTGGCCCGCTCGGTCGCCGAGCTGGCACGCGCCGCCCCGGGCCGGGTCCTCGGCCTCGGGGTGGCCGTCCCCGGGGTCACGCGCCACCGCGACGGCGCCGTCCGCTTCGCCCCCAACCTGTCGTGGCGCGACGTCTCCTTCGGCCGGATGCTCTCCGACCGGCTGCCCGGCACCGACGTGCGGGTCGTCAACGACGGCGACGCCGGCGTCCTGGCCGAGCACCTGCGCGGGGTGGCCCGCGGGTGCGACGACGTCGTCTTCGTCGAGGGCGAGGTCGGCGTCGGCAGCGGCGTGGTCGTCGACGGCAAGCCCCTGGTCGGCGCCGGTGGCTACGCCGGCGAGCTCGGCCACATCGCCGTCGCCGGGCTCGGCGGGCGCCGGTGCCGCTGCGGTTCCGACGGCTGCTGGGAGACCGAGATCGGGCTCGACGCCGTGGCCCGTGCGCTCGGGCTGGGACCTGACGCCTCCCGGCGCGCGGTCGTTGACGCCCTGCGCACGGCCGGGGACGAGGAGGTCCGCCGGCTCGAGCCCGTCGCCCGCCACCTCGGGGCCGGCCTGGCCACCGTCGTCAACATCTTCAACCCCAGCCTCGTCGTGCTCGGCGGCCTGCTGCGCGAGCTCTACCCCTGCGTCGCGGCCGAGGTGCGCCGCACCATGGTCCGCGGCGCCCTGGCCGCGCCGGTCGAGCAGGTCCGGCTGGCCCTGCCCGAGCTCGGCGACGACGCCGTCCTCCTCGGCGCCGCCGAGGCCGTGTGGCAGCGCGTGCTGCTCGACCCCGTGGCCGCGCTCGGCGGCTGAGGCCTGCTGCTCAGCCGGCCGACGCCCGGCCCGCCGAGCCGAACTCGCGCATCCGGCGCCGGATGATCCCGCTCATCGCCTGACGGGCCTGCGCCACGGCGGCGCTCGGCTCGACCTCCGCCGGGCGCTCGGCGAGGGCGGTGCGCAGTGCGGCGGTCCAGGCGAGGTGGCTGTCCGCGCCCTGGTTGACCTTGCGGATGCCCTGGGCGACGACCGCGACCTTCGCCTCCGGCGCGATGCCGTACGACGGCGTCAGCGCACCGCCGTGCGCGTTGATCGTCTCGACGTACTCCGGCGGGATCGAGGAGCTGCCGTGCAGCACGAGGCCCACGCCGGGCACCCGCTCCTTGATCGCCGCGACCAGCTCGGGCCGCAGCCGCTCGCCGCCGGAGGGGTCGGTGAACTTCACCGTCCCGTGGCTGGTGCCCACGGCGACGGCGAGCGCGTCCACCCCGGTCGCCTCGACGAAGTGCGCCGCCTCCTCGGGGTCGGCGTAGACGAGCTCCTCGACGATGCCGTTCGCGCCCGACTCGGCGCCGCCGACGGTGCCCAGCTCGCCCTCGACGCTGACGCCCCGGGCGTGCGCGAGCTCGACCACCTCGCGGGTCAGGGCGATGTTGGTCTCGAGGTCGTTCGGCTCGTCGTCGTCGACCGAGCGGCTGGCGTCGATCATGACGCTGGTGAAGCCGTGGTCCATGGCCCGCACGCAGTCGTCGCGGTGGCGCCCGTGGTCGAGGTGGAGGCCGACCGGCACGTCGGCGTAGCTCTCGACGACCGCGCGGAGCTGGTCCCACCACCAGCCCTCGTCGTCGTACGCGCTCGTGCCCGCGATGGCCTGCACGACCACCGGCGAGCGCTCCGCCCGGGCCGCGTCGAGCACGGCGACCGCCTGGTTGAGGTCGGAGACGTTGAACGCGCCGACGGCGTAGCCGCCGCGCTCGGCGTCGGCGAGGAGGTGGGCGAGGGTCGTGAGGGTCACGGCATGGTCCTGTCGGTTCGGTGTGCGGTGTGGTCCGGGGTGGGGCAGGCGGGCGGGCCGTCGGTCGCGGCCGGTCCGTGCGCGTGCTCGAAGTCGCGCAGCGTGAGGGCCAGCGCGCGGTAGGCGCGGCGCTGGCGGGCGTACCAGGCGGCGGTGCGCTCGACCGGGCAGCGCGGCGGCCCGAGCGGGGCCGGCGGCAGGTCGTCGACGTCCACGTCCCCCAGCGCCGCCGCCGCGAGGAGCGCGACGCCGCGGGCCGAGGACCGCCCGGGCGCCGGGGTGAGCGGGGCACCGCAGGCGTCCGCGCGGGCGCCGAGGGCGACGGCGCTGGTCGCGCCCGTGCCCACGGCGCGCAGGTCGCCGACCACGACGCCGACGGTGAGGAAGGCCTCGAGCAGCACGCCGAGCTCGAAGCCGCTGGCCTCGAGGAAGGCCCGCGCGACCTCGGCCCGGGTGGTGGCCAGGGTCAGGCCCAGCACCGACCCGCGGACGTCGGGGTCGTTGTCGAGCGTGCCCGAGCCGGCCAGGTAGGGCAGGACGAGCAGCGGCGAGGGGTGCGGGGAGGCCTCGGCGACCAGCGCCTCGACCCCGCCCGCGCGGACGAGCTCGGCGACCCACTCCACGGCGAGCCCGCCGGCCGCCGACCCGGCGAGGGTGATCCAGCGGTCCCGGCGCCAGGGGTAGGTCGCGAAGCCGGTGCCGGAGAGACCCCCGGGCCGGGTGGTCGACCCGACCGCGAGGCAGTCGCTGGAGCCGAGGGCGTAGACGGAGACCTCGCCGGGACGACCGCCCGCACCGACGTACGAGGCGGCCTGGTCGTGCATCCCGGCGACCAGCAGCGTGCAGCGGGCCAGCCCGAGGCGATCGGCCACGGCCGCGTCGAGCGGGCCGAGGTCGGTGCCCGGGGCCACCAGCGGCGAGAGCCGGTCCGGGCTCAGCCAAGGCGCGTCGAGCGCCGCGGCGGCGAGGACCTCGCGCGACCACTCGCGACGCGAGACGTCGAACATCCCGGTGCGGGCGGCGCCCGTCCAGTCGGCGGCGGGCGGGGCGCCCAGCCGGGTGGCGACGAAGTCGGCGAGGGTGCGGTACGCCACGACGTCGCGCGAGCGCCAGGCGGGTCCGCCCTCGGCGATCTTGGCCACCGAGAACATCCGGTGGCAGGGCTGGCCGGTCAGCTGCTGGACGCGGTCGGCGCCCAGCCTCGCGGCCAGCGCTGCGGCGGCGGTCGCCCCGCGAGCGTCGAGCCCGAGGGGCACCCCGGCGAGAGCGCGGCCCGCCGCGTCCACGGGGACGACCGCCTCGCCCTGGCTGCTGAAGCCGACGGCGCGGACGGGGTCCCCGGTCTGCGCGACGCGGGCGGCGACCTCGGCGAGGACGGCCTCCACGTCGAGGAGGAGGGCCTCGGCGTCCAGCTCCCACCAGCCCGGCCGGGGGGACAGCCGGGGGGTGGGGCGGGACGCCGAGGCCAGCTCACGGCCCTCGGCGTCGAAGGCGACCGCGCGGACGCCGGTGGTGCCGAGGTCGAGCCCGACCGTGCTCACCGGGGGTTCACCCGGCGGGGTGGGTCGTGAGCACGGGCGGGCTCAGGGGTGGGGCTGCCGGTCGCGACCCGGGGCTACTTCTCGCCCCAGCAGAGGTTCAGGCCCTCGGTGGTGTCGATGCTGTCGAGACCGTCGACCGGCTTGTCGGTGACGAGCTTGACGCCGGTGTCGTAGAAGTCGAGGCCCGGGGTCACGGCCGGCTTCTCGCCGCCGCGGGCGATCTTGGCGATCGCGTCGACGCCGAGCTCGGCCATCTTCAGCGGGTACTGCTGCGAGGTGGCGCCGATGGTGCCGTTCTTGACGTTCTCGACGCCCTGGCAGCCGCCGTCGACCGAGACGATGGTGACGCCGCTCTTGCCCGCGGCCTTGAGCGCGTCCGCGGCACCGGCCGCACCCGGCTCGTTCAGCGTGTAGACCAGGTTGATGTCGGAGTTCTTCGACAGGCAGGCCTCCATCGCCGACTTGCCGCCGTCCTGCGCGCCCTTGGTCGGCTCGTTGCAGACGATCTCGTAGTCGCCGCCCTTGCCGCCGGTGTAGGTGCCCGTCTTGTCCTCGTCGCCGTTCTTGGTCTTGTCCTTGGTGTCGATCCCCATGCCGGTCAGGAAGCCCTGGTCGCGGTTGTAGTCGACGGAGATGATCTTGTCGTTGAAGGCGTCGAGCAGCGCGATGGTGGCCTTCTTGCCGTCCATCTGGGCCGCGGCCCACTTGCCGATCTCCTCGCCCGCCGTGAAGTTGTCGGTGGCGAAGGTGATGTCGACGACGTCCGCGGGCTCGGGCGGCGTGTCGAGCGCGATCACGTAGAGGCCCTGCTTGCGCGCGTTCTCGATCGCGGTGTTGACGCCGGGACCGTTGGGCGTGATCAGGATGCCCTGGTCGCCGCGCGACACGGCGGCCTCGATGGCCTCGACCTGGCCGTCCTCGTCGCCGTCCTCCTTGCCCGCGGCGATGGTGAGGTCGACGTTGTTCTTCGAGGACGACTCCTTGGCGCCGTTCTGCATGGCGATCCAGAACGGGTTGATCGAGTCCTTGGTGATCAGCGTGACGGCGACGGGCTTGTCGCCGCCGGAGCCGGCGCTGCCGTCGGCGCCGGGGGCGGCCGACGAGCCGCCGCAGGCGGTCAGGGCGAGCACGCCGGTGGCGAGCAGGGCGAGCGGGGCGAGCCCGCGGCGGACGGGAGACAAGCGACGGTGCATTGATCCTCCTGGTGGCTTTTGCCGGTATTCTTACCTAAGTTGACCCCTATACGTCCAGCACCTGGCGTAACGATTTGGACGAGAGGATGGTCCGGATGTCCGCAACCCCTGCTTCCCCGCCCGCCAGGGCACCCCGGTCCGA
>Ga0325401_1001840_pt1 | contig 18342 bp, 12 predicted proteins | sample PopdelMetagenome_FD_205666 | JGI IMG/M metagenome (GOLD analysis project Ga0325401, IMG submission 205666) | Populus deltoides microbial communities from Bellville, Georgia, United States - Xylem-PdKOR-R2 | ecosystem: Host-associated > Plants > Phyllosphere > Stem > Wood/Secondary xylem | place... | reverse complement strand
GTCCACTGCGTCTTTTATGAGCTGCTTGGCATACTGCACGTCCACACCGGAGTTAAACTCCACGTCCACGATGCAGTAGTCTTGATTCGAAGTAGAGTTGATTTTCTTTACCCCGTTTACGCTCTTGATTTCCTTTTCGAGCTGGCGCGTGACCAGGTTCTCGATGTCGGCCGGTGAGGTGCCGGGATACACCGTGGCCACGATGATGCGCGGAATCACGATGTCAGGGAATTTTTCCTTGCCTAGCTTGATATAGGCAAAAATCCCCGCCACGCACAGCAGCACCGTAATGATGTAGACGCTGGTCTTGTTATTAATGGACCACGAGGTGGGTCCAAATTCTTTCTCGATATCCTGCATAGTCGATTTAGTTGTCGGTCAACGACTAGCCTCAACCTATAAGGTCACGACTTGCCCTTCATTCACATTCTGATAGCCGGCTGTAATAACTTGGTCGTTAGCGGCTAGGCCTTTTGTAACCTCCACTTTCCCATTGTAAGTGGCACCGGTTGTAATAACGCGCTTGGCAGCAATTTTCTGATTGCCTTTCTGCTCCACCACGAATACGTAGCTGTTCTCTTCATCCCGCTGCACGATGTCCACGGGGACTACCGTGGCGTTGGTGCGGTTGTAGTTCTGGATACGAACGGAAGCCACCATGTTGGGGCGGAGTTGAGCAGCTTCTTTTCCGTTGAGGCGGAGCTCCACGGTGAAGGTACGGCTGGTGGGGTTGATGATGCGGCTTACGGTGCGTACTGTAGAAGGCATGTTCTGCTTACCTAGGTCCGGCACGCTTACCAAGGCCTTGTCACCAGCTTTGATGTTGTTGGCGTAAGCTTCCGAAATGTCGGCCACGATTTTGCCAGCCGAGCCGCTCAGGATGCGCACGATGGGCACGCCGGGCGAAGCTAGCTCGCCTACTTTAGCGGGCACATCATCAACGGTGCCGGCGAAAGGAGCCCGCACGTTGTATAGGTCGCGCTGCTGCTGCTGGGTGGCGAGGTTGCGCTGCAACGCTTGGTAGTTGTTCTTGGCCTGCAGATACTGCACCTCCGTACCGATCTGTTGCTGCCACAAGCGGTTTTGCTTGTCGTAGAGCACGCGGGCTAGGTCGAGGCGGGTGCGCAGCTCGGCAATACCAGCTTCGAGTACGGCGGCGTCGAGGGTAGCTAGCACTTGGCCTTTGCCCACCCGGTCGCCACGCTGCACCCGCAGACTAGTGATGGTGCCAGAAGCCCGCGCCGAGACGTTGGCGTTCTGGTCGAAGTCGGCGCGGCCTTGCACTTCCAAGTAGCTGCGGAAGTCTTCCGGCTGCACGTTCACAACCGACACAGGGACGGCATTGGCGGCTGCGTTGCTTTTGCCGCCGCCTACTTTGGCTTCTAGCTCCGCAATCTTGGCTTGGTTGCTAGCCTGCTCTTGCTTCAGCTTAGCTAGCTCAGCAGCGGGGTCTTTCTTACCATCGCCACAAGCAGCTAGGAAGGCAAGAGCTAACAGCGCGGCAGAAGTAGTATGTTTCATTGGAAAAAAGCGGTTCGAAGGATTCATAGAGAGGAGTGCGCGCGAGCTGTTTATTTTTTGTACAGCGTGCCAGCTGCTTTATCGTAATCTACTTTAGCTACCAGTGCGTCGTAGAGCGCCGAGTAGTAGTTGGTTTGCGCTTGACGCAGGTCGGTTTCGGCCGTCACGAGCTCCACGTTGGAGCCCACACCCTCTTGAAACTTAATTTTAGCAACCCGGGCCACTTCCGTAGCTAGGTCGAGATTGGCCTTTTGGTTGACCAGCACATCTAAGTCGTTTTGCAGCGTCGTCTGGCTTTGCGTGCGCTGTAGGTCGATGCTTTGTTGCAAGGTGGTGAAGCCTTTGTTAAGCTGCTCTAAGGTCAGCTTGGCACTCTGCACCAAGTACTTCTTGCGGAAGCCATCGAACACCGGGATTTGCAACTGCAAACCAACGTTGCCGAAACCAAACCATTTCTGGTTAGGGAAGCGCGTACGCTCGTCTATCGAGTTTGGACCACTAAACTTTAGTAGTGTTGACATCGAGCCAGCTGAACCAATGAAACCGTAGGCTCCTACTAGGTTAAGCGTTGGCAAATAGCCAGCACGCTGGTTACGCACATCCAGTACAGCTAGGTCACGCTGCGTTTCCAGTACGGAGTACTCAATGCGGTTGCTGTAGTTGAAGTCGTTCTCAAATTGGCTTACCTGCTGCTTTAATCGCTCGGCATCCAGCACCGCCGCATTTAACGAATCCGTTAATTGAACAGGCTGTCGTTGGTCGAGTCCCATCTGGAATTTGAGTAGGGCCACACTCAGCTCGATTAGACGCTGTGCATTCTGCTGCTCGATATTCAGGTTGTTGCGCTGTACCTGTAGACGTTGAACGTCAAGTTTTTCGACAAAACCTTCTTTAAAAGTGCGCTCCGTCTGGTAAAGCAGTGTATCGAGGCGTTGCACGTTGCGAGTTAGCAACTTCAGGCGTTCCCGGGCCACTAGCGTACTGTAGTAGGCTTTCGAAACCTGCTCTACTACATCAATTTCGCTTTGGGTGGTTTGCTTTACCGACAGCTGCTGGTACACTTTCGCTGCCTTCAACCCTAGCAAGTAAGAACCATTGAAAAGCTGCTGCGAAGCTGAAACCGAGGCATTGCCCTGGTATTGCAAACCGAAGGCTAATGGCTGTGGTGGAACCGGAACAGCAGGCTCATAAGCTGGTTGCAGCGTTACGGCTTGCCCGTTCTGTGCAGCAGCTATATCAGCAGGTGTAAGCGTGGCTCCAAGCAAAGGACCTTGCCCTCCACCAAATGCGCCGAAATCAACCAGCGACTGTTGTAGTTTATAGTTATCAGTTAACGTTGCGCTTCCATTAATCTGTGGTAAACCCTGCGCCTTGATCTGGCCGATACGAGCGGAAGCTAATTGCTCATTGATGCGCGTTGATTGCAGTGTCGACTTGTTCTTGACGGAATAGTCGATGGCCTGCTGCAGCGATAATGCCAGCGGCGTCGAGGTAGCTACGGGCTGGCCGGTAGAAGGCGTCTGGGCGAGCAACTTATGCATTCCCAGAAAGCTTAGCGCTGCCAGAATAAGCAGGAGGCGAAGCGAGTTTTTCATACGATAGAAAGGAGAGTGTACGGAATAAGCGAGGCTATTCTTCCTCCGTCACATGACGGTACTGGTTGATAAGCTTGTAGCCTTTTAAGCTGGCAATACCTAGCATAAAGTGCTCTAGGATACAGGTTTGCACCCTTTGTTGGTTAAACTGACGCGGTGGATAGACTTCAGCATTGAGTAGCAGCTCGATCAGGGCTAGGCGCATGCGGGCAATTACTTCCACGTCTAACTCAGGCCGGTACAGCCCTTCGGCCACGCCGCGCTCCAGGTTAGCCTTGATCTGCGCCAGTACAAACGTGTTCTTGTATTCCAGCCACAGTTGCCACGCACTCGGATAGTATTTCTGCATGTCGTAGAAAATGCCTGGTACGATGTCCGCAAACTGCCCCCGAATCCATTCCAGCATCAGGAAGAACTCATCAATGGCATTGGTAGCTCTAGTGAGTAGTTGCTGACAGTCGCATTGGTTGAGGGTTAGATGACGCTCTAGGGTCGCTTGAACAATCTGGTCTTTGTTTTCAAACCACTTGTAAAGCGTCTTTTTGGAGACAGCCAAATGCGTAGCAATGTCATCCATGGAGACGCTCTTCAGGCCTCGCTGCGAAAACAGGGCGGCAGCTGATTGAATGATACGGTCTTTGATTTCCATAATTCTGGGACAAAGATACGTCGGAAACTTTTTTCATTTCCAAAGTTTCCACCTATTTTTTTCTATTCCATCCCAGATTCTTCTAACTACCTTCTATGACGAGGGAAGGCAACCAATACTTTACCGGTTCTACAATTTTTTTTATTAGCTCAACAATTCTGGTCTATTCATACACTTATACTCTTATAATCAGCATGTTATACCACCCTAGCTTGCTGATCATCGAACGAATACAGCGCTTGTCGTACCTTGGGGCTGTTCTTTTACCTAGCTTCTGTTTTATGAAAATCCGCACTGGCTTCGGCTACGATGTGCACCAGCTCCGCGAAGGGCTACCCTTTTGGCTCGGCGGCATTCAGATTCCGCACACCCACGGCGCCCTCGGCCACTCCGACGCCGACGTGCTCATCCACGTTATCTGCGATGCCCTGCTAGGTGCGGCCAACTTGCGCGACATTGGTTTCCACTTCCCCGACACCGATCCGCAGTACAAAGGCATCGACTCGAAGCGCCTATTGGCCGAGGTAGTGCGCCTGCTGGAGGAGCGGGGCTATACGATTTCCAATATTGATTCTACCGTTTGCCTTGAAGCGCCTAAGGTCAATCCGCACATTCCGGCCATGCAGGAAACCCTAGCCGGAGTATTGCGCATTCCGGTTGAGGACATTTCTATTAAGGCGACCACCACCGAAAAGCTAGGGTTTGTCGGACGCCGCGAAGGGGTGGCCGCTTACGCCAGCGTGCTTATCGTGCAACCCTAGCGGTGAAATGGTGAACTTGTGAAACGGTGAATTTGTGACTTGTCTGGCTGCGATGCTGAATCATACACCCGCTGCCCAGACCTGTCCCAAGTTTCCTTTTCCCTCCTCACCATTTCACAAATTCACACCTCACAACTTCACCCTCTCACTGTTCATGCACAAAAACACTATTTATGCGCTGCTGCTGGCAGCCTGCTGTGCTACTTCTGCCGTGGCACAGCAAGCCCCAGCGAAGGGCAAGACTAAAGTAAAGAGCAAGGGTACCCCCACCACCTCGCCGGTATCCGTAACCACGACGCCCGCGCCGGAACCTACCGACCTGGCCACCGCTTACGCCAATACCATTACGCAGGAAGATCTGCGCAAGCACCTCTCCATTATTGCCTCCGACGAGTACGAAGGCCGCGAAACCGGCGAAAAAGGCCAGAAAATGGCCGCCGACTACATTGCCAAACAGTTCAGGGACCTAGGTTTGACGGGCCCGGTGCAAGGTTCCGACAACCCCTATGTGCAGCACTTCACGATGGTGCGCTCTACTTGGAGCAACGACGCAACGCTGACCCTCGGCAAGCAAACCTATAAGTGGAATACCGACTTTCTAGGCTACGGTCGCACCCCATTTGCCCAGGAAACGACGGTGCAGCCCGTGTTTGTGGGTTACGGCCAAGAAGCCGACTACTCGGACCAAGACGTGAAGGGCAAAGATGTGGTGATGCTCATCAGCGAGCCAACCATGAACGAGTACCGCACTAAGATTGCCACGGCCAGCAGCAAGGGTGTGCGCAGCGTTTTCCTCGTCAACTTCACCCCTGGCACTGCCTTCGCAACTACTTCGGCGCCCATTGCTGCCTACGTGAGCCGGCCCACCATCATGTTCAAGGATGCGCCGCAGCAAAGCGGCGGCCGGGCCGCGGCGTTTATTGTGTCGTCAGCGGTGGGCTACAAAATGCTTGGTACCAACGAAGCGGGCATTACGAAATACCTAGCTGCTGCCAAAGAAGGTGGCAAACCCAAAACCTCCTTCAAGCCCGCTAGCTTCCGCATCAAAACGCCGCAGAACCAGCAAGAATTTGTGACGGAAAACGTGATGGGCTTGCTGGAAGGTACCGATAAAAAGGACGAATACCTAGTATGCTCGGCCCACTACGACCACGTAGGCATCATAAAGGGTGAGGTGTACAACGGCGCCGACGACGACGGCTCGGGTACAGTGTCGGTGCTGGAAATGGCCGAGGCATTTGCCAAAGCTAAGAAGGAAGGCCACGGCCCGCGCCGCAGCATCTTGTTTCTGACGGTAACAGGCGAGGAAAAAGGCCTCCTAGGTTCGGAGTACTATACCGACCATCCCGTGCTGCCGCTCGCTCAAACTATTGCCGACCTGAATACTGATATGGTGGGCCGCACCGACAAAGACCACGAAGGCAAAGGCGAGTACGTGTACGTGATTGGTTCGGACAAGCTGTCGTCGGAGCTGCACACCATTGTGCAGAGCGCGAACAAGCAGCACACCAACATCGACCTCGACTTCCGCTTCAACGACCCGAAAGACCCGAACCGGTTCTACTACCGCTCCGACCACTATAACTTCGCCAAGCACAAGATTCCGGTGGCGTTCTTCTTCAACGGCGTGCACGCTGACTACCACGGCGCCGGCGACGAAGTAAGCAAGATTGAGTTTCCGCAGATGGAGAAGCGCGTGCACCTGATTTTCCACACCGCTTGGGACCTAGCTAACCGCGACAACCGCATCGTAGTCGATTCCAACAAACAATAAAAGGTGACTGAGTAGCTGAGCGCCTGAGTGTTCATTCTTCTACCTAGCTTTGGAAGGAGCACTCAGGCGCTCAGCCACTCAGTCACTCATGTTATATAATGAACAAGAATTCTTTTTACGCGCTGCTTTTTGCGGCAGCATGTAGCATAGCCGTGCCAGCAACGGCACAGAAAGTAAAAGCCAAAAAGGCCAAGAAGACAGCCTCGACCGCTGCTTCGGCGCCAGCTGCCGAAACGGATCTTTCGGCCACTTACGCCAGCACCATCACTCAAGAAGACCTGCGCAAGCACCTCTCGGTGCTTGCTTCTGATGCCTACGAAGGCCGTGAAACGGGTGAAAAGGGGCAGAAGATGGCCGCTGAGTATATCGCTAAGTATTTCCAAGATCTAGGTCTGACCGGCCCAGTGCAAGGTTCCGACAACCCTTACGTGCAGCACTTCCAACTAGAGCGCACCCACTGGGGCGACGTGACGTTTACCGTTGGCAAGCAGTCTTTTAAGTGGCTGGAGGACTTCTTCATTTATGGCAAAACGTCTTTTCAGGAAGAAACTACCTTGCAGCCCGTGTTTGTGGGTTACGGCATCGATCAGGAAGGCTACTCTGACTATGCCGGCAAAGACGTGAAGGGCAAAGATGTGGTGATGCTAGGTGGTGAGCCCAAGACTAAAGACGGCAAATTCGTGCTCGGCACCGATGGCAAGCCCAGCAAATGGAGTACCGACCGCAGCGCCAAAATGACGGCCGCCATGCAAAAAGGGGCTCGCAGCGTCATCACGGTGAGCACTGATGCGGCCCTTTTCACGGCCAATATCAACCGCCTCAAGCCGTATTTGCAAGAGGCACAAATGGGATTACCCAAGGTAGATAAGGCTGGCGCCGCGCCTGCTTCCTACGCTGTTTTCTCGGTGTCGCCGGCGCTGGGCGCTCAGTTGCTCGGCACTACGCCCGCTGCGCTTCAGCAGTACCAGACCGATGCAGCACAAACAGGCAAGCCCGTAGCCGTGAAGTGGAAAGCTAGCCCAGCCAAGTTGAAAGCCCCCGTCATCAAAGAAAACGTGATGACAGAAAACGTGATGGGCTACCTAGAAGGCACCGACAAGAAAGACGAACTATTGGTGTGCTCAGCGCACTACGACCACATTGGCATCACGGACGGCAAGGTGAACAACGGTGCCGACGATGACGGCTCGGGCACCGTATCGGTGCTAGAGTTAGCGCAGGCGTTTGCCCAGGCTAAGAAGGACGGTCACGGTCCGCGCCGGAGCATTCTATTTATCACCGTGACGGGCGAAGAAAAGGGCCTCCTAGGTTCGGAATACTACACCGACCACCCCATCTTCCCGCTGGCCAGCACCATCGCCGACCTGAACATTGATATGATCGGGCGCATTGACTACAACCACAAAAAGGGCGACAACTACGTAGGCCTAGTAGGATCGGATAAGCTGTCATCGGAGCTGCACGCCATCAACGAGGCCAACAATACGAAGTACACCAAGCTCGACCTCGACTACCGCTACAACGTGCCCAACGAGCCCGAGCGCATCTACTACCGCTCCGACCACTATAACTTCGCTAAGCACGGCATCCCCGTTACCTTCTACACCACCGGTGAGCACGAAGACTACCACAAGGACACCGACGAAATCGAGAAAATCGAGTTTCCGCTGATGGAAACCCGCGCCCGCCTTGTGTTCCACACGGCTTGGGAACTGGTAAACCGCGACAATCGAATTGTAGTGGACTCCAACAAACCCTAACGAGTGACTGAGTGACTGAGTAAATTGGACAGTTCGCGGCCCCGATTACTTGGTTGCTTATCGTGAAGTAGCGGAGTAACTGAGTAAATTGCACTGTAGCTTTACTTAGTTACTCCGCTATTCTGTTACTCCTATGACGAAAGTCCTGCAATTTCTTACCGACTCCGAGCAAAAAGCTTTCGACCTAGAGCACCGGCGCAAGATTCGCTTCAATATTGGCAAGTACAACGCGGCCGTGCAAACCGGCCTCACCTGGTACCACGACCACGAGCTAGCCCGCGAACGAGCTTCGCACCTGAAGGCGAAGGTCATCAACCACCTCGACGAGTACCTGCTGGAGTTTGAGCGCAATTTCACGGCCCGCGGCGGCAAGGTTATTTGGGCGCAGGATGCCAACGAAGCGCTGCGAGAAATTGGTAAGATCATGGCGCGACGCAAAGCCCGCACCGTGGTAAAGGCCAAGAGCATGACCACCGAAGAAATTCACCTAAACCACTTCCTCGGACAAAACGGCATCGACTCTATCGAAACGGACTTAGGGGAGTACATCGTGCAGCTCAACGGCGAACGGCCCTACCACATCGTGACGCCGGCCATGCACCTGAACAAGCACGACATTGCCAATATTTTCGTTAAGCACCTCGGTATCGAGTATACCGACGACGCGCAGAAGTTGGTGCTCACGGCCCGTCACTTGCTCCGCGACAAGTACACCACGGCCGAGGTCGGCATCACGGGTGGCAACTTCCTCATTGCGGATACTGGTGCCATTGCCGTCACCGAAAACGAAGGCAATGCCCGCCTGTCGGCTACATTTCCGCGCACCCATATTGCCATCGTCGGTATCGAGAAAGTCATTCCGAAGCTGGAAGACCTAGCTTTGTTTTGGCCCTTGCTCAGCACTAGTGGCACGGGCCAGCAGGTCACGGTGTACAACACTATCTATACCGGCCCGCGCCAACCGTTGGAAAAAGATGGCCCCGACGAAATGTACGTAGTGCTACTCGACAACGGCCGCACCAATTTACTTGCCCAACCTGACAAACGGGAGGCCCTCCACTGCATCCGTTGCGGGGCGTGCCTGAATGTGTGTCCGGTCTACAAAAACATCGGCGGCCACACTTACGAAGCCACGTACTCTGGTCCCATTGGCTCGGTTATCACACCGCACTTGTCGGGCTTAGCCGAGAATAAGCACTTGAGCTATGCTTCCTCGCTGTGTGGGGCCTGCACTAGTGTGTGCCCAGTTAAGATCAACATTCACGGGATACTGCTCAAAAACCGTCAGCAGAGCGTTCAGGAGGGCCTTTCCGACAAAGAAGAACGCCTCGCCGTGAAGTTTTGGATGCGGGCCATGCTCAGTCGCACGCTCCTCAACTTATTGCCGGCCAAGGCCAAGAACTACGTACTGACGCGTTTACTCGACTTATCGTGGAACAAGCGGCGTGGTAGCTTGGCCGTAGCGCCGAAGTCGTTTAACCGCATGTGGCGGGAGCGCAAATAACCGCTCAGTAACCCAACCTAGGTCAAGCTAGTACTTAGCCCCGTGTACCATACTTGGTGCATGGGGCTTTTCTTTTAGGCGCGGCACCAACTATTCTTGGTTGAGTTTAGTACAACAGCAGCACCTTTTCAGCTAGCTGTATATGTTCGGGTATTACCTGCTGCACGTTCTCGCCTTCATGGCCGGGGCTTTTCTCATTGCCACCGCCGTGTTGGCGGCCGTACGATCCTTTGTGCTGCCCCGCAATGAGTCGGTATTGCTCAACAACTGGACGTTTATGGGCATTCGGTTTCTATTCACGGAGCTAGCCGCGAAGCGAAAAACCTATGCCCGCCGCGACCGAATCATGGCGCTGTACGCACCGCTAAGCTTGGTATCATTGCCGGTGGTATGGCTCGCCCTGACGAGTTTTGGCTACATCCTGATCTTCTGGGCCTTAGGCGAGGAAAGCTGGACCCAATGCTACCGCTTAAGTAGCAGTGCCTTGCTGACGCTAGGTGCCGAAAATGCCGAATCCGTCTGGATCAGCGCCTTTTCCTATTCTGAGGCAGGGTTAGGTCTGTTGCTTATCACCTTGTTGATTTCCTACCTACCCACCATTTACCAAGCTTTTTCGAGGCGCGAGTTGGTAGTGTCGCGCCTCGAACTGCGGGCCGGTACCAATCGCTCGGCGCCCGATTTGATTGCGTGGCTGAACCGCAGCGGCAGTTTACAGGACGACCGCCAGCAGTGGGAACGGTGGGAAGAGTGGTTTGTGGAAATCGAGGAAACCCATACGTCTCTCCCTATTCTGTCCTTTTTCCGCTCGCCCCAGCCGGGGCGCTCTTGGGTGACGGCAGCCAGTATCATTTTGGATACGGCCGCGCTTATCATCAGCACCGTCGATCAGCCCGCTGACCCACACTTGCAACTGTGCTTCAAAGCCGGCTGCTTATCCGTCAACCGCGTATCACGCTTCTTCGACCAACAAGCCGAAGCTGAGGCCCCGCGCATCACGGAAGACGAGGAACCTATCGAACATCCTGATCAGCGTACCTTTTTCGCGGCCTTCAAACAACTCGGTGACCTAGGCTTACCTCTTAAAGAGGATCGGGAAAAGGCATGGCAACAATACGACGAATTGCGCAGTCGCTACACCGGTGCCATCGACTACCTAGCCAAGCTCACCATGTCGCCCGACCTGAATGTACTAGGCCAGTAACGGGCAAGGCTTACCCGTTATATTACCTTACTGAGAAGAACCATTATTGTCTTATAAACAGATTATTCACATTTTATTTATTTGACTTATTTAAATATTAAATAATCATAATAATCACTCAAAGTAAATCCGAGACCATTTAAAGCACATTTGGTCGTTTCACTTTAATAATATTTTATTATATAAATACATTATACTTATTCTGGATAATTGGTATAAAAACAATCTAAAATTTACTTGTATCGTATATTTGCCGTCACTCATCCAATTAGTTAGTGGTAACATGCAAAAATCTGTACATTCTCACCGAAGTTATTCTTCCCTATTTCTATCAGTAATTGGGAGAGAATCTTCTACGCTGCGCCGGGTCCTGCTTTTAGCAGGTGTTATGTTGATATTAGGAGGTTTTTCTCAATCAGTAATTGCTGGAGCTGGCCTTTTCAAAGACTTTGTAATTATCAATAAGAGTGACGGAAGTGGTAACCAGTATTACTACACGTATTCTGGTGACCCCGTCCCAAACCAACCATTCGGTGGCCGTGACCTAGGTACCGTCGACCGCACTGTTGGCAACTTGTTTCTCAACGGTGGTGAGGCTAATACCTACAACGACAACGGTGACATTGTCACTTCCGCTCGGATGTACTATACGGTATATCCAGCAGGTTCACGCCCAAGCAACGTCGTTTTCACTCCTGTTAACCTTCTACGCACGACCGCCCCAATTCCTAACAGCGGCAACAACCGACAGTGGGCTACCACCGATGCTGGTGTCAACCTAGCTGCTGTTGCAGGCTTTGTAGGTAGCTATATATTGGAGGTATACTTCGATGCAGATTACTTAACACCGAGTGGCAACACAATCAGGGTGTATGATGGAAATGGTGGGGCCAATTACCGCGCTACGTTTACTGTCACGAATAACGCACCTCCAGTAGCTTCACAAACCAGCTGGACGTCTGGAGCAGGTACGAGCAATTGGTTTGACTCCCGGAACTGGAGTAATGGAGTACCAAACGCCGATATTGACGCTACGATTCCTGTTATCACTACCGGTCGTTACCCAGAACTTACGAATGAACCCGAAGTAGCTCAGGTACATACCCTCCAGATAGAAGGTACGGGTCCGACTTCCCGTGCGCAACTTTCCCTTACGGCTGGTCAGCTTCGCTTATACGGAAACTTCATCAATCCTGCTGGAGGCTTCACCTCTTCGGGGGGGATCTTCATTATGGCAGGCCTCAACCAAACAATTGATGCTGGGCTGTTTTCTAATGTGCGGGTAGAAGGCGGTGGTCTTAAGGTTATATCTACTCGCATCGACGTATCGGGCTACTTAGATATGATCGATGGAATACTAGAAACTCGCACCAATGATCCTTCTACTTTCGGTATAGACTTGCGGAGTACAGCTAATCTTAGCCCGGAAAGCATCATTAGCTACGTACGCGGTGTTATTCGCACGGACCGTGTTATGCAACAAGGAAAAACAGAAGGGTTTGGCGGCATTGGTGTTATCGTTACGCCTTACGGTGGCAACCCGGGTAACACATTCGTGACACGCACGACGAGTGTTGGCTTCAACAATGTAGGTGGCAAACGGGGCATTAACCGTTCGTTCGAATTCCGCCCGTCAAACAACGAGAATCTGAATGTGTCAATGCTTTTTCAGTACCAAGATATTGATGTGCTAGCTAGTACAGTAGAGGCTAACTTGAAACTCTTCGTGAATTTGCCCAACACCCAAAATTTCTGGGACAGAGGTTATGCCACTCGCAACACGGGTGCTAACACATTGACGCAAAATGGCATTAACGAATTGCGCACTTTCACGCTAGGTGATGGTGCTGTGCCGTTGCCCGTGGCTCTCACGAGCTTCTCGGCGGGGCGCCAAGGCAACGATGCTGTGTTAACTTGGACGACGGCACAAGAGGAAAACAATGCGAACTTCGATGTGCAGGTGTCGACCGATGGCGAGTCGTTCCGCACGCTAACGAGTATTGCTCCTCAGTCGCCTAACAGCACGACAGGCCGCACGTACAAATACAATGACAAAGAAGTAGGCAAGAGCGGCATGCGCTATTACCGCTTGCGGCAGCTAGACCTCAATGGCAAGGAGACCTTCTACGGTCCACAGGCTGTTGACTTTGGTGATGCTGCCGTTGCCTTCTCGGCCGCGCCCAACCCCTTCATTTCGGAAGTTACATTTACTGCCCAAACTAGCGTAGCTGGTGGCGCAGTCCTGCGTCTCACCGATATGAACGGCCGCACCGTGCGGGAACAAACGCTCAAGGTTGCGAAAGGAGTATCGAACCTTGCTGTAGCGAACCTCGATGGTTTGGCTGGCGGCATGTACTTCGTACAACTCACGCTACCCGACGGACAGGTGCAACGCACGAAAGTGCTTAAGCAGTAGCAATTACCCATTGCTTCACAGTAACAAGAAAGCCGACCTAGCTAGGTCGGCTTTCTTATTTTGTAGCCTTCTACAACCGAAACGTCAACCGAGCTTGTTAGTCCTCGCTTGGCTCGTCGGGTAGGATGTTGATATCTTGTACGAGCACGTGCTGCTCGATCTGACGACCTCTAGGTGTATTAGCCAAACCGCCCAGGGCCGTTTCCTTATAGCGAGTTTCCATGCTCTGCCCTACCTCCCCTAACGCGGCCACGCACTCATCCACGGGAATGACGGGGTCGACGCCGGCAATGGCAATCTGGGCAGAGGAAAACGCAATAGCAGCTGCGGAAGCGTTGCGCACTACGCAAGGCACTTCCACCAACCCGGCTACGGGGTCACACACTAAGCCTAGCATGCACTGAATGGTAATAGCCACAGCGGCAAATGTTTCCTCTACACTACCTCCTAAGCAGTACACGATAGCACCACTGCCCATAGCCGCAGCACTCCCGGTTTCGGCCTGGCACCCGCCCACAGCGCCCGCCAACGATGCGTTCTGCTCGATAATTAGGGCAATGCCAGCGGCTACCAGCAAGCCTTCTAGAATCTTGCGGTCGTCTAGCTTGTGCAAGTCTTGCAACGTCACAAGCACGCCGGGCAGAATTCCGGAGGCGCCCGCTGTAGGTGCTGCTACTACCCGGCCCATGCAAGAATTTACTTCTTTGGCCCCAAGTGCCCGCGTGACGAGCTGCTTGAACTCGGGCGACAACACTGTAACGGGCGAAGCCGCAATCTTCTTAGCGCCGTTGTTGATCATACCCGAGCGTGAGGTCATGTTCTCAGTTAGGCCGGCGTGCACAGCGTCGCGCATTACGTCGTAGGCTCGCTGCAAACCCGCCCAAATTTCCTCCTCCGTACGGCCTTTCTGCTCAATCTCGTAATCGAGTACTGGCTGATACAGCGCCTCCCCCGTGGTGGTGCAGCGAGCTTGCCAGCTAGCAAAATCTGTGAAGAGCAATGACATAGGTGGAGTAGTAAACAACCGTTAAGAAGAAAAAAGGGACTTCAGGCGCATCAGGCAAGCTAGCTTCGTGTGCTTCTTACCCAACAAAGAACTCAGCGTCAGGCATTCGGATAGCAGCTTTTTTCAGCCACTCATGCTCTTTGCTTGCTGCAATAATAAAACCCTCGCCGGGCAGTGTAAGTTTCGTAGCTAGCTCCTGTACCCAAGCTCGGATAGCTTCTTCAGTACGGAGGCGCTTTTCTGGGCGCGGAGCCACTAGTAAGATATAAAGCGGCTTGTGCGCGAAGTGCCGTACTTGCTTGCGCAGCAGCCAAGCTTTACCAATGCCATAGTCAGGGCTGCTTACTTGAGTTATTAGCTCCTGCACCGCAGCTTCTGTGAGCTCGTGCGGCACTAGCTGGTCGGTGGGTAAGAGTACGTTGCGCTCGGCCATGGCTTCATCCAGCGTATCGGCATGACGTAGCTGCGCGGTGCCGAGTTGCCGCACCTGGTCGCGGTTACCTTGGCGCTGATGAAAAGCTTCCTGTAACGCTAGCCCAGCCGTTACGTAGCTGGGCTCTTGCTCCATCACCTCCGTCAGCCAAGGCAAGCCAGACTCATCGTCGAGGTTGATCAAGACGCGCCCGACGGAGAAACGAGCAGCAGTTCCCCATTGCGGATCATCTAACAGCGCTTTAAACAAAGGCAAGGCTTCAACGCCGCCTATGTGGTCTTCCGTCAGATCCGCTAGCTCCCAGCTTTCATCTGCCGACAAGGTTTCGCCAGCGGTGTGTCGAGCAGTTAGCGTTTGAAGGCGTTGCCGCTGCTGTTGCAGCGTTTGGTGCCGCTCCTTCCACAACTCGGTATGCGCCTCAGCCCAGTTTGCATCGAGCGCTGCGGCGAGCTGTGGCAAGCTAGCTCCTAGCCAAACATCGGCCGCTGTAGTAGCGGGCAACGGTGGTACAACGGGTGCTTGCCCGAGTGCCGCCAGCCGCTCACCCAGGGTGGGATGCGTGCTGAATGGATCGGGGTCGGCTTCGTAGGCTTGAGCGAGCAGCCGTTGTTCTTCCGCATCCGCCAGTCGGATGGTTTTCGCAACAGGTAGCAGCTGCGTAATAGCATCGGGAGGCGGCAAGGGCCTATCGGCAATAGTAGCAGTGAGCGTATCCCAATACAGTTTGTCGATGGCCGCGTCGCGCACCACTGTCGCGCACAACGCTTCTGCCATCGTGCGCGGGTCAGTCAGTTCTGCAGCGGCAGCATCAGCGGCAAACTCGTCGGTGCGCCGGATAGGATGTGACCAAGCATCAAACCTAGGTACGTACCAAGCCGCGAAGCGGGAAAACCAACTCCGTCCTTGCTGGCGCTCTAGCTGTGCCATCAGTTGGGCCCACGTCTGATTGACGCGGTAGATCCAACTGCTGAAACGGCTGTGCCCCCCGCGCAGGTGACCTAGCTCGTGCGCCATCACGGCCGCGGCTTGGTCGGGCGAAAGCGCCTGTAGCAAGGGCAAACCCACTATTACGTAGTTGCGCGACCAACCCATAATACCGAGGCGTGGCACTTGTACCACGGCCGCGTTGAACTGGTTGGAGAGTACCACTCGGTGGACCGGCGGCGCCTGCAACGCCTGCGTCTGTTCTTGCAGCACGGCAAGCAATGGCCCAGCATTGGCAGAAGTCAATGGCAGGCCTTTGGGGGCCTCAAACTTCACCCACAGCGAGCGAACCACTTTCCAGGCAAATATGCCTAGTACGGCGGCTACTTTAAACAGCAACACAAAGGCCTTTGTGAATAGGCCAAAAGCTAGCACCAAAGACATCAGTCCGACTGAACCGATGAGTAGTGCAATAATAAAAGCGTAGCCTAGTACGGCCCAAAACCATACACGTCGCCGGTAAGTGGTAGGCTTGGCTTCTGCTAATGGGCGCAAGCGATGCAACTCCGCCACAAATGCCTCACGAGTCATGTATACACGTATAAAAATAGATTAGGGCCAACGAACAGCTAACAGACTGCTCATTGGCCCTAATCTAGGAGGCAAGCTCGATTAATCCTATGCTTCCTGCGCTTGCTGTACTAGCTTGATAGCCGCGGAATTAATACATAGCCGCAGGCCGCTCGGCGGGGGGCCGTCGGGGAATACGTGACCCTGGTGCGCATCACACACATTGCAAAGCACTTCCACGCGCGTCATACCGTAGCTCGTGTCTTTCTTGTACTTCACGGCATTCTCCTGCACAGGCTGGGTAAAGCTAGGCCAGCCCGTACCCGACTCAAACTTGGTGCGCGAATCGTAGAGGGGCGTGCCGCAGCACACGCAGGCGTACAAACCAGGTTCGTGGGCTTCGCAGTATTCACCCGTGAAGGCTCGTTCGGTACCGTGTTGGCGGGTTACATAATATTGCTCGGGAGTGAGCTGTGCTTTCCACTCGGCGTCGGTTTTCTCCACCCGCTGATCGGGAGCTGGACTGCCGTGGTTAGCCAAGCGAATTACATCATTCCAAGTCTGCATGGTTTTGAGATTTCGAGGTCAGATCAATGAGTACTATATATCTGCAAACGCAGTTGGCGGCCGGAAGTTTAATTCCTAACCTCAACCATTGCACCTGCTTGCTCTACTCCCAGGGCAGAACATCATGCCCGTCTCTTTGGGCGTTTTCCGATCCGCTAGGCTACTACTACGTAGTAAGGCCGTGCCTTCTTGCCATTTTTCTAGCTCACGCTTCTCATGAAGATTCTGACCGCTGCTCAAACTCGTCAAGCCGACCAAGCTACCATTCAAGCCGAAAACATTAGCTCCGATGCGCTCATGGAGCGCGCTGCTACTGCTTTCACCGAGTGGCTTACGGCGCGCCAGACGCCCACGGAAGCGGGTGAAATCTTCCTCTTTGTCGGTCCTGGTAACAACGGGGGCGACGGATTGGTCGCCGCCCGCTTGCTCCACCACAGCGGGTACCGCGTGCGCGTGTTGCTACTTCCCGCCGAAAAGCGCTCCGCGGACTTTACGACCAATCGCCAACGATTACCCGCTGCAGTACCCGTTGCCGACCTAGGTCCCGATCAGCTACCGGTGCTTACGCCTAGCACCCTAGTCATTGATGCGCTGTTCGGCACGGGGCTCAGTCGCCCTTTGGAAGGCTTGGCCGCTACGGTCGTGCAGCATCTCAATGCGGCTCATGCGCGCGTGGTCGCTATTGATATGCCTTCGGGCTTACTAACTGACGCCACCCAACCAAAGGAAAGCGCTATAGTGCACGCCCGCCATACCGTGAGCTTTGAGCTACCGAAGCTAGCTTTCTTATTGCCCCAGAATGCGCCTTTTGTGGGCGAATGGCACTTGTTGCCGATCGGGCTAAGCCGGGACTTCCTGACCCAAACTGACACTCCCATGAACTTCGTGGATGCGACCATGCTGACAGGTAAATTACCGAAGCGGGCAAAGTTTGGGCACAAAGGCACGTACGGCCATGCGCTACTGCTAGCTGGTAGTAAAGGCAAGATTGGGGCAGCCGTACTAGCGACTAAAGCATGCTTGCACAGCGGAGTTGGGCTCCTGACGGTTCGCACGCCCACCATCGGCTACGACATCCTGCAAACATCCGTTCCGGAGGCCATGGCGCTAGTTGATCCGCACGCAGAGTTCATTACAGAGCTACCCGAACTAAAATCTTATTCGGCCATTGGAATCGGTCCTGGCATTGGACAAGAAGCTGCCACGAAAGAGGTGCTAGCTCAGCTACTACGCACAGCCCAAGTCCCGTTGGTCATCGACGCAGATGCGCTAAACCTACTCGGTCAGCACCGCGACCTACTTGAGCTGTTGCCGCCCGATACGCTCCTCACGCCACACCCCAAAGAGTTTGAGCGTCTCACCGAGCCAGCCCGCGACGACTATCATCGTTTGGATCTGTTGCGAGCTTTCTGCCAGCAGCACCGTTGCTACGTGGTGCTCAAAGGGGCTTACACCTGCCTAGGTACGCCCGATGGCCACTTTTACTTCAACAGCACCGGCAACCCTGGCATGGGTACTGGTGGCAGCGGCGACGTGCTCACGGGCGTACTAACGGCTTTACGAGGTCATTCTTTTTTGTCAGCCCTCGATGCGGCGCTATTGGGCGTATATGCGCACGGTCGCGCCGGTGACCTTGCGGCCCAACAAACTGGCGAAGCGGG
>Ga0325401_1001839_pt1 | contig 18349 bp, 11 predicted proteins | sample PopdelMetagenome_FD_205666 | JGI IMG/M metagenome (GOLD analysis project Ga0325401, IMG submission 205666) | Populus deltoides microbial communities from Bellville, Georgia, United States - Xylem-PdKOR-R2 | ecosystem: Host-associated > Plants > Phyllosphere > Stem > Wood/Secondary xylem | place... | reverse complement strand
TTGTTTACCTCTTTGCCACTCACTGGTCAATATAGAGTATAAACTAGGTTAAAATAAATATATAACCAATCACAAGCGTAGAAGGAAGTGCCAGATATGTTGTAAATAACAGCAGTTGTTGAAGAATCCAGTGAGCAGTTCCTACTCTGTTCCTCAAAACACGTGCTTGTTGCAAGTTAATGTGAAGGTCAAGAGAACATACACAATGCAACCCTTACTTTCAGCAAGGAACTACAGGTTGCATACTTGGCTTATGCAGCCACAGAATTCACATTGTTTTTGTTAATGGTTCCTTGTATTTTTAGGGACTAATTGTTTTAATCTTTTATTTTTTGGATGATGTATTGGATAGGTACATGCGTGTTCATTGGGTGATGAGGCATGCTTCTTAACTTTTGGATTTGGGTTATTGTTTACTTAATTAGGCTTCGCTGCAAGGAGTAATTTAATGGCCAAAGATATGAAATTAGCTGCTTATTTTGCTTATTTATAAATGGAAGTTATATACACATACACGAAATGCCCTACTGCGCCGTTGGTACCTAGATTTATCCCCTGTTTTGCTTAAATTAAGGAGTGATATCACCACAAGTTTTTACCCATCGTAACTAACACCCAAGACTGCAGTATAGATTGGTACAGCATTGCATATCAACAGCCCGTTTTGTTGGTGCACAAGGTTGATGGAGGTTAAAATTTACTATAATTTAACAAATTGGCCTTTCCATACACTATACAGTGAAACAAAAAGATGCACCGCCCATGTGAATTTGAAATGTCATATATGTGTAAGCATGTAGTATGGGCTGGAAAATATAGATGTGGAAAGGAAAATACTGGTATGGAGTCCAAATGCGACAGTCTCTTCCCAAGCGTTCCAGCAACTTGAGAACTTTCATCTTCTGCTAAGATGCTTGCAATGGTTTGGTCATCCTCTATGTCCGGAAAGCTGCTATTCAAACTCGAACTCGAGCTCACACTTGCATTGCTATTGCTTTCAGTCATACTATGCCAACATCAACAAATCCAGCTAATTCTAACCTACAAAACAAGCAAAGGCGAGGCATCAAATCTTAATATCAATAGCAAATTCGAAATCTATAGATGCACAAATTTCTATACAAGATGATGACAAACTTCAAAATTAAGAATATATGTTCCTCGGAGCAAACAGCATTCATTAATCTAAAGATTTTAACCAAACCATTCATCAATTTCACAAATTGAATACTAAAATAGCCACAGACTACTTTTCCGGCTAGTGTGCCCCCAAAGCCTTTCACCTAGCCTTCTAAATTAATCAAGGATCGCGGATCAAATTACCTTCTTTAGCTGAATCAATCTCCAAATAGAAACCAATCAAATCATCATTCCCTTCCAATTTTCTCAGCAACCAAACATAGCAAAAAAACAAACAAGAAAAACTCTAGACAACCAATTCAACAGCAAGAGCAATCCAAAAGGTCACACGAACCATCCAAGAACAAACCTGAAACTCGAAACTTGAGGAAAGAACAAAGAAAACCCAGTATAAAACTTGAACTTTACCAGCTGACAAAACAGTTGAAATGAAAAGATTCAATCTTTTTTAGTGAGTTTCAATCTTTAGATGTTTCTTTTCAATTCCCAGAAACCAAACAAGCCAAAAAAATAAAAAATCAACCCAGTTGAATAAATGACATGAAAGGTCAGTATATAATAGACATAAAGAAAAAGGCAAATACTTTATTAGACAAAGGGAAAAGAGAGAGAATAATAAGTTACCTAGATATGAAACGGTGAAGAAGAAGGTTTTTGCTTGTGTTGGTGATAGACTCCGAGCCTTCAACTATTCTTTATATATATATATATATATATATATATATATATATAAACTAGCCTTCTACTTAACGTTCTTCCTCTTTTTTCCGACAAGAAACCAACACTTAAAAGGTAGTGTTCGATAGGGTTACGAGTTGTAAATATTATTTTAAAAAATTATTTTATCAAAATAATCTAAAAATATTAAAAAAAAAATTAATTTAAAAAATATATCATTAAAACTATTAAAACAAAAAAAAACAAAAGATGCCGGAATAGGAAAATGCTGTAGACAGATATTTTCACTGGCTTTTTTTAATGTGCTCTGACTTGGAATACCAATGTCGTAAGTAACCATGATCTTTTCTAAACAAGAAATAAAAAGAAGATGAAAAGTCTCTAGATCATTATTTACGAACCAATAACATTTTGACAATTGTAACATGGATAACAACTGTCGCCTTGAGTGGTGAGTGGATTTTTCTTTTCATATTTTCATAATATTATTATTGAGAGGGGATTTTCGATTAATTTAATTGGTAAATTGATTAATGATTATACTTTTCACATTATCATTTATATTAAAATATTAATCGGGCGTAAAAAAAATATTTTTATTAATATATCAATATGAGTATAGCTATAGCTAGATGGTCTATCTAATATTCATTGATTTTATCTTGGTATTTAAAAAACTACCTGAAGTTACTAATTTTTATTTTAAAAAAAGGGTTAAAAATCAAATTTATTGGAGTTTGATTTTAATTGGTAAATTGATAAATCACCATGCCTGGAAACTAGATGTCTTCTGTGCTAGGTCAAATATATAGAGGGAGGGATTGGAAAGGATTGTCAGCTAAGCATGTTGTGCCCATAACATGTGTTTATTTATGCTCTATGATGGCCTGAATTCATGGACATTCAGGGTTTGTTTGGTATTGTGTTTGTAACTGTGTTTTATTAAATTTTGAATTTTTTTATTTTTGCTAAAATTGAGTGTGGTTTGTATTTTTTGGATCGTTTTGATGTGCTGATATCAAAAATAATTTTTAAAAAATAAAAAAACATTATTAATATGTATTTCAGCACGAAAAGCTATTTAAAAAGTAACCACAACCACACTGTCAAATACGTAAGTGTAACTGCATCAGGACTATTCATTAAATCTTTGAGCCAATCGTCTCAAACACGAAACATTTGTCTAAAAATAAAGTCAATTGAATTTTTTTTAATATCATAGTCACGTTTCTGGATGCAATTGATGACGGGTGGGTGACCATTCTCAAAAGCCAAACCACAAGAAAAAGATCGCCAACTCGAAGTTTAGAGTCCATCGCACAGTTACATGGAAGTATTTTTACTGTGAAGAAACTCATAAGAAGTCAAGAAAGTTCTTGGTCAACCATTTTAAATTTGTTGATTTTATAGATAAAAGAGTATTTTTATTATTTTTATTTATAAAAAAAAACATACATCCCCATACAATTTTTTAACAACCAATAACAAGTGAAAAAGATATAAAAAAAATACCCAGCCTCGAGGCCTAATTTTTCCCCCACGTAATAGTAAATAACTAATTAAACTGTAGTCATTTATAGTAAATTATTTTATTGCTGCAATAAAAACACCACACGGTTTGGAGTATGTGTTAATATCACAAGACGAATGGGTGTAAAGACACGTAGTCAAATTGACCCATGACTCATATAGCTCGTATGTTCCATCAAAAGTAATGTAAACCTAAAATGGAAATGCAAGTTGGCTGGGTATATGGGCGCCCGCAGTCTATTGACTTCATGCAAGGGCGGAGGCATGGTAAAGACTTGGGTGTGCTGGAGCCCAGGTCAAGATGTCAAATTCCATGCTTTTTTTCTTTCTGCAGCTACGCGGAACACTTTTTAGTTGTTTTCCCTTGGCTTTATGTCGAGTAAATATTCTCTTCTTGAAACTTCACTTACTTTCGGATTATTATTCTCTCCATTCCTCCTATTTTGAATGTCAACAGGAATGAAGATCTAATTGGCATTCTTTAGTTTTTTTTATTAATCAATAAATAATCAAGAATATTTCTTTAACGTAAACTAGGGGCGATCATTTTCGGTTCGAATTTTATCAAAAAAAGTAACCAAACCAAAAAAAATTTAAAAACCGAAACCAGTTCAAACCGGCCGGTTTCGGTTCAGTTCGGTTTTTTAAGACAAAACCGGTTCAAACTAATTTGGCTCTATTTTTTTAATTTGGCTCAATGTTTTCTAATTTGACTTGATTTTCTTAGTTTCGATCGATTTTTTATCAAAAGGCTGGTCAATACTAGTCACCATAGCAAGTTCGTGGCTGGTGCTTTCATGGAGATTGTAAACCTCCTCTTTATGCATGCATTGATCTATCCATACACGTGCATCTAATTTAGTGTAAGTGTATGATGTTATGATTTGGAATGGTAATTTTAGCAGACTGCTGGATATATGACTCCTTTATTTTATTAGAAGAACAGGAAAAAGAAGAAAAGAAACCTTGTTTTCTAAACTTATTATTGTACCCGACATCGCGGCGGCTCTAAAAGATAATCTCTTGATTTATGGAAAAAGAACAGATTTCTGGTTTCTTGTTCTTTTAGGAAAAATATCTTGTTTAAGGAGTCGTCACCTAATATTATGATCATTAGAAACCCCAACTGGTCAACAAAGATTTTATGGTACGGGATTGGTTACGTAAAAAGAAAGATATTATCACCCATTAAATGTTTTGCCTGAGGCAGACTGCATTGCTGGTTTTGTCTTAAATTGCTAAACATTTATTCACTTATGCTATGATAATTTGTTTATAATATTTCTGACTCTGGCGCCAATGAACATTCGATCCCAAATAATTCCAACTCTGGCGTTGGTAAAAGTTCCACCACGAATAATTCCAACTCTGGCGTTGGTAAAACTTCCACCACGAATAATTCCAACTCTGGCGTTCGTAAAAATTCCACCACGAATAATTCCAACTCTGGCGTTCGTAAAAATTCATAGCTAGAAAAAAAAAAATCAGCATATTGCATTTTGATGAACAGTGTTGATGGACATGGCTAATTGCATTTTGATCCTTGCATTTTGAATTTTGGCAGTCCAGTCCTTGGGTAAATTGTAATTGAACCCTTGCATCTCAGTGTCATTTACACATTGGTCCTTGGGTTTTAACTTCTTGCAAATTTAACCAGAATCAACCCCTATACTTTGATAATTTTTCAATTAAGCCCCTGCTTTCATTAATTAAATTAATACCAATCTCAATTAAGTCTCAAAACTTATCAATTCTCCAATTAAACCCTTAACTTGATTAATTAAACTAGACAAGAGTTTAATTAAATCTTTAAACTTCCAATCATATTGCCCTTAACCCAAATTTTAATTCATTCTTCAATTATTTTATTTTTACTTGTTTTTCATCATTTTTTCAGTAAATAAAATAATTAAAATAAAAGGTCAAAAATTGGATTATGACACTTATTTTCTTAAACTCTAATCCATATTTAATAAAGATTACAATTAAATCTTATTTGTTCTTGAGTCGGGTCTGAATAATTTTACTTTTCTATCTCGATTTGGTTTTAATCTTATATATTATTTTTTAATATATCCTCTCAAGTGAGAGTTTGTGAGATTTGAACTCGTAATTATTTAATTAGTAAAACTTTAATACCATATTAAGAAGTCATTTCAAACCAAAATTTTAAGTTGTTGAGTGAAATCTCGAGACATGATTTATATTATTCTCTAACAAAGTCTAAAATACTTAAATCATATTACAACTAATGTTATTACTTTATTATTAGCATTATATTATCGACTCATGTTACACGACTGGTCAGGTCAAATTTTTCTTTAATGTGAAAAAAATATTCAGATGTTACTAATTTTTTTTAGCGAAAAAATTAAATCGTGTGAGGATTGACCTAATATAACCCAGTTGATTGTGTTTTCAAAAGCAACTCATTAAACTCGGAAAAATATAGTTTAATTAAAAAAATTCAAGATGATATTTTTTTTTAATATTAAAATAACAACATATTAGATTGACTTGAATCAGCTCGGGTTAACATGTTAAATTCACTACCCGAGTTAAGAGACTATGATAACCCCATATAAAAAGCAAATCAAAATAAGTTATAAAACCTAATTCTTAATCAACCTAACGTTGAATGATGAAATTAAAAAAAAAACCAATTAAAAAAGGACAAAAAAACGACCCAAGTTAAGTTGTCAAACTCACAGCCCGAGTTATAAAACTGAGATAACTTTATGGAAAGTAAATCAAAACAAATTATGAATTTTAATCTTCAATCAATCTAATATTGAAGAACGAGATTAAAAAAATAAATCAATTAAAAAAACATTAAAAACTATCCGAGCCAATTCATAACCAGGTCATCAGATTGAGATAACATCATAGAAAAAAATAAAAAAGACCTAATTTAATTTAGGTTAACCTACCAAACCTTATAGAGAGAAAAACAAATATGAAGCTTAATTATCAATAGCCTCTGTCGGATCCACGATTGAATGATGAAATTTGTAAAAAATTTAATTAAAAAATGACATAAAAATAAGCCAAGTCAACCCGGGCTAATCAGTTAACCACTATTCTTGAATCATCAGACCAAGATAACCTAATAAAAACTAAATTGAAATAAAATTATGAAACCTAATTTCCAACAACACACTATTAAATGATGAATCTGGAAAAAATGTCAATTAAATAAAGAAAAAAAACTGAGTCAATTGGATTAACCCACCAAATACGCAACCCGAGTCATGAGACGAAGATAACCTAATAAAAAGTAAATTTGTTGTCGAAAGACCAGTGATTTAGGTCATGAGATTGAGATAATCTCTTAGAAAAAAAGAAAAAACTCGATTTAACCGGAGTTAAAATGCCAAAACTTGCGACCTTGATCGTGAGATTAAGATATCCTCATAGAAATCAAATCAAAACAGATTATAAAACTCAATCCTCAACTGATCTAGTGTTGAATGATGAAATTGAAAAAAAATTAATTAAAAAAAGACACAAAAAACAACTCAAGTCAACTTGGGTTAATCCGTTAAGCACTATTATCGAGTCATGATGCCGAAATAACATAATCAAATGTAAACAAAATAAATCATGTAGTTTAATTCTCAATCAACCAAATATTAAACAATGAAATTGAAAAAAATAGTTAATTAAAAAAAAACCTTAGTCAACCGTGTTAATCTTCTAAACTTGTGATCCATGTTATGAGAATGTGATAACTTAACAAAAAAAAATAAATTTAATATTTAAATATAAAATTAAAAAAAATAAGATTGATTGAAAAAAAGAAGAAGCAAGGTACTATTTAAAATAAAGTGTTTTATAAAAGAGGGACAATAAATAGTTTATAATTAATTACTTGAATGGTAAAGGAATAGTTTATAAAAAAAAAAAAAAAAGGATTTTTCCCTAAATCTTCCAATAAATCCCATTCGTAGAACAACCCCGAATCTTCCAAGTTTCGGTAAGTCAAGTTAGTCAACAAGGACGATAAACATGATACGCGTGTCAAGACAGGATCTTTCCGGTGACTAGGATTTTTGCCTTCCGCTCTCCTTCTCATATATTTTCAATATTAAAAAAAAAAAAAAAAAAAAAAAAAAAAAGAAGAAAAAGAAAAGAAAAGATTAACGACATATGATGTCATTCTCACATAAATATTACAAAAACATTTCTTCATATATTTTCATACCAACTTTAAAATAGTAAAATCTAAACAAATAACGTAAATAAGAGTGTAATTTTACGTGGATCGGGAGTAATTATTGATATTTTATTTATTATTTTTTAAAGTTAATTTTAAAAAAATAAAAAGGATAAAAAATCATAAATGAAAATATTTTTTTTATTTTTGGTGGATCATGTATTTTATATTTTCTTCTTTTTTATATCCATTTTTTTTAAATAAATTCGAAAAAATAATTAGTTTTGAAGTGGAGTTCACGTGAAAAAAAATATAGTTAGGATTAACCAAACACTTTAAAACAATTTTTAATTCTAACCACAGCCGCAGCAGTAGACCCAAACACCCACTCCTCGCTTCCTAACGCGTTTGCGACCGCCCTCGCTTGTCACCCCTGGCAAGCAAACGCGTCCCTCCATCTCTATATAAAGATAGCCATAATTTATTTTAGCATAGCATCTTCTCCGCCTTCATCAACTACCACAACCGAACTTCTCTCGTCCTTATCTCCATTCTTCCATAGCTCTCATTTGTTCGTGCTTCTCAACTCGCTTCTTCAACCATGAGTCAGAATCAAGCTACAGGTAATCCTACATCTTTTTCCTGGTGTGATTGGTTAAGGTCTTTAATTTGGACATTAACTGTTTGATCTTGAAACACTTTGTTATATTGTTGAGATGGGATTAGTTGCTGAGTTTAGTGTCCAAAGAATTAAGTGCTAGGCGCGAGGTTCCGTCCCCTTTGCAAAAATCAAAAGCTCTGCACATATGCTTAATCTATTCAAATCTGTTTTTTTCTTTGGTTTTTTCATAAACAGTCAAGATCAACAACTAATTGCTTTAATTAGTGGCTTCGCTAAGAGATTAACCCTTGTTCTTTGAGTCAAGAGTTAACACCATGCAAGCATGGTAATTGAGTAATTAATCACAAATTTGGTACCTGTTAATTCTCCCCTCGTCATAATTTGTAGCGATCGACAAGATTGTTTGTAGAGTTAAAGACCTTAAGTAATTTATTTTATTTTTTTCTCTATTGGAATATGCGTATGCTAATTTCGATGGCTTTGAAATCTCGCAGCGGAATATCCTTATCCCAGTGAATGGAACCCCCAACCAGCTGGCTGTATTCAATCCATGGATGATCATCAATCCACCCAGCAAAATCCCATTCCTGTGAAGACTAAATCCACGGGATGGTAAGCCCACTTGTCTTGATCTATCTCTAGAGGGATTGGGCACAAGACTAATTTGTAACATTGCTAAATTAATTCTTGTCGACACTTTCATCTTGCAGGGGTGGCTGTTTGGGCGCTTGCTTTTGAGGAACGATGCTTTATTTGTGCTCTGTGCTTTTCTGGATTGCTATAATGTAATGGAATGTGACCGTGTAGTTTGATTTTATTACCCATTTTGGCTCATTAAATTGTTTGTTTACACAATGATTTGATTTGATTTGATGTCTGTCTTCCATTCACTTCGCTTGTTGGTAGCAATAATGCTGAATATAATTTATTTATGGATTAGCGACAATATATAGTTATTTGTGGATTTTTCATAAGTGAACCATGCAGAATGCCCAGCGTGCGTATTTGTTCATTGATAAATGAGATAAAGTTGAGTTCAAAACAATATTCAAAGAATCATTTTTAAGTAAATGCCCTCTAGATTTAAAATTTTTATGTTATTAATTAATTTTAATTAAAAAATAATAAAATTCAAACTTGCGATCGTTTAATCAACAAAGATATCATATTAAAAAATCATCTCAGCTCATAAACTTATGTTATTATATGAGGTTTTTGGTATTTATTTTATATTAATTTCAAACAACTTGAATAACCTAACAATAAAAAATCAAATTTTAATTCTACAACATGATTATAGAAGATAAGCTTGTTATAACCAGTCAAGTCCCGAAAGGCTTTAAATTAGACTTTAAAGGTGTTGTATGAACTAATTTCATTGTTTTTTTTTTTTGCTTAATTTTAAATTTTATATTGTCCTTTTTGTTATACTTGTTAAGATTGGTTTTTGGAAATTTTAAGAAATTATAAATCTCCTTTTAAAGAGAAGAACTACGTTAGAAAAAAAATAAATTCAAATTCAATCAATTCTATCCATTTTTCAATTGATATTTTTCTTATGTTGTTCATGTCTACATTAAAATCCTAATTAGACATCTTTCAAGGGTGTAAAGCACGTTACCTATGAACTACTTCATTTTAATATTCATTCTAATCTACCTAAAATTGTTTGAGAGGTTTTTGAATTAAAAAAATAATAATATCATTTTAGTAAAAAAATAATTGATTTATAAGTAAAACTTGGCCCATACCAGATTTCTAGTCGACTCGAGTCGGGAAATAAATTTGCCCATCAATATACACTTACACAGTGAACAACTAAACCAAGCCCGGCCCAATTTATTATTAAAAAATACAGCCCACATGCAGATGTAGCCCGGCCCAATACATTGCGTTAACTTCAATGAGAGTGTCTATAGTCTTATTATCAGTAAGTCTAGCTTGTTCAAGAATATCTGCAACATATTTTGACTGAGAAAAAATATAATTTTTAGGTGATTAAGTTGCCTCAATACCCAGAAAATATCGAAGAGAACTCAAATTCTTCATTTCAAATTGTTTAACCAGCTCTGTCTTCAAAACTGAAATATCATCAATGTCATTACTAGTAATAATCATGTCATTAACATATAAGGATAAAATGATAAATAAGATGTCAAGAAAGCCCTTGGTCAATAATTTTAAATGTTGTTAACTTTAGAGGTAAAATAATATTTTTATTGTTTAAAAAAATAAAAAAAAACATACACCCCTAAACAATCTTTTAATGATCAATGAACCAATAAAGCAATGAAAAAAAAACTCAACCTCAAGGCCTAATTCCCCCATCTCAATGGTAATTAAGTAATTATACTTTAGCAATTTATAGAAAATTATTGTATTGCTACAATAAAAACACCACACACGGTTTAGAGGATGTATTTATATCACAAGATGAATGGGTGTAAAGACACGTAGTCAAATTGACCCATGACTTATATAGCTCGTATGTTCCATCAAAAGTAATATAAACCTAGACATGTTCGTATTGAATTCAAAATAAAGAAAAAAAAACTAGTAAGCCTTTGCTTTGAAAACATTAATCATGGTTATTAAACTTGGCATGATTCAATGTTTTAACCTAGTGGCTAGTTGATTTAACCCATAATTTAAGTTGGATTTTAAAAAAATTAACTCGGAATAAATATGATTTTACCCAAACAATTTATAATGTGATTCATTTGATTTACAATTAGATATAATTTTTTTAAATAAAATAATATTATTTTTAATTAATTCGGGTTACTCAAACCAATTTATAACTTGAATTGGGTTTAATATATCAAAGGACTCATCACTATATTAAAAAAAAAAATTGTTATTTTTATTTTCCTAATCATTTAATCAATAACATGGACCTGCTTTATCTAATATTAACAAATGGATTTCCGCCACCTGTCCTAATTAATCCCATTCGTAGAAGAATCCCGAATCTTGCAGAATCTTCCAAGAAGCAACATGACATTCAAAATCTTTAATTATTTTACTGATATTTCTTGACATTTTAACACTAGACTGGACTGGACGAGCTCTTATTGGCCAAGTGAAGGTAGGAAGAAGAAACAAAACTTTGTTCATGAATCAGAATCAAAATCAAAACACACATATAAAAAGCATAGTAAAGATTGACATCAATCAGAGACCTGCCTTCGAGGGGAATCTATTCCTACAGCCCAAGTCTTGAGTAATAAATTCATCGCTTCCTAACGCGTTTGCGACCGCCCTCGCTTGTCACCCCTGGCAAGCAAACGCCTCCATCCATCTCTATATAAAGATAGCCATAATTTATTTTAGCATAGCATCTTCTCCGCCTTCATCAACTACCACAACCGAACTTCTCTCGTCCTTATCTCCATTCTTCCATAGCTCTCATTTGTTCGTGCTTCTCAACTCGCTTCTTCAACCATGAGTCAGAATCAAGCTACAGGTAATCCTTCATCTTTTTCCTGGTGTGATTGGTTAAGGTCTTTAATTTGGACATGAACTGTTTGATCTTGAAACACTTTGTTATATTGTTGAGATGGGATTGGTTGCTGAGGTTAGTGTCCAAAGAATTAAGTGCTGGGTGCAAAGTTCCATCTTTTTTGTTTCCCTTTTCAAAAATCAAAAGCTCTGCACATATTCCTAATATATTCAAATCTGTTTTTTTCTTTGGTTTTTTCGTAAAACAGTCAAGATCAACATCTAATTGCTTTAATCAGTGGCTTCACTAAGAAATTAACCCTTGTTCTTTGAGTCGGAATTAACATCATGCAAGCTTGGTAATTGAGTAATTGATCACAAATTTGGTATCTGCTAACTCTCCCCTTGCCATAATTTGTAGTGATCAACAAGATTGTCTGTAGAATCAAAGAGCTTTACGTAATTTATATATTTGTTTTCTCTATTGGAGTCTGCGCATGCTAATTTAGGCGGCTTTGAAATCTTGCAGTGGCATATCCTCCCCCACCAACATCAACTTATCCTAGTGCATATTCAGGCCCACCACCAGCTGGCTACCCAACCATGGATGGTCAATCCGACCAGCAAAATCCTATTCCTGTGAAGACTAAATCCAGGGGTGATGGCTTCTGGAAGGGATGGTAAGCCCACTTGTCTTGATCTATCTCTGGTATATTCATTTCTTGAATTACATTAATCCTGCTAAAAACTCTCGATTAAAACTTTGATTATAAAAAAATTATAATTTATAGTTTTTTAAAATATATTTTTTCAAATCATAACCGCAAAAACTAGCTATCAAAAACACACATTCTGTTTTGAATGTTCTAATTCTTGGCTCTTTCATCTTGCAGTTGTGCTGCCTTGTGTTGCTGTTGTCTCTGCGACGCTTGCTTTTGAGGGACGATGCTTTATTTGTGCTTTGTCCCTTCCTTAGATGTGCTGTTCTGGATTTTTTACGTTGTAATAGAATGGGACCGTGTAGTTTGATTTTATTTATTAGCCACTTTGATGCAATAAATTATTTATATACATAGTTATTTGATTTGTTGCCTGCCTGCCTTCCATTTCACTTCGCTTGTTGGTAGCAACTTATTTATATACAAGTGACAATATATATAGTAAGTTGTGGATTTTCCATAAGTGAACCATACAGAATGCCCAGCATATTTGTTCACGGATAAATGAGATGAAGTAATTAACACAGAATCATTGAGATTTTACGATTTAATTTGTATTATTTTTTAATATATCTCCTCGAGTAAAAACTTTTCAGACTTGAAACTTTTTTTTTCGGACTTAAAACTTCCATAAACATATATTATCTTGTGCTATTAATTAATTTTAAGTAGAAAAAAGAATAGAAATAGTAAGATTTGAACTCGTAACCGTTTAATCAGCAAGGATATCATGTTAAAAAATCATCTCAACTTACAAGTTTAAGTTATTAGATGAGGTTTTAAGATCTAATTTATATTAAACTCTAATAATGCAAACAACCTAACAAGAAAAGGTTCATAAATTTTAATAAAATCATTGAATTAAACTCAAATTTTACCACATGATTTTATAAATTCAATTTTATAGGAGATAACCAGTTAAATTAGACTTTAAAAGTGTTGTTTGAATCAACTTTTTTATTTCTTTTAGATTTTTAGCTTAATTTTAGATGTTATAATTTTTTTATTTTATTTAGGATTATAATTTATCTTATTAAGATTGATTTTTGACCTATTTAAAAAATAATAAATCTTTTAAAGAGAGAACTCCATTAGAAAAAAAAATCAAATTCAATCAATTCTATTTATTTTTCAAATGATATTTTTCTTATGTTGTTCATGTCTACATTAAAATCCTAATTAGATATAATTCAAGAGTGGAAAGCACGCGTTACCTATGCACTACTTCATTTAACATTTATTTAATCAACCTAACATTGTTTGAGAGGTTTTTGGAAAAAATAAAGATATTATTTTAATAAAAAAAATATATAATTGATTTAAAATAAAACCAGGCCCATACCAGATTTCTAGTTGATTTATGATGGGTAATAAATTTGCCCATCAATATACACTTACACAGTGAACAACTAAACGAAGCCCGGCCCAGTTTATTATTAAAAAATACAGCCCACACGCAGATGTAGCTAAAGCTAGGGTTTCCATTTCCCTATAAACACGCACACCGCCCGCTCTCCATCTCTAGGGTTTAGAACAGCCACAGAGAGAAAAGAGAGGGGAGGAGAAACCCTAAGCCGCAGCGACAATGGTGAAGTTTCTTAAACCCAACAAGGCCGTCATAGTCCTCCAAGGCCGATATGCTGGTCGCAAGGCAGTGATCGTCAAGCACTTTGATGATGGAACCAGAGACCGCCCCTATGGTCATTGCTTGGTCGCAGGGATCAAGAAGTACCCAAGCAAGGTTATAAAGAAAGACTCGGCCAAGAAAACAGCAAAGAAATCGAGGGTCAAGTGTTTCGTTAAGGTTGTTAACTATCAGCACCTGATGCCTACTAGGTATACTTTGGATGTGGATTTGAAGGACCTTGTTACTCCTGATTGCTTGGCAACTAAGGATAAGAAAGTCGTGGCTTGTAAGGAAACAAAGACAAGGTTCGAGGAGAGGTTCAAGACTGGGAAGAACCGTTGGTTTTTCACCAAGCTGAGGTTTTGAAGGAAGGAAAATGGTCGACTCTAAGGTTTTGTTTGGGTTTTAATGTGTTATTTTTAGACATTTTTTAAGGAGCATTGTTAAGGTTTTGTAGTTTTTTTATGGTGCTAGTTTGAATCTGGTTGGATTTAGTTATTTTTGGAATTATTAATATAAATTGCACTCTTAATGTCTGGTGTTTGATTGTTTGTTCATGTGATGATTTTTTTATGTTAGCTTTACGGGCTTTATTTAATTTGGTGGCATGATGTTTTAGGTTTCGGTTTATTGCAAATCTACCTTGGTATGTGTTAGTATGTTCTTCCCTTGATTGAATTTAGAAGGGGTTCTGATTTATTGAGAGTCTGAGTGCTTGCTTCACCTTTGGTAAAATTGAAATGTGGTGCCTTTAGTCTTAAAGGATTGCTTACAGGGTTGATTAGGTTTTGGATTTATGATTTGTTAATGAAATTAGATGTCTTGAGCTATTGTTTATGGCCTTTTGTTGATGAAATTGAAATGTGGTGCCTTTTGTTTAATGATTTATGATTTGTTAATGTCTAAAAGACTGCCTGTTAGAGAGTTGATATCTGCTATCGTTGGGTTGTGCTGGGAAGTTTTAAGCTGGTGCCTCATCTTCCCCACTCTTTGAATGAAATGGAAAAAGTTTGGAGATCGAGTTTCCATGACTTTACTCGTACTTTTTACATGTTTTAATTTCAGATAGGCTGCCATGCTCCTAAATTTATGTGTTTTCCAGTAAAAACTTACTTTGAAAAGCATCAATTCTAAACAAATGCAAGGTTAAGAAAGAATGGAGAAGAAGACAGAATAACATATAGTCTGCAAATTTTGTCAATTCTCTTGCTACCTTCAAAGTCTCTTCCAATTCTCTTTCTCTATATTCTTAGTGGGTGTTTGATATTACAAAGATAATATTTTTTACCTTATAAAATTTATTTTTAATATATGCACATTCTTCGTGATTCCATTAATGTACCTGCTGCTGCTGGTGCTGCTTTTTGTTGCCCTCTTTACAGCTTTCATCATGCCCCTCTGGATCTTAACAGTCAAACAAGCTCGAGCCAACAATCTTGTATAATTGAAGTGTGCTTGTCTCTCCCTTCCATTCTTGTTGACTTTGGGCATGGTTGAATGTATAGGTGGGGTTATTTTTAAAAATATTTTTTTATGTTAAAATCTAATAAAATAATATTTTTTTTTATTTTTTAAAAATTATTTTTGAGATTAATGCTTTAAAATATTTTAAAAAAATTAATTTTTATTAAAAAACAATTAATTTTTTTAAAAACATGAGTTGACTTGCATCCAAACACTCTTATCATGTTCTTCCACGCCCTAGGCAGGTCTTCCAAAGTGACTGATTTTTGGTCTCGCATGCAACTTTTACGCCGATAAGATTAATTGAAATTTTGATTTGCTGTATGAAATGTTTGCTGATTAGGAACATGAAAAATCAAGGGTCTTGCAGTAATTTCAACTTTAGAGTTGGATTTGCACCCAATAAAAAAAACTTTAGAGTTATACTAGATTGGTAACCCTGCTACATTATTGGCTAAATCTTTTTTTTTTCCAATGTAAATAAAAAGCTAAACTAAATTCTTTTTTCAATGTGAAAAAAGGCTTAGGTTATTGCGGCGATGTTTTTTAAAAAACAAAAATAACAAAAATAATTTAAGAGTCGGGTTATTTACTTTATTGAATTCAATAATGTTGATTAATTATGAAAAAAAAGACAACAGATAAATTAAAAAAAAAAGCTCACGTTAAACTATAAAATCTATAATATTTTATATGAGATTGAGATAATCTTGTAAAAATATCAATTATATAAAAAAATCTAAACTAATCTAAACTAATTTGAGTGAATTTTTCAATCTCATGACTTAGATTTTTATACTTAATTATCTCATAAAAAAATTATGAAATCAAAATCTTAAATAATTAAATTAAAAAGGAAAATGTTAATAAAAAAGAATAAATAAATTAAATAGAAATTAAAAAATCAAACCTAATATAAAAATAAAATGAAATAAAATATTGAGGAATGCAATTAAAAAATAATTCAATTAAAAAAATCATTAAAAAATAAGAAAATCATAGTCAAAAGAATAAGATCAAATCTTACAAGTAAAAAAATAAAATTAGAGATAGATGAATTTGGAAAAAAATTTAAATTTTATAAATTATTTAAAATAAAATATAAACTAAATATGTAAAAAAAACAAATTGAATGATTAGTTAAAAAAAAAAATATTTGGGGGGAAGCACGTGGATCAAGGAGAGAAGAATGGAGAAAAATGATTGATGACACAAAACATGAGATTTGTTGATCACACGCAGCACTTAGAAATGGACAATAAACAATATTTTTATATATGTTAAGATACTATATTGCCCCTAATCAAACTTGAAAATAATAAAAAAAAAAATCATAAGAAAAGGACAAAAAAAGGAAAAAAAACCCTGAATCCAAGTAAAAAATAATTTGAATTCAAGTATAATACAGTTGTTTTATTGTACTTTTAAAATGAAAAAAATTTTAAAAAAAAACCCACCCCGACAGTTTATTACGTTTTGCTTTAAATGGTATGTTAGTTATTATACTGTAAAAATCAAAAGACTGCCAAGCGCTTTCTTTATATATATATAATTTTATTATTTCAATTAACAATGTATATCAGTCTAGAGTGTTTTTTTTTTTTTAAAAAAAAAGAAAAACTAGTAAAATAACAACCCTTTAGTTTCTTTTAATAATTAACGTGAACTTGACATGATCGATTGTTTTGCTCGCCCAGTTACCCAGAATCACAGTTCGACAACTTCCATAATTTGTAACGATTATTATGACAGTTAACAGCTCTTTCCGTATGTATCAAGGTCACGTTCAAGCGGCAAGAACTTGGCCTATTAAAATATATACAAGTTTTAGCCTTGTAGGTTTGTTTTTTAAACCTTCAATCTCAATATTATTAAAGATTTATATAGCTAAATAATATCCCAGCGTCCCAAATTCATATAGCTAAATCCCAAGAGAATTGATTTCAATGGTCCCTTTCTCTAATGAATAACAAGAGAGACTCTAACAATTCAGAATAATAAATATTGGGTTTCTGTAGCACTGTAAATTTTCTTGTCTTGAGAATCAACATTCATCTGATATTTCTGTTTCGTGGGCCTTGTGAAACTCAAGTAGGGCTTGTAATTTCCTTGACATATGCTTTCATTTTGAACAGGACAGCATACAACTGGACAGTTTAGAGTATGTTTGGTATTGTTGTAGTTATTATGATTATTGTTTGAAAAAAATTATTTTATAAAAAATGTTTTTAATTAAGATTAATTTAGTATTTATACATGTTTGGTTAAAACTATAGTTGAAATTAATATTGAATAAAAAATAATTTAGTGTGTTTAGTTAAGCACATGCTTTTGAAATTGAGATTATAAAATAATTTTAAAATATATATATTAATATTAATAATTTTTAATTTAAATAATATTTTATATAAAATATATTTTATTATTTTATTAAATTATATACAATTCATCACATGTAAACTTTATGCACAAAGAGATACAGGTTTTTTTTTTCTATATATATATCTTGACTTGTCTCCGTAGTTTAACTAAAGTTAAATTTTAACAAAAATAAATAAATAAATAATTTTTTTGGAAACCGCGTTCACAAATTCCCCAACGTCTTGTTCCACCAACCCATCTAATTTTCTAAAATATCTTGACATGTCTCTCTTCTCTTCATTATAACTGTGCTCTCATTTGGTCGTGCTTCTCAACTCGCTTCTTCCACGATGTGTCAGAATGAAGCTACAGGTAATCCTTGATCCTTTTCCTGGTGTGATTGGTTAAGGTCTTTAATTTGGACATGAACTGTTTGATCTTGAAACACTTTGTTATATTGTTGAGATGGGATTGGTTGCTGAGGTTAGTGTCCAAAGAATTAAGTGCTAGGCGCGAGGTTCCGTCCCCTTTGCAAAAATCAAAAGCTCTGCACATATGCTTAATCTATTCAAATCTGTTTTTTTCTTTGGTTTTTTCATAAACAGTCAAGA
>Ga0325401_1001837_pt1 | contig 18352 bp, 8 predicted proteins | sample PopdelMetagenome_FD_205666 | JGI IMG/M metagenome (GOLD analysis project Ga0325401, IMG submission 205666) | Populus deltoides microbial communities from Bellville, Georgia, United States - Xylem-PdKOR-R2 | ecosystem: Host-associated > Plants > Phyllosphere > Stem > Wood/Secondary xylem | place... | reverse complement strand
GAAACAAATGACAGCGTGTGAGTTGGAGTAGGAAGAGTTGCTGGTTGTGTGACTCATGATGTTGGTTAAGGGTTGGTGTGACTCACGATGCTAGTTAAGGGTTGGTGTGGTAAAGGCTGGTTCAGCTAAAACAATTAATTGTATAAAGGTGTTATTGTGAGAGAAAGGTTATGGGTTTCGCATGATGATGGGCTAACCGTAAATGATGGTGTTTAGAGGTTGTTAATGATTGTCCTGGGATTATGGGTTTGCGATGGAGAGAGAGAGAGAGAGAGAGAGAGAGAGGTGGGTTTACTGTTAATGAAAGCTTCAGTTTTGGAGATGAAGGTGGAGACAGTTGTTGTGAGGTTGGCTGGCAATTGAAGGGAAGAGTTGGATCTACCATGAGTGTGCTGGTGTTCATGTGCTGGAATCAATGAATTGGTATGGTGGGTGGTTGGTGATTTTTTTCTTCTTTTGTTTTTAAAGAGTCAGTGATGGAAGAAAGAAAATGAGGGAGATGAGGAAATGATTTTGGCCAAATCCTCAATGGAAAATTTTTGGGTTCTGTATGGGAGTTCTAGATTTTTTTTTTATTCTTTAGGTCTGTTCTTGAAGTAGAATTTTTTAATCTCCCTCAATCTAGAGATTTTGACCCGCTCCCCCACCTTTTCTTTTCATTGATATCTATATTTATAATACAACAGTCAAAGAGTATATAAAATTCAAAGTCCAAAACAATCTCATCATATTTTTTTAAATTTAAACTTGATTAGAGTTTAAAGTCAATTTTAAAAATGAATAACTAAGATATCATGATCATCTTTCTCAAACTGAAGATTGAGAGAGAAGGATAAAAACACATTATAGTCCCTAGTTTTTTCACAAGTTGACAAATCATTCTTTTAATCAAAATTAGTCCTTGATTTTTTAATTTCAAATATAACCCCCCCTTAAAAATTATTATAAAAGCAAATAAGGTAAAAATTAGGTTATAACAGTTACTCCCTTTTTACAACGTGTACAATATAAAGTCTTGTAAAAGGCTTTATATAGAAAGCTTGTAAAGAAAAAAAAACAAAAGATATGAAAATGATTTTTTATCTTGCAAAACTTCAAAACTAGTTATTTGAGAGGCGATCTTCTTCAAGAAAAACTAAAATTTTAAAATTAGCTACTTATGAGGCGAGTCACCTTGTTAGTGAAAAATGTAAGGTTTTTTTTTTTTAAGTGGTCTAATTGTTTGAGGTGACTTGCATGTTGTGTGAAAAATACAAAGATTTTTCAAAAAGTGATCTACTTGTTCTAAGGAACTTGCTCGTTGTGTGAAAAATTCTGAGATTTTTTCAAAAGTGATCTAATTATTCAAGGTGATCTATTTGTTGGTAAAAAAATATAAAGATTTTTCGAAAGTGATCTAATTATTCTAGGTGACCTACCTGTTGTTGAAAAATTCAGAGATTTTTTAAAAGTGATCTAATTGTTCTAGGCAACTTGCCTATTGGTGTGAAAAAAAAAGTATTAAAAAATGATCTAATTATTCCAAGCGACCTACTCGTTATGTCGCACCCGACATCGCGACAATCCTCAAATAATTATAGATTGTGAAAAAAGAACAGATTTCTGGCATCTTATTCTTTTAGGGGAAAAGATCTTGTTTGAGGAGTCGCCACCTAGTATTATGGTCACTAGGAACCTTAACTGGTCAACATAGATTCTATGACTCGAGATTGGTTACGTAAAAGGAAAGATATTATCACCCCTTAAACGTTCTGCCTGAGGCAGACTGCATTGTTAGTTTTGTCTTAAATTGCTAAATATTTATTAGTTTATGCTATGATAATTTGCTTATAATATTCCTGACTCTAGCGCCAGTGAATATTCGAGCTCGAAAATTCCAACTCTGGCGTTGGTAAAAATTCGTAGCTATAAAAAAAAAATAGATCAATATTTTTTTATTCCCTACTCTAGCGCCAGTGAATAAATAAATAAAAATAAATTTATTTTTACGCATGCACAAATTTTTATTTTTCTAGCTAAATAAAATAAAATATAACGAATAAAAATAATATAAATTTAAACCGGTATTTTTATTCCTGACTCCGGCGTCAGTGAATAAACCACTAAATTTACATTATTTTTATTCATGCATACATATTTTTTTATTTTTTCTGTTTTTTATTTTTTTATTTTTCTATTTTTCATTTTTTTGGGGGTTGGGCCCAGCTCAGCCCACATGGACTGGACTAGACCCAACCAGCCCAGCCCGGTTACTGGCCCAAGCCAGTGACTCAGCTGGGCAAAGGCACGCACCACGCGTGCGTGCAAGAGTTAATTAAATCCAAGCTGCAGTGACTTTACAACGAGAAATGGAAAAGAAGGGAACGAAGACAAACTTACCTGATTTGCAGACGTTGCTGGAGGCGATGAAGACGATGGGGATATTAATGTTGGTCTTTGTGTCTCCTGCTTGCGTTTTCCTTTTGCTTCCCCTGTCTTTCTGTTTTGAACTTCTTCCTTTGCTTTTAACTTCGCTCGTTGCCCCGGTTATTGAAATGGAAGGGACGAAGACGGTGATAAAATGCTGTCTCCTGGGTTTGTTTTTCGTCTTTTAGCCCCTCGGTTATGTGATTCCTCTGTCTCCCCCTTTTCTCCCCAGTTTCTCTTCCTCTTTTTCACCTGCTTGTTTTCTGGGTTTTTCGTTCTCCCCCTCTGTGATTCCTCCTCTGTGTTTTTTTTTGTTTCTGTCTTCGGGTTCTTCCTTTTTCTTTGGTTTGCAGGGGGCGATTGAAGACGATGATATTAGTGTTGGTTTTCTGGGTTTACTGCTTGTATTGGTCTTTGTTTTATGGGTTTCTGTCCTCTGTCTCTCCCAGTTTTTCTTTCGTTCCCAGTCTCTCCGTCTCTCTGTTTTTGCCTTCTTTTCCTCATCGGTTCACTCCTCTCTTCTTTTATAAGGCCAGAACCGGTGGTAACGGCCGCCTTCAATGAGTAAGCGTTGCTGCCAATGGATGAAAGGCCTCTGCCTTTAATGGCAGAGCCGTTGCAGAGGAAGAAGACGGTGAATAGTCGCTCAAAACGACCCTGTTTTCTAGCTCTAAAGGCTGCTTTCAATTTGGTCCCTGGAATTCTTATAATTTTGCAATCAAGCCCCTGGTTAAAACGTAATTGGATCCTTGCATTTCCACGCCATTTTCAAGCTGGTCCTTGGGTTTTAATGTTTGCAATTTGGACCCCAATTAAACCCCAAACTTTGATATTTCTCCAATTAAACCCTTAATTGGATTAATTAAATTAATTCCAAGTTTAATTAAGTCTTAAAACTTATCAATTCTCCAATTAAAACCTTGATTTGATTAATTAAATTAATTTCAAAGTTTAATTAAACCCCAAAACTTCCAATCATGTTGCCCTTAACCCAAATTTTAATTCATTCTTCATTTATTTCATTTTACTTGTTTTTCATCATCATCATCATTTTTTTATCATCATTTTCTTTTTATCCTTTTTAGTAAATAAAATAATAATAATAATTAAAATAAAAATGGTCAAAAATTAGGTTATGACACGTTATGTGAAAAATACAAAGATTTTCAAGTTGGTCTAATTCTTATGGGTGACATATCAAGGTGAAAAATATACAGATTTCTCATGATTGATCTCATTTTTTCAAGGGACCTACTCATTCATGAAAAATATAAAAGTTTTTCAACATTGATCTAATTGTAATGGGTGGCCTACCCACTGATGAAAAAATACAAAGATTTTTTAGGTTGATATAATTCTCATGAGCGACCTTCCTAGGTGAAAAACATAAAGATTTCTCTAAAGTGAAATATTTTTAGAAGTATTTTCAAATTTGGCCATTTTGAGGGGGCTTGTCTTTTAATGGATCCCATCAGAGATTTTTCTTATAAATTTTTGCAAAACACATTATTCAATGCTTTTGAGTTAGATGATATGCATGTATCTTTACCTAATTTAAAATATAGCTTCTCATTTCTTCTCAATCTCTTTGTTACATGGTTGGTAAGGTCTTGCTATATTTTATTTGAGTCCTCTTGATCATTTGACTTCTTACCCATTTGAGTTTGCCCATATAAGTATTTTTCCAGAATATTTGTAATTTTACACAACTCAGCCTTTATGGGGCCCATCACGATCCATTTCTTGCTGGGAATTCTCTATCTTGTTAATTAATTTAAGAGGATTATTCATTACTTCCTTGTTTCATTGCTAAAAACATTCAGTGTCACTTGTTGCCTTGAAAGATTCAAACTTCCCCTTGTAAACAACAATGCCCCCTTATCTCACTGCCTGAAGCATTCTCTTTTCACTATTACCTTGAAGGGATTAAATCATCTTCTAAATACAATATTGCCCTATTGTTTTGACAATTACCTCTAAATGTGCTTTGTTAATGAATTAGACAAATAATGACTTTAAGAAACCCTATTTCTTTTTGACTTGGTTTCAATGAAGAAATATTTATCTAGAATGAATTTTGAAATCTTGATCTTGTATTTTAACAACAAAAATTGTTTCGATATGAGTTTAAAACAATTTACTTTTGAAATCTTGCAACTTCCTGGGAATTGTTTGAAAAATGGATGATTTGTTCTTGTGTCGATGAGATTGAAATTAGTGAAGATACATGATGAGGTGACCTTCTGCTTTTGTAGGTTTCAAAGCAAGAGGTCCAATTAAAAGCTCACGGTTTTGTTTGAGAGAGATTTATCTTTTTTTGAGTATTCATTTTACTAGCATAAATAATAGCGAGTAACTTGTTCACAATGTTACGACTCTTATTAAAAAGTCTTTTGCATTTTAAGAGCACCATTTATTGGTTCAGGTTGCTTGATTGAAAATGACTTTTAAAGGCACATAATGTAGGTTATAGCTCTTGCCTAAGAAAGAAAGGGATTCATAAAGCTTAAAAAGTGTGTCAAGGTTTCAAAGACTCATAATCACTATCACTAACTTGACTCATTGTGTCTTTCAATCCTTTTCTTTTGTCGTTTCTCTTTGATTTGTTTCTTTTTTTTAATTGTTTTGGTAGGGTATCCTCATTTTGTTTTAACTATCACTTTTGCTTTTGATTTGGGCATGCCCTTTAGCATTTGAGTTTCTTGGGCTCTTTTGCTTTTTGAATTTCTCATAGCTTTTTATCAATTATTGAACATTGAAATGTCATTTGCCTCTACTATGGGGATGTGAACTTAGTTAAAATTTTCTTATGAAAAAAGATTTATTTAGACCTAAAAGGGACCACAAGAAATATATTCATTTTAGAATGTGACAGGGATAACAAAGATGATATTTTCTCATTTCAAACACAAACAATTAAAACTAATAAACTTTGATCTCGTCTAGTGTAATGGTTTGGACTTTGCAAGGAGCTGCATTTCATGAATCCAATGAATCCACTACATACCATTTTACATACATCTAAAATATGGCTAAAAAAATATAGTGTTAGAGTGATTACTTATTTTTCAACTAATATATCAACGAGGGAGTTGCTTGATTAATTTGTCATCCTATAAATAGAATGTTAAAATATTGTTTTAAATAGTCATCAAATTATTTCTTAAATAAAAAATAAGTTTGATTTTTCAAATTTCCATAAGGAAAAGATTTTTGGTAAAAGAAATGAGCAGAGTTTATGAGATTATGCAAGGCTGCAAAGGCAGGTTATTATAGGAATTCTCTTTCAGGATTTCTAAAAATGAATAATGTTTGGTTATAAATAAAAGAAAAAAGACACAATTGAAGGAATAACTCATTATTTCATTGAAACTTTAGAAAATAGATTTAACAACAAAAACCTTATGCCAAAATATTGGGTCATGATTGTTAGCAAGGTAAAACACAGTAACTAAACAAAACACATAACAAGTCAAAGCACTTAACAACCATTGATTGGATTTTCTAGAATCTCCCAATTATTTTGCTCCCATGAACTCATTGACAAGAGCATCTTTCTAATAGTCAATTAGGGTCATATGTAGACCATTTTTGTTCCAATGACACTGTAGCTTTATTTTTAGGATGGTTGATTTCTAAGGGCTGGTACAAAAAAGTTAACTATATGAGGGGTAAGTGTTTTTGTTTTGGTTTTGTATCCACCTTCAAAATTATAAACCTCAATTTCCTTCCTTTTTTTAGTAAAACCTTTCTCTTTAGTATGGTTTGTTCAATCTTCTCGGCTATAATAACCATGTCAATGAAAAGCTGTGAAGAACTTCCAATCAAGTATTTAAAGTATGAGACCTTAAAGGTGTTGAAAAATAAACTAATTATCTTTTTTCCAACAAAGAACGATTCATTTGTGCAACTATCTCATGCTACCTTTGAGTGTATTTTCTTATGGACTCCTTGTTGTCCACGTCCATAGTTTACAAGCTTGATCTATCAGGGTTCATGTCCATATTGAACATATATTGCCTAATAGAAACATTAACCAAATCCTTCCACCTTTTCACCTTGATATTGTCCAATTGCATATACCAAATGAAAGCAATATCGCTCAAGTTATCTTGAAAGAAATGAATTAATAATTTTTCATCATAAACCACCTCAACTATTTTGTTGTTGTATGTTTTGAGAAGAGTTATAGGCCATTGAGTTTTGGTATATTTAACAAATTTTAACACTCTAAATGTTTTTGGAATAACAACATTGGGCACCAAACATATCTCAACAGCTTTTATAAGATCATACCGACAAGTTCCCTCAATCGCTTTCATCCTTTCTTCTAGAGTAGCCAATTTTTCTAGGCCATTTTCTTTCACTACCTTGTCTTTTTGAGATTCCTTCACTATCAAGTCAATAACAGGGGCTATCCTCATGGGATATACTAGTTGAGTAGATAGGAAACATGCAGCCTGTTCAGATTCAGGGAACACTTTATTCGCCCCTAGATTCTGTGGATTAAAAGGAGTTACGGGTATAAATGCAAACTGAGTTATGACTGTTGGCTATACAGATGTTGATTCTTTAGATTTATATCTCAAAGCCTGTTCGAGTAGACTAGAAGCCTTACGACTTTTTCTTTAAGACTTTTCAACTCTCTTTGGTATTGGGCTTCCAACTGAACTCTTTTTTCTTTTTTTAATTTATCTTCTTCTCAAGCGAGTGTTATATGTGTAACTTAATAAGGGACCTATATGTCAACCTACTAAATGAAAATCATGCAATCATACAGAGTAAATATAAGATATAAAAGTGATGATGTTATCAATAAGAAAAATGCATATTAAATATGGACTCGTTCTTTATAGGGTGACAACGATCGTAATTCATGGATTTTAGGAACCTAATGTTATTATTATACTAATTAGAGGATCTTTGTGCAGTTTTGCCTAAGTTCAAGCTTTTGATAGCCCTTCGGCTTCTAATTCAAGACAATTTCTTTTTGTTAACTGTAACAACTCAAACTTTTATAAAATTTCTATGAGGCAACCATTTGCCACTCAATTGGTCTTGAAATTCAAGATGTCATATGTTGGGCTTGCTATAGTGAGATTACACAGGGTACAACCTAATAGGTTGCTTTTAGCCGTTAAGTGCATCAAGAGATATGTTACTATCTAGTCTCAAATGGTCTTTTGCATGCTCAGTGATTGTCCTTGAAAGGTCCATATAAGGCTTACAAGGAGAGTGAGGATAAAGGTCCTGAATAATATTAGATCGACATACCAATTACTTCTAAGTAAACAATCAAGCAAGAGTTGGATAGTTTCATGAGTTTTGCCCAGGCTAAAGCCATTGGAATACCGTTACTTCCCTACCTATCCTAAAGTTTAGGGTGTGTGATCTCAAAAGTGATGCATGGTGATATAAGCATGAATGCATGCTAAAATAGTAAAAACAAGAAAATAAACAAACAACGCAACAAACAAGAAATTAATAAAAAGACAAAAGGAAAATATGTTAAAAAAGATGACAATATTTTAGTGCAGTCAATCTTAACATAAGTCTCTAAGAGATGGCAAACTTATGTTTCTTTAATAGCTAGGAGATATAAATAAAGAGATGGAAGTTTTGAATTTTAGAATAATAGTGGATGTAAGAGTAATTATAGCATTTCTAAATATTCTTCTCTTTCTATCACTTTTTTTTCTTTTTCCTAAACTTTATGCAATAACATGATATTTAAGATAAAGTAGAAAACAAAGCAACTTATAACAAACAAAGGAGAATTTAAAGAGAAAAAAAAAAGCATAAGAGAAAGAGGAATAAAAAAATGAAAAAACAAACATAATCTAGATAAATGACGAAAGCAACCAAAATCATCATCACACACTTCCTAACAAACAACCCTAAAAGACAACCACAAAGAACATGAGTCATAGATAAAGGTCAACTAACCAGCATAATCAACCAATCAAAAATCACTTTGAAACAGGAATAACAATAATAAAAACCAAGAATGCAGAAGAGAAAGAACAACAATACAAGTGATGAAAACCTATATTGTGAAACATGAAACCCCAAATAATTAAAACCAATAACTAAGGTAACAAACAATCTAGAGAAAAAAAAAAGAAACAAACATAAAAAAGAAACAAAAGGAATAAAAACAACAATACTAGGTATTACAATGGTAGATAAAAAAAAAATATAGATAAGATAGAGAGAAAGCTCTATATAGAGAATGATACCACTTTTATTTTCAAACCCAAGACAAATGGACTAAATACCCTCCCTAAACATACTGTTAAAGAGTCATATAGCTTAAGACGATAACAATAACCCCACTTTAATTTTTGAATAAAATAGGGCCCGAAATTACAAAAAAAAGGGAATGAAATGACCAATGGAAAAATAAAATTACAATTAAAAAAATAAGAATAAAAAAGAAATGAACCTAATTCAACTCAAACTAGAACAATAAATTACCAATAGACATCATACAAGAGGAACCTAAGACTAATTATTGACATGAAATGGAATGTTCAATACCATCAAAACAAAGATAACTCTCCTAATGCTAAAAAAGATTAAAGACCAAGTTAAAAGTAGGTTGTGTATTTATTATACGATGATAACAATGACCAATATTTCAAAGGTAGGAGCCCGAACTACCCACCATATAAAAAGAAAGCTCAACCACAACCGATCCTAACTCTTATAAGGACCACTATATACATCAACCTGAACCTAGAAAGAAAAGTGAAGGAATTCCTTAGGAATGCCAGAATGCGTGATTAACTAAGCATGAAGGAGCTTAGAGCAGCCCCATTAGAGATAACCAGTTTTCCATGGCTCTACAGTTGACTAATAAGGTTACGTTGTGATAGAAAAATATTTTCTAGATAATAAATTATTTATGTTTAGAATCCTTGTTTAACTAGTTAATTAGAATTCTTATTGAGATAATATTTAAAATCCTTATTGGTTTATAATAGTTTAAGCTTGAAATCTTCAGGCCTTATATGCAGAATTTAAGAGTGTTGAATATCAATGAATAAAATATTAAGAGGTTCAATTATTTTATGTGTCTAATGTTTTCAACAATTAGTATAAGAGTTTGGAAGAAAAGGTTTTAATCATACTACTCAAACAACTTTTTCTCTTGGAACCTACCTTAGCAAAGAGACCTCAAAGGTTTTAGATGAGGCAATGTGAGAGTTTTTTTAAGGGAAAAACAAAGATTGACAAACACAAGATTAACAAGGTGAAAATAATTCTAAAATTAGTTCATTATTTTCCCGCAGGAAAAAATGAACTCTGATCAAGCAATACAACTAATTCAAATATATATTTTCAGAAAAAACTTATACTTGATAACATTTATTTCATTTATGAAAGAAGTTTAAGAAAAGTGTTTGTTAATGCTCTTGTTGTTTGCTAAGAAAAGTGAGATATACCTCGCATGGTAAAACTTGCTTTAGAAGATTTTGTTTTAGTAATCTATAGATTACTGAATTAAAAAATATATTCTCAAGTTACATGTGATTGTATGATACTGAGGACTTGTATATCCTCCACAAAGGAAATATAGAAGAAGACAACTTCTAATTGGATTTGTTTTTTAAGCTGAGAGTCTCTCATTACTAACCGAGTATGTGTTTAAGAAAAAGATATTTGTTTAAGGGAGGGATTGTTGAGATAAAAAAAGGTTTGTTGGATAAAAAAAGATTTCTAGATAAAAAAAGATTTGTTTTTAGAATTCTTGTTTAACTAGTTAATTGAACTAGTATTTAAAATCTCTTTTGGATTATCATAGTTTAAGTTTGTAATCTCCTAAATATAAATAGAGTTCAAGAGTATTGAATACCAATGAATAAAATCCTAGGATGGTGTGTTTAGTGTTTTCATTACGTTGAAGCCACACATGAGAAGAGATGAACATGGCACAAAGAGAAATGAAAAAAAGCCACTCAAAGCCGCGTATTCCGAAAGTGGAGAACACAAAACATCGCACGTAGGATTAACAAGAAATACAAACAAAATTTGCACCGCAAGCCTGATGGCATGGGATTTCAACGATCCAAGTCCATTTAGTGTCTGCCACATTCGGACGACCCCGCGGTATTTGAAGCTTTATAGTCTCGCAAGAAATGGGTTTTTAATGCAATGCAATCATGAATCAACTGAGAGGAGAGGGTTATCAGAAAGCAGACAGACCATAACCTCCATGAGAATGAAACATACGTACAAGAATTTGAGTAGATAGTGACAGTTTTAAGGCTGAATTACAATCTACCATATGGTTGACTCTTTATGCAATTCTCTGTCATAAATCAGCTAAGTAGTAGTAAGAAGAGGAGGTTCCCCACAACAATTTCGAGCAACACATCTGAAAGCCCGTTCCTGTTCAGCACCAACGAATGACCATAAGCAATCATTACCGGGAACTGGCAGTCCTCTTCAGATGGATCCTTGTCTGTAACCAGAGCCAAACCAGAGAAATCACAGTCCCAATATCCTTGGTTATTAAGTTGATAGTACATGTTGAAGGCATAAGAAGCATTCCCTTCAGCACTTAGATGATTGCAAGAAGACCCATAACCTAAAGCAGTACAATCTGATTGACTACAGGCATAGCCAATACTATCTGGTAACTCGCTTAACTCAGTCGCTTCAGGGTCTAGAACACACCACCTTCTTAGCTGATACCTTACTCCCTCCACCGGAGCCAGACCCTTATCGTCTTCCAATCCCATCAAATCCAATCCATATTTGGGCTTCCCATCAAACTCAAATATTCCCCAATGCCTTTCGAAGCTACCGGGAGCAATTGCTTTAGCATTCTCATCAATGAGGCTAAATAGATAAACATCTATGTTCTTGCCCTTTCTTTTTGGTGTTCCGTTTCCACTCAAAGCATGTCGAATCAATCCTTGGTTGAATCTCTTGGCATTTTGGATATTAGCATTTTTGTCACCATCGGTTGGCCAACCGACTTCTCCAATCATAATCTGCATGTCAGGATACCCAGCCTTGTCCAATGACCATATGAGAGTGTCAAGATTTGCATCAAACGCGTTGGTATATACCGAGTCGCCATCTGTGATCGGCTTCTTAGGTCCATCAAAGAACGCAAACTCGAGGGGGAAGTTAGGGTCTCCGTATAGACTCAGGAATGGATAGATGTTGACAGTGAAAGGGGCATCATTTTCATTGAGAAACTGGACTACTTCAATCGTGAGGTCTCGAACATCAGGTCTGAAGTCACCGGCGGATGGAACTGGGTTTGATCCAGGGGAGTTGTAAATGTCGGCATTGAAGGGGACTGTGGCCTTGACATGGGAACCTAGCTCAGCTCTGTTGAGGGCATGCTGGATATTTTTTAGAGCTGGTAACGTGACATGCAGATAGGTGCCATTATATGTTTGCAGGAAAGGTTCATTGCCAACAGCTACATACCTGGAAAAAAAAAGATCATTAACTAAATTTCTCATTTAATTTAACGACTTTTACCTAAACGTATTTCTCAAACATTAATTAATCAATTCTCCAAGAAGAGAGATATTCCTAAAATTAAAGAATTAATTCAAACAGCCACATGGAAGCAGAGCAATTGTTGATCATACAAATAAAAGATTTGGAATTGCAAAGTCTTGACAACAGGCGCTGCAATCAATAGAATAGTTTCAGTGTATAGATTAATATGCCATCAAAAAGAGAGGAAAAGAAGAAGCCATACAAGCATTGTTCAGAGGTCAACAACTGTGTGCAAAACTAACCTGATTTTGACTCCACCAGTGTAAGACCAGCTAGTTACATTTTCATCAACCCAGGCAGTAGCAGCCACAGGATCTTGACTAAACTCATGCAGCATGTAATTTGGTATAGCCAGCATTACTTCAATATCAGTCCCAATCAGAGCTGCCATAATCTTCTCATCGGCATCAAACAACTTCAATTTGTCAAACCCATTTTCTTTCAGCATCTGTACCACATTATCCGGTGGGAGTTGGTGTGTAGCCATGGTGCCCCAGTTCACTCCAACACGACTAGTAACATCAGGGATCATGGTCAAGAAAATAACAAACGGCACCAAAACATAGGTGGTAAATACTCCAGCCAGTGCCATCTTCTTTTTTCTTAGAGAATCTTTAATGGGGCTGGGACGAGAAAGAATCAAGAATCAAGAAAGACTGAACAGTTAATAGCACTGCTAATGACCGGGACCTGAACTCGTGATTGACACAAGCGAAAATGAGAAAGGGAGAGGGGGGGGGGGGTTTGTTGGTTCGTAGTGGCAGAATTTATAAGAGTGAACAGTTAAGTCTCTCTCTCTCTCTCTCTCTCTTTATCTAGCTACAACACTTTTGGGGATTGGCTTTTGAGAAGCTTCACAGTGAAGGTGACAAATCTAGTGGGTGATGGTTTCTTGTACAAGAAACAAAAAAAAAGTTCATTGCAGGAAATGGAAGATTCGTCTCTCCCTTCTGTTATTCAGTTATGTGTGGTGCCAGGCCAGTCAATATAGTGCTTACTAGTAGCAACATGCTTCTAAAAATGGCAAGGCAATCGAAACAATGCCTTTATTGTTCATATGCTGGCAGCAATGCTTGAACCATGGTCGATCGAGTGAATCTAAACCACCAGTCCAGGAGCAGCAAAGGCAATTAGACATTTATTTGGAGTCCTTGCAGCAAGTTCGTATTTTTTTCATTATTTATATGGAAAACATGAAACGAGTCTATCCCTTTTGCAATTTAATTTTTTCGGAGACAAGCATTATGTGGCATTTATGATGATGATTGATGCAAACTTGGAGTAAATTGTCTGGAAGGGGGAGTCGCCATTTTATTTATTTATTTATATTAATGAGTTTTTCACCATGACAAATGTTAAAGCACAATTAAGATATTGAAGGAGAATAAAAATAGGAGGATTTGGTAAGTATCAAAGTCATATTTAGTGTCGTAGTATTTCTTATTATAACTTCTATAGATGGTGGATGTTGTGATCAAAAAAACGCTATCTAGTTATTTGGTTTAGGATTATTAGAAGATCTTAGTGTATTAGTTTATTAAAAATTTCAAAGATAAGAGACTTGTTGTGTTAGGAAAAAAATTAGTACCCGTACTCTTAGCACACCTTACCTGAGATAAACTGAATTGTGTGATTTATATATAGTTTAAAAGTTTTGATGGGTTCTTACCAATAGACTATTTATGACTTAGAATAAAGATTTAATCCCATGAATAAACCTGTCATTTTGAATTTATTATAGACTCGTATGCCCAAATAAATTCTTATGGGAAAAGTTCATGTAGATGCTCTGATAAGACTCACCTATCCTGGAAGGCAAATAAGTTATTCAAAACTCGTATATTACAGTGAAAAATACTTTCAATTAAAATTGATGAATATCTAAAATAATCTTAAAAATTTTCTAGTCAATTCCTAGTATTTAAATACCAGCCTACTTATAAATCTAACATTTATACCAGGATGGTGATCATTAATTTTTATGAATTAAGATTTTAGAGTTATTGAAATACTTGTCAAATCCTTATAGAATTTTACAAACTTGGTGTAAATTCCAACAAATACAAAGGAAAATCAACATAAGTATTTTTCTAAAACTATGCTAATTTTTTTTTTGTCTTCTTTCTTGTAAATAAAAATGCAATTTTTTTAAGACTGTCATTTTTTTAGGACTGTTTGATAAAATTATTTTTTTGTTCTAAACAAAACTATCAAAACAGGTATAAGAATGTGTTTTCCAAACTTGCTCTTAAGCTAAAATTCATTTTATCAAAATTCCTTAAGTATTTGACCTGATTTTGACCCGATCGGGTCAAACCGAAAACATTGGTTCAACCATGAACCGAACAAAAAACCAAGGTTTAACCTAAAACTAAACTAGAACATAGATTTAAATTGAAACAAAATAAAAACTAAAGAAAAATACAAAAAACATAATATCTTATAACAAAAAAAGATCAAATACCAAGAAAAACAAAGAACACGAAAAGCAATGAAGAACATTCAAACTCAAACCCATCAATGTAAACGTCAAACCAGATCAGATTTCAAGCAATAAAAGATAAGATTTTATTTGCAATCAAGCATAGATCAAGAATCAAGTTTTCATTTGCTTCAATTATTACTCAATCATTATGATTTTTGTTAAAATTGGTTTCGGTTCAAAACCAAAACCCTAAAATTAAAACCCATAAAACATGTTATTGATTCATAAAAACCATAGATTATTTACTAATAATGATACACAAATTTATAGAAACCAAAATCAAATAAAAATAAAACCTAAAATTAGCATTCAAGACAATGTTCTTCAAATGAACATGAAGAACACGAACTCAAATTGCTTATAAAACATAACATATATTCTCAAACCCAGAAAATACATTTTAGGCTTACAAACCAAGATCTCTTAGCCCTAGCAAACCATAGTATTATAAACAACCAAGTTTGAATAAAAAAACACTAACAAATAACCTTGAATTATCAAGAACATGTATAAGATTTCAACTTCCAAAACTACAACCCTGTTATCAACCAACAAAACATAAAAAAATCAATCCAAAACTAACTCTTTAAATACTTGAGACCTAAACTAAACTCAGGAATCAAGAACATACATTATCAACATAGAAAAAGCCATCAAACACTTACTGCGACCTTTGGCAGGTTTCAAAACTACTATACTTCATTAAAACCAAACACTTAAACACTTTTTAAACATCAACAACAACTTTAAAACAAGATCAATCAATCAAAACAACATTTTCAATCATCAATCCATATAAATGCTAAAATATAAAATAATACCAAAAAAATTCAAAAACATCATTAATTATTGAAAAAGCATGAATGGGAAAATCATATGAATTGCACCCTTAAGTTTTCACATGGTTATACTTTTTCTAAATTTGCTGGCAATAAGCTGTTATTACCCTTTTCTTTTCCTTTCACTTTCTATTCTTTTCAAAGCTTGCTTTCCCTTTCACTTTCTATTCTTTCCAAATCATATGGACTGCATTCTTGAGTTTTCACATGGTTATACCTTTTCCAAACTTGCTAGCAATAAGCTGTTATTACCCTTCTCTTTTCCTTCCTTCTTTTCCTTTCACTTTCTATTCTTTCCAAAGCTTGCTAGACCTTTATGTTAGGTCTTTGAACCTTCATACTAGAATCATTTTACAAAGTATATCCTCATGTTTTTCTCTCGTCTCTTCCCTTTTATCTTTCTTTGATTTCTAGGAGTATTTATAGGGTTTTTCTAGTTTTTTTGATGGATTTCCTCAAAGATTGATAAAAGCTCAGTCATTTGATCAAAATGAAATAGTTCTGGTCAAATTTTAATAGCTGGAACCTTGTTCCTTAATGGTTTTGAGGGATGACCTTGGTGGTTTTCTCTTTCTTTGAGACAAAGACATGTATTTTTCAATTTTGATCTCAAATGAAAGATTTATGGCCCTTGATAAGAACCTTTTGAGAGTTTTTAATTGTGAACACATGAAAATATTAAGTGGTTTAGCACAAATATTGAGTATCTCAGCTAAGGGTTAATGAGTTAGCCACTTTTAAGGCTTCACTATAGAAATTTTGATATAAACATCATTGAAGACCACCTGAACTTGGCAGAGGAGATGCACACCTTATGTTTGGATCTATCCTTACTTTATTTGGAGGTCTATAGCTTCTCATTCATTCGCTTGAAGGCACTAACTCGACCAACTTAAAATTTAAAAATACAGTAATAGTTGATCAGGGACAAGATGTTTGAGACTTTTATGGAAGAATTGGGATGTAAACATCTAATTTCATGGAAATAGGGTTGTAAAGGGGATGTTCTTATTCTATTTTTAAAAAACCTCGTGCATTTGGAGATCTAGAACTCTACAACGAGCGTTTGGAATATGTTAACCCAATCATCCAAAACTGCCAAGGAAAGAGATGGACAGTTGGTGAATGACACGTCGTATAGATTAGACCCCTAGAAATTAGGTTTTTTAATTTATGATTTGATAGATTTCATTTTAGTCTCTATTTTTTCAATTGCTTTTAATTGCACTCGTAATTGCCTTCCAAACTCTTAATTTCATGCAATTTCACCTTTGCCAAACTTCATCATCAGCCTTAAAGTTTAGTGTCATTTTCATCTTGGTCTTTGATTTTCGACTTGTGTATTTGAACCCTTAATTGACCATCAAACTTTTAATTTTCTTCAATTTAGCCCCTGATTTGGTCAATTTCAGCCCTTGAAGTCTCGCGTCTTGTAAGATTTAGTCCTTGGTTTTGAATTTTTTCAATCAAACCCGTAATTGGCTATCAAATCTTAATTGTTTCACAATTAAACCTTTCAAATTTCAATTTTAGTCCCCAAACCTCAATTTCTTCCAATTCACTCCCAAACTGACTCCAAAAACTGATTTTCCTTGCAATTAAGTCCCCAATAAAATTAATTAAGCCTTTCAAAGTCCTCACTAAGTCCTTACTCATCCAAATTTGTATTCATTTACCACAAATAAAAATATTTTCACCAAATAGATCTGTTGTCAATCAGAATTGGATCACCAATTTTGCTAATCTTGTACATTCTGGTTCTCTAACTTTTTTCACTTGTTATTTTGATCCTTCACCACCAACTTAGGCCATCTTCTAGGCTTTCTTCATGTGTATCCACTTGTATTTTTAGATTTTATTTTTCTATTTTCTATCTTAATTTTTTTATGAAGTAAAAAATAAATAACGACAAGGTTTATTAAAGAGAAGATTTGAATTATCAAACAAATGATCATATTGTATAGGATTTTTATTAAGAATTTGTCTTCTCCTTCTTTGAAAGAGTTCGTAATAAAACTTGAAAAACATTATTTCAAAGTATTTTTTACTGAAAATACTTTGAAAAGTAACTATCACCGTACTTTCAAATATCTCCTTCAGCTGAATGAATATTCCTCATTAGAAAGAAACACTCAAATAAAAAAAAGAAATCGAATTGAATAGCTTCCTTAATGTACAATATAACATTCCTTAAAAGTACAATCTGAATACCGTGTCCAAGAAGAAGATGTGATCAAGAAAGTCATTTATATGCATATAATACATGGCTTTTTATATTTATTGTCTTTTTCCCCCAAAAGTCTGAGTTGTTGCTTCCTTGGTGGAAGGGTCGATGGCGAGCAAACGCCTTTATGAGGATAGAAAGGAATCTCCAAATGCTAACCAGCGTAGTGCTACGTGTTTCATCCTCATTCAGACTGCTTTCTTGGTTTGTGCTGTTTGCCTTTTGAGTTAAAAGTTAATTTATTCATGGACCTCTCTTTCTCTTACAGTCTCCTATAACTTGCTTCCTGTAGTTTATCCTGTAGTATCAAAAATTAATTAATTAATTAATTAATTTTATATATATATATATATATATAATGATCTACAAAAGAACAGTAGCTAAAAGACCCACAGCGTGGCCATGGCGTGTTCCAAGGAAAAGGATACAATAAGAAATGGTAGCTTTACATCTGGTGAATTTTACTTTAGTCTTTTTTATATATATTTATAAAAGGATGCTGATCGATAAAATAGAAAAATCATGGACTGTTTTTCCTTTCTTTCTTGCAAATGATATGAGGTATAATTGTTGATTATTCCAATATCTGAAAAACAGATTTATTATTACAAGCACTTGCCAGGTAAAGAGAAACAAAAAGGTAAATCAAAAGGTAAATAAATGCATAAAAAGGAAAAGCTCTGGTCATGGGATTGTCCTGCAGCTATCAAGGGATTATGAGATGCTCCTTTCCTTTCTTGATTATTTCCATTATTGGCACAATCTTCTTGACTGGATATGTGGGAGTGATATCTGCTTACACCCTCCCTCGAACTCAGTGGTCTGGAAGACATGTCGAGTTTGTTTCGAAACCATGAAACAAAAATGAAC
>Ga0325401_1001836_pt1 | contig 18356 bp, 15 predicted proteins | sample PopdelMetagenome_FD_205666 | JGI IMG/M metagenome (GOLD analysis project Ga0325401, IMG submission 205666) | Populus deltoides microbial communities from Bellville, Georgia, United States - Xylem-PdKOR-R2 | ecosystem: Host-associated > Plants > Phyllosphere > Stem > Wood/Secondary xylem | place... | reverse complement strand
AACTCCATAGAGAGATGGAAAGGTCAAATCGAGTGACGAAGGGCTTTTTGTAATTATTTATGTGGTTGTGGTGCCTGCTTTCTTTGATACTGTTAGCATATACCCGAAAGCCATCCCATCTCATAATAAATAATATAATAATAATAATAATATAGAGAGAAAATAAAAATAATTGAGAGAAAGAGAGAGAAGCTGAAAGATAATCCTTTGCATATATACTTACTAGGAGAAGGATAGAACAAGGGGAGAAAATAAAAATAAAAATAAAAAGAAGAACCTCAAAGCTCGAAGCCCATGACGGGCCAAATTCTTTGACTAGTTGTAGTTAATTCTCCTATTATCATCATCATCATCGGATCTTATCTTCTGTTTTGCTATGGATCCATTTGATTTGGTTCGCAAAGGTATAGGTTTTTCTTTGTTTCTGTTCTGTCTTTTGACTTTTATAGATCTTTCGTTGTTTCTTTTCAATTTTGAGTTTTTTTTCGAGGTTGTTTTTTGGTTAGTTCTTGTGTTTTTGAGATCTTTAAGGATTGACTGTGTGGAAAATGTAAGAATCTGGTGCTCGATTTGTGTTTTTTTTTTTTTTAAAAATTTCTTTTGTAACGGTTGCTTTTATTTAATTTTGTGGAATCTTTTTGCAAGGGTTTTGATTTAATGAGCTCCGTGTTTAATTATTCCATGTGGGTTTTTTTTTTGTTTTTTTTGGGTTTTAACTTTTGATTTAAATGGATGTGATTTGTCTTTTTTTTTAGCTATAGCTTACTAATTAGTCAATTGTGGGGTTTGAAGCGTTGTTTTGTGCAATTGGGTCCTATTTAATGCAATTGATTCGATGTTTCACTTAAAAGATTTCTTTTTTATTAGCATGTTATGCATTCTGTGCTGACGGTCATAGTTCACAGTATTCAATTAACCTTCACCTGGTTTTGTTCAACCAGGTTCTGGGGAGAAAATGATTTGATATAGCGGTGAAGTTCCGGTTCCATGTATACTGTATTTAGCGTGTTTTAAAAGCTGAGTGTGGAAATGGGTATGCCAAAGTTGTTTCTTTTAGGATGATTTCAATTTAGATAAGCCAGTTGCAAATATCAGTGTCTTTTTAGATAAGGGTTGTTGAGGTCATTCCAGCCAGGACTGTATTTTATGATTGTGGGGCTGTCATGGATTATGTAGTTCTTTTTGCACGTTTGACTGATGAGTAAATGAAAATGTTTGCAGGTTTTGGATAAAGCCTACTGCAAGTCAGGGGTGTTCTTTGTGTCAGTCTCTTTTTATGCATTTAGAGTTTCTTTTTCTTTCCATTTTAGTAAAGAAATGAGCTTATCCAAGAAAGGTTCTTTAACCAACGATACAAAGCTTAATCTACCAAGCAAAGCAACAACTTTGAACCCAAATGCAGCAGAGTTTGTTCCCTTTTCCCTCAGATCATCTTCTTCGCCATCTGGAAGTACCTCAAACACTGCAGATGCTGCAACAAAGTTCACTACTTCTGGAACCGTAGGAAAAGCAGTGCTTGATCGATCAGAATCATCTGTTTCTAATGCTTCTGATGATGAGGCCCATCAATTCTGGCGCCACCAGCTGCCAGATGATATCACCCCTGATTTTAAGGTTATGAGCGACGATGAGTCTCAGGGACTAGGAGGGCTCTCTTTAGCAGGCTTGTCTCTACATGACAGTGAAGTGCCCAGGTTCCATGCCTCCTCCAGAAGTGGATATGTATTGACTGAGCAGCAGGAACCGTCTCCACGTCATATGAATGGTAGCAGCTTTGGTGAAAAGATGAGATATCCGTCTGCTTCTTATGGAGAAGATCCTAGTTCAGCAAGTTTTCTGAATTTGCCAACTAAGCCCTGGGACAAGCAAATTGCAAACGGTGATCACCTTCTTGGCAATGGTAGGGATGTACATCCCTACAATGGAAATTCTAGACATGGGTTCAGGAGTGAAATGTTGGGTGAGCATGCAATAGTGGATGATACTGAAATAAACCCTTTGGGGTTTTTGGCTTCACAATTCCCTGGGTTTGCTACTGAAAGCCTTGCAGAAGTTTATTTTGCAAATGGTTGTGACTTAAATCTCACTGTTGAGATGCTCACTCAGTTAGAGGTAACTCCTTTGTTTCTTGCCTCCAATCACGTTTATTTTGTCTGTATCTCATTTTGCAGATGCTTTTAAAAAGATGTATTATGTTAATGCATTGTCAAAAAGTGTGCCTGCGCTTTGCTAAATGCAAAATATTTTTTACTTGTTTTTGCATTTCTCTTAAGTCTTCTGAAATTCTGAATCCAATTTGTCTGTGTTTCCCACAACTTTGTATTGGAATTAATACAGTGGAGACAGCCCTTTTGCTACACATCCTATAATTTTTGTAGAGATGCAGGGCCTCTGCTATTTGGTTGGATGCTAACTGTGACTAGCAATGCTTCTCATGCCTTATTTTGGCAGGGAAGAGCTTGCTCCCGAAGATTTTGATGACTCAGTCCGACTATGGTCTTATGTGTAACCTCAAGTTCTTAAGACACTGTTCCTGGTAACAGGGGGTTAGTCATATTGTTTTGGTTCTTTCCTCCTATTGATGTTCTGCCCTTTCTTTTGTTAATTTGTAATATCTGTTGCAATAGTTGTGTAAATGTGATTTGGTGGAAGCACCAGTGCTTGACGTCAAGAATAACATATTTTCTTATATTTCCTGAACTGGCTAAAATCTGTCATCCCATCTGTGAATGATTCTGCTTATCATAGTTACATTTTTCTCTGTATATTTTCTTATATTTCCTGAAGTGGCTAAAATCTGTCATCCCATCTGTGAATGATTCTGCTTATCATAGTTACATTTTTCTCTGTATGCAGTCTACTGTGCTTTGTATACAGAGCATTTATGTTACTTATTGTCTTAAATTTGTAGCTTCAAGTTGATGGCAGTTTCAATCAGAATACGAACTCGAAGACTTTGTCAGCTCCCAATCTCAGTGCACTGGACTTTCCTGCACTTACAGTGCTAGATAATCAGAATGGTTCTTCAAAATATACTGGGGATGATCTTCAGCAAGCTAGTGTTCCTTATCGATCTTCTAACAAAGACAACATGCTTTTATTTAAACCTGGCGGTTCCTTTTCATCTAGAGGTGCAGTGGATTTTGCATCAGCTGTCAGGAAATTGGCATCTCAAGATTCTAGTATGTGGAAGCATGACAGAAATGGTTCTGCTGATTCCACAGTTGGCTCAAGCAGAAGTTCCCATGTTTTGCCTAGTGCTTATGGTGGTGGTCATGGAAGAGGCATTTATGCAGACAGGCTGCAAAGTCGCGGGTCAGGTCGGCAAGCTCCTGTCTGGCTTGAAACTGGAGAAGCAGTGGGTAATATTCCTCGGTCAACAAAGTTAATTGAGTTTATGCACCTTTTAAATGCGGGCAAATACCTTCCATGTATATATTTCCTTTAACATTGTTGAGATGGCAGCAAACATGTATTCTGAGATGCGGGAAGAAGCTCGTGATCATGCGCGTTTAAGGAATGCATACTTTGAACAGGTATATCCTTTTTTTTTTTCCCTGTCCTGCTGTTTAAACTTTTCTTATTTTGACCCTCAAGGTGTTCTGTGATCAAAACAACCTTAAAATTGGCTCGAAAAAGATGCACGAGTCATCATAAGGAGGTATATGTTATCTGAATACAGTAACTGATGAGGGCCGTTTATAGTGCAGAAATCAGGAATTATAATTTATATAAGCCACCTAGATGAACCCCATATCTAGCGTGTCCTTTTCCTAAATAGGATTGAAATTAGACTCTACTAAAGTCTGAGTTGACCAGTAAATCTACTGGCTGATCCTAAGGTGCAAGTTAAACAGAATCTAGAACAAATTACATCTGTGCATGCTCACCTAGAATCTAGAACAAGCTGAGTTCATGAGCAAGCAGGCACACTATCAGCCTGGAACATGCTGGGTGAGCATGTGTTACTGATAGGTTTGCTTTTACAAACGTGATGCTAGTGTGCCACTGCAGTGGACATTGTACTAGATTATCATGCAGCAAATTTGATGCTTGCTGACCGCTGAGCGAAATAATTTGTGAGTCTGCTCCAATCTTTATTCACGATTTGATTTTTTTGTCACACGTCAGCACAATCAAAATAATCAATCATAAGGTGTAATGGTTTTTATATCTCACAACAGGCACGTCAAGCATACCTCATTGGGAATAAGGCTCTGGCAAAGGAATTGAGTGTCAAAGGACAACTGCACAATATGCATATGAAGGAAGCTCATGGAAAAGCTCAAGAATCTATTTATCACCAGAGGTTTGTCAATTCTTTTTGCTCACAGTTTGTTTCAGCCATGACAAGTTGACGTGTTTGGATTAATAGGTGATAGGTTTTCCCTCGCTCCCCTCTCTCCCTCTCCAAACCATCTGTTTTAGCGTTAGCTGTGACATGCTGATGTTTAGGGTTTGACTATTGCTTTTATCCATTTTATTTTTCTTCCTTTTTTCCTTGAAGCAAATGAGATTGTGTCAGGTCTGGTTAAATCATTTTGCCCTGGCATGTTCAATTTCTTCTACTGATTACATTCTTTGTTGTGTGGGCCTGTTTCTCAAGAAGTGTCAACAATGCCTGTTGTGCAGAGCCATAAGTGGACATTCTGTTCATTAATTCCCAGACCCAAGGAGGTTTTAATTTTTGTAAGCTAATAATAGTTGGGTTTGTTCTAACTCTCCGCCTGAATTTTTTTCCAGGAATCCAGTCAGTCTAGAGATGCAGGGAACTGGAAGAGGACATGAACAAATGATAGACCTTCATGGTCTGCATGTAACTGAAGCCATTCATGTGCTAAAGCACGAATTGAGTGTTCTGAGGAGCACAGCCCGGGCAGCAGATCAGCGTTTGCAGGTCTATATATGTGTTGGAACAGGTCATCACACCAGAGGTGCACGCACTCCTGCAAGACTTCCCGTCGCTGTACAGCGATACCTGCTTGAAGAAGAGGGCCTTGACTACACAGAACCACATCCAGGGCTGCTTCGAGTAGTGATATATTGAACCAGTGTCACAACAGCACAAGGCATAGGAGTTTTTTGACGCGATGCAAAATCAAATCGTTCTTGTATCTGTACATGGAAGATATCGAAGAGAAAGTAGTTGAAAGCCTGAAAAAAGAAAATATGAAAGAAAAAAAGGAGGAAACAAAAAGGTGAGGTTAGGGAAAAGGTGAAAAAGGGAGCAGAAATGTGCCATTAAGGTGTTAACAGGTTGACAGCAGGATTACATTTTGGTAGTGATCAGGGAACCTACATAAGCCGAAACTTTTGCAGCATGTTAGTTTTGTACCATAAATTTTTTTCTTGTAACATTCCTTTATCTTTTCTTTTTTATTCTCAGATGTAACTGATAGAATTGAATTACATGAAAGTACAATTCATCAAGCATGACTAAGTTGTCCCCGATGGCTATGAAATCTTGAAATTTCATCACGGATAGATGAGTGCTGGTTGTTGTGTAAAATGGGTGAAGTTGTGCTGACGTTTTTGATACTGTCTGGTCCGCTGTTGATGGAGTCACCGCATTAGCCAGCTTTCCACGCACTTGAGCCTATTTTGGTGGGGGTTTCATATGGGAGTGTTCTTGTGGATGAACCTGGAAATTTGTTGATTTTTCAGTTAAAAAACATCATATTTCCAAACACACGCACCCGTTATATTCAGAGGTTAGAACCCTGAGACAAATTGAGCATGATGCCTGAAAGCTCTTTCATGCTGGAAGGCAAAGTGGGCTGGAGGAAAGTCGCCGTGCGCAATCCTAAGTGAACACAAAGCATTAGTAGCAATCCAGGAGTGAAATTCCGAATATTTCCTGTGTCTGTATTCACCATGAATGACTTTCAGAAGCTAACATAATCCTCTCACATTCGTTTGAAAGAATTGTAGCAGCCAATTCCAATACAAATCAGACATGGGAGAGAATCTTATGATCAAAGGCCGAACTACGTTATAGGATGACTTCCCATATTGCCATCGCAACTAGTTTATAAGAGAAGGTTACGGAAATACTTAGATTGATCAAATTTTACAAAAATATGTATTTAAATGGAAAAGAATCAGTATAAGCACAAAAATAGAAAAAAAAAATCATGAAATGATTTAATTTCTCAATATCTTTGATTTATTTTTTTTAATTAATTCATTTACTGTTTACCTCTAAAATATGATGGCTCCTAAATTTTAAAAATTATAAGTTTATCTTACCTGAAATCTAGTGGATGATTTTTTATTCGTATGTTGAAGCCGAACGAGTTTCTCTCTTGTTGGTCTGATGAGTCATTTCCATACTGTCTACAATATGGAGTTGCCAAATGTATACAAGATTATATTTTAAGTTTGAAATGATAAGTTAGTATTATATACTTGATGTTATATAGCCAAAGAATCATCTCAATTTAAAATCTTAAGATATTATATGAGGTTTTAAGATATAATTTATATTATTATATAACGCATTCTCTCAATTGAAATCTTTTTACGCTTGACCATTTAATCATCAAGATTCTAATATTATATAAAAAATTATTTTAACTTAAAAACTTAAACTCTTAGGTGAGGTTTCTAAATATGATTTATATTATTATATAACACATTCTCTCAATTGAAATCTATTTACGCTTGACCGTTTAATTATCAAGACTCTAATATTATATAAAAAAATTATTTTAACCTAAAAACTTAAACTCTTAGATGAGGTTTCTAAATATGATTTTTATTATTCTCTAACAATGTAATGAATGCGAGAGAGAGGACATACAACCTTGGCTATTATAATGTGGTCATATGAATTGATGGACAATATCATAGGTGGCTTGTCTTTAACTTTAGCTTTGCCTTTACCCCATCAAGCTAACCATATATTGGTGTCAAAATATGTTGTATTATATTAGACTAGTAAGCAATGATGTTTAGTTTATCATAACAAGAGCATACGTAATATAAAATATTGTTCTAGATAAGCCTAGAGTGTATACAATTTTAAATCCATAAACATAGAAAATAAAATTTAAGACAAACATGCTTTCAACATAAAATACAATAAAGAAGAAATATTAGCATGCATACTAATCATATATTCAAACTTGCAATATATATAAGATCAAATTTCTAGCATGCATATAAATAATGAAAGTAACAATGTTTAAATTAAAACAAATTATTTGTTGAAGCACTTAAAAAAACTAAAATTTTTGTTGTTGTCAATGATGAATCCTTTGTTCTTAAAGTTTTATTGCTCATCACTTGTACACCTAGATTGTTTGCAATATACCTCCTAGGATTCCAACAATACCACATTAGTTTATATGCACTTCTAAATAAGATATTTGGACTAAAATAAAAGGACTCAAATATCTCTCAACGAAGTATGAACCTAAGCTCTAGATTTGAGAGAAAAAACCAAAGCTTAAAAGAAAATGAAAACACTAAAAATAAGGTGAGAAAGAGTGAAAAATCTAAAAAAATTAAAGTTAGAAACTCTTCTTTCACCCTCCTTTTTTTATAGTGAATTTTATAAGCTAAAAGATTGAAATTAATAGGAATTAGTTTCCACCATTATCAATTTTTGATTAACCACCGTAAACCAATAATTAAGTTTAGGAAAACCATAGGTTCTTTGAGATTAATTTCGCATTCACCCATAATTTGTTTAAGTCATGTTAATTAAATAAATTTCTAATAATCCCCCACATGAATTAAAATTATCTCATCGATTCGAAAATAACTCAAAGATTTGTTGGGAAATACTAATTTAATAGATTACTATATTAGCTTTTGACTTTAAACATTTCTTAGTGAAATACTATCAGATTTACTTGGATAAATAGTGAACTCAATGTCTTGAACTATTCAGCTTTTTATGTAAACTAAGATAACAATAGTCATATAGTTCTCTATCTAGAGATTTCATTTGGTTCTCACTATTGTGTTTATTTTTACCTTGAGCAACTCTTGGATTCATGAGTGTTTTAAAGAATTTAGCCTCTATCAAAATTCTCAAAGAAATATCTATATTTTTCACTCATATAAGTGATCTTTCATTAAAAATATTATGATATACTCCATTAGGTATACCAAAATATAAAAATTATTAAGAGCTCAACTCACCTTTTATCATGTTGTAATTGTATAATGATGACTTAGTTTTCTAGTGCTACCAAGAATGTTACATGACTTAGTTTCCATAATCTAGTCTTGGGATATTCATTCAACTAGGTATGGTTACTATCATTATACTCTTTTATATTTTAAAAGTTTTAAGCTCATTCTTCTTGATGAATCATATACAAGCTCTCTCAACAAACCTTTAGTTAGTGGATCTGTAATATTTTCCTTCGATTTTATATAGCCAATATAAATAATTCCATTCGAGAACAAGTGTTTGATGGTATTATATCTACGATGTATATGTTTAAACTTACCATTATACATACCACTTTGTGATTTTTCAATTGCTGACTAACAATCGCAATGCACACAAATAAATAACATTGGTTTTGGCTAACATGAAATACAATCTTTGTATTTTCCAGTCCAATTTTTTTTTTGGCCAAACGACATGTTATTATTTGGGTTTTTTAATCATTAAAGGTAATTAGGGTCCAAGGTTTTTAACTTCAAAAATTAAAATTTCAATTTATTTTCACTTAAAAATACCTCAAAATATCCTAAAACCTTTATAAATTCATTTTTTACACTAAAACAAAATGGAATCGCCTTTTTAAAAAAATCAAACTGAATCCATAAAAACTTAACTAGTTTTGATCTATTTTTTTTTAGCGGGTTTAAAGAGAAAAACCACCTCCATTGAACTCTTCTCTTTAAGACAAATCTATTCATACAAAGATCGGTATTTTTTATGGTCATAATATGGTCGCTCGAACTCTTTCTCACTTATCTTCCTTTTTTAATGAGTCCCTCTACTGAGCATTCATGTATATTGAAACATGAAAAAAATAAAGTTTAGAACTAAAATGTAAAAATCATAAAAGAATAGGAACTAAATCTGCAAAAATTAAAAATTAAAGGGCCAATATGAAGTTCTCCACATCTCTGAAAAATGTAGTTGGAAAAGAGCTTTGTTTTTATTTTTGTTCATTTGGTCCTTGATCTTTTAATTTTTTTTTAACAATAACTTATATTCTGTTTGGTAAAATTGATATTTAATCTAACATCCAAATACTCCCTGCCATCTTTATATATGATAAACATGCAAATCAAAATAAATCCTAAAATATATAACCAAGAAAAAATGGTAGAATATCTCACTGAACTCACCTTTTTGCAGTTATTGAGTCAGTTACCATGAAGAAAGGAGGACCTCGTACTGCTCTTTACGATCTTTGTAAGAAAGTTCAGTGGCCAATGCCTACATTTGATACAACAGAAACGAAATCCAGGCTTGCCAATTCAACTAGCTCTCTCTCCTGCCTTTTTTTCCCTCCAAACTTTCATTTATATGCAAAGATCAAATATTTCCTTTCACCGTTATTAATTGTACAGGGTATTTTGTTTTCCATGCTACATTTTTTCTGCATGTTTTTCTCTCTTTCTTCTAATCAACTTCTTTCCGCAGAACTGGAATTGAATTCGGTGAAGGCCCCCAAAAAAGAAAGGGGTTTAACAGTTACATATCAAAAATCATCTTGAACATGCCGTCTTTTGGCGTTGTTGAATGCGAGGGCTGATAAGAAGACTTCATATGACGCTGCAGCACTTGCCATGCTTAATGAGCTTCAAAAACGGGGGCAGGTCATCATTGGTGAATCAATATAAGACTTGCTGTGGTATGAGTTACTATTCTCTATTCTGTCTAATTTTGGAAGCATGATGGTGAATTTTTGTTTAATAATCTGCCATCTCTTGATTCAAAACACAGAGCAACCAGGAAAGTAGTGAGTGACGCCTTGCCCTAGGTGCTGCTGTAAGCTTAGATTAGAGAAACTTGTGAACCATCCCCCATTTCCTGTATAACGTTTCTGCCAATCAACCTTGTAACCAGAAGGGTTTATGTATATGATGTGACTATTAATACAGGAAACAAAAAAAGGTAGCATTATGTTATGGCTTGCAGTTCAGTGGTGCCCTCTTGCAAACCAGACAGGTTTCACTGGTCAATCCATCTAGCATAAAAAAAGAAAAAAGCATAACTTGCAAGCTGTTTTCTTATCCCATGTCGGCTTCTAATTTACATAAATCTCACCGAACATTTGTAAAAAGAGAAAGAGAAAAGAAAAGAAAAGCAAGAAAGCATCTTATCTAGCTGATGCCTGTCTGATGGACTTCGATGACATTGACATTTGGATCAGTCTCGTGTGTTAAAAATTAGCGATATAAAAAATGGGCTGAATAAATAATTGAAAGGGTTAAAAATTTAAAATGGTAATAAAAGCCTTGAATCAAAATTTCTTACAACATTAGAGTCATGCTTCCATGTTAATCCTCATTAAAGGTGAATTATTTATTATTTATATTCTTATTAGTTTTCAGTAGATCCTTTCTTAATGAATCATGAAATTGTCATACAAATTGAAATATTTCTTCAAAATAATTAAGAATGGGCATTTGTTATGTTGAGTTAAATGGATCTAGTCTGGTGTGTTAAGGTTTGAGTTAAACATGTTTTTTAAGAGCATTAGGTTTTATATAGTTCTTGATCAAATAACGAGAGAAAAAAAATACTACTAAAGATACTGGTATGCTAGCTTTACAAAGCCACAGGATCAAAACCCATCTCAGAGAAGGGTGTACTCAGCACTCCTCCAGCTAATCGTACGAGGATGCACGTGTTTCTCGATGTACTGAAGTTGGATCACGATGAACCCATGAAGCTGATAAGCAAGTGGCTTCTAAAGTTATTGGTGATGAAATTAGGAAACCAAATAGAGCAAGTTGACTGCATATTCTTTTCCTGGCTTTGATAATGTAAGGAAGTTGAAACCTGCACAGTCTGCAATGCCTAGCTGGTGCAAATATTCCTGCAAACATAGGCAATGACTATTCATTGACAACTCACTTTCTGTCAAATGGCAACTTGAATAATAATATACGACGCAGAACAAATCCACTATGCAATGTGTTAAATTTACATGGTATGGTGTCAAAGCGCACCCACCGAAGAGATGGACTGTATACATAAAAGGTGTAGTTAGGAAAAACAACAAAATTTGTTGGGATTTTCACTCATCTATTGTTCCTTGTGCACGCCAAATGCAAGTATATATGTATATGCAAAGAGAGGGTAATAGTGTGATGCAAAGTAGAAACTGTCTTTCATTCTCAGAAAGCTGGTGGTGGAAACAGCAAACTCCCACAGCATTGAGCTTTCTCAGTTTTCACAAGTCACCATTGGCCAGTGACTATAAAGCAGCGTGTATGCAAGCTTGAGATGGTGACATCATGCTCTAATCAAAAGCTCATATACATTGCTGTTGTTATCCCCGCTAACACGCTTCAGCATCTCAAAACTCTTACGGCTCCCTAAGAAATCAATCCGTTTAAAAATCACATAACCATGCACTGATGTTTCTTTGCTGGAGTACGCCGATCGAAGCCTGTCAGCATGTCTGGAATCAGTATGAATAGCAGCTCCTATTTCTTGCCCTGACATATCCTCCTGGAAGAGAATATAACACACATCAGCATTGATTCTAAGAGCCATCAGGATTGATCATACAAGTTGATCAAAACATCCATATTTATGATCACAGGAAGTGACGTACTAGCTAAGGGAAGGGAAAACATTTTCAAAACTTACCTGATAAAATGCATATATATGATCTAAAACCTCCAAACATGTAAAACCATTTTCACTGAAAAAGGTTCTTGAAGATGGCCCCATTTCAGAAAATCGGTCAACGGGAAAAAGTATAGTCAGAAAGTGATTCTTAAATATCAATTCGGTTTTCTCACTGCAAGACACAGAAAGAGAATGCAGTAAGACACTCATAAGCATGGAGGATAAATTTTGGAAGGCATCCCAGTTGAGAAAAACAATAACCTCTCTGTCAGTGGCCGGGTTAAGTTTGCGAATGAAGCTTCTGAGTCCTTGATGTCTCCTTTTGCATCAAAAAATACAGATGCCTGCTGTTCACTAACATCTTCGCTACTAAAAGAGTCTGTGTAAATAGAAGCTGTTGAAGTTGGCTCAGATATTGACCAGCAGATTGAATCCAGAAGGCTGCTAGGGGTTATTGGTCGTATTGGGGTTTGACAGGTCTGTAAAAATCCACAGAACAAAAGATATGTTTCACATCAACACAAGGCAGTTTTCAATACAGGACCAGATGAACCTACCCACATGCAGAAAAACGCACTTGAAAGGAAGAGAAAACATGAAGTAATATACAAGACATCACCACCAGCATGTCATTCATTTGAAAAATATGCAGAGGTGCAAGGAGTCAAGGATCACCAAGAAACTGACAAACAATGACTTTCAGTTGAAAAATTTACTAGCAAATTATCATGTTCATAGGGTTCTGTAAAAGCAGTCTTCGGCATTTTGCATGTTGATCAAATGTCAACAGCCCAAGATTTTCACCATCGCACCAAGGATGGCCCCTCAGTAATCAGGCCAAATCTTTCAAGTTATGACTTATTTTCATGGGACAATAGCTGTAATGGCCCAAATTTGAGAAAAGACCCCAATTCTATGTGTTCAAGTAAATATATCTCTAGTCGATGGTGTTTGTCAAAGAGTCATCTCAACTTAAAAGCTTAAACTTTAGAAGAGGTCCCAAAATATAGTTTATTCTATTCACTAGCACACCTCATGAAAACACTTTGGCTTAAAACTTAAACACACTCACCACTACTTTGTGTTGAGATTTTTAATTTAATTAGAAGAATGGGGAATGGGGCTGCTGGGAATTGTAATTAGAAGAATGGGGAATGGGGCTGCTAGGAATTGAACTTGTGGCCATTTAGTAATATACAAGACTTCACCACCAGCATGTCATTCATTTGAAAAATATGCAGAAGCGCGAGGGGTCAAGGATCAACAAGAAACTGACAAACGATAACTTTCAGGTGAAAAATTTACCAGCAAATTATCATATTCATAGGATTCTGTAAAAGCAGTCCTCGGCATTTTGCATGTTGATCAAATGTCAACAGCCCAAGATTTTCACCATCGCACCAGGGATGGTCCCTTGGTGCTCAGGCCCAAGCTTTCAAGTTATGACTTATTTTCATGGGACAATAGCTGTTATGGCCCAAATTTGAGAAAAGACCTCAATTCTATATGGTTCAAGTAAATACATTTGTAGTTGATGATGCTTGTCAAAAACCATCTCAACTTAAAAGTTTAAGCTTTAGGTGAGGTCCCAAAATGTGGTTTATTCTATTCACCAACACACCTCGTGAAAACACTTTGGCTTAAAACTTAAACAGGTCCACCACTACTTTGTGTTAAAATTTTTAATTTAATTAGTAGAATGGGGAATGGGGCTGCTAGGAATCGAACTTGTTGTCATTTAGTCATTGAAGCTCTGATATCATGTCAAAGAAGTGTGGTCCAATCCAAGCAAATGGTTTCATTATATTCACTAACAGTTTCTATGTCTATTACACATTAAGCAAAACTGGGTCTCTCTAACACTAAAGCCAAAAACAGAGAACAGAAAGACAGAAGGCATTTCAATGCGAGAATAGCTAAACATGAAAAACACAAGCATGCAAGTGAAGATCTGATAAAACATGAATATTATTAACCACTAACCTGCATACGATGACTGCGACGATTTCTAACCCCATTCTTAGCAATATTCACGATCTGTAGCCTTTCTTCGTGACTTGCTTTACCTCTCAAACTCTGTGGATCTTGAGGAACATTTCTTCCATCCATTTCCTAGAGCAAAATCAATTTAAAGATTCAAAGTACAGGGGAAACAAAGACAAACATCTAGGAAAACATTAATTAATAAGTATCATCATTAAATAAGCATTTGAACAACATCAAAAGTACCTCCTCTGTAATGTGATTTTGAAAATTTTCCAGCATCACGCCGACATGTCTGGCCAAATCAGCAGACATGTGAACAAGCCTCTGCATGTGCTTCTCCTTCACGGTTTTCAGAATCCATAGTGGCTGAAATACATTACATGCGCAAAGAATTTAATGAAACAAACTAATGAAGTCAAGTGCTAGTTAAAATTAAGAGTAAAAGGATTTTCAAGTTGTAGATCATGTCATCAGTTAGATCATAAAGAATATATGCAACTACAATACGCAAACAATTAAAAAAACCTGACTTGGAAAATTCAAACAGTTTAAGCATCAAAAAGCAACTCTGTAGAGGAGCAGCATTTCAGAAGAAAATGAGAACACGGAGTGCTCATTCTAGTGTGGAATCAGCAATGCAGAACTCACAGTAATGAGGTTACTAGAATGGCCAAGGTATTTTTGGATAGAAGCCCCTTCACACACTACATAACTTGCACTGCAACCAACAAACCATCGATCTAAAACCTTGGCACCTTCTCTTGTAGCTGCCTCATAAACCTATCAAGCATATTAAATGACTCAAGGAGTTGATCAAAGACATTGTAAAGCAGTAAAAATTGATGAAACATGGAGTCCCGCTCATTTATCTAACATCAGCATGTACATTAGAAGTAAAGAAAACTCACTGCTATCTAATACCAACATTTCAACTCACCTTACTTCGCAGATCATCTGAAATGCCTGAATCAACATACATGGAATTGCCAGACAGGTTCAAGTCAATACTTTTGATAGGACTTCTTCCAGAAGATAGTTGATGCAGTCCTTCACTCTTGTTGAATTGGTTGGCATCATTAATACCAACAGGAAGACAAACATTTTCAGCACCAGTAAAACCGACAAGCCGATTCATTTCATCTAAGCGTGCACCATTTTCTCCAACACTCTTGACACTATAGAGTGATTCACTCAACCTCACTGCAACAGATGAACAAACAAATGGATTTGATATAACGAGCTAACAATAAAATCACTTTAACTCTCTTGTTTCCTTGTTGTGTTCTTGTCTGAGAAAAACAATCAAGATACATTTTCACAGAAAAATCCTAACAAACAAGAGCCTGGCTAAAAAACTCAGGCAAATAGCCCACCCTAAACCATATGGAAAACCCATAGAACCCTCTTTAAACAGAATAAAGGCGAGCATAAAAAATATCAGTATAGCACTTGAAAAGGCACCATAGCTCTGAGAGATATCAAATCTCCTAATTCATATGTGAGGTTACAAATAAGATTGAATTTGTGACAGAAAATCGCACAGAACGAGCTCTTGGTAGAGAGAACCTTTGATCAGCAACTAAATGCATATAACTGATTAGTACAAAACCAGAATTAGTCGACTCTTACCATTCCTCCTGACACTGTCCACAAACCATCCAAGCGTTACAACAAAGAGACCAATTTTAGATCCATGCTTCAAAGCATGCTCTAATTTACGTCCACCAAAGCTGTAACTAGTGTTAAGGTTCCACGGAGTCATGGCATCAATAGCGAAAAGATATTTAATGTATTCTGGGACTAAAAGACAATGAGGAATGCCTAATAATACAGTCAACCCAACCAAAGAACTAAGATGATTGCAAAATTTCACTCTCATGTATATCCAATGCACGAGCCCATTTTACAACGAAGCATCTCCACCAAACTGCCATTTCATGTCAAAAAATGATATAATCTACGTCTAAAAAGAATAGAAGGATATCTGAACCACCAAATGGGTACACTGAGGATGCAAATTAGGGCTGTATTGACCACCTAATCTCTCTGTTGCTTCCATGACTTGTTTCCTGGCTTCTGCATAAGAAGAATTTCAAACCTGAACAACTACTTATTTAGCTAATTAAACGAGAAAATTGAATTGTTTTATCTGTTAAAAAAGAATACAAATTTAACACATCAAATAATTAGAAGAGAGAATCAAAAAGATGAAACAACACATCATACTCAAGATAGCCATAATTCTACCTTAGTTAGCATCATATTTTCTTTTAAAGGATAGAAAATTACATAAAACAGATAGCTCAAATATGTACCTAATACCTAACAATTCAAAGAAAAAATGTTGCTGTTATCATGACAATAACACAAACAGCTGCAACTGTGTAGTTATTGTTCGTGACTTCATACAAATAAAAAAAACGTCACTTTTATATGATAAACACAAATCTACAATATAATACAAATTTCAAACACAAAATCACAATCTTTCATGCCTTCTTTATGTTTTTCTTGCTAAATAAATCAACAATTCAGCATCTTAAAAATTGAAAACAAGCAAAAATATTACTCAGTACCGCGAAGTAAATACCTTTGGATAGACCGGTAACACAAATAACAAGACCAGCAAATGGACCATGTGATCTAACCACGACAGGCTCAGACCCAATAGAGGAAGTAACAGGAGACATTGGCTCAAAAGATTGCAACCCTCTAAAAGAAGGCAATGAAGCTGACATCCCCACAAACAACCTTGAACACCCTTTACTATCAACTACTTGAACTCTACCACTACCACCATCACCGGCACCGCCCATAAGCCCCCACCACACTTAAAAATCTATTTTTAATTCTTGATTCACACCATAATTAACCATAGAAAATTAAATCAAAAATGCACCAGTCTTTCAAACAAAACAATAAAGATTCCATTGCATGAAACAAAAAAAGATTAATGAGCGGGAAAGAGAAAAAGAAAGAAGACAATACTAATTAGAGGTAATGATGGTGTTTCTGAAATGACTAGAAATAAACCGAAGTAGAAATCTTGACAAGAAACAAAAAGTGGGTTGATGTTAAAAAGAACAAAAACAAAACCTCAACCAAGAAGTAGTACTAAAACGAAACAGTATAGGACTTTGGAAGAAAAGGATGTTTGAAGAAGAGAACAAAACAGTAAAGGAATGTGAATTTTGATTCAAAGAGTGTTAAAAGTAGTAGGAGTAGCAGAGGTTGATGAGACAAATCACAAATAGAGAATTTCTTGAAGAGATCCCTTCAAAAAGTTAGAAAAATTTTGAATGTCGTGCTTTGCTTGCTCTCTGGCTCTGAATCTGTAATGTAAAAATCACTGCTTTGGCTTTTGTTTTTTGCTTTATCGGTTTCAAAAAAAAGGGGAATCGCTCCATTTCATTATCCAAAGCCAAAGCCAAAGCCAAAGCCAAAGCCACGAGCGTTAGACTTAAAGTTTTCACTTTTCTCTGTATTTCACATTCAAAAGCTAGATTTACTCTACCCAAAATAGACATGTTATTTTTGCGTAATTACATGGCTGACATTGTACAAATACAAGTGGCTTTGCTGTAGAGTTGAAAAGCCTATGTGGGTGTTGCACGTTGGAGTTAACTATAACTTAGTCCCTATGTTTTATTAAGATATATTAATTAATTCCTATAATATAAAAAATTAAATAATCATTTAATCAATGTTGACCATGCTTAATTTAGAAGTATTTTGTTCCAAAAAATGAAAAGCTTTATTTGTCATCAATCTCTCCATCTTATCCTTTTCTTTTCTTAAAAAAAATCTCAAAACAAAAAATAAAACTAATGGAAAATAACATGAAATAGGCAACAATAATTAAATATTAAATATATGATTTTTGAAATCATGAGGACTAATTAATTTGTTTTGATAAACTAAAAGAACTAAACTATAATTAAGAGAAATCATGGTGTGTATCTTTAAATTATAACAAACAAAAAAGAAAAAAGAGAAACTCCCAAGATTTCTAACCAGGAACCACAGCCATCAGTTTCAAGACTTCAATGAATATGACAGAAGACAAGTTACATCCTGCAATTAATTTAATAATTATGATATGAACTCCTTGATGTTTAAAAGAGATGGTGATTGAAGTTGTTGTTGAGGAGCATGAAAACATGTTTCACCTTTTCTACTTTCATCTCACTTGTTTGATCGTGAGAAAGGCAGGTGGACTAGGCATTGAGTTGTTTGATTAAATTTCTTGCTCGTTGAAGTTCGAGAAACTTAGAGATCATGAGAGATAAGTGGCCCGGTTTACATGGTGAACAAGTCAATCTCCTCATCCTCATGGCCGTGATATGTCTGCCAGCATTGATGGAATCTAAAGCCACGTTAAGGTGCGTTTCGCCACGTTTGTCAGGAAGCGGATGGATCCAGTCTTGGCTCGGAATGCTAACTGACGAACAAGCTTCTTCGGACTTCAGTGTTAGAAGCACAGTGTGACTATGCCCGCCCACCTGGTACTCGAAACTTGACTCCGACCGAGTTTTACCCGTGCTAGATCTAAATTGATCCAGTAGATTAACTCGTGATTCGATACATG
>Ga0325401_1001835_pt1 | contig 18360 bp, 8 predicted proteins | sample PopdelMetagenome_FD_205666 | JGI IMG/M metagenome (GOLD analysis project Ga0325401, IMG submission 205666) | Populus deltoides microbial communities from Bellville, Georgia, United States - Xylem-PdKOR-R2 | ecosystem: Host-associated > Plants > Phyllosphere > Stem > Wood/Secondary xylem | place... | reverse complement strand
AATCCGTGAGTTATCTTCTTAATCTCCGAGTAAGAGTACCTTATAAGTGTGAGATTATGATCATGACTTTGCAAGAATTCTTCAATGTTACCATACATTGATAAATGCCTTCTTCGCCATTTGTAGATCAATAAGGTTATGAGACATGGAAGCCCACAAGGAAATAATAATATATGATATATCACTGCATATAGACATTATAAGAACATTAATTAATTATATATGTCGAGTTTTTCTTTCTAATATGTTGTTTTCAAATTTTGTAATTTTATTCATTACCTTATAAAATATCTATTTTTATTTATTAGAACAATCATTAAAATGATTCTCAAACTTTAATTTTTTTTTTAATTTCATCATAATCCTTTATTTTTATTAGATTGCCATGTAAATACTTTTTTTTCTAAATGAAATTGTGATTCTTAATTCAAACATGTATCCACAAAAGCATCAAATCTTTTCAAATTTGAAATTCTTATCACCAAATAAAATTTAACTGAGATTTCATTGATTTTAGGGAAAATTCAAAACATAAAAACATTAAAATATATATATATATATATATATATATATATATATATATATATATATATATATATATATATATCAAGTTTTTCTTGTATATGTTGTTTTCAAATTTTATAATTTTATTCATTACCTTATAAAATATCTCTCTTTATTTGTTGGAACAATCATTAAAATGATTCTCAAACTTTAATTTATTTATTTTAATTCCATCATAATCCTTTATTTTTAAACTCAGAGCTCTAATAAATAATAAAATAATTTTATATTCCACACTTTTATTCATTGATGGGTGTCGCTACCCGACATCACGACAACCATGAAAAATAAAGAAAAATAAAATTACCACTTCATATTATGGTAATTAAAAACTGTAAATGGTCTCTAATAGACTAAAAAAATAGATTGAAAAATTAAATTGACAAGCCATTAGAAAACAAATATCATGGAGTATTGTAATGAGCAAAAGAGAATATTTACCGATGAGCACAAGTAGCGTAGGTAGTAAAGCAAGTAGTGTAATGAGCAAAACTATGAAAATGCTTAATGCATCCGAAGAGATGTTCTTCGTGATATAAGGATAAGAATTAGGTCCTGCCAAATAAATACATGAAGGGAATGAAAACAAATTAATAGAAACTAAGAAACACAAACAATATTACATAAAGGCAATGCTCTTGACAGTCACTTAATTTGGATAGTTGCTTTGGACACTCCCCTCCTCTATAAGCCAAGAATAGAGAAGGACTAAAATAAGATTGTATGGATAAACTTGCCAACTTTTGCTAATAATCTCTATTAAATTGAAAACAACTTCTATTTTGATGCTCTCATACGCTAACCAATGCATGTATAATCATATGGAAATGCAGTTTATACATCATATTTATACCCAATATGCCTTGAACTTTTTAAAACCATCCCTTCAAGAAAAAAAATTAAGGAATTTTGAATTGTAATAATTTAGCTTAAATAAGACATGCATGAACTAATCCTCACCGTTTTTATAAAAGTTGAATTCCAATCGCGGTTGACCTACAATAACAGAAAAAGATCAAAGTAAATATATATGTGAAATATTGTAGGATAAATATATTTCCATTTCATATATCACAATTCATAGATAAATTTATCCAGCTACCTTTTAGTTTTTTTTTTTATTAGTAGAATATTAGTACTCTTCCTAGAAGGTGTTATAATAAGATAAAATAAAGTAACTCACCCGAGCTTCGATATGTTATCCATTCATAATCTACATTCACCAAAAAAGAAAAGAAAAGAAAAGAAAAGGTATTGTCAGTGTCCAAGATTTTGGTATACAAACAACTAAAGAAAATGCCTTCGAGATATATTCTTTTTGCAAAATTGAGCCATAATAAATAAAGACTCCTCACCTGGTAAATACCTGTCTAGCGGCCATACGTTGACTACATTTCAAGGAAAAGAAAACATTGCGTCAATGTTCAGAATCTTATAATTCATAAATTCATAAAAGAAACATTGCGTCTGTTTTTGTATTCAAATAACATTGATAGAAATTAATTAATATAGTCACACCCTACTATTTAAATAATCGAACAAATTTAGAGAATACAATAATTAATAAAATAAGTTTCAATAAAAAAAATAATTTAACTGACCAAATAAAAAACAAATAGATAGAAATAAATAATTAACATAAATACAAGGATAAATTAAAAATTGTATCAATTTTTTAATTCATTAGCACATTAATTAACAATTACTAAAAGGCATGACTAAATCACTATAGTCACACCCACAAAACAATATTTATTATAATATTGTTTTGTCTTTTGAGTTTTTTATTTTATTTTTTTGTTTATTTTTTTAATTTTATTCTTCAATATTAGGTTATTTTAGAAATTATACTTCATAATTTTCTTTAATTTTTTTGGGTTATATGCTGGTTTTATGAATTTATTTTTATTTTTCTCGATTTCAACTTTATAATTTTTTTTTATATTTAGGATTATCTTAATCTCATGATCTAATCCTGAGTTTTGTAAGTTGATCCAAGTTGACTATATTTATTTTTTTGTTAATTTTTAAATGAGTATTTTTTTAATTGAATTTTTTAATTTTTTTAACTTAAATCGATGCTATACCCTAGTAATAAAAAACAATTCCAGCCTTATAATCATTAAAAAAATCATCCTCTGAGCTCATACTCAGAACTTACCAGCATAATAGGTATTTATTGAGATGGATATCCTTAATTCTTACATGAGTTTACGAAATAGCAAAGTTTCTAAAGATTTCTCTCTTCAATCCACTTTTTTATTGTCTTGAACCTTGTTTAGATTTTATATATGTTCAAGAATTTAGATAAATGAAAAAGTTCTTACCAGGATAATAATAGAGTATACTATTAGTCAAAAAACCTGCAAGGAAAACAAACAAAAGATAAAGAGACTAAGTAACATTGATATTACTCTTTATTGAGTGCATTTAATGTAAAAAGGTTGAGGAATTGTATATAGTATTTTAAATTATCATTACAAGGTGAAAGTCAGTTTTATATAATATATGGGGTGTAAAATTAAAATTATGATAGAGAAAACATTTTTAAAAAAATATTAATAAGACTGTAAGAAAGAGGTATAAGATTTTAAAATTTGAGAGTGAGAGAGACAGATAAATTTCATATATAATTGCGGAGGGGATGTTTAAAAATCAAGCCAAGTACAAGAGTATTGGAGTGATTTGCATCCCCCCTAATTAGAGACGATTAATTACATGTTAATGTTCTGTAGTGGTAATAATAATAACAATTAATTATTATTATTATTATTATTATTATTAATTGTTATTATTATTTCAAACAAAACAAACAGATTATAAAATAAAATAAATATAACAATCTTCTTTCTATGAAAGTTGTTCGTATCATGTTTATATTCACATATTGATCTGAAAAAAATAACTGTGGTGTGAAAGAGCTACTTACTCATTGCAACTCGGATTGGAGCAACGCATCTTAAGTCGTCAATATCTATATCTAAAAAAAAGAAAGAGTTAAATTAATAAAATTAATAAAAATGCTTTTAAGAGAAGAACTAAGCAGCTGATATGAATGAAAGAGCTAATAAGAGCTTAAGACAAACGGTAACGCGTTAAGATATTTGTATATTTCGTATATATTCAAATCAAGGTAAGCTTTGTGTGTGTGTGTGTGTGTGTGTGTGTGAGTGTGTGTGTGAGAGAGAGAGAGAGAGAGAGAGAGAGAGTAACGTACTGCAAAACATGCGTATGGTGGTTTTACCAAGTTTGCAGGGGTTCTCTTTCAGAAAATCACAACAGGCCCCAAACCATGAAAGATCAAACCCATATAGAATACTATCGTGTACATCTATATAGGAAATATTGGTCCAATTTCCAGGCTGATCAAAAGTGAAAGACGTGGGATACATCAAATTTACATGGCACAAGTCCGGTATGTCCCTCAAGCGATTATGACCAATAAAGCCATAGTAATCGGAAGAGGCAATAAAGACATTGGAATAATTACCCTCCATATTGTGGGAACTCGGAGAAGAAATATTAGACGTAGATTTAAAAAGAGTACTCCCATTTTTGCATGAAGAAGCATCCACAAAAGAAGGGCTCAGTATTGGATTTCGGCAACTCATAAAAACAAAAGTTGATTTAACGGATGTATAGTAAAAATCTTTGTAAAAATCTGTGTCAAAATCATAGTAAAAACTACTTTTAATTAAAACAGAAGTTGATGCAACGGATGTATATGGAAAATAATCATCTAAGATTAAAGAATGACGAGGGATAGAGAAGCAATCATCCTTCTGAACATCAGCATCCACAAGTCGAATCGTGAAGTTGCTGTAATCGATTGCCTGAACGTAATATTTTACCTTCTTCTTCTTCAAGTATAAAGCTGGGCGGTTGTTTTCACAAGTAAGTTCATATTTTTTGTTGCCGCAGCTATTGGGATCGGTACTTACTCGAAAAGGGTAGCTAATATTATGGATGTTGCCACAAGAAGATGGAGCACAGTCAACAGTACTGTTCTTTCTAGCACTGCATCTCTGGTGGCCGGCTAGGAGGACTAGAAAAAGAAGGGCGGGATATGCACCGAAATGGTGCTTTAATATTCCACTCAACATCGACAGATAACTTGCAGGGAAATAAAATAATGGTTTTGTTTTGTTACTCTGCCTGCATATGTATATGTATATGTATATATATATATATATATATATTATGTGGACTTGAGAACAATTCTCTTTTATAAGTACTATCAATATTAGCAAGTGATCGATCATGGGTCAAGTCTACGAATTAAAGCATTAGGAAATTACATGAAGAGTTCGCATCAAAGAAAAGGGGAAGCCTTTTAGACTTTGCCGGTCAAGCATTAGGAAATTACATGAAGGGTTCCCACCAAAGAAAGTGAAGGCAGCTTTTATGACTTGGCCGCAATTACAAAATGAAGTTAGTGGTCGTCTGGGCCGACGTTAATCCACACCTTCTTTAATTGACCCAACATGACTATGTCCTAACCATACAGGTTTCTCTTGTACAGATTGATGGATCACTTTATGCAAAGCAGAGGGATGATTTTCTGGAAAAAAAGTGTCTTGAGAACTTACAGTAGATTTTGTTGGAACTCTTCTCTCAAGACGTAGCGTAGCTTCTTGAATCTCTGTTTCTAATCGGAACAGGGGAGCAACGAGAAGCTACGAGTGATGGCAGAATTGTTTAAAAAATTTAATGACCAAAAGGAAGAAAATCGTAAAAGGTATATAAATACACTGGTTGCATATCCAACGCATTAACAATAATTAAGAAATCAAATTGTTTCCATCAATTCAGATTAAGAAGTTAGAACCACTCTAAAATTCAGATTAATTAAGAATCCAACAATAATTAATATGGAAGTAAATCAGCCTAACAGATATTTCTTTCTCCAACCAAATTAATTAGCAACAAGCAATTGATGATATTGATCAGTGGGAATCTTGACTTCACAAGTCTACGAAGAAAAACAAGTGCAAGTGGATGATGATGAAACTGTCGGCAAATCACTTCAATCCATCAAATAATTAATATGGATGCATGTCTAGGAAGAAAAAGCAAAGTAGTTTACACTTTACACAAAGTTGGAGGACTAGTTGACTAGTGACAGTCTTCGTGGAGCATGTCACTTCCTCATCAATTATTTAAGATCTATATGATTGCTATTATCGACAGTCTCTCTGTTATAACATATCTCAAAACATAGAATCTGCACAAGATTTGCAGATAAAGTGACAGCGCTTTCATCTCTAGACATTTATATCTATAAATAAATTGTTTTTTCTAATAAGATATCAAAATTAGGATGATTAGAAATGACTTTTTGACGATTATTGCAAGAAACCCATGCTTCCAATCTATTATATATATTAGGATGGTGTTACAACTGATCAGGGAGTATTGTTACAGCTGTTATGGTCACTGTTAGTGCAGATTAATTAGGGTAGCTAGCAGATGCATGGACACGTGCTAGAAGTTGTTAAGAGTCGGTTAGAGTTAGTTAACAATATAATAAATCGTGTGGGGAAGTATATAATGGTAGGAGGATTACGATAAGAGTCTCTCACGCAAGAAATGACAAGCTATATAATGGTAGGAGGATCATTCCTCTCTCATTTCTCTGTTTTCCATCTTCTCACCCTTCTGCTTCATTATGTTAAGCCAAGCTATCCTTTAAGTCATATCTACGCTTGTATCCTGTTTGTTTCAAGTTGCGGTAGTTTCTTTGCTCTTCTTTCTTTGTGAATTTCTTTAGGTTTTGTATGACAATGGGCTAATGTGGGTCTTCTTTTGGATTGTTCGGCTTCGACCTTGGGCCGCGTGTGATGGGCTACGGGCCAGGTAACGGGGCTGTGGGTTAGTGTTTTTAGGTTTCAATGTACACTACTAGGCTGGGCTTAGACTTTCCTTGATAAATATTTAAAGGGATTCAAGACCACAACTTACATTACACCAAATGCTCTTTACAGTTGAATAAATATCGTGTACAACTAAGAAACAAGATGTTGTAGCACGCTCCAGGACTGAATTAGAATAATAAGTGTCGCCCGAGTATTTTTTTAACTAATTAAAAAATATTCTGGTTTACAGCGTGGCAAAGGATTTTTAAAACACACTTAGACCTACTGCTTGAGTTTCAAGACTTGCAAACATTTGTTGTTCTGCCAGATTCATATCTTGCTAATGTTAAGAAGACCATGAGTCAGTTTGCTAATCAACACTTTCTACAAGCTGGAGTGTGAGGTAGGCAATTTTGTACCGCATAATTGGACTTCACAACTATTTGTACTTCTTTTTCGGTTTCTGGGAAAATCTCATTCTTTTTCAATTCCATCCCAAAGCTATCTTAGACAATATGTCCCTCCATTCAAGAACTGTAATGTGCTCCTTTCTTCTGTGTCTTTTGGCTACTGGAGGAGGCAAATATACACCGTCTAATTTCTAATAGGTCTGGGATGAAATGAATAAAATTAATTTCATAGGGATGGATTTGAGAATCAAACAATATTATCTTAGAATCATAATGAGGTCTTCTCTAATCTTTTGCTTTCTATATCTATTCGTTTGCCTTGATTTTTAATTTTTTCTAGAAATGTATTCAAACCTATCCACATCGGTCTGCATGGGTATTGTTGAGTTTTATACTTGATTAAAAAAGATGAAATTGAATGGAAAAAAAAGGCAAAACAATGAAAAAAAGATTGTATTGAAAAAAACAGAGTGAGAAGCTTTTTAATTATGGAACTTCATAGGTCGTATGAACAGTGAAGGTAGATAAAAAAAAATCCAAGTTTTGTAGATGCTTAGGCTTAGGGTAATTTCTACCCGGCATTTGAATACAGTGAGACACGGTAGTACATAGGTCATTATATGCCATAAAGTCGCATCTCTAAGCACATGTCAAAAGGAGAAATTATAATCGTTGGCTTCTTTACATGTTGGTGGCCAATCTTAATATCAAGATCAAATAATTGTGAATTGTAAATGATTAAAATTTGAAACTCTTAGCAGTAAAGGTAACAGAATTATATATGAATATTTAGAGATAAATAATTTGAACTTGTTGTGTTTTTATGTTATGTAAATTAAGGGTCCAAATCTCCACAAATATTTTGTTGTTCCTTCAAGTAGTGGATACGATGTCAAAAGTTTGTCCATTATTGACAATTGGACCAACAATCCCATCAATATACTTGGACAAGAGTATTGAAAATTAGGATGACTACGGTATTAGTCTCTGTGAAATAAACACATCTCTTTCTATCAATTGGCTCAGCACTAAGCCCACTGCATCAGTTGTATATGTGTCCTTTGGTAGCTGTGCTACTCTAAGCAACAAGCAAATGGAGGAAATTGCGTGGGGCTTAAATAGGAGCAATTTTCACTTCTTGTGGGTGGTGATGGATTCTGAAAAAGGGAAGATCCCAGAAGGGTTTGTTGAAGAAGTGGAGAATAAGGGATTGGTAGTGAATTGGAGTCCCTAAGTGAAAGTGCTAGCAAATGAGGTTGTGGCATGTTTTTTCACACATTGCAGTTGGAACTCAACAATCGAGGCATTGAGCTTGGGTGTGCCAATGGTGACAATGCCAGGATGGAGTGATCAACAAACGAATTCTAAACTCGTTGAAGATGCTTGGAAGGTGGGAGTCAGAGCTAAGGTTGATGAGCATGCAATTGTGAAAAGAGAAGAGATTGCCATTTGCATAAAAGAAGTGATGGAGGGAGATAGAGGCAGAGAAATGAAAATGAATTCCAAGAAATGGAAAGAGCTGGCTATCGAGGCTACGAGCGAAGGTGGAACTTCTGATGCTAACATTAATGAACTGGGAGCTATGTTGAGAAGCACCAAATGATTTAATTATGTCACCTTATGCACAATGCATTTGTATTTTATTTTTTTCTAAGAAATTAGAGTTAGAAAAAAAATTAATAATTGAAACTCGTTAATCCAAATAAAGCAAATTACATAACTGATGAGGTGATTTATCACCCACGATGGAAGATATCTTTTGATTATAATCTCTTCACAATAATGCACCTGTATTGCCCTATGATTTGCTTGGGCATAGATTTTGAAGATATTTATCTAGTTCAATCCACGTCCTGGAATGATCATGTGATTTCCTTCTTGTGCACAGAGTTGGAATTTGAAATCACATGTTTCACTAAAATATTTGTATCCTCAAGTCGTGTCACATTGATTATGGTAGGGTCTAGTAATCTTCAAATGGCTATGGTTTATGTGAATATAAATGAGAAAAGACCCACATAGACCTCCATATGTTCAGAAAAAAACAATTTAAGGAGAAGGACAGAAATAACAAGTATCCGTCATTGCAGAGTGATATTTTATTAAACTATTCGTGATTTGTTTTTGTTGATTATAGGTTGCACCTGCCCTGACTTTATCTCTATAATGCCTCTCTATTGTGTTTGAGAGACAAGAATTGAAAAAAAAATGGTCAAGGAAAAAAGAGCTAGTGAGAGTCATGTTCTAGTACTCCCTTTGCCTCTACAGGGTCATATAAACCCAATGCTGTAATTTTCCAAACTTCTAGCCTCAAAAGGCCTCAAGGTCACGTTCATCATTGTTAGGATACTGGCATGCAAACTCGACAAGACAAAAGGCAAGGAATAAGATAAAATGAGAAATGAGACACAAGAATTTACGTGGTTCACCCAATTAGGCTACGTCCACAGACAATTATAGAAGGATTTTACTAAGTAATGTGGGAATTACAACCTCTCTCAAATAATAGGAGAACAACTAAGAATCTCTCTATTATTAGGAGAAAACACCTCACTTACTCTCTCACAAATACCTCACAATTTTGTGAGATTACTCTCTCTTCACTCTCCTCTTCTCTTCTTTATCTTGGTGTGCTTATAGGCTTGAATGCATTGCCTATTTATAGGCAATAGTGAGGGTATAATGGTCATAAAATTAGGAGGAATATATGTCTAACAACTCATCCTTCACTCATACTCCACCAATTATACCAACTCATCCTCCACTCATACTCCACCAATTACAACTCATCTCCCACTCAAATCCCATCAATTATGCCAACTAATTAAATGGCTTTACAATCATCACCCCTTCTATTGCCAAGTCTATGCAAGGCCAAGATAGTTCCATCAATTTGGAACCAATCTTTGATGGATCCAAGGAAGGTGAAATGGCAGCAAACATTGATAAGTATTTCGAGCGTTACAAGCTCACAATGCCTCACAGCTTATCTAACCTCATTAATAGATATAATGGTAGTGAATATCCCGTTAAGTTTCTCATATATGATTCTGTCCTACCATGGGCATTAGATGTGGCTCGAAATAAGGGCATAGAAGGCGGTCCATTTTTCACTCAATCTTGTGCAGTTACTGCTGTTCTTTATCATGCCGCTCAGGGGGCATTTCAAGTTCCAGTAGAAGAGTCTGATCAGGCAGCTGTGTCCTTGCCTTCGTTGGAAAATTTGGAGTTCAATGATCTACCATCATTTGTTAGTGATGCAGGTTCATATCCAGCTATACGAGAACTCCTCCTTGGTCAGTTCTTAAATTTTCTTGAAGCAAGATGGCTGATATGGAACAGCTTTAATGAGCTTGAAGTTGAAGTGTGAACTCCTATTCCTTCATAATATAGTCATTTCTTTTGTTCATTCATGGCATGTTGAATACTGCTTGACATTTTGCTATTTCTGTACCAGGTAGTGAACTGGATGAGAATTAATAAATGGCCAATCAAAGCAATAGGACCAATGATTCCATCAATGTTCCTGGACAAGCGGTTGGGAGATGACGAAGATTATGGCTTAAACCTTTTCAAGCCCAATTCAGATGCTTGCATGAAGTGGATGGACTTGAAGGAACCAGGGTCAGTTGTGTATGTCTTATTTGGAAGCCTGGCTGCCGTCGGAGAAGAGCAAATGGCAGAGCTGGCCTGGGGTCTTAAATGAAGCAATAGGTGCTTCCTATGGATAGTAAAAGCGTCAGAAGAGAGTAAGCTTCCAAGGGACTATGTAAAGGAGACATCAAACATAAGCCTAATCATAAAATGGTGTCCTCAACTAGAAGTTCTGGCTCACAAATCAGTTGGATGCTTTATAACTCATTGTGGGTGGAACTCAACACTCGAGGCATTGAGCTTAGGAGTGCCAATGGTGGTAATGCCACAGTGGACTGATCAACTAACCAATGCTAAGTATATCACTGATGTTTAACATGTAGGAGTCAGAGTAAATGTAAATGAAAAGGGGATTGTCACCAAAGAAGAGGTAGAAAGGTGCACAAGGGAAGTCATGGAAAGTGAAAGAAGCAATGCGATAAGAGGGAATTCTGATAAATGGAAGAAATTAGCCCAAACGGCAGTAGATATAGGTGGGAGCTCTGATAAGAATATTGAGGAGTTTGTAACTGAGGTTGCGTGCACGTCCCAAAGGTATCGTAGAGTGAGGCCCTTGCTGTCTTGATCTGCTACTATAAGATGTTATAGGCATATTAATACATTCATTTCTACATTTTATGAGCTTTTCATTCTATTCTTGTAAAATATTTTGTAGACATCAATGCATCTTCATGGGGTGATTGTGAATCCACAGATGGGCCAGTAAAAGATGTTATTGACATCCTTACATTTGATCAGAATACCTCATGAATCAACATTACTGCTTATTGGTGCTTGAATGTAGCACTTTTCCCTGCAAACAAAACCTTGAATATCATTAGTCTAGTGTTCATGTACTAGCTGTTGAGACATCTGTATTGAAGTCATTTGGACACAAGATGAACATGAAGAGGATAAACATGCTGCTTCTTCAGCCACACAATATACTTACTGGTTGCGACCCACAAGTAATCACCATTATGGTGATAGGAAATGATTTTATGGAATAAAGGCCCTCTCATGCCCGAGACCACTTGATTTATGAAGAATGGACTTCGTTTTCATTTTTTAAACAGAGGTTTTTTGTGTGGATGTACTCTAATAGATAATCATGAAATTAAGACATTACTCTACCTTTATTTATAATGTTGTTAATTGGTTGCTATGGTTTTCACTACAATGATGCCTCGACAGGTTATGTCTAACATTAAATCTTGATAATGTTAGATATTTCTTGGTCATGAAAGTTGATTTCAGGTATTGCATCAATCAAACTATATGAAAAAGAAGAAGATGTTTAGTTTTACTTGAGAGCAAATCTGTAAGACCCAAACTTTTGATACAAACCTAAGCCTAAATCAGTCAAAACCCAACCTAAGTTAATCTAGGTATATAAAGAAAAGTTGCAAGAGAGTTACTTTTCTCTCTTCTAATTCTGTGGCCGTCGTGACCCTTCCCTCATCAAACTAAGGATTTCAATTTTTGATCTTGAGTTTTTAGGTTTAAGAAAAGTGGAAGTAGCAAGTAAGTGATTCTCTTTCATGTTACTTTTAATTATGATTTGTTTATGGAAGGTTTAAAAAAAAACAGAGAGAGAGATTAGTGTTTATAAGGATTAGAAGTTCATGTTGTTAAGATTGATTTATGATTATTAAGGGTTTAATGTTAGGTGATTAATTAATATGTTGTTAGAAATAAGAATTTGTGAGTTAATTTGTTTAAATTAATTTTTATGGGTTAAGAAATTCATTTAAACCTTGATGGAAAATCTGGACAGAATGGTCTTGAGGTTGAAGATTACCAAATTTTATTTTGATCCTTGATTTATAAAAATTTCAGTTTAGTCCTTAAACTTTGGAAAAATTACAATTTGACCCCTAAATGTATTTTGAGATTCTGGACAGTGTTATTATGAGATTAAGGATGATTAATCTCAGTTTGATATTTGATTTGGAATATTTTTAGTTTGGTCCCTAAAATTTGGGAATTTACATTTTAGTCCCTAAACTTTATAAAAATTACAGCTCGGCCCCTGGTTCGTTCTAGACAGAATTGAGGATGGTTTATGAGTGAAATTTCAGTATGGTTATGTATTTACAATTTGGTCCAGTTTTGGTAAAATTACGTTTTGGCCCTTATTTTGGATAATTGTCGTTTTAGTCCCTAAACCTAGGAGACTAAACCTGGCTTTCTTTTATGCATTGGAATATTTTATTTGTGTTGTTTGGAGTTGCTTTTGAGTATATTTCATATATTTGTTGTAGATTCTCCTAACGATTCTCAATAGATTTTTCGGGTCTTTCATATGATATTCCTTTTAATCTATATTTTTCCGGGTGAGTGGGATAATCTTTAATATGCATATAATATATATAAATATGTATGTTCATTATACAATGAGTACAACAAGTTAATTTCTTGAATATTGATATATATTGCTTTATTTTTCGAGTACTCATTTATTCTTGAATTTGCACTCACAATCTGTCGAACTAAATTTTATTTGATATGATACACGTTTCTTTGATGATTCTGTGAATATCTATTATGTCTTGATATAGAACTTGTCAGTAACTCCATACTAACATAGAGTAGTTAACCTATGTGCACATAGTATTCTGTATACCTAGCTACATAGTTATTAAACCCGGCTCGGGGGTTGACCCGGCCAAGGGGTCGGGTCCCAGGTTTCATGGGTCAACTCGGGTCAACCCGGATCAACCCGGAAAAATTAAAAAATTTTAAAGTTTTAATATTTCATATGAAAAAATCGATGTAAATAACTAAATATAGGTTATACATATTGTAAACAATGAAGTTTAAAAGAATATTTTAAAAAGTTTTTTTATCCCATATTAAAAAGATATTATGTTAAGCTTTTAAGTTGAAGTATTTAAACAAAAAATTTTTTTTATCTCACATCGAAAAAACATAACTTTTTTCTTGAGAACATAGAGTATATCTACTAATATGTTTCAAATCCCACATAAAAAAACATAACTTCTTTCATGAGAACATAGAGTATATATACGAAAGAGCTTCAAATCCCATATTGAGAAGATAATATGTTATCTTTTTAAGTTGAAGTATTTAAACCAAAAGGTTTTTCATCCCACATTGAAAAAACATGATTTTTTTCTTGGGAACATAGAGTAAATATACTAATGGGGTTCAAATATCATATTGAAAAAACATAACTTTTTTTATGGGAACATAAAGTATATATACGAAATGGCTTCAAATCCCACATTGAAAAGATACTTGTTATCCTTTTAAGTTGAAGTATTTAAACCAAAAGGTTTTTTATCCAACATTGAAAAAACATGATTTTTTTCAAGGAAATATAGAGTATATATACTAATAAGTTTCAAATCCCACATTGAAAAAACGTAATTTTTTTCATGGAAATATAGAGTATATATATGAAAGGGCTTTAAATCCCATATTGAAAAGATACTATGTTATCCTTTTATGTTGAAATATTTAAACCAAAAGGTTTTTTATCCCACATTGAAAAAACATATTTTTTTCTTGGGAACATAGAGTATATATACTAAAGGGCTTCAAATCCCACATTGAAAAGATACTATGTTATCCTTTTAAGTTGAAGTATTTAAACCAAAAGGTTTTTGTATCCCACATTGAAAAAACATGACTTTTTTCTCGTGAACATAGAGTATATATAGTTATATACTAATGGGTTTCAAATCCCACATTTGAAAAAAAAAACCGGGTCTCGTCCGGGTTCGCCCGGGTCATGGGTTGACTCGCCGAGTCGCCCGGGTTTGACCGAGTTGTTGCCCCAGCTGGTCTTTTAGTAAACCCGGACCGGTCCAGTCACCAGGTCGACCGGGTCTTGGGTCGGGTTTAATAACACTGCCTAGCTGGTGAGAGAGGCATCAGCCTATGGCGACTGATCATCCCACAGTGGTCATCTTCGGGTGTCATCTGGTCACCTTCGAATGTCATCTGATCTCTGACATGTATTCTACTACTTTATGATAATATGTTTAGTATGTATATGTATATGTATATCAAGATAAATCGACTTACAAACTATTAATATCTAAAATGTATATTAAATGTTATTCCCTCACTAATTTGGTTGAACTCACCCCTCATTCTTAATATTATTTCAGATTCTTAGTTTCTGATAGCAGTTGAACTTTGTTGAGTGTTCCTGCTTCTTCAGTTTTGGTCGGTATGCCTTGCTTGTTTTGCTAGGCTTTCCTTTTAGTTTTGATTTGATGTCTTAGACGCTCCACTATTTCCTTGTTTTAATTAAGTTTGGATTTTTGACAATGTAATGAGTATTATGGATTATTATTTTTATTTTAATTACTGATGAGAAGTTTTGAACTATCATTTGGTTTCATTAATTTTGAATAATATAATATTTCTAAAGATTATGAAATGCTGTGTATTTTTAAACAACTTGTTCTTTTGATATGTCTGTTTTGAGGCTTAGGGTAGGTTGGGTGTCTTTCCGACACCGCTCCTGCGTTGCGGATCATGGACTCGGGATTCGAGTCATGACAAAATCAAACTAAATCATTCATGAATATATAAGTACTAAGATTAATGATATAATTTTAGAAAATTCATATTTTAATGTTGGCGTGTGATGCTCTAGCTCTTACTTGGATTCAATAAAAGCATGAAGAGCTTGATTGATATAATAAATACATCTCAAACGCTTAATTAATCCATTATCAAAATTTATGAACAAACAATTATATATTTATTAACGACCAAACTGATATGAAGAATTTATACAATAACTTGACGGATCTGATTGATTGGCCACGTCATCATGTTTTGGCATTTGTTGTGAGGTGGTGAGAAAAGGTTTAGGAGACATTTATAGGGATTCAACATCGGTTTCGAGCATCCTTACAACTTCTTACATTGAGGGACGATCCTCGGGTTTTAATTGTATACACCATGATGCCACTATAATCATCTTGTTTGTTATCTTCTTTTCTTGCTCTGTGGTGTCTCCTAGTACTTCTAGGTCATTTCCTTCACAAACCTGCTCATAAACCCACGAAGGAAAGTAGATTTGGCTTGCATCGACTACCAATTCACTCAAGTTCTTCTTTCTTCCTATCATGTCCATTAACAACATCCCAAAACTGTAAACATCTGCTTTGTAAGACACGCCTCCGATATTTTTGTAGAACAATTCAGGAGCAATGTATCCCATTGTTCCTCTAGCCGCAGTGAGGGCCACAATGCCATTATTTGTTGGGTACAATTTTGCTAATCCAAAATCTGAAATCTTTGGAACAAACTTCTCGTCGAGAAGAATATTGTGAGGCTTGATATCAAAATGCAAGATTTGCATATCACAACCTTGATGTAGATAATCAATGCCACGAGCGATCCCAAGAGAAATGTCAAACATTTTCTCTTTACTTAATGTGACACTACCTCGTTTAGAAAAAATATACTTATCAAGGGAACCATTAGGCATGAACTCATATATAAGACCACGTTTTGATCCCTCGGCGGTAAAGCCTATAAGCTGCACCACATTGACATGGTAAATTCTTCCGATGGTGTCAACTTCATTGGTAAAGTCTTGTCCATTAGCTTTCGAATTGCTCAAGATTTTTACTGCTGCAAAACGACCACTACGAAGCTTTCCTTTATAAACTGAGCCAAAGCCCCCCTCACCCAACTTCTCCTTGAAGTCATTTGTTATCTTCTTAATCTCTGAGTAAGAATACCTTACAGGCATAAGATTGTCATTACTCTGCAAGAACTCTTCAATGGTGTCATACATTGATAAGTGCCTTCTTCGCCATGTGTAGATTAAATAGGTCACGAGGCATGAAAGCCCAAAAAGGAATAATATTGCACGAAATATCACTGTGTAGAGAAACAACAAGAACAATCAATGGCAGAATGAAATATTGTTAATTTGATAGATTGCGACATCAAAATTATTTTATAAATGAAATGTGATTTATGTTGTGTTTGCCTCCTGATAAATCCTTACAAGTTTGCTATGTATCGATGGAAGCATCAATTTTTTTTAAATCTCAAATCCATTGCACCAAAAGGTAAAAACTTCTTACGAAAATGCAAGAAAAAAAAGATTATGCACGGAGAATCTTTGTGAATTTTGATTTTATCCATCTTAGCTTCGGATTTTTTTAAGTCATTAAAGTTGCTAATAAAATTAAAGAATTAGATTCAATTAGAAAAACTAAAAAGTTGAAGGGCTTATTTCCATGAAACCAAAGTCACTGAAGATACTTTCTTGCGCTTTTCCATTTTTCTTTTAATCTTATGTTTTGATCTTACAATGCACACATTTCATGTTCTACAACGAATCCAAAGAAGCATAGGAAAGTACTTACCAGCGAAAATAAGTAGTGCTATGAGCAAAACTATGATTATGCTGAGAAAATCTGAAGATATGGTCTTGGTCCCAACATACATATAGTATTCTGCCATATGAAAACATGAAGACATTGGAAAATAAATAAATAATATTAAAAAGGTTTTTTAGATGAACTCGATAATCTCAATATTTACATAATAACTCGAGAGTTATTGTAATTTACCTTTGTAAATTCGGAATCCCAAATGCGGTTGTCCTACAAGATTTATAGAAAAGGAGAAAAATCAATATGGGAAATCTTATAGATATTAAACAAGAAAGAAATAAAGTAATTAATCATAACTGATTCCCTATATAATGCTTTTAAATCTGCGCATATTGTCTATCATTAACGAAACAATTCCAGATTACAAAAAAAAGAACTCTAAATTAACTCACCCCCTCTTCTTGAATAGTATATCCATGTCCCGCTTGGAAAATACTTGGTTATCGGCCCAAAGACTTCATTGCGAAGAAAAGAGAAGGTCATGTCAGTGTTCAGCCTTTGCAGAACCAATTCATGTAATTAAAATTGTGTTCCATGCATGCAGTTTAGACTTCATGTTTGAGTAAAGAAAAAGGCATGCAGTTCTTACTGAGATAACTGAGTATGCGATTAGTCAGAAAGTCTGCAAGAAAAAACAAATAACTGTTAAAGAAACTAGTGATCTCAATAATTAGTAATATTTATTGGCAGACAAAGACAAGCTGTGTCACCTATTGCCACTCTGATAGGAGCACCATTGAGGCCTGCGTTCATATAAAAGAAGAAATCATCAAATTACTTGAGTTTTGAAGGTTTGCGTTGTCATTGCATGCCTAATTGATTGAAGTAAAGAACCGTAAGATCAGATAGGCCAACATGGACAAAGTAACAAATATAAAGGACTGTCAAGCAAATGAAAAAAAAGCTGAAACAAACAATGGAAAAGGCAAAACCACAGGACAAGAACAAATCTCTGGCCCAGCTGAAATAAAAAAACTAGCTTGATAACCAAAACAGTACCACACTCCAGTAGCCAGGAAGGAAATGAAGATTCGAAGTTGTGTTTAATTGAGATATGAAGGAAATATGTATATAGCAAGAGCTTGAAGACACAAACATTAACACTTTAAGTAGAATCAATTTTCTTTCTTTTCGTTTTTTTCCCCTTTTTTTGTCATTACAATATACTGTTAAGATTGATTATAGTAGTTTGAAAAAAAAAATACAAAAATAGTTCAAAGCCACCAAGAGCTAACAAGAAGAAATTATGTATGATCAATGGGAAGATATCTAGGCCAATTAACTTATAATAAACCCAGAACAAGATAAAGCTTTAAGCAATGTCACAACAACAAGAGAATGGTCATGGATTTGCATAAAACACCTTCTTTTATAAACTTACAATTATGAAATATTGGATTAAGATATTTGATTAATGAAATTTATTTGTGAAGTTTTCATTTCGGGTTATGTATGATATGTATGTAAGGGGCTTGCATGGTTATGATAGTTTATGGTGAT